>VAPK011114178.1_pt1 | contig 22986 bp, 26 predicted proteins | sample 3395031 | NCBI WGS metagenome assembly VAPK01 (sample SAMN08290443, study PRJNA428436) | hydrothermal vent metagenome | isolation source: Deep-sea hydrothermal vent chimney 1 | place: Pacific Ocean: Juan De Fuca Ridge
GGATTGAGCGGGAGTTCACGAGGCACATCAGGGCTGAGACAATCACTGATCCTATGGAGCTGGCGAGATATCCGGACTTTGATGAGGAGCCGATGCCGCTTGATGTGTGGCTGAAGGATTCAGCGATGCTGGCGCTCCCTCCTCTAAGCGAGATTCAGCTTGACACTGTGCTCCATGCTGAGCGCATTCTGTATGAGCCGACGTTTGATGCGCTTGGTTGGGAGAAGAAGCGCCCGGTGTTCGACATTCGGCTGGCTTGGGGCAAGGGGTCCGGCAAGGACTACCTGAGCAGAATCATGTTGTCACGGGGTATCTACATCCTGAGCTGTCTTGCCTCTCCTCAGGGCTACTTCGGTATGCCGGGGTCGGAGACGATATCTCTCACGAACATTGCGACTTCAGCTCCTCAGGCGCAGCATGTGTTTTTCAATCCGTGGGTCAAGATGTTGGGTCAGTCGCGGTACTACAGGGAGATCATGGAGCCAAAGGCGAACTACATTATCTTCGACAAGGGGCTGGTGGCGAGATCAGGCCACAGCTCGGTGGAGTCTCAGGAAGGTCAGAACCTGATCATGGCGGTGATTGATGAGATTGCCGGATTCAAGACTGCTGCTGAGCTGTCGGCCAAGAGAAAGCAGATGGACCGTGAACCGGCGCAGAGCGCTGAGGGTGTGTTCCGTATGGCCGGGTCTTCGATCAGATCACGATTCCCACAGACTGGGAAGCTGATCAGCATATCGTTCACGAGATTCAAGAACGATATGATCGACCAGCTGGTGAAGCGGGCGGCGTTGGAGTACGAACAGATCGGGGAGGAGTCGGACAAGTATGGATCACGCGCGGCAACGTGGGAGGTCAATCCGCTGAGGAAGCAGGAGGACTTCGCGAACGACTATCGCGATGATTCGGCTGATGCGCAGTGTCGCTATGAATGCAGACCACTGTCGAGTCCACATCGCTTCTTCAAGAACCTGATTGCTGTGCGGCGAAGTATGGGTGTGCCTCTGGCTGTACCCGCCGAGGAGATCGACAAGATGCTCCCAGTGCAGAGCGTCGGGATCGAGTATTTCTACGGGAGGGATGCAGCGAACCCGGAGGCACCGGATGCGTGGCAGGTGAAGTTCGACTTCAGCGCTCTGGAGCACCACAGACAGTCTCTGGCGATTCACATGGACTTGGGTATCAGCCATGACCAGGCAGGCGTAGCAGCAACTCATTTCGATGGATACAAGGAGCACCGAGAGGACTTCGCTGATCCAAAGACTGGGCTGGTGGAGACGAAGATCACGAAGAAGGTGCAGCTGAAGACTGACTTCGCGATTGCATTTACTCAGGTGAAAGGTGATCCTCTGCTGGGCACACCGGATAGCGATATCCAGGTGAGGTGGATCAGGCAGCTGGTGATCGAGATGAAGAACAGAGGCTGGGTCATTGGGCTGTTCACGGCGGATGGATATCAGAGCACCGATACGTTTCAGCTGCTGAATCAAGAGGGCATCGACACGGAGTTGTACTCGCTGGATCGGAAGACCGAGGGCTATGACACTCTGAAGAACCTCATCTACGGTGGCGATATCACGGTGCCATTCCACCCGGTATTGTTCGGTGAGATCGAGTCGCTGGTGAAGATGACCGAGACGAAGATTGACCACCAGGCCGGGATGTCGAAGGATATGGCGGACGGTTGGGCGGGTTCGGCACGAGGCGCGATCAAGATGATCGAGGACGGCAAGATCGGCGGAGAGATGGATGGGTGGTCTGGGATGTCAGTGGATGAGATCGTAGGTGGGGTTACAGACACAATTCGGAGCACGGATGTGGACGTGCGGGTGAAACCACGCTACGCTCCAGAGGAGCACGGAGATTTCTGGGCTGGTGGAGGCATCAATTGGGACAAGCGATGACAATAGGAATACAAGGTCGGCTTCAGCTCTCAATAGATGGTGCCTCCACCTCCAGACCACTTGATGCAGCGATAGAAGGGCTGCAGCTGGACTTGGATTACCTAATGGAGAATGGGTACCTCACATTCAGCGGGGACGTTTCTCGGGTCGAGATCGAGCTGGTGGATGTCACGCTGAGACTGTCGCTGGATGCAGACGAGGTGCTGTCTAGGGGTGGAACTGCTATGATCCGTGGACTAGAGAAGGATTTGCAGGGATGACCGCGCGCACAGAAGATACGATGGCGGTGCCTGTACCGGCTGAAGCTCTTGACTTCAGCGAGATAGGTGTGCCTGATCAGCTTCCATTCACGGGAGGCTTTGGCGCGAATGAGTTGGTGGATGTCAAGGACATCACGATTCAAGAGTTGACTGCCATGCGGAAGAAGGATGGGCAGGCGCGAGCCATCCACCGAGTCCTCACGCTTCCTCTGAGGCAGGCTCCGATGACGTTCATTCCGACAGACGGCGACGGGTCGGATGGTTCCGAGGAGGCTGAGTTTGTAGAGGGCGCGTTCACGAATCCTCAGCATCAGGGCGGGATGAGCACAAGCATTGGTTCTACGATGGCTCACCTTGGGCTGGCTCTGGCGAATGGCTTCACTGTGTTGGAGAAGGTCTGGCAGGTCACGCCGGACAACAAGATCACGTACCGCAAGTTCGCTCCGAGGGCGGCGGATACGATCAAGTTCAATCTGGACGCTCATGGTGGTCTGGAATCAGTTCGGCAGCGGGTGCATTGGCAGGGCGAGATGCGCGATGTCACGATTGCAGCCGAGAAGCTGCTTGTGTACACAGCGCAGGCCGAGGAGAACCCCTGGTACGGTGAGAGCTATATGCTTCCGGCGTACTACCACTACGACAAGAAGCACAAGCTCTACTACATCGCTCACCTTGCAGCGCAGTTCCATGCTGTCCCTGGTCGCATCGGATCGTTCCCATCGAGCGCTTCCAAGACCGAGAAGGATGCATTCAGGAAACAGCTTGCAAAGATGGGGTTCAACACTGCGATGTCCAAGCCGGACAACTGGACTATCGAGGAGTTCGGCGGGCAGGGCACGATGCCCGACTTTGAGAAGATGATCAACCATCACGATGGCATGATGGCGAAGTCTGTTCTGGCTCACTTCATTCAGCTTGGCACCGGATCGAGTTCTGGCAGCTGGGCGCTCTCCTCCGATCAGACGGACTTCTTCACGATTGCGCTGGAGACGATCCTGCGGGAGTGGCAGGAGATGTTCACCTTCTACGCGATTCCTCAGCTGGTGGATCACAATTTCTTGTCGAGAGCCTACCCGAAGATGAACCTTGGTCCGCTGGCTGACAGCACCAAAGAGGTCATGAATGAGGTGTTCAAGGAGATCGCCAAGGCACCCTCTCTGAACGTCACGAAGGACTTCATGTTTGAGCTGGAGGCGAAGATTGCCGATGAGCTTGGACTGGAGATCGACTATGACGATCTGGAGGAGGAGTTTGCCAAGGAGAAGGAGCTGAGTCAGAAGGCGGCTGAGGCTGCTCTGAAGACTCTTGCATCCAATCCTACGGGTGGGAAGACCACCGATGGCTCAGAAGCCGATGGTGGCGATCCTCCGGGCACTGTGAAGGCTGCAGAGGTGTTCAAGCTGGCTGATAGGATCGGTGCTGAGATGAAGAAGGGCCGCTAGGGTGTTCTCTGGAGATACGGACAGAGTTGGATAGAAGGAGATTGATGTGGCAGTGCGGGTGACGTTGACCTTTGTGGTTGACGAAGATGCGGATACGGCGTGGGATATTGCGGATGGTCTGGAGCAGGCTTGCATCAGGCGGAACTATCGAGAGGTGAACGGGTACTGCGAGTCGGTCGATTCCAGGAGTGCAGTGCTCACTGGTACGGAGGGCAATCCCGGCGCTGCGACTCAGGCTGAGACGTTGGAGCGGCGTACTGGAGCGGCGATGGGCTTCGGTGGTCCTGATGGTTCCGAGATGATCACGTTGGGAGATGAGAATGGAAGACAGGGATAGGAGCCTGCTGAAGCGGCTGGAGGATGAGCGGGAGAAGTACGCTGATAATCCAAAGATGCAGAAGCACGTCACGAGGATTCATACTCGGATCGTGGAGATGCGGATAGCCGAGAAGCGCAAGCGGAAGGCTCAGCTGAAGAAGCGCAAGGCTCGGAAGAAGGCACGGAGGAACGGTCGCTGATGGCGAGTACGGTACAGGTCAGGGCTTGGTGGTCCGACAAGAGATGCACCTACGGTGTGAAGATGAAACCTGCGCTGACGTGGGGTCGCTCTCCAGTACGCTGTCAGATTGAGTGGGTACCGGCATCCACCGCGCTGTTTCACGTCATCATCGCATCGGGCTATGTGCCGGAGTCGGATTGGCCCATTCATGGTTGGGTCGGATCAGCGAGGTACTGCCCGGCTGGGATCGGCGGGCATACGTGTCAGGAGAGTGGCGCATGGTGTTCCCTTCACAACTACGTGGTGGGGACATTTGACATCGAGTACGACAAGAACCCGTACCTGAGGGTCACGAGGCCGGACCCAGATTGGATGTTCGCAAGGTGCAAGTTCACGAGAGAGAACATCGAGGCTATCGAGGCGATCAGGTTCAACAATGGTGAGCAGGCGTTCCGCTGGCTGGGGTGGGCAATTGGTGATACGATGCACATTCAGGGGAACGCAAGCAAGGATGCCACCGCGAGTGGCATTGACTGGAGCACAGTGTTGGGGTGGACGGGTGAACCGATTCAGCTGCCGACGAATCCGCCACCGAGCGGGAACAACGGAGAAGGAGTCATGATGGCTTATGCAAGGAAGGGCGACAAGTCAGAGGCGGTCGTAGAGATACAGACGTTCCTTGTGTTGCAGGGATACGATTTGGGCGATTGGGGTCCAGCTGGTGATGGCGCTGATGGTGTGTGGGGTTCAGATACCACGGAAGCTGTGCTTGCATGGCAGAATGCGCACAACATCACGGAGTACAACTTCGTGGCGAAGATTGCATTCGTACGGGGAGACTACTTCGGGCCGAGGTCTGCTGGATTTGCTACCAGTCTCACTGGTGGCGGTGCGGGGTCGGTTGGCCCTACGGGGCCAAAGGGCGATACAGGCGCTCAGGGTCCAAGGGGTGATGATGGGATAGACGGGGAAGACGGAACAGACGGTGTTGGGATCGAACCTGGTACAGTGATCCGGCTTGCCACAGAAGCAACGATTCTCTAGGAGGAGATCATGAAGAAGATCAAGGAAGTCTGGGCGGCTCTGCCCGGTGTAGCGAAGGCGTTCATGGCTGGGGCGACTGCGGCAGCGTCGTGGTTCGTTGCGGCTGGGATGGTTCATACGGATGAACCCGCTCTGAAGGCGATCATTGATGCTGTTGGGAACGTGCCGAACATGACTCTCGCGCAGTGGGTTTCTCTGTTCACCGTGGTCGGTGCGGCGTACGGATTTACATGGTGGATACCGAATCGTTCAGCCAAGCGCGTAGCCAAGAAGTAGCCTTGCCTGCGGAGGCGGTCATCCCACCCGGCCGCGTCCATAGGCACATCGAGAACCCTCAGGAGAACCGCACCTCCTGAGGGTTCTCACCTTTCTTGACGAATCACTTGACAGTATAGCTGGCGATGCGGTATCATATGGGTATGGAGATCACATACCAAGACCAGCGCAAGGACAAGACCACCGAGATCACTGCAGACTTGGAAGGTCTACACATTCTGGCAACGAAGGCCGGAATCCCTGAGGGGACCGAGGTTCGCATCAGGCTCCGTTCCGAGAACGGGCGGTACGGGTATACCACCAAGATCAGCCAGAATGTCTATCGTGTGGTGATCAACATTCAGAACAAGAAGGCTCAGCTGAGTGAGAGCGCTCAGTACGTGGTCAACAATACGATGCTCCATGAGCTTCGTCATGTGGCACAGGGTCAGGAAAGCGGCTGGCACAGCCTCTCTGGAAGCTACGAAGGCTGGAGCGAGACTGAGGCCAGAGAGTACGGACGGACGATCAAAGGACAGAGCGAGTTCTTCGCTCTGACGTAGGAGGAAATGATGCAGGGGAAGATCATGCTGGACTGGACATACGGCAAAGACGACGATGGGAATGAGCAGTGGGAGGCGTTTGATCGAGGTCAGGCGGTCCAGCTCACGATCACTCACATCGGTGAGCCGGAGTACATGCTGGAGATGGCGAGCGGGCCGATGGATTCGACCTATCACGAGAACATCGGATCGTACAGCTCATTGGCGAAGGCTCAGGCTGCAGCCGTCGAGTACATCGAGAAGCTGGATGGGGACGATTTCTTGGCTCACGGAACATCCTCAGCGCGCGAGAATGAAGCGGTCGCGGGTGCTCACGGAGGCGAGTGATGGAGCTTCTGGTGTGGCTGCTCATCGCGGTTCTGCTGATCACGTATGGCGGCGCTCTGGCGATATCGTTGGGCGTGGTGTACGTGGTGCTTGACATCACGCCGGGGTGGATGCTGATCGTGATGTTCGTTGTGTGGTTCGCCTACAACTACCGGCTGGAAGTGATTGCCGACAGGATACTTGACGAATCACTTGACAATACGAAAGGGGCATGATACGCTGAGGTCAACAGACCGAGGGAGGTCAGATGGCAAAGATCGACAGAGCAATTTCCAAGCAGATGGAGGCTGCTGGGTGGGAACTACGGTCCTCCAAGAATCACCTAAAGTGGTTCTGCGGATGTGGGAAGCACATAGCGATCCAGTCCAGCTCCGTAGGCAAGGGTCGGGGAGTCCAGAACTTCAAGGGCCGAATGAAGAACCAAGGAGATTGCTCGGTCAACCTGAAGCTGGGGTAGGATACCTCAGCCGGATGGCTGACTGGAGGGGATCGGACTAATTGGGCGAGCGGTGAGCCGAGAGGCTTGCGAGCCAGAAGTCCTACCTACGAAACTAGAAACGGCTGGGAGGTGATTGCAAGCGCCAAACGGCAAGTAGGTTCCGGTACCCTCCAGTGAGTCCTTCGGAGAGGGCACGTAGCTCCACTCACAAAGGGGCGGTGCGATAAGTTGGCGGGGATGTGGTGTTCGGAATTGTGAGAATGGCACCAAGTATCCGAGGCTCAGCAGCAGCAGTTCGTATTGAAAGATGCGGACTGCTACTGTTATGGGATGCCGAGCGACCCGTACTCAATTCTCCTCGCGAAGATCGAGGACCAGCAGACGAAGCTGAGCCAGCTGTCAACGAATTACGAGAATTTGACGAAGCAGGCGTATCTGTCGGCGCGGGATGACATCAACACGAGGATGCAGGAGCTGATCAGTTCGCGAGGTGGGCTGGATGGGCTGTCCGGCAGGGATCGGTGGCGGCTGACTCGGGATACCGGACTGATCGAGAACATCGACGGGCGACTGGCAGAGCTAGGGACCGAGCACACCAACATCGTCACGCAGGCGTTCCAGGAGTCAGGGTCACTGGCGAGGGCACACCTTGGCGATGAGTTGACCGATCTTGTCACTCATCTGAACACCGTATCGGGCACGGCGCTTCCGATTGCGGGCGTGGTCAACTTCGCTCAGCTGGATACCGCAGCGATTGAGCTGGGGCTGGGCACTGCAATCAACGACACCACCGCGCTCACACAGGCCACGAGGATCACACTTCAGCGGGAGATCACGCAGGGCGTGGTTGCGGGTGAGGGTATCGACAAGCTGTCGCGTCGGATCAGCGTGCTGGAGGACATCAGCTACAACCGCGCCGAGGTCATCACGAGGTGGAGCACCATTAAGGGCTACAACTTGGCTCATCAGGCGACGTATGAGGCGGCGATGGTCAACATCCCCGGACTTCGCAAGCAGTGGATGACTCAGGTGGATGAGCGGACGTGTCCTCACTGCCTTGCGCAGCATGGGATCGTTGTGGATGTTGTGGATGAGTTCGATGCCAGTCTCACCTACGCTGGAACACCACCACAGCCATACCAGGGGGTGCTGGAGACTCCCCCGCTCCATCCAAGGTGTCGGTGTACCATAGCGAGCTGGCATGAGGACTGGCGGGCATACACAAGTCAGACTCCAGAGGAGCAGAATGCGATGGCTCGGGGTAAGGCTATCGAGCAGGGATTCCCGAAGGCGAGTACGGCTGGTGTTCGGGGTGTCGCTCCTCAGACGGGTATCAAGTCGATGGTGGGCAATGCGCTCGGTGACGTGATGCGCGGTGTATATGTCTTTGATGACTTCTCTGGCAGCGTGCAAATCGCTGATGGGGCGGATATCAATGCGGCGAGACTGGCGCTCAGGGATGCCGGTTTCAGAGTTCAGGATTACGCGGACAATCCAAGACTGTTCAGGATCGACTTACCTCAGGGGCGGCTGCTTCCGAGGACGCTCCGGAGCACGAAGTTGAAAGCGTTGTCAGATGCCCGGTGGGCGACTATCAAGGAAGGACTGTTGAATTGCGGAATGAAGAAGTGAGAGCGGTGAATGGTAAAGCGGTGGTGGAGCTGGAGCAGAAACCATCGGTCACGGATAGTGGACTTCATGTTGTAAGGGAAAATCACGGGAAGAACTTTCAGCCAACCGAGGACTACGAGATCGGCACGGTCTTGTCTATTGGAGGCGAGGGTTGGGAGCCGGTTGAGGTCGGTGATAGGGTCATGGTAAGAGCAATCTCTGGCGGAGCGGCGGGAGCAGACATCGGTGCGTCTGTTGGTCGAGAGAGAGGCGAGATCATCGTTGTGGATCGTGAGGAGATGGTATGCAAGATCGGAGAGTGAGTACGATGTGGGCAGTCAGAGCTGTGAGGCACTGGAATGCGATGAGAGCGGTCAGGATGGCCCACGAGATGCGCTTGTGGGAGTATGAGCCGACTACACTGCGGGTCAAGATTCGGCAGGCATACTGCATCCTGGTAGCTCACAAGTGGCTGTCTGGGATCAACAGCGACCCATCCGGGGAATCTGACTGTGTGATCTTGGCGCAGGAGTGTTTGCGCTGTGGGATCGACAGATACGATGAGTGCCTTACTCATTCAGGAGACGAGGACGAATAGTGCCGAAGATGCGGTTCACGATTGATGATCCAGAGAGGGTCTACGAAGCGCTCGTAGTGGCGGCTGATGCCGCGCGGGAGTCTCCTGAGGTCGGGGATGTTGGTCCTTGGGATGATCGTGAGCTGAGAGAGAACCTGATCATTGAGGTGACGGGTAACGATGCCTTCACCACCCTGGTGGCTGATCGGTGGATAGCTGCTGATCTGGGCTTTGAGGTGATCTGATGGCCGTATCTGTTGCGGAGAAGCAGGCGTGGCTGATCGGTCACGGGAAGAACAAGAGCTATAGCTATTTCATGACGGGCGGCACGATGGGGCCGGATTGGGATTGGAACAAGGCGGTAGCGGGATCGTACGCTCCTTACGAGGTGGACTCGTTTCTCTCTGATGGGGAGACGGCGTACAACGCTGGCAAGGCCAAGGCCAAGGCGAAGAAGGTGGCGGGTGGGCCAGCTCCATCGAGTGGACCGAGCACGAGTTGCGCGAAGACGGCGGCAAAGACGATCACGAATTGGGTTGATGTAGCCAAGCAGAACGCCGCGGGATGGTACGCGTCTGTCGGGAAGCAGGCGTGGAAGGGCCAGACCGGATCAATTGGCAGCAGCGCATCGTTCATCAAGGAGATCGACCAGCAGATAAAGAAGGCTGTGGCCGAGCTGGGCGATATCAATGCCGACGAGGTGGTTGCTCTCAGGAATCTGAAGACGCTGATGCAGAAGGCTGACTCAGCACGGGCGGCGGTTGATGAGAACTTCAAGGCGTTCAATGCCATTGATGAGGAGGACTACGCAAAGGTTGCCTCTCACTTGGACAAAATCAGTGCGCACAAAGCCAAGGTTGAGCTGGACAATTTGGACACTGAGGCTATTGCTGAGTTGTTGGATGATCTGTTTGGAAATCCGAAGTTTGCTGTTGAGAAGATGGTGAGCAATCTGAAGACGGAGGTTCAGACTTCTCAGAGGTCCGTGGTCGGTCAGGTGCTTATCCGGAATCCGAACATCACGGTGGGGCTGAAGGGTCTTCCGGACGATTTGCAGGGGTACTATTCTTCACAGGCTTATGGGGAGGTCGCTGATTGGATTGCAGGCAAGCTGTCACCGTCGAGCGCAGGGGCCATCCCCACCGAGGCGCTTGACAATCTGGATGACCTTGCGCTGTTCGCTAAGCGGTGGGTACAGACGTTTACCGACTCTGATGATCTGTTGTCTGCAGAGGCGGCTCTTGATCTGGCGGGCGATCTGGCATCGGGCACGAGAGAAGCTGTGGGTGACAACTATAACGAAGTGGTGGATGCGTTCAAGCGATGGGGTGAGGAGGGCTACTGGGTTGAGGGTGTCCACACCGGAACGCTGGAGGGTTCTCCGATAGAGGTGCTGGCGGCTGACTTCGGGGAGGATTCGGTAGCAGCACTCATTGGCGCGCAGGAGCAGACTTCTGAGAGCATCCTGAAGCTGGGTGCAAATGGGATATGGAAGGCTGAATCAACGGCCGAGGAGCTGGTGGTGTACATCGGTGAGGAGGCAACCACCGGGGTTACGACGTACGTCAAGGTGCTGGAGGATGTCAAGAGCCAGCTGCCCGGATTCACAGCGACCAAGGATGAGGTGCTAGCTGTTCTGAATCAGGGCTATGTGAAGGGGATCATGGAGGCTGGCACGGATGAGTTGAATGGTCTTCTGCAGATCAAGCTGGTGGATCAGGGCGAGTCCAAGAGCATGGTCTACTACATGACCAAGGCGCAGAAGCAGGACTACATCCTGCTCCCCAAAGAGACGTTTGACACGGTTGAGTACTCGATCAAGTACAAGGGTTCCAAGCTAACAGGCAAAGGGTTGGATGTCTCCAAGAAGAAACTGTTGGTCGCCAAGGGTCAGAAGACACTGACCGAGGTTGCCGATGGGACAGTTGATGCCGGACTTCCGGTCACGGATGTGGCGTTCAAGAAGCCACTGACACCGACTCAGGTGGCGGCGCAGCCAACTGAGGCCACCGTGGATGTGGTCACTGGCGCGACCGACACGCACACCATCCCGAAGGATGCTCCGAAGTGGTGGGCTGATCCAGCGACAGACAAGCAGAAGGCGTATGCCGCGAGTTTGGTGCAGGACACCGATTCAGGAGCATCGTGGATACTTCATGTGATACCGAAGCAAGCGGACGGAACGCTGACCAAGGGCCAGATGTCCTTGGTCATTGACGTGCTGCAGGATGCAAAGGATAAGGGTACCTCTGCTACGTTCGATCAGATGAAGGATGCGGTGGCCTACGGGAAGAAGAACCTCATCCATGCAGGTGATGATGTGGTCAAGGCTGCTGTGGCGAATGCAACCGAGGTCACGGAGGACGTGGTTCAGGCGGCTGTCAAGGCTGTGGAGAACGGCGGTGCTGTGGCGGGGACAGTGCAGAAGACATCCACCGCGGCCCCGAAGAACGTGGTCTGGGATGAGCCACACACATTCACGTATGTTGGGGACGGGAAGCATAAGTGGGGTGGCGCTCACTCTAAGTGGCACTTCACGGATGAGGATGGTACCGATTGGATGCTGAAGAAGGCGGACGGGTTCAGGGCAGATGGCGAGTTGGCAGCACACAAAGTCGGTCATTTGGCTGGATACGATATCGCTGAGGCTCGGATCACGACTCAGAAGGTTGGTGGGCGGTCGCAGCGCGGGTTCATGCAGAAGATGTACCGCAAGGAGGAGATCAGAGGTGAGCTGAGAGACGTTGCGGGGAATACGTTCGTTGGGCTGGACGATGATATCACGAGGCAGATTCAGGAGCAGCAGGTATACGATTGGCTGATTGGAAACCATGATGGCCACTCTGGGAACTTCTTGGTCATGCGGGATGGGCGTGTGGTGTCCATCGACAAGGGGCAGGCGTTCAAGTTCTTCGGCAAGGATGAGCTGTCGGCTACGTACAACCCGAACGGGGCGTATGGCGAGAAGGTGGCCTACAACACGATGTGGGAGGAGTACCAGACTGGCAAGATTGCCCTTGATCTGGATTCCATTGATGATGCTCTGAGGCGTATCGAGAGCATCAGCGATGATCAGTATGAGAAGGCGATTCGCAACTACGCGGAGGGGCGCTTTGCAGCCGTATCGAAGGGTGCTGATCCGTTCCTGCAGGGGACGACGGCACGTAGTGCTGACGAGTTTGTGGAGCTGGCTCTGGAGCGCAAGCGGAACATCAGGGCGGACTTCACGAAGTTCTACAAGGAGAGGTCTGCAGCTCGCGGGATCGACTGGACACCGAGCTGGGCAGATGATGTGGTTCCGAAGAAGGCGGCAGCTCAGGTGTTGGAGAAGGCCGCGGTGAAGCCGGGAGACATCATCACCCCTATCAATCAGGAGTTCGCTGACGGTCTGCAGAGGGCAGGCACAGCGGGCAAGGCAATCTTCACGGGTACGGATGAGATCGACAAGGGCGGGCAGATTCTGTTCGATATCGTCACCGACTCTCAGGGGAAGCAGGTGCTCCGTGTGAACCTGAACCTGAGGCCGGAAGCGGATTCGCGGTTGCTGAAGATGATGGTGGAGGAGCACGGCGACAAGCTGGGCAAGGCTCCAACGGTCGGGATCAACAGCAACCTTCCTCAGACGGTGCAGACGGCTTCCAAGTACAACAGCAATGCAACGGCGGGAGCGAAGTCGATCAACTTCCACATCAAGGAGGGCGACTTCACGCCGAACGTCACGACGATCAACAATGTGAAATCTGATCTGCTGGACGCGCAGTCTGAGATCAAGGCGTTCACCAACGCTGGAACGAAGGCCGATGAGATAGCGGACTCCAAGCTCGATGAGTTCATTGCGACTCTTGTCGGCAAGACACCGGAGGAGACGGATCAGGCTCTGGTGCAGTTCGTCACGACCGAGGCTGGGAACAGCACCAACCTGAAGGCGGCAGAGCATTTCAAGCCTCACTTTGAGGAGGTCATCAAGCAGGCTGACGCAGGGGCGGCGGCACAGAAGGTACCGTTCGTCACGGAGTTCGACGCGGCGAAGCACTTCGGTGAGGTGAAGGACAGCGCTCTGAAGCGGGCGCGAGCGAAGATTGCATCTGAGAAGCTGGAGCAGCATGTGGAGGTCGCACCTCCAGCGAAGGTGTTCAAGTCTGTAGTCAGGGAGAGCACCCACCGGACCACGATGGTTGATATGCAGCAGGGATGGTCCGGCGAGTACGACCAGTTCTCGAAGTTGGTTGCTGATGAGGCGCAGAGCATCGGCGCGGGTAACGCTGTCGGGTATTCCGGATTCACTGATGATGGTGTGGAGATGATCTACCGGCAGATTGATGGATCAGACTTCACTCTGCAGGGGTGGATGGAGCTGACGATTCGCACGGATGACAAGGTGGAGCTTGCGGACATTGAGAAGGCGTACGCGTTCATCACGGAGAGGCTGGGTGTGAAGGCTCCTCTGGGGAACACGGTGGATTCCGAGCTGACGTATTGGCGGCAGGTGCAGGGGATGTATCGGTTCTCCAAGGAGGGGTCGAGCACCACATCCAAGTACCGCAAGGCGCTCGATTTGGCTGATCAGCAGGTACGTGCTCTGGGGCCGAACCCGACAGCTGAATCTGAGATCAATGCGATTCGTTCAGCGTGGAGGCAGCAGTTCGGTACGGTGATTGATGAGGCGGACACATTGCCCATCTACAAGCACAAGTTTGCTGGTCACGCTGAGGAGTATGGGTTCGGCGGCTGGGAGAAGCCAGAGATCGGCGCGGCGAATCTGGAGAACCTGAAGGGCACGATTGTTGCTCACGATACGAAGTACGGCGATGGGGTCGTGGATGAGAGGTTCTTTAAGGGTCCACTGTCTGACGGCATGTGGTCACAGGGAGAGCGTCAGCGTTTGGGCATGGGTGGCGTGTCAAGTCAGACGGGTAGTGACATCGGTACCGGCGGGGCGACTGGGTTCTTTGGGCAGATTCAGCAGGAGAACTACCGGAGTTTCAAGACGCGGAGAAATTACCTGGTCTACAACCCGGCGAAGACACACAAGAGGCTGGGGACGTACAACGCGGCGGGGGATACCTATGGTCGTGTAGCTGATCGTACGTCACGCCATGATCTTTCTCCAGCGAAGTTTGGTAATCACGTAGGGTCTTGGAATGAGGTCATGATGCGCGATGCGGTGAGCACGATGGATGATCTTGAAATTGCATTCTTCGATTCACCAAGGGGCGCTCAGGAGGCTATCGCTTCTGCAAAGCTGCGCGGGGTCACACACATTCGCGGAGTGCCGGTTGAGGAGAGGTTTGTGTACAGGGAGAGCGATGCGAATGAGTACACAAGGCAGTTCTTCGCCAAGTACGTTCATGCTGGGAAGGGTATGGCGGCTCGTCTGAGGACGACTGCAGCCGAGGTGCTGAACACGGCTGGGCGCGCTGTGTCGAAGGGCGCTACAAAGAGTCTGAAGGTGGTATCTCGCCTGAAGCTGAAGGGGCACGAGCTGGCGAAGAACATCAGCGCCGGACGTACCAGCTACGCACAGATCAGGACGGCAGACGGGTACAGGCGGATGGGGATGAGGTGGCACGCGAACGAGAATGCAGTGTCGATCAGCGTGAAGTCGTTGGAGGATGCATTCGGTGTGAACGATGTCCTCGCCACTACTACCGAGGAGTTCATGGACGGAATTGGTATCAAGGCTTGGGCGCGAGGGCGCGGGAAGACGGTGTTCAAGATTGGTCGTTACAAGCAGGAGGCGGAGTCGGTGGTCATCGACTTGTCTGAGTTCGGTATCGACCTGAAAGGGATGAGTCAGTATGAGCGTCCTCAGGTTCTCAGGGAGATGGTGGAGGCGATGAATACGAACACGATGGTGGAGTTCGCGGCGAAGTGGGGAACGGGGATCACCCCATAGGGTGGAAGGAGAATTATGGCATATGCAGATGTGTATTCGCAGAGGGTCGGGATGCAGGAGCAGCTTGATGAGGTGTTCCCAGATGGCGCGTGGGTTCAGACGCTTGTGGTTGAGGACAGCCGCCCGATAGGGCCGGAGATGGTTACTGGGAGGGTGTTCTGTTCAGATGCGCTTCTGGAGGGCGCTGTGTGGCGCTACGAGCTGTTCATGGATGAACGGCTGTCTGATACGGAGGAGGACGGCGGGCAGGGGTACGTGAAGCCGTACCGAGTCTGGGTCGATTCCATCGAGGAGAGCGAGCTGGGCATTGATGAGGTGTATGACTGTTTGATCACGTATCCGGAGGACGCGGTGAGCGAGGGGGTGTTCCTCAGGCTCTCTGGAAATCCGAGCGGATCACGGAAGGTTCCTGCGGGAGCGAGGGAGTATCAGACGGAGAGATGGGGGGAGTATATGTTTCCATACGGAGTCGAGGTGATAGAGGTATGAAACACATCATTGTGGACTTCGATACCGAGGGGTATCTTGGAAGGGACTTCGATGCTGTCAGACCTATTGGTGTGCTGCTGGAGCGCGGCGAGCAAGCCGGGTTTGACAGCCTCTATCTGGAGAGTGTGACTGAGGAGCAGGACTCGGGTCACGATAACTACGTTCGGACGATGGAGGCGACTCAGACGATTCGTGATATCTGGGATGCCGGTTTGGAAGAGCCTACGGTGACGGTCGAGCAGCTGTTCACGAGGCTGGCGGATGCAGGCTATCTGGGTCTGCGGCTCAGAAGTCTTGGGAAAGTGGACGACGGTGTTACACTGCAGGAAGTGTTCGATCAGTACGTGGTACAGGCCGAGCCTCTGACGGTGTTTGACGATGAGGAGTTCGACAGTGGGATTTGACAATCACGAGCTGATGGCGGCAGTCGAACTGGCTTCCAAGTATTACAGCACAGAGCTGCTGAAGGGCGCGGGCAGGGACCGAGACAAGGCGCGCGGATACGTCACGCAGAGGCGGCTGTTTGCTCCGATGGTCGAGCAATTCCGGGTGGGGTACGCTCCGAGGCAGACAGGGAGTCGCCCGTGGATTCTGGGGAAGATGCCGGATCAGAGGCTGCTGGTAGATGCCGGTCTGTTGAACACCACCGAGGATGGACGGGTGTACGATCCAATGGCCGGACGTGTGGTGTTCCCTCAGGTGAACCCATCTGGCAAGTACACAGGGTTCGTTGGTCGGGACATCAGCGCTGATCGGGCTGACAAGTACCTGAGTACCGGGGTCACGCCGATATTCCGAAGGGCCGAGGCGCTGTACCGAATTGACAAGGCGCGCCTGAACATTGAGAGCGCTCACAAGACTGTGATCGTTGTGGAGGGTCTGTTGGATGCCGCACTGATGTTCCAAGTCGGTGTGACGAATGTGGTGGCGACGGGCACGAAGTCCATGACAGATGCGCAGGCTCAGATTCTGTCGCGTTACGCTAAGCGGGTGGAGGTCATGTTCGACAATGATGATCAAGGTCGCGAGGGCTTCGAGGTGATGTGGCGGAAGCGGGCGAAGCACTTTGAGATGATGACGTGGCGCAACTATCCGGCGAAGCACAATGACCCTGCTGATTGGGTCGCTGAGCAGATCGGTAGAGCAATCGAGCGGCAGGCTTCAGTCGTCTGAGTGCTTCCAGGTCACAGGTGGTGTACTACATCACGAGGAGGTGAATCATGACTACTCAGGGAAATGTGAAACGTGCTGGTTTGAGTATTGCCATTGGCGTGTTGCTACTCCAGTCGATGTGGTTGCCGGGTGATGGAGTAGCGGTCCTCGCTGGTTTCAGCACTGATCCGGCATGGATGTGGTGGATTGCAGGCATCGGTTGGATGGTGTGGCTGCTGTGGCCTTCGGATAGGTTTATCGCACGAATGCTGAATGCAAACTCTATAGAGGTTGCTGATCACGCAGATGTCCTTCCAGTTTCACGAGCCGACCGATAACTTGTGCGGTGCCGGTCATTCCCGTGATCGTCGCAACACCGGAAACAGCGCCCTCGCTCACGCAGCGGGGGCGCTGTTTTATTTGGGGTTCTGATCACGCAGATGTCCTTGCGCTATCACGGAGGAGTCGGCAATACTTCTTCACGATGAGCAAACACCTCTACCTTCGCACACAGTCCGATGGCGCAGCCGTCGCACTTTCGCGTAAGCGATTCAGGAAGCAGATTCTCCGATATGGGGAGTGGGAACACAGCGCTGCACCGAACGGAAGGCTGAAGGTCACGAAGGAGTTCGTTGGGAAGATCGTTCAGAACTTCCATGCGGGCATCCGTGATGACGTTCCGGTTCCGCTGGGTCACGAGGTTGACGCTATCAGCTCCATTGGTCACGTCGTTGGTTTGGAAGTAGACGATGATGGGCTGTGGGGGATTCACGAGATCGAATCCGAAGATGACGCTGAGAAGATTGGCTCAACTTGGACGGGATCGAGCGCTTTCATCGACTTGAACGCTGTGGACAAAGAGACGGGCGAGGAGCTTGGCCCGGTGCTGGTACACAACGCCATCACGAATGCTCCGTACATCAAAGACTTGGCACCATTTGAGGCAGTTGCTCTCGGAGAGGATGCACAAGATGCAGTGATCATATCGCTGCAGGAAACGACCACCGAGCAAGGAGGGGTGTCTATGACACTTCAGGAAGCACTGGCAGCGATTGCCGAGACTTCCGATGATGACCTTCGCGAAGCTCTCACCGAAGTCCGTCCGGAGCTGTTCTCTGTAGCAGCGTCGGAAGGTGCCGAGGAAACCAAGAAAGCGCTTGCCGCTGCCAAGGTTGAGGGACAGAAGGAAGTCATCGCCGCGCTTGCTGAGAAGGGTGTTACCGTTGGACTCTCCGAGTCTGATGAAGGCACCAGCGAATCCGCCGAGGTGGACATCACGTCCGCACCGGCGTTCGTTGCTCTCAGTGACCGCATCACGTCGCTCGAAGGAGATATCGTCAAGGCTGATGCCGAGGCGAAGATCGACGCAGCCATCACGGAAGGCAAGGTTCTCCCTGCCATCCGTGATGGACTTCTGGAGGTTGCGCTGAGCGAAGGCGGCATGGACCGTCTCGCTAAGCTCATTCCAGAGAAGGCTATTGTCGATCTCTCCGAGCAGGGCGTGAACCTGGCAGACCCGACGAACGTCGAGCTGTCGGAATCAGATGCGCAGGCCGAGGCAGATCGTCTCGTTGGCGCATACGCAAGCACCGGGAAGAAGGAGTAGCACATGGCAGATCATGCATTTGGACTTCCTTCTATCGCTGAGGTAGCGATTCAGACTGACAAGGAGATTCTTGCCAGCTACTCTCCCCCGCCACGGATCGTCGGAATCACCGTTCTCGGTGGAACCGCCGTCATTCCTTCGGGGTCCATCATGGGCCGCGTCACGGCGAGTGGGAAGTACGTCGTGTGTCTCGACACAGCCGTGGACGGATCAGAGAATGGCGTTGGGGTTCTTCGCTCGATGGTGGATGCAACCACTGCGGGCAATGATCGTCCCGGCGAGCTGATCAAAGAGGGCGAGCTGAAGCTTGACCAGATCGTGGAGCCAGTCAATGGCACCATCGTTGAGGTCATCACTGAAGCCATTCTCAATGGGATCGGCCCGTTCCAGTTCGCCACGACAGACTCAGTGCTCAACACACTGAGCATCGGATAGGAAGGTAGGTAACAGATATGGCTGAAATCAGTTTGCTGAATCCCACCGTCCTGAACGGTGTCATCGAGCAGTTGGAGTACCCAGATTCGTTCTTGGGTATGCGACTGCTTGGTTCGGGTCGCCCGAACCCGTGGCCCGTGGCTGAGTGGGATGTCATCGCATCCAACAAGGAGATTGCCGATCCTGGCATTCCAAACACTGAAGCGAAGGTTGTTCCTCAGCTCGGTGTCGGGAAGCGCACGGCTTCGATGGTCTACCTGCGCGAGAAGAAGGTCTTCAAGCCGACAACGCTGTACTGGCTGAGAACGCCAGGACAGCTGTCTACGAAGAACGCCGAGGCCGCGGTCATGCGCGAGATCGAAGACTTGGATAGGCGCTTCACGGCGTTTGCTGAGTGGACGTTCTGGCAGATGATCAGCGGCACGCTCACCCTCAACTATGCAGATGTGAAGGCCACGGTTGATTATCTCATCCAGGCCTCGCACAAGACGACAGTTGCCACTCCGTGGACCACTGTTGCGACTGCAGACGTGATCGGTGATGTGTCCGCATGGAAGACGCTCATCAATCAGGATGGCGCTGGTGCATCCGTTCGCAATGCGTACCTGAACTCGGGTACGTTTGAGAGCGTGTACAACAACGCTGCGATCAAGACTCTGTTCTCTGATCGCCTGAAGGATCAGTACCTGATGACCGGAGCGGTCACCGGGCTTCTGGGTCTTTCTTGGGAAACGTACGACTCCACCTACGTGGATTCGGCGGGAGCTACGCAGCTCTACATCCCCAACGATCGCGTTGTGCTCATTGCTGACAACCCCCGCGAGCCGTACTTCCTCATGGAAGGACCGAGCGCGGATCATGAAGCCCCGAACGGGCACGTTGGCAAGTACGCAAAGAGCTGGATCGAGCCGGACCCATCGGCGCGTCAGTACCTGGAGGAGTGGCATTTCCTGCCGATTCTCGAACGTCCTGACCAGATCATCTACGCCGACGTTTCGTAACGTCAGCGTAGAGCAGAGGAGACGCAGGGAGTCGTGGCTACCACACAGGAAGTCACGACTCCTCGCGAGTTCAACCGGATTGCGAGATCACGAGAAATCGACTAGGAAAGGGAGAGGCAATGAAGTTCATCGAGGTGTTGAAAGATGGTCTGACGGTCGAGCGTACTGTGCGCATGGCCGGAGACCGCATCCAGGTTACGGATGCATTCAAGGTTCTCAGCAAGAAGAAGCAGGCGAAGCTCTGGGGTGCTCCACGCTACCGTGAGATCACTCAGGCGGACTTCGAGGGTACTGGTGGCGAGATCGTCGTCACGGGGTATGAGGAAGACGAAGATGAGGTACAAGAGGTCGAGGCCATGATTGTGGAGGAGAATCCTTTCGTTGTCATGGACGGTCTGGATGTGGAGGCAACGCTGGAGGCAGCGGTGAACTTCACGGATGAGCAGACAGCAGCATTCATCGAGTATGAGAGGGACAATGCCAACCGCGTGTCCGTGCTCGATGCCCTTGGTGCTGGCAGCTCGGAAAACTAACGGAGGAGGGATTCCTCGTGGAGGCAACAGATGTCAGGGCAGCACAGGCGCAGTACAGATCAGCTGGAATTGACGGATGCGCAACAGGCGTTTCTGGATCAGATATCGCTGAACCTGACGGATGCAGTTGCAGCTGCTCTGAAGACCCACGAGGAATCCTCCCATCCAACACGAGAGGAAGTCATGGAGGTGGTCAAGGTGACTCTGGCAGCCGGTGACTACCTCCTCCCAAACGGTCAGACACCTAGGGAGATGATCAAGCGCCATAGCGATATGGAGGCTGGACAGAAGTCTTTGGATAAGAACATGGGATCGCTGCTCGATGTAGTGGTTGGTCCGGTCATCGTGCAGTGGAACGGGGAGCCTGATCCGGATGGGATGCGCGATGAGACACAGGGTATGAAGGCGCGTACGGATGCGTCGTTCAGCGTTGCCGAGAAGATGGACAGCTACTTGTCCAATGGTGGTGTTCCGGTGAAGCTTCAGGCAAGTGTAAAGGCTGCAATTTGGGGAGCTTCGGCTACTGTCATAGCGGCTGTGATCACATCGACAGCGTTGCTCGCTGATGTGATTCTGAGATAGGAGAGAACTGATGAGAAGTCCAACGCAGTACAAGTTCCGCCACTACACAACGGACCCGGAGTCGGGTGTTGAATACCTCCTCTGGGCATCCAATGGCCGGAGTGAGTCGATTGAGGTTCCGAAGCTTTACGTGGTGAAGGGTTCTGCCCTTGATCTGGAGCTTGCTGGAGATCAGGCATGGTCTGAGAATGCTCTTGTCGATGAGGGTGAAGTGGATATGCTTGATGTCTACTTTGGCGCTCAGGCTGTTAGAGGTTCGCTCTACTTCCGGCTCTACAACGACACCCCTGTTGAGGCCGACACTCTCGCAACGCTTGCTGGCGAGGTGACTGGTTCTGGGTATGGGCCGATCACCCTTACACGGGGGACAGACTGGGGGGCTATCACGGCGGCGGCGGGGACGACTTCCGTTGTCAAGACGTTCACGGCTACAGGCTCGTGGACGGTCGCAACTGAGCTGGTGCTTGCCACTGTCGGGACGGGAACCGCTGGGCTGTTCATAGCCTCTGCGCCTCTCTCAGTCGCGAGGACTCTCGTGAATACCGATACCCTTGATGTCACAATGGCTGCATCGCTCGAATAGGGTCAACAGTGTTCGTTGAGGTCTACCCGAAGATGCAGCTTGACGATGACACATGGACTGTCGTTGTCAAGCTGCGCCGGACTGATACGAACGCGACCGTGCGGGTCACCCGAAGTTTCCCTGCCGGTGTCCCGCACGTCGGGCGACTGGCTGAATCGAAGATCGTTCTCATCGTTGAGGTACCAGGCGGGACCACGCTGAAGCAGGTCGCATCAGCGTTCTTTGATCGGAAGATTCGTATTGGTATGACACAGCGCTCCGTGTGGCAGGCGTGGAAGGAGCGTGCGGAGTCGCATATCGTTGGATTGACCGATGACGATATTGAGACGTATCGGAAGCGGTGGACACGCGCTGAGACAATGGGCTTGCGGCAGGCGTTCACCGACTTGCTTGGCAAAGTGCGTGGAAGGGTGGTCGATATCCACCACCACGAACCAGACGGGTCGGTGACCCGTGGCTGAGGTACTTCACCAGTACGTCGAGCAGAACGTCGAACAATCGACTTTGGGTGCTGTCTGGTACGACGTGCCGAGCGCGGTTATTGCCGGTTTGAGCCTCACCGCGTCAACGAAGTACCTACTGATCGCACGCGCCAAGACGCGTTCGACATCAACCTCGGCGCTCGAATACCTGCGTGTGACGACAGCCGACGATGCAATGATCGACACGCAGTCGGAAGCGATCGTTGAACACAACGGGTCCACATATAGCCGTGGCTACGAGTTCGTCCACTCGTTCACGACGAGTGGCACACCAGCCGACGTGAAGATGCAGATGAAGTCTGACGGCGCAGCCACCATGTATGTTGACCAGATCTCGCTGCTCCTCATCGACCTCGACGACTTGGGTGCCGCAAACTACTTCGAGGACATCCACGCTGGTACGGGATTGAAGGTCGCTGACGATCCTGCCGTCACCGACCTCGCAACGATCGCTGCCGCCGACCTCGGTACGACCGAGGAATGGTTGCTGCTCGGGTCGGCAAAGGTCGGAGTCGAGTCCACATCAGCGAGCTACCAGGTGAGGCTGCATGGAGCGGAGGATGCAGCGGTTCAGTCGGTGATGAGCTACATGCAGGAGGAGGGCGAAGACTCAAACGAGACCAAGGTCTACACGATGATCGGTCGCCATAAGGCTGTCACTACTATGGTCGATGCGAAGATTTCGATGTCGATGGAACCGTACCTCTACGGCGACACGACAGACGAGGGCGGATACCTGATCGCGCTGAAAGCGTCTGCGTTCGCAGACTTTCAGTGGTATCACAACAGTGGTTCCATCGCTGTGCCGTACTACACAGACAAGACAACCACGGTCGCTTCGATAGGTCCGTACGCCCCGTCTACGAGCGGCAACCACTTGATCTTCGGCTTTGCAACCGGCGACTTCACAGCTAGGTATCTGAATGTGTGGTTGCAGGATGGGACGACAGACACACGGGTTGGTGACTACGGCAACACGTCCACAGCGCAGACGCAAGGGTACGACAGTACCGATTACTCCCCGATGTACGTCACCGAACGAATCTCGATCTCTGCGTCAAAGACGTACAACATGCAGGGATGCGACTATTCCGGTGCTGGTCCGTTAGTCACGAACCGTTGGCTGTTGGTTCTGAATCTCAACCTTGCGAGTGTTGGAGGGACAGCCTATGATGAGACTGGTCTGACGGTCAGTGTCGTAGCGTCTATCGCAGCATCGGACTCGCTCCACAGCGCTGAGGATGTAGCGGTCGCCGCGGTCTCAACCTTGGCAGCATCGGACTCGCTCCACAGCGCTGAGGATGTA
>VAPK010108581.1_pt1 | contig 22982 bp, 20 predicted proteins | sample 3395031 | NCBI WGS metagenome assembly VAPK01 (sample SAMN08290443, study PRJNA428436) | hydrothermal vent metagenome | isolation source: Deep-sea hydrothermal vent chimney 1 | place: Pacific Ocean: Juan De Fuca Ridge
CGGCATCAATATCTTCCACACCCCATTCCAGAATGGTTAAATAAGGTCTTTGCTTATGTAAAGTATGAATTAATTCTTTGGTTGTTTTCGAATTCAATTCTGTACCAGTTCTGGCATATTTATATTTCATCACATTTTTCGCATGTCTGGATCGACAAACAGGAGATGACTCATGCACCGTCATCAAACAAGGAAATGGTGATGAAACTGTTTCTACCCCCTTTTCCAATCGTCTTTTTGCTATGATTTCATTATCAGAAAAAGAAACAATTTCTTCTACATAGGTAATTTGTGGAATTTTTAATTTATCAGCACATTGTGGTCCTACCTGAGCAGTATCTCCATCAATTGCCTGCCTTCCTCCAAGAATCAGATCATAAGGTGATAATTTTTGAATTCCTTTTACAAGCGTATAACTTGTAGCCAGTGTGTCAGCACCACCAAACCTTTTATCAGAGATCATGATACCATTATCTGCACCTCTATAATATCCTTCACGGATAATATCCGCAGCCCTTTTTGGTCCCATCGTCAATAAAGTCACCTCAGTACCCGGAATTCTATCTTTTATATTCAATGCCAGTTCTAAGGCATGCAGGTCATCCGGATTAAAAATAACAGGAAGTTTTCCTCTATTCACTGTACCATCGGGTTTCATTGCATCCGTACCAACATTTCTGGTATCAGGAACCTGTTTTGCCAGAACAATTATTTTAAGTGGTCTCATTTGATCATATTTATTTTTAAGATTTCCAAAAATATAATTTTTAATTTAAAAAAATGTGATAATACTCATACTTCGAAAAATATCTATAAATGCTTCACTTATGATTGGTACAAACTCTTCTGTTTATATCAGTTAAACAAAAAATTTGAAGATTATAGATTCCGAAACCATTTGAATATATTTTAAAAATCTTGTCACATCGAGCAAAGTAGAGATGCAATCAAATAGTTCTCGACTGCGCTCGAACCGACAAATACCAAATATCATAATCAGATTTGTTATTTATTTTTCCTATGTTGGATTTAAGTTAAATTTCAGTTTTTCAATTGAAAGCAAAAAAAAAGAGGTGATCTATAAAAATCACCTCTTCAAAATAAGATACGTTTAGCACCTACTTTTTATCTTTTTTCTTTGGTTCTTCTTCCTTTGATTCAAAACCTTTCATAAAATCTTCCATGATCTCAGTACTGATTCCCATATTTGAAAATCCTCCATCATGAAATAAATTTTGAAGACTTACTTTTTTGGTTAGATCGGAAAATAAACTAATTGTATAATCCGCACATTCTAAAGCTGTTGCATTACCTAACGGAGACATTTTTTCCGCGTAAGCGATAAAACCATCAAACCCTTTTACACCGCTACCAGCTGTTGTTGGTGTTGGTGACTGAGAAATAGTATTTACTCTCACATTTTTATCACGACCAAAGAAATAGCCAAAACTACGGGCTACCGATTCTAAATATGCCTTATTATCTGCCATATCATTGTAATCAGGAAAAACGCGCTGTGCAGCCATATAGGTTAGGGCAACAATACTTCCCCACTCTTTCATGGCATCTTTTTTATACAAAACACTCATCACTCTGTGAAAAGACAATGCTGATACATCCCAACCTGTTTTTGTAAAACTATAGTCCTGATTTGTATAGTGATTCCCTCTTCGCACGTTAACCGACATTCCTATAGAATGCAGTACAAAATCAATTTTTCCACCTAATATTTCCATTGCCTGATCAACCAAATGTTCAAGATCCATGATAGATGTAGCATCTGCAGGTATAACTTGTGACCCGGTTTTATCGGCTAATTCTGAAATTGTTCCTAGCCTTAAAGCTACAGGAGCATTTGTTAAAACGAAGATTGCCCCTTCTTCATGTGCCCTTTCTGCAACTTTCCATGCGATTGATTTTGAATCTAATGCACCAAAAATAATTCCTTTTTTACCTTTTAGTAAGTTATACATACAATGTTATTTTATTAATATTTTAATTTTTTAATCGTTTGCAAATATAGTAAATATTAATTCCTTGAAAATAGCCCAATTTAAGTCAGAACCATAGGATTAATTTGACTCTTTAACGGAATAGTGTCAAATTTTTTATTTAGATTTCCCCAGTTGGGATGACATTTCAACGTTCACCTGTGAGCTCTACCCATAGGAATACCCTTTGATTAATGCAACAATTGTTTTGCATGATCAATTGCCGTCTTGCTAATCTGTTTTCCACCCAGCATTTCTGCCAGTTCATTCACTCGTTCTTCCTTATTTAAAAGTCTTATATTAGAACAGATCATCTTGTTTTTTTCTTCTTTATAAACTTTATAATGCTGATTTCCTTTAGCCGCTATTTGCGGAAGATGTGTTATGGAAATCACCTGCATATTTGCACTCATTTCCTTCATCAGTTCAGCTATCTTATTGGATACTTCCCCAGAAACTCCTGTATCAATTTCATCAAAAACAATAGCCGGTAATTTAGTATAATTAGACAATATTGTTTTTACAGCTAGCATTATTCGCGACATTTCTCCACCGGATGCAACCTTTTTTAAACTCTCGAAGGTTCTTCCTTTATCGGCAGAAATTTTAAACAGTAAACTATCTTTACCATTAAATAGAAACTCTTCCGTTGTTTTTAATTCTATCAAAAATCGTGTATTTTTCATCTCCAGACGAGTCAAAATTGCTTCTAATTTTTTGATAAATACTGGGATTGCTTTCTCTCTGCTCTTGTGAATCTTTAAAGCCAGCTCATTTAGTTCCTTCTCGACTCTTTCGATCTCTTTCTTTTTTATGAGGATAATTTCTGAAGCCCCTTCCACAATATTCACTTTTGACTGTAATTCTGTTTTGATATGTAGTAGATCTTTTATACTATTAACAGCATGCTTCTTTTGCAAATCATAAATAATCTGCAATTTTTCATTTGTTTTTTCCAGCTCAAACGGATTAAACTCTAATTGCTCATTTTCTTTTTCCAGCTCATCCATAATATCACTCAATTCAATAGAAATACTATTTAACCTATTGTTTAGCTGCTGGTAATTATCGGCGTAAGCTGCAATTTTGTCAATGTTTGAATGCAATCGAGAAAAAAGATCTTTAACACCTATTTGTTCTTCACTAGCAATTTGAACAGATTCGCTTATACTTTGTTTTATCTCTTCCATATGAGATAATTTATCAAGTATCTCTTCCAGTTCTGCCTGATCATTCTCTTTTAACTCGCTTTTTTCCAGTTCATTAAGCAGAAAAAGATTGTAATCATAAGCTTCTTTGGCTTTATTTTGATCTGTAACCAAAACATCCATTTCAGATATAAGACTTTTATACTCTGCTCTCTTTTTACTATAAGAATCTAAGTAGTTTTTATTTTTTGCAAGCGCATCAATCATTTGAAACTGAAAATTCTGATCAGCAAGTTGCAGGGTTTCATGCTGTGAATGTATATCAATCAATTGCTCACTTAAGCTGCTTAAAACTGTCAAAGTAGTTGGTGTATCATTGATAAAAGCCCTCGATTTTCCGTTGGGAAGAATTTCTCTTCGAATAGTTGTTATCGACTCATAATCAAGATCTTCCTTTTTAAAAAAAGAATTTAAACTGTAATTTTCAATATCAAATTCAGCCTCAATGATACATTTCTTTTCTTTGTTATAAACCAGGGAGGCATCTGCCCTTTTGCCCAAAACCAAAGCCAAACCACCCAAAAGAATAGATTTACCTGCTCCGGTTTCACCAGTTATTGTTGAAAACCCTTTTTGAAAGGTAACATTCAGGTTTTCAATTAAAGCATAATTTTTTATAGAAAGTGAGGTAAGCATTTATTAAATTACAATTGAAAATTAATTGGATTATACAATATCAAACTAAAAAAGGAGTAAATTTATCAAATCTTGATATCACTCCATTTTGCATCAAACGAAGGGAATATTCTTGATAAAACTTCTCGTAATTCCGTTATACTAATTTTTGGCCCATCTGAAAATATATCGACAATCTCATCACTTTTAGTATCCATAAATACTCTGATCAAAAAAGTATTAGGTCGGTCATTATACAATTTTTGTAAATCAATAATAGATTGAGCGATACTTTCTTTAGCTCCCTTTTTATCATCTACTAACCTATCAAGTCCATGTAAATGATATTCATATAAAGTTTTTCTAAATTGCTCATAAACAGGAGATAACATATTTTCATTTAACTGATATCTTGTATTATTCCCATCTATTTTTTTCCAGCCTGTTGCTCCACCTTGCTGCGCTACATTTACAACACCTTCAGCAAGTTTATGAAATTCTTCTCCTCCTTTATATCCAAAAGTATCTGCTTCAAACCCTAAAATTGTATAAACATAAAAGGTTAAAATAGAAACCAGATTTGAATCAAAACTATTTTCATTATAAACCAATGGTTGATATTCTTCATAATTAAAACTAATATCATTATCATTAAAATTCAATACAGATGTGGTATAAGTTGCATTATAAACCGGTCTGGAAACCTGTAGCTGCAAACTTCCTTTGTACCGATTGGTTGAAGGATTATCAATAATATTAATTGTTAATGAACAATTGATCTTTTCATTTTCTGCATAGGGAATATTTGTCCATTTTGTATTATTTAAATACTCAAATATTGCACTTTGCATAGTTTCAAAAACCTGCTTATTGGAAACACCAATCTCTGATGCGTTGATCTTTACAACACAGTTTAGCTCCTGAGCACCGGTTCTTGTTCCAACACCCAATAGCATAAACAATAAAACAAGGTATCTATACATTTAATTTTTTTGTTATTTCTTTAAAGATATCTGCTGCAACCTCTTTTTTCGATTTGACTTCAAATGAAGTGATTTTTTCCTCTTGATCAATCAGGGTAATCTTATTGGTATCTAGTTTAAATCCGGCACCTTTATCCTGTAAAGAATTTAAAACGATCAGATCCAAATTCTTTCTTTTTAATTTTCCTTTTGCATTTTCCAACTCATCATTTGTTTCCAGAGCAAAACCCACAAGAAACTGATCCTTTTTAATTTTGCCAACAGAAGCTAAAATATCTTTGGTTGGCTTCAGATCAATATGCAGGGAAGTATCTTTTTTCTTTATTTTTTGATCTGCTACCTCTACCGGAGCATAATCAGCAACAGCTGCCGCAAAAATTGCAATATCCATTTCTTTATAAAACTGATGCACAGTATTATACATTTCTTCAGCACTTACGACATCTACTCTATTTACTAAAGATCCATTTACTTTTTCACTGGTTGGGCCAGTAATTAATATCACTTTTGCCCCTAGTTGAGCAGCTTGTTCTGCAAGTGCAAAGCCCATTTTACCGGAAGAATGATTACCAATAAATCGAACGGGATCAATAGCTTCATAGGTTGGACCGGCAGTGATCATTACTTTCTTTCCGTGTAAAGGTAAACTTTGAGCAAGATCTCTTTCAATAAATTTTAAAATTTCTTCTGGCTCTGCCATTCTCCCTTCTCCAATCAATCCACTTGCTAAAAATCCACTTGCAGGAGGAATAAACACATTGCCATAACTTTGTAATTTGGCAATATTTTGTTTTGTGGTAGGATGCTGGTACATATCCAGATCCATTGCCGGAGCGAAATAAACTTTTGATTTTGCTGATAAATAAGTTGCCAGCAATAAATTATCCACATTACCATCTGCCATTTTAGCCATGGTATTGGCTGTGGCTGGAGCAATAATCATAAGATCAGCCTTTAAGGCTAGATCGACATGACTATTCCACAATCCGTTATCATTTTTTTTATCAAAAAAATCTGAATATACTGGATTTTGCGAAAGTGTTGATAAAGTAAGTGGTGTTACAAAATCTTTCGCAGCAAGAGTCATTACAACCTGTACTTTTGCCCCTGCTTTTATAAAAAGTCTTACCAGACCAGCTGTTTTATAAGCAGCAATTCCGGCAGATACACCGAGAAGTACATTTTTACCGCTTAAAACAGACATATTAATCTATGGTTTCGTTATTTTCTTCTGGAATTCTATAATAAATCTCATTATCTAACCATTCCTGAACTGCAATAGCAGTAGGTTTAGGTAAACGCTCATAAAAACGAGAAACTTCTATTTGCTCTTTGTTTTCAAAAACCTCTTCAAGACTATCATTAAAAGTAGCAAATTCTTCTAACTTATCAACCAACTCACGCTTTAAATCGTCATTTATCTGTGAAGCTCTTCTTGCCATAATTGCAATTGCCTCGTAAATATTTTGTGTTGGCTCTTCAATTTTTGTTTTATCAAAAGTTACTGTTGTGTCAGGAGCCCCTGTATTCTTATAATCTTTCATACATTCTATTTTAGTGATACTTTTGTAAATAATTCTCTGGTCTTTAAAATTTCTTCTTCAATCTGACCATCTAGTTGATTAATTTCTTTCAATTTATCTGATTTAGGAAATGCTCGTTTAAACTTTGCAGATGCTAGTTGGGCATCTTTTAAACGTTTCTCTTTTTTTACCATAATACTTTTCATTCCCAAATCATAAGAGGCCATAAATTTTAAGTACATGGCTTCTTCTTTAAGTTTTGAACCTAAATGTTCTTCATTAAAAGTATCAAATGCAGTAATTGCCGCGTGATACTTTTCCATATGATAATATTGTTTTGCAACTTCAAAATCCTTTTTCTCTAATCTAAATACCAGATCTCTATAATACTTATTTGCCTCTTCTGCCAATTTAGAATTTGGATATTTGTCAATATAATCTTGAAATGCAGCAAGGGCTTTTTCTGTATCCTGCTGATCCAAACTATACTTAGGTGATGCTAAGTAATAACTCTTGGCACTTAAAAATGCAGCCTGATCTATCTTGGTACTTTTTGGGTAGTTGGTCAAAAATTTTGAAAAATAATAAGATGATAAGCTATAATCTCCAGTTTCATAATAGGAGTTTGCAATCATATACTGAATACGCTCCATTTGCGGTTTTCCGGCATATGGTCCGACTAACTTTTCAAACAAGGCTATGGCTTTTTTATAATCACCCTTGTCATAAAGCTCCACAGCCATTTTATATTTGTCTTTATTCAAGCCCTTGTTCAATACTTTATGGTATTCACTACATGAACTTAAAACAGTTAAGACCACTAACAGGAACAGAATTTTTTTAATTTTTTGCATCTGGCAAAATTAATATATAAAATGAACTATTAAAAATTTATTTTTGATATAACATTAAAATAAATTCTCTTTCAAAACCCTTATAAACACTATAAAAAAAAGAAAAACACTAGATTTCAGATAAAAAATTAAATCTGTGGTTCGGTTGCAGTAAGCATTTTTACGTCATTATCAAACAAATACAGCCCTCCTTTATCATCACCAATAAGACTAATTTTATCTAAAATATTTCTTGCCAGTGACTCCTCTTCAATTTGCTCAGAAACATACCATTGCAAGAAATTATGGGTAGCATAATCTTTTTCCTGTAAAGTAATATCCACAAGGTCATTGATCTTTTGTGAAATCATCACTTCATGATCAAAAAGTGTTTTAAACATTTCTTTTAATATGCCAAATGAAACCGGTGGTGCATCTAATGTTGATACGATGGCATGCCCGCCTCTTTCATTGATGAATTTTACAATTTTCAACATGTGTTGTCTTTCCTCATCACTATGAGAATACATAAAAGTGGCAACTCCTTCAAATCCCTGAGATTCTGCCCACGATGCCATCGATAAATATATTTGTGAAGATTCTGCTTCTAATTTTACCTGATTGTTCAGTGCTTTTTCAACATTTTTTGACAACATAATGTACTATTTATAATTTTGAACAAAGGTAATCAATTTTTGTTGTAAATCATCAGATGCTTTTACCAAAGGTAGCCTTACATTACTCGAACAAATTTGCAGTCTGTTTAATAAAGATTTAATTCCAACAGGATTTCCTTCTTCAAAAATTAAATCAATCGCCGGACTCAATTTATAAAACAGATCATACGCTTTTTTTACCTCACCTTGTAACCCCAAATGAATCATTTTGTTGAATTGTATAGGAATTCCTTGTCCCAAAACACTAATCACTCCGGCACCTCCAGCCAAAACCAGTGACAATGCAAATTTATCTTCACCTGATATCACTAAAAAATCCTTTGGCTTTATCCTCAACAATTCTAAAATCTGCTCAAAATCACCGGCCGCTTCTTTGATACCAATAATATTATCAAAATCATTTGCTAGTCTGATCACAGTTTCAGGAGTCATATTAGAACCAGTTCTCGAAGGAACATTGTACAAGATAACCGGTAATGGGCTCACATCAGCAATTGCTTTAAAATGCTGATAAACACCCTCCTGACTTGGCTTATTATAATAAGGAGATACAGAAAGAATTGCGTCAATCTCCTGTGTATTTACTTGTTGAATTTGTCTGACAACCTCTGCAGTATTATTATTTCCAATTCCTAAAACTATTGGCAACCTTTTACTATTCACCTTGATAATAAAATCAACAATTTCATGTTGTTCTTCAACCGATAAAGTTGGTGTTTCTGCTGTGGTTCCTAATACTACCAGGTAATCTATTCCTCTTTCAATCTGAAAATTAATCAGTTGTTCCAATGCAGGATAATCCACTTGATTATTCGAATCAAAAGGAGTTACCAATGCCACTCCAGTTCCAAAAAATTGTTTCATTCTAAAATTGTTTCAATTGCGTGGGGCAATATTAGAAATAATATCATTTTAAAATAAATTTTCAAATAATTATATCTTTTTTATAACATATTGTTTAATTTTAAACAATCAGTTTTAGAATCTTTAGGTATTTCACAATCTCCTCATTAAAAGTATTGATCTTATTTTCAGGTATATTGACTGTAATCTGATAAAAAGAAGCTATTTCATTTTCAAAACTGGCTTTTATTATTGTATTAGATTTTAATGCTGCAATATGTGCAAAAACATTGTCCCTATTACAATAATTGACGAATAGATCAAATTTCTTATCCAAAAAATACAATAAATCCTTATCTTTTATTTTTCCGAACACATCAAAAGACTTATCACTAAAAAATTCAAACTGATCTAAGCTTTTTTTAGATTTGTTTTTTTGGAATAGCATGACTTCAATATCACCTATTTGTATTCCAAGATCCTCACTTAATTTTTTAGTGAAATCATAGGCCTTAAACAGCTCTTCATCTGCCAATATTCCAACATGTCTAACCTTCTTCGGATGAACGTTATCTTTCTTTTTTTTATTCTTCTGATACTTAATTAAGTATTTAAGAGCTGTATTTTTTTTTATTCCTTTTAAATTCATCTACTTTTACATTATCTGTAACAAAACTAAATAAAATAATGAAACATTATTTATTTTTCTTTATAATCTCTTTTCTTTTTACAACATGTAAGAATGATCCCATTCAGGTAACTAAAATAAAAGGAAAGCAAATTAAAGTTAGCAATACATTGCCAACCGATTCTACTTTCTATAAAACAATTCAGCCTTATAAGGATTCTTTAAAAAACAAGATTAATACCGTATTATGCTATAATCCAGTGACTTTGTTCAGAGAGGAAACCCCTTTAGAAAGTTCATTAGGTAATTTATATGCAGATATCTGCTATGACAAAGCAAATAGTATTTTTAATAAAAAAACAACTAAAAATATTGATTTTGCATTGTTTAATTATGGAGGAGTCAGAACTGTTATCCCAAAAGGAGAAATTACTGTTAAAAATATTTTTGAACTAATGCCTTTTGAAAATAAGCTGGTGGTGGTTGAAATTTCAGGAGAAAAAACCCGTGCCCTTTTTGATTATCTGGAAAAAAGAAAAGAAGCACATCCCGTTTCCCATGTAAGTCTGAAAATGAATCATGGCAAAATGAGTTCCATTTTAATAAATGATTTCCCTTTTGATCCATCAAGAAATTATTTTGTCCTGACCCATGATTATTTACAACACGGAGGAGATAATATGGATTTTTTTAAAAACCCGGTCAGCTTATATGACACAGAGTACAAGGTGAGAGATGCAATCATAGATTATCTTAAAGATATCGATACTATTAAAGTAACGTTAGATGGAAGGTTTATAAATATGAAGAAATAATGAAACGACGAAAATTTATAAAAAGAACAGCGGCAACCAGTGCATTGATCGGATTAAGTGGATTACCGCTAACCTCTTGTAGCCAAAATGACAGCAAAATAATAACTATTTTACACACCAATGATGTACATAGTCATATAGAACCATTTTCATCTGATCATCCGGATTATCCAAACATGGGAGGTATTGCAAGAAGAGCCTCATTGATCAATCAAATAAGAAAGGAAAATCCAAATACACTATTACTGGATGCGGGAGATATTTTTCAGGGAACTCCTTATTTTAATTATTTTGGAGGAGAAGTTGAATTTAAAATGATGAGCAAATTAAAATACGATGCTGCCACCATTGGAAACCATGATTTTGACAATGGCATTAATGGATTAAATATGCAACTTCCACATGCAAAATTTGATTTTTTAATTTCTAATTATGATTTTAAGAATACTATTTTAGATGGAAAAACTAAGCCCCATAAAATCTATCATAAAAACGGAATTAAAATTGGTGTTTTTGGCTTAGGAGTTAAATTAGACGGGTTAGTAGATCCTAATAATTATAAAGAGACAAAATATTTAAATCCAGTTGAAATTGCACAGGAAATGAGCAATAAATTAAAAAATGAGCTGCATTGTGATTTGGTTATTTGCCTGTCACATCTTGGTTATTACTACAAAAATAATCCTGATAAAATTTGTGATCTGAATTTAGCAAAACAAACAAAAGATATTGATCTGATCATTGGTGGTCATACACATACTTTTTTACCAAAACCCACCATTGTAAAAAATATTGCTAATCAAAATATGTTGATCAATCAGGTTGGAAAATGGGGGCTTTATCTGGGAAAAGTAGATTTTTACTTTGATAGTAAGAAAAAAATAACCGGAAAAGGGAAACAGATTATTTTATCCTGATAATTAATTTGAATAGCTTATAGTTATTTATGCGAATCAAGGGTTGAACTTTTTCTATTAAAATAGTATATTTTTTACCTTTTTTACCTCAATCCTAAAGGATGAAAGGCAAAAAATATTTGATCATCCTTTAGGAACGAGGTCAAATCAAGTATTTTTCATAATTTTTCTTTCAACCCTTGATTCGCATTATTTACTTAAAGAAACAGGTTTTTCTCTTTTAAATAAAAAATAGAAATTCATAATGGTAATAAAGGCATTTGTAATCATAACCGGAATGGAATCAATAAAAAACCCATAAATCACAAAAAGTATACACCCCACAATACTAACAATTCGAAGTCGGATAATATTTTTAAAAGTAAACGATGCTGCTACAAAAAATGAAGCAAGATAGCCAAGCCATATAATATAATTTTCACTCATTTAGCAAATTAACTGAAATATTGATAAAATTTAATTCTAATTAGATCTTTTTCATTTGCTGCTTCACCATTCTAATCTGATCGGTAAGCATACCGTGTTTATCTAATTTTTTAGCCTCAGCAATCAAATTGGTAGCTTCTCTTTTTCTACGTTTCGTCATGGCAATTCCGGCAAGTTGTAATTTAGCCATTGCCAAATCATGATCCATCGAAAGACCTAACTTAATTGATTTTTTAAAAAATCTCTCCGCCTGTGTAAGATTAGTTTGAGACAAAGTAATTCCTCTTAAAAAATTATAATAACCTTCCTGTTTTTTAAGCAATGCAGAGGATGGATCCTTAATTTTATCTAATAATTTTGCAGTACCAACCATATCCTGTTTTCTTAATTTTAGAAATGACAACAACAGAATTTCATTCTTAAAGTAAAAAAACACAAAAATTCCAGCCAGTAATAAAATGGAAATCCCATTCATGATATGCCCTTTGGTAAATTCAAAAACTGCCCATGCAGTGATTAAAACGGCAATTACTAATTTTATATTTTTATTGTACATATTCTTTTTTTTAATTGGATTGCAAATTTACATCTTTTATCCTTTTTTTTGACATCAATTTAGTTTTCTTTCAAGAATTGATTTAACTTTGGAAAATCATATCACAGATTAAAAGTGTACCAAATGATCTATTTGAACATCTACCAGAACATAAAAAGTCCGATGCGCTAAGATTTTTTCCTGATTATAACTTTATTACTACATTTTACTTTAAATTTTTCACTTTAAACTTATACAATGGAATTACCATATGCAGAACCCTATAAAATAAAAATGGTGGAAACCATCAAAAGATCTACTGTTGCACAAAGAAAACAATGGATCAAAGATGCCAATTACAATCTATTCAACTTATCATCTGATAAAGTTTACATTGACCTTTTAACCGATTCAGGAACAGGAGCCATGAGTGACAAACAATGGGGTGCTTTGATGGAAGGAGATGAAAGTTATGCCGGATCACAATCCTTTTTAAAACTAAAAGCAACTGTTCAAAAAATTACTGGATTTGAATATTTCTTACCAACACATCAGGGAAGAGCAGCCGAAAATGTTTTATTTTCTGTTTTGGTCAAGGAAGGAGATATCGTACCCGGAAATTCACACTTCGACACCACCAAAGGTCATATTGAATTTAGAAAGGCAAAGGCTGTTGATTGCACGATCAAGGAAGCTTTTGACACGGCAGATATGCATCCCTTTAAAGGAAATATTGACTTAAATAAATTACAAAAAGTAATTGATAAAAATCCTATAGAAAAAATCCCTTTTGTGATTATTACCATTACCAACAACAGTTCTGGCGGACAACCGGTTTCTATGGAAAATGTAAAAGCTGTGGCAAAATTATGTAAAACGCACAACATTCCTATCATTTTTGACTCGGCACGTTTTGCTGAAAATGCTTATTTTATTAAGATCCGTGAAAACGGATATCAGGACAAAACCATTAAGGAAATAGCAAAAGAAATGTTTTCTTATGGAGATGGAATGACCATGAGTTCTAAAAAAGACGGCTTGGTAAATATGGGAGGTTTTATTGCTTTAAAGGATGAAGAAATCTTTAAACAAGCAACTGTATTTAATATCATGTTTGAAGGTTTTATCACTTATGGTGGCATGAGTGGTAGAGATATGGCTGCTTTGGCAGTTGGACTCGATGAAGCTACAGAATTTGAATATCTGGAGAGCAGGATCAAACAGGTAACTTATCTTGGCAATAAACTAATAGAATTTGGTGTACCAGTACAGCACCCTATTGGGGGACATGCAATTTTTATTGATGCCAATAAATTTGTTCCTACCATTCCAAGAGATGAATACAGAGCTCAGGCACTTGCTATTGAATTGTACATCATTGGAGGAATAAGAGGTGTTGAAATTGGAACTGTTTTAGCCGATAGAGATCCTTTTACCAGAAAGAACCGATATCCTGAATTGGAATTGGTAAGGCTAGCAATTCCTCGAAGAACCTATACACATAATCATATGCAATATATTGCCGCGGTATTAAAAAATATTTATGATTCTCGTGCTGAAGCAAAATCCGGATATAAAATTGTAGATGAAGCACCTATTATGCGACATTTTACTGTAAAGTTTGAGAAGATTTAGCTTTGAAATATTCATTGGATGGCTGTCTTTTCCATCTATGATAGCCATCTAATGAAATAAAGCCTTTGAAGGAACTTCTTGTTTGCTGATGTTCGGACCTTTCCATAGTAATTTAAGATCCGTCCACCCGCCTACCTGCAATTTTTTCAGTACGATTTTGTGAAATCCTTTTTGTAAAGCAATTGTTCCACTTCGTTCACCCAGCCAATCAGTACTTTCGTTAGATGCAATTAACTTATCATTGATCCAAATGGCTCCGGCATAATCCGTATCTAAATAGAATGTATAAATTCCTGCTTTAGGTATTTTAACGTAACCATCGAATACAAATGCGTGATTTAGGACTCTTTTAAAACTCACCCCAGTGCTAATATTAGGAATTATTCCACTTTTTAGTACCGGATATTGATCTATTTGAGCCACTTCTTTACATATAGATACTTCACGATAAGTATATTGAATACCTTTTTTTGCACCCTCCACTTTTAATGCAGGCATAGGAGATAAATCCCTTAACCTGAGCGTTGAAGTATAACTTGGTTTATATCCTTTTTTAAAGGCTTTCACCTTTAAAATGCAGGAATGATTGATTTTAATTTCATTAGTATAAGCTAATGAAGTGCTATCCGGTTCGCTACCATCTAAAGTATAAAAAATCTGAACATCTTCTCTATCACAAAAAACAGAGATCTCGCTTTTCCCTTTAAAAGTAATAACACCATCTCTACCAATCTTTTCCCCTTTTACAGATATTTGAGGCATGGCTACATCCTTATACTCCAATGAATACGGGCGATCTTTAACAGAATTTGCCCAGGTTTTATTTGGGTTTTTACCCATTATAAATTTCATTGTTCCCCCTTTCATAATATCACTATGTTTTAAATAGGATTTAGAATAAGGTTTGCCATTTAACTGAACCGATTGGATATAAATATTTTGCTCAGAATTGTTTTTAGCAACAATCTTAAATTGTTTGCCATTTTCCAGATGGATAGAAACCTCTTCAAACAATGGAGAACCAATCACATAATAATCCATTCCCGGAGTTACGGAGTAAAATCCCATAGCACTTAACACATACCAGGCCGACATCTGACCTGCATCGTCGTTACCTGCAAGTCCATCAGGTTTTGTATTGTATTGCGTTTTTAAAATTTCACGAACTATTTGCTGTGTTTTCCATGGAACACCCGCATAATTATATAAATATGCCGCATGGTGACTCGGTTCATTTCCATGATAATACTGACCGATCATTAACGATGAAGTTCGGCTTTGATAGGTTTTATTATTCTTTGTTGTAAAATAAGTATCCATCCATTTTTCAAACTTTTTATCACCACCCATTAATGCAATCAATCCATTAATATCTTGTAAAACAAAAGTGGAGTATTGCCAGGCATTTCCCTGTGTGTATTTTCGGGTGTTGTAAGCCAAAGGATCAAAGTTGTCCATCCATTGGTGATCGGCATTTTTTGGATGCATAAAACCAGATTCTTTGTTATACAGGTTTTTATAAAAATTTGCACGACTGCTATAATGCATAAATGCATCCTTATCATTGTCTTTTGCAACCTGCGCTAAACTCCAGTCATCAAATGCAAATTCCAGACTCCGAGATACTGCCTGATCTGTATATTCTTCAGGGATATATCCAAAAGTTCTGTATTCGGTTCGTTCTTCAAAGGGTATATCGGCAAGACCTTTCATACCTTCTATAGCCTTTTTTACATCATAGTTTCTTATTCCTTTTACATAAGCATCCGCAATTACGGGTAAGGAATGGTAGCCAATCATCACAAGAAGATCATTACCCGAAAGCTCGAAAATCGGCATGGTTCCTGAATGTTCAAATCTCTCTACAAATGTGTTTACAAAATCATTTGTTTTACCCTGATCAATAATCGTCAACAATGGATGTAAAGCACGAAATGTATCCCATAAGGAAAAGTTGGTGAAAGATGTAAAATCTTTGGCTGTATATATTTTGTTATTTGTACTTCGGTACCTGCCATCGATATCTGTATCCAGGGAAGGCATGATACAGGAATGATAGAAAGCCGTATAAAATATTTTTAAGTTATTGCTGTCTTTACTTTTTACCGAGATCTTTTCAAACTCTTTGTTCCAGATTTCCCGAGCCATGGTTCTTGCCTGCTCAAAATCCCAGTCAGTAATTTCTTTAAGGTTTTTCTCTGCACCTTCTATATCTACTTTTGAAATAGCAACTTTAACTTTGATTACTTTTTTATTCTTAAAACGAAAATATGCTTTGACATTTTTACCAGAAACCTGATTAAAGGTATTCTCTAATTTTCCATTTACAGATATACCATATTCTTCAAAATCTTCTGAGAACTCTGCTGCAAAATAAACAGTTTGAAAATCTCTTAATCCTCCGATTGATTTTCTCATTCCAGCTATTTTATTTTTTCCTATGATCTTTAAATACAAACTATCTGCATAATCATTAATTCCATGGGTTAAATCTAAAATAATATTTGCCGGTTTTCCTTTTGAAAAAGTATACTTATGAAATCCTACTCTTTCAGAAGAAGTAAGTTCGGCTGTAACATCATAATCTTTAAGAAGTACTTTATAATATCCCGGTGAAGCTGTTTCATTTTTATGAGAAAAGGAGGATCGGTAGCCTGTTTTGGTATTTTCAATATTTCCAACATTCAATTGAATCTCTCCTACTGTTGGCATGAACAAAATATCTCCTCCTGAACCTCTACCTGTACCACTATATCTCGTGTGGCTAAAACCCATAATTGTTAAATCACTGTAATGATATCCTGTTGCGTAATCATTTCCGCTAATTCTAGTATCAGGACTAAGTTGTATCATCCCGAAAGGGGCAACAACTCCTGGAAAAGTATGTCCATCACTATCTGTTCCAATAAACGGATCTACATATTTTGCAGGGTCATCAATGGTATTATTTGACGGAGTACAACTACTTATAAAAAGTAAAACTATAAAAGTTAAAAAAGAGAATATTATTCGCATCATAAGTTAAAAGGGTTTAAAGAGAAAAGTACAGTTTTGATATGGAGCTTATATCACAAATATAGTTTCGTTCTAAACAATTCAACCCCTTTATCTTCTACACATTGCGTTAAATCTTAACCAAATTATTCATTTGGTTCAATATGGATCAATACCTGTCCTAAATTTGGTATCTCTTTTTTGAGAGCATCTTTCAGCTTATGTGCCAGACTATGCCCTTCAGTAACGGATATTTCACCATCTACAATTGCATGAAGCTCCACATGATACTGCATTCCTGCCTTTCGGACAAAACATTTTTCAGTTCCCATAATTCCCTCCACCTTTAGAGATTCTTTTCTTATCTCATCAATAAGATCATCATAAACATGTTCGTCCATTATTTCACCCAAAGCCGGTCTGAAAATCTTATAACTGTTGTACAAAATAAACCCTGAAGCAAAAAGAGCTGCATAGTCATCAGCTACTTCATAGCCATCTCCAAAGAAAACTGCAATAGAAATTCCAATAAAAGCTGCAACAGATGTAATGGCATCACTTCTATGGTGCCATGCATCCGCTTTTAGCGAAGAACTATTGGTTTCAATACTTTTTTTAATCACTATTCTATAGGAAATTTCTTTCCATAAAATAATAACAGCCAGTATATATAAGGTCCATGATTTTGGAGCTTCCTGTGGCGTTCTGATATTATGGATACTTTCTGATGCAATAATGATTGCAGAAGCAACTAAAAATGCAACAACAATGAAAGTAATTAACGGTTCTATTTTTCCATGTCCGTAAGGATGATTCTTATCAGCAGGTCTTTTAGCATATTTTAATCCAAATAACACAAATAGGGAGGAAAATATATCAGCAGTTGATTCAATAGCATCTGCAATTAAAGCATAAGAATTACCAAAATAACCTGCCAAACCCTTGATTACAGCCAATAAGAAACTTGCTATGATACTAAAATAAGTTGTTTTTATTGCTGTTTGTTCTTTACCCATCTAAAAATAAACAATTTACACCTTTTACACATAATCTTCAATCAAAAAGAATCAATTTTTAAGATGGTAAATATATTAAAAAATCAATTTCAAATCTTCTAAAAAAAGTAGGAGTTTTATGGAAACAAGAGAATGTGACCAATATGATATTTATCATGTTTTAAGATAATTTTAACAGTTATATTTGTTTTATAAAAGACCTAATAGTCTTCTAATTTATTCTTTTAACTTAAATTATTTCACATGTTATCAAAAAAACAAGCTAGAGCATTTTTCCTAGGGGGTACAGTGGTTACATTTTTAGTCTTTATTGGACTAACCGTATATTCTTTGTCGGCTGCTCAGGATCAGTCGCACAGCGAAAATATTACTCCTGCTGTCGCCAGAGGTAAAGCACTCTGGGAATCAAACAACTGTATGGGATGCCATACTCTTTTAGGTGAGGGTGGTTATTATGCACCTGAACTAACAAAAGTAGTGGAACGCAGAGGAGATGCTTATATCAAAGCTGCACTAATGTCACCAGTTCCCTGGCAACCAAATGGCAGAAAAATGGTTGCTTATAAAATGACTGATGCACAGGCCAGTGATTTGGTTGAATTCTTTAAATGGATTGGAGAAATTGATCTGAACGGATTTGAAACAGTAGTATCTCCATTAGCAAAAAAATAAACGAATCAAAAAATAAAATATCATGAAATATAAATCACAAAAAGTAGCGTATTGGTTTTTTGCTTTATCAATGCTATTGTTATCACTACAATTAATTTACGGATTAATTATGGGCTTTGCCCATGCCGGAATGGATGGATTGCACGAATGGATTCCTTTTAACACAGCAAAAGCAGTGCATACCAACCTATTGGTAGTCTGGTTATTATCTGGTTTTATGGGAGCCGCCTATTATATCATTCCTGAAGAAGCACAACATGAACTGGTAAGTGTAAAGCTGGCCTATGTTCAATTAGTATCTCTTGCTGTTGTTGGAGTTGCGGCAATAATTGGTTACCATTTTAATTACTGGGAAGGAAGAAAATTCTTAGAAATTCCAAGACCCTTAGATTATCTGGTTGTTGTAAATGTTTTATTATTTATGGCATTGATTTTAATTACTCTTTTTAAAGGGAAAAGAAGAACAACTACCGCATTGGTTCTCTCTATGGGGTTACTTTTTGCAGCACTGCTCTACTTACCAGGAATGATCTATTTTGACAGCCAGGTATTAGATTCTTTTTTCCGTTGGTGGGTTGTTCATCTATGGGTTGAAGGTGTATGGGAGCTAATCATGGGTGGTATTTTATCATTTTTATTGATCAAACTTACCGGAGTTGACAGAGAAGTAATTGAAAAATGGCTGTATGTAATTGTAGGATTGACTTTCCTTTCCGGAATTTTAGGAACTGGACACCATTACTATTATATTGGTGTTAATAAAGTGTGGTTGATCGTAGGTGGTATTTTCTCAGCACTGGAACCTTTAGCATTTTTAGCTATGGCATTATTTGCAGTTAACATGTACAGAAAAGGAGAGAAAAAACATCCAAATAAAATTGCTTTATACTGGACCATCGGATCTGCAATTGTCTCTTTTATAGGTGCCGGACTTCTTGGATTTGCACACACCATTCCTCAAACCAATATTTATACACATGGAACTTTGGTAACTGCCATGCATGGCCATTTGGCTTTCTGGGGTGCTTATGCAATGATCGTTTTTGCAATCATAAGTTATTCATTACCAAATATGACAGGAAGAAAATTCTATGATTCTTCTCGTGGTAGAATGGCATTTTGGTTATCCAATATTGGTATGATCGGAATGACTGTTGCCTTTGGTGTTGCCGGTGTAGCACAGGTTTATATGGAACGTATTACAAAAGCAATGAGTTTTATGCAGGTGCAAAAAGAAATTGAAGTACATTTTATCGTTCTGATCATCATGGCAACCCTGTTCATCATTGGTATTACTTTATATATCATTGAATTTGTAAAACACGGTCAGCCTAGTGATGAAGCCTTAGAAACAAATATGTAATACATTCATAAATACTTCCAAAACCGGTATTATTAATTTAATATCGGTTTTTTTATTTCTAAAATATCTTAAAATAAGCTTCAATACCACTTCCTAACCGATCTAAATCGGACTCTACAATAAAAAAAAGACAATTTTATATTTTTTTATCAAAAATGACAAATGTCATGTTTATACTAATTTTCTTTAATTTACTTTGTAACTTTTATTACTTATAACAGTAACTTATATTACTATTAAATAAAGCTATGCCAATAAAGAGTTATTTAATCCATTCACATGAAGGGAAATATACTGAATTACTAAATGAATTATCAACTATTTCATCCTGCGAAGTAATTCAGTCCGAAAACAAAGAAATTGCAATTTTAATAACGGATACAAATAGTGATCTGAAGGATAAAAACATGCAAATCAAAATAAATGCAATCAAAAGTTTAAAAATGTTATCACTGGTTTCAGGCTTTGAAACCAACCAATAATAACTACTAATATGATAAAAAAAATATCAAGCAGAAGAGATTTTCTTAAAAAATTGGCAGCTACGGCTGCGATGACAGCAGCAGCTTCATTGTTTCCGGGAATTATTTTTGCAGAAGAACAGTTACGAGGAATTAAAAGTTCAGGAAATTTAAAATGGACCAAAGCTCCCTGTCGTTTTTGCGGAGTAGGATGTGGAGTGTTAATTGGTACAGAAAACGGAAAAGCACTTGCAGTAAAGGGAGATCCAAACTCTTCTGTAAATAAAGGTCTGTGCTGCGTTAAAGGATATCATCAAACTATTTGTATTGATGCGAAAGACCGGTTAACAAAAGCATTGGTTAAAAAAAATGGAGTTTATGTTGAAACTCCTATGGCAGAAGCATTAGATCTGGTTGCCTCAAAAATGAAAGAAACCATAGAAAAATATGGAAAAGACTCGGTGGCAATGTATACTTCAGGACAATCAACAATTCCTGAAGGATATGTTGCTTCCAAGTTTATGAAAGGAGCTATCGGAACTAATAATCTGGATTGTAATGCCAGACTTTGCATGGCTAGTGCAGTTACCGGATTTTTAACAACTTTTGGAGCAGATGAACCAATGGGATGCTATGAGGATATTGAATACGCCGACGTATTTGTTACATGGGGGAATAACATGGCTGAAATGCATCCCGTTTTATTTTCACGAATGCTCGATCAACGTTTAAGACGTAACGTAAAGATCATTGATTTTGCGACCAGAACCACCAGATCAAGCATGGCTTCCGACAGGTCGATCCTGTTTAATCCGCAAACGGATCTCGCAGTTGCAAATGCAATTGCTTATGAAATTATTGATAATGGATGGGTTAACAGGGTTTTTATAGAGGAGTATTGTAATTTTAGTAAGGGTCTTACTAATATTGGCTATGGAACCGAAGATAAGTTTAAATTTAAAGACAAGCCCACTAAAATTAGTTATGAGGATTATAAGGAATTCCTTAAGGATTATACTCCTGAAAAAGTTTCAAAAATTTCAGGTGTATCTGTAAAAGATATTAAATATTTGGCCAATCTATACGGTGACCCAAACAAGAAAGTGGTTTCTTATTGGTGTATGGGTATGAACCAGCACACTCGTGGTACCTGGATCAATAATCTGGTTTATAATATCCATCTTTTAACAGGAAAAATATCTCAACCTGGTAACGGGCCATTTTCATTAACAGGACAACCTAGCGCATGTGGCACAGCGAGAGAGGTAGGAACTTTTACACATAAATTACCTCATGGTGTTGTTATGAATGAAAAACACCGGGAACATGCTGCCAAAATATGGAAAGTTCCGGTTGAAAACATCCCTTCCAAACCAACCTACCATGCAACTGAAATGTGGAGAGCTGTTGACAGAGGTGATATTAAATTTATCTGGACACAGGTAACAAATCCATTGGTATCCCTGCCAAAGGTTGGGAGATATACAGATGGAGCTAAAAAAGAAGATCGTTTTATTGTTGTCTCTGATGTTTTCCCTACTCCTACCAGTGACGTAGCCGATGTGATCTTACCTGCTGCCTGGCATATTGAAAAAAATGGTTTATATGGTAATTCTGAAAGAAGAACACAACACTGGAACAAGATGGTTGAACCACCCGGAGAAGCAATGGCTGATGCATGGCAAACCATAGAAGTTGCACGCAGAATGGGTTTTGAAGATCTTTTTCCCTACAGTAAGGAGAACCACGAAGAAGAGATCTACAACGAATATCGTCAGCACCATGAAGGTAAAAAACACAACATGGCACCACTCGAAGTTTTAAAATCTCAGGCAGGTGCAATGTGGCCTTATGTTGATGGTAAAGAAACCAAGTGGCGCTACAACGCTAAATATGATCCGGCCTGTGACAATGGTAAGGATTTTCATTTTTACGGTAAGAAAGATGGCAAAGCAATCATTTGGCAACGGCCCTATGAACCCGCTGCAGAATCACCAGACAGTGAATATCCGTTCTGGTTAAACACAGGCAGAGTGATTGAACACTGGCATACAGGTTCCATGACAAGAAGGATACCCGTTTTACATCAGGCAATGCCACATTCTTATGTAGAGTTACACCCGGATGATGCTAAAGAATATGGAATTCATAATGGCCAAAAAGTCAAAGTAATTTCCAGAAGGGGAACAACCATTTTACCAGCCTCTATCAATGAAAGAGGGTTACCAACCAAAGGTCAGGTTTTTGTACCTTTTTTTGATGAGAATATGATGATCAATGATGTTACCCTTGATGCTTTTTGCCCTATCTCTAAAGAACCGGATTATAAAAAATGTGCTGTTAAAATTGAAAAGGTTTAAATAAATCAAACACAAAATGAAGAGATTGTTTATCATATTATTATTTGTGATTTTAATGGTTGCCACTATCGTTGTTTGGAGTCTTAGTTATCACACCTCACATGAAGAAGCCTATGTACCTGTTTCCGGTTTAACCGAAACTTATATTATTCCATCAGAAGAAGGTGTTTTTAAACGATCGGGATATGCTTTGGAATATGCAGATATGCCTTTAGACAAAAATCACGAAAGAAGTTTAAACACTTATTATAGCAACCGTGCATTTTATGGAGCGCCTCCTTCTATTCCTCATAAAGTAGCTGAAAGAAATATGGGTGACAACAGTTGTTTAAAATGTCATGATAACGGAGGGTTTGTAGCAAAATTTAATGCTTATGCACCCGTAACTCCACACCCTGAAAAGATAAATTGCAGACAGTGCCATGTACCGCAAAAAACGAATAGTTTATTTGTAGCTACAAATTGGGCAAGAACAAAAGGATCCTCC
>VAPK010181468.1_pt1 | contig 22978 bp, 33 predicted proteins | sample 3395031 | NCBI WGS metagenome assembly VAPK01 (sample SAMN08290443, study PRJNA428436) | hydrothermal vent metagenome | isolation source: Deep-sea hydrothermal vent chimney 1 | place: Pacific Ocean: Juan De Fuca Ridge
AGGTTTAGAAGGTTTAGAAGGTTTAGAAGGTTTTGATGGTTTGGTGTATGGATTAAAAGGCTTTCCGTAATGTTTTTTAGTCATGGCTCACCCCTTAGTGAGTTGATTTAATAATAGCTCGAAGGACGTAATTATCCTCACGACATAAGGCTTTGTTTTTTACGATCTTGCTCATGGTGTCTAAGTCAACAATAAAGTTAATTACTTTCCCTCTGCTATTTTTAACCACGACAATACCTGTTGATACGTCAGTGAAATAACTTGGCTTATTCGGTAACTCTAGTCGAACAGGGATGCTTCGAGTGCAACTTATTGAGCTAACGATCAAGGCTGCTAACGTTACCATTTTTAATTTCTTTATCAACACGATCCATTACCTCTTTTATGTTTCTATTGGCTAAAATTTTAGCCACGTCTTTATTGATTTGAGCGGTTTTTTTAGCAACTTGAAGCTCATTCCGTTTCTCTCGTAATTTTGCATTTTGAAGCAAAAAAGCCAGCACACTAACAAGAAAGGTTAACCCTCCCATAATGTATATTTTAATCATGCTATTTTATCTCGTATGCCAAGTACTGCTAAACCATTTAATATGATGCCATAACCAAATTCTGAGTTTGAACGCATTACGTAAATGCCAAGCACGATTAAACCAATGCCTGCGATCATTCCTTTAGATATGATAATTTTTTCCAGCGGTGTATTAAATAATGGTATTTTCATTTTTGAACCTCTTTTAGAATCGCTCTGATTAAGCTTCGTGTTTCTTTGGCTTCGGCCTTCATTTCTGCTATGTCGTCCGTAACCGTCTGTAGTTTGACTTCCATGCGTACTATGGCGAGAGTATCAACATTTAAAATAGATTTGTTTTCTGCTATATCTCGTGAGTTTTGTTTCACTGACTCCATAACCTGTACTGCGGTCACGACACCTATCACGCCTTGGCTTAATAGGAATAAAATAAACCCTACAGCGACTTTTTTTAGGTAAGTATCAATCGTGCGTCTTTCGTTGGGCATGCTAACCTCTAATTTCAAAATGCGGTAAATCGTCGAAGTTGTTATCCCTAACGTGAGTGTCTTGGTTCCAGTCGCCACCCCATCGTATCGTGTAGCCCATACTTAAACCGATACCAATGACAACACCTGCGAATAATGTAAATCGTTCACGGTCATTCCAATCTATCGGATATGGGGCCACATCAACGGCTAGTGATGGAATTGAATTATGTTTACTATTTGGAAATTGAACTTTACTTAAACCTTGTCTGAATTTTTCGTTTTGTTCTTGCTCTGATCGATGGCCTTGCATAACGGTGCAATCGAAATATTTTATTACTTCGTTAAATACTTCTTGCAGCCTGTGGTCAGTGGTATCGAGATAAGCATTTGATGTTCGGGAGAAGGAAGGCATTTTAAGTTAAATACCAAAAACTACCCCTAAGTCTTGAAAAATTTGTCATATTTGACCACAACATGCTGGTAGACCCTGCGGTTGAATCCCAGCTTTGTAATAGAATCATTTGAGCAAATGATTCCACAAGTCCAGTAATATTGTATCCCGCAGTACTCGACGACAAGCTAGTTGCTAGCCCCATATTAAGGCTTGACAATGCCCCGGAACTAGACACGGTAAAAGGCAGCCCACCGATATATAATGATCCTGTGCCTGTACCAACCGCTAAAAGTTCAATATAAAAACTAGCAAAAATTATACTTCCAATTTTTGTATATGATCCTGTTTGTGTGACGTATGTAGCGTCTGTTGTAGTGGTAGTTTGTAACGTTGGTGTCCACGTCCCGGGCGTATAATCCGAGGCTTGACTTAGTGTATCTAAAAGAGCAAGTGCCCCTAAACCAGTTACCGAGGCATTAGGTAACGAGCCTGTAACATCAGCACCACTTAGATTTATTTTATCAATTGTTAGTACTTGGCCTGATAATGATCTATGAGTTCCCGTTCCTGCAAGCGAAACATCAGTACTGTTGTCTGTTCCTGCAACGTCAACATTCAAATTAGTTCTTGCTGTTGTTGTGTTGGATAGATCACTTAAATTACTAGCCTTTACAAGTTTTTCGTCTAACGTAGTTTGAACGCTAGTACCGTTAATTTGTAACGTAGTTGTCGCGTTCACAGTTGTGCCAGTTATTTGTGTAGCTTGAACCGTACCTGTTGAATTAAAATTATTTGATGCGTCCGTGGTCATTACTTTAGACGCTTCCGCTGTACCTAAAGTAGAAATATCATTATAGTTTATTTTAGTTGCGGAGGCGGTGACACCTATTAAGTTAGGATTATAAAACCCTGTTATATTCCACTCAACTGCGCCACTTGTTAAAGTAAGTTCAGTAACTTCATTTTGCAGTAACACGATACTGGCTGCGCCTTCAATGGTTTCAGATCCATTTCCAGCAATAATTAAATTAGAAGCATGAATATTTTTAACTGTAACTTTAAAACTATCGGTATCTGTCCCGGCTGCATTTAGTACAGTCGGTAAAGTAATCGTACCCGATGAGATAAAGCATTCCAGTATTTTATTTTGATCAGCAACTAAAACAGTATAATCTACTGTTATAAGATCAACTGTTTGCGCTAATGATTCCCAATTCTGATCCATTTCGGCATGAGTTAACGCCGCAGCTTTTACGCTACGTAATACAATATCTGTTGCCATTTGATTTCCTTAATACTGACTGAGTGTTTTTTGACGGGATTGTAAGAACTGTATACGTTCTTTTTTATCTTTTTCTTTTTTTACAATTTGTTCTTTTTCACGTTTAATATTGTCTTGCTGTTGTCGTTTATAAAGTAATCCAGATGTCGTACCCACTTTATTTAACGTTATTCTAAAATCATCATCATTACCATCAGTTAACAGGCCGAAGCCCATGCGAGTTAAAATTAATTGTGAAGTATCACCACCCCATCGAGTACGCCTAATAGCTGACATTTTTCTTAATTTTTCAGGTTCTAATACCATTTCAGCTATTAATTTTCTAGCATACGTAGAACGCACTTTATCGGCTGCATTTACTTTTCTAGTCGTTGGATTTAATTGGCCTAAAGCAACAGTTACAATATGGGCTATCATGCTCTTTTCGCTAACATCATAAGCTTTACCTTTTCGTCCGGTTACATCTAATGATTCTTTGAGCATGGTTAAATTTTTAAGGTAGCCTTCGCCTAAACCTTCTTTTATTGTGTAACTTTTATTATTCAATAAAGTCTCAAAAGATCGGACACTGAAAGACTCATTAGAAATCACAGTTTTCTTTATATCCGATAACATTTCAGCTTGAACCGATCCCCATAGTTTAGGATGGTCAGATAAAGCCTCTCTAAGCTGAACAATATTTCTTTCTTTGTCTTTACCCCAAACCTTATTAAATAAAGTTCGGCCATCAAGGACGGAAATATCAGATTTAAAAGTTTTGTTTAATTTTTCAATTAATTTATCAGACCGTTTTTTCTCAATATCATAAATTCGGCCAATAGCTCCAGCACGTTTAATACCTCGAAGCTGTTGTTTAGAATAGAATGGAGTTATTATCTTTGTATCAACATAATCACGAATAAATTTCTTATGATCTTCTAAAATAACAATTCCATTTTTAACAGCTTTTGATTTATAAAGATCATTAATTCCTTTTTGCATTTGAAGTACTGCTGTTGGTCTATCCATAATGGCCGTACCAACATTTTTGGCTGTACTAGAATTTTTAAGGACTGAATTAAAAATCTCACTTGTTGCGATAGGAGCTTTGTCATCAATAATAGCTTTAGAAATACCATCATTAAATATTTCCATGCCTTCGCTATAAACTTTATCTAACGCATCCATCTTTAACAGTAATTCAGGATTGCTTTTTAATGCTTGTCGTTTTGTTTCTTTTAAGATGTCTATAGCTTTAAGCATTGAGCCTTTTTGAACATCGGATTTATTAGACCCATAAGATTTTAATTTTGCTCTTAAATCTTTAATTGAATTATTAATTTTTGTTAATGACCATTCATTGCCTAAATCAAAATCACCTTCTTCAAATAAATCAGTCACTCGCTCCTTTTTAACACCAGTCTCACCACTATCGATCAATGATAGTTTTAATTTCATATCAAACGTTTCAGGGATTAAATTAAGATCCAGTGCTTGCATTTCTAATGAGCGATAGTCTCTATTAGCAACACCTTTAAATATTGCCTCTTCCTCAAAAATAGCTTCTCGGATTGCTTCACCTGCTTTATAAGGCGTTGTTTTTTGCAGTCCTTGCGTTAACTCTCTTGATTTATCGACAGATGCTAATGTTTTAATTTCAGCTTGTCCTACCGCTTGATCTAATGATCTATTTGTCACCGACTGAATGTTTTCACCTAGTTTAGTTACACCTAATGCGGGTGAATCTGTTACTTGCTCACCTATAATCGTAAAATATTCTTTTTGTGCGGCTAGATTACTTTCTTCTCTTGATAAAATTGGTTTTCGTTCTTCCGTCCCTGTTTTCTTTAAAGACTCAACAATATCTAAAGTATCAGTATCATTTAAAAGTTGGCCCACATTAGGACGAATAGCTTGATCGGATTGCACCTCACGTAAAGTATCATTCATTGCATCAATGAATTGATTATTGCCAATCTCAGTACCTAGATTTTTCTCATCAATTGCATCAGTTTTGTCTTTAAATTTATCAAGGATATGCCCCGGAACAACAGCCTCGCCACGAATAGAACGAACTTTTTTTAATCCGGCTTTTAATGCTTCAAACCCAACGCCAAAACCTGCGGACAGTGCGACCTCTTTGGCTGCCTCTGTTGCAATTTCGCCATAAGTTACTTCATCATTAATATCAAAAGATCGACCTAGCGCAATTCTAAAGGCTTCACCTACACCCGCACCTACAGCTCCTAAGCTAACTTCTTTATTTCTTCGGCTTCGGCTATATTGTGTGTCTGTTAAGCCTTTCTTTACTTTCTTTTTTCCTGCTAAAGCAGCCCCGGCTAACGTGCCCGCTGTTTCAAAACCTAGTACGATAGCATCACCAACATAACCCGCGATATCACCAGAATCGAAGCCCAGTGGATTGACGGTATACATACGATCATCATTAGGATTTAAATAGACTGGTTCACCTGTTTCTTTATCAACTCCAACTTTAACAGTAGTACCAAACTGTTTATTTAAATTCTTTTGTACGGCTTTGACTCTATTTTTATCATCCATTGCCAAGCCTTCGACGAAACGTGATTTTAGATCAACCTCTCCAGAACCAATGCCACGTTTTGAAAGACTTATTTTTCGTTCAGTTTCTCCTGCTTGCCATGAATCTACAGGGCTTATATACGTTCCGGGTTGACGTTTTTCAAAACCAAAGAATTCGCGAACAGGATTCATGCTCATGCTTGTAAATTGCCCTATAGCATTACTTGCGGCCATTGCTTGATTAACAAAGCCATCCTTTGGTGATGGCATTTGATATGGCTCATTCTGTAGCTGAGCGAGTTCTCTTTGATTAATGTCTTTTAGTTGATCGATATCATCAGACGTAACCCCAGCCTGTTCAAAAGGTACTTCACTTGTCTTAGCTTCTGGCGCAAAACTATCTCTAGTAGCATCATAACGTGCTGTAATTGCTTGCTGCTCCTGCATTAGCGAATTTTCTTCTGATAGAATTGCTTCCTCTTCTTGAAGTGCTGCTAGCTCTTCTTCTGGAGTCATGGCTGATTTCTCAAGTGGGGATATTTTTTATAAAGGGCTTCTTTTTTCGCTGTTATTGCTGACATTCTTTCTTGTAAAGCCTGACTATCTTGTTGCTGTTGTTGTGCTGCAATATTTCCAGCCTCGAACTCACCCCGACCTAAAATTTTATCAGTATTAATTGAACGAAATAATGTTTTACCATTACCCCAAGAACTGTTATAAATATCCGATGTTGTATTGAATTGCGACTCTAAGCGATTAATATTATCATTTAATAATGAAATAATAACGCCTTTGTCTGAACCTGCCGCAAGCATTTTTCGAGCAAATCTAAAATCAGCGTCCGTGACTCGACCACCCTTATCTAAAGATTTAGCTTTCATGTAAGCCATTTCCATTAATGCACCTGCATAACGGGCATCGGTTTTAGCAATTTTTCTAATTTCGGCCATGACACCTTTATCAGCTTTGATCTGATTCCATTCAATTTTGCCGTCTTTATCCAAAATAGATCCATAACCAAAAAGTTGTTTTCCTTGTTGGTATATATCACTGATACCATCAATAGCATCACCAACAACACCTCCACGAAATGTATCTTTTTTTACCAAGTTTATAATTTCGTTATAACCTTTTATGGTGTTTGTGACTGCGGCTTCTTCATCAACTCGGTCTCGCATTTTAGTATCTAACTTATTAGTACCTTTTGAGCCTAGCTTTCCAATATCACCTTTTAAATCAAGACTTGCTTTTTTAGATGCAATATAACCATCATTTTTTAATCGTCTAACTTCTGCATAATAATCAGGCGAATCTTTAGCAACTTGATCGACTTGGTTTGTATTTGGATTCCAATACGTTACCGTTTGACCAAATACCTTGCTGTTTAAATCTTGTAGATACTTATTGCCCTGACGGATAGATCTAAATTGATTAGTGAAAGTTTTATCATCACTTGATAATGCTTTGTTAAACGCTTCTTTTTTATCTTGTGATACACTTTCGGGTAAAATTTCATCTTGATTTTCAAAAAGGTAATTTTTTTGTTTCTCAACCGTGTCTAATTTTGCCGCTTCACGATAATGTCGACCTGCTGACTTAATCATTAAATCGCGCTTAGTCTTTTCAGCCGTTGTTTTAAATTTTTGGACTTCGGCTTCATGTTGTTTCATTAAACTTTTCTTATAATTAGAGTCAATTTCACTTGATTCTCTTTTTAATCGTTGACGTTTAGGCTCGTATGCAACTTTTTGTTGTTTTTCCTGAATATTGAGATCTGCCATACGACGAGCCTGACTTTCTTCTGCTGTTGGTAGCCACCCTTTGCGAAAACGCTCAAAATTTTGCGCGCCTGAGTTTGCGATTAAATCAACTAAAGCCATTAGTAAACTACTCCCGGTTGATACGCATCACCTTCAACTTGAGTGCCATATCGCATATTTGATCTTGGATTATAATATTGCTGTAAGGATGAACCAGCCGAGCCTAACGCTCCAGCATAAGCCCCTGCTTCACCTAATTGACCCGCCGCATTTACATCACCCGAACGTTGAATAAGTTCCGCAATATTATCCGCTGAATTTGCACCCAGACGGCTAACCTCGGAAGCGGTGGTTTGTCCAACGTTCGCTAATGAAGCTTCACGATTAGCCATATCAGTATATTGACGACCGTAACGTGCAACCCCTCGATTATAAATTGATTCTTCTCGATTAACGTCTAAACCATAATCGCGTAAACTTCGACCATAAAGCTCTTGTTCACGGCGAGTTTGATCTTGAGTATATTGTCGCCCACGATTAAATCGGCCTTGTTCTACTGCTGATTGATCTGTTCGTAATTGACGACCACGATCATAAATACCTTGTTCTCGCAATACATCTTCACCCCTAGCACGACTACCCCGATTATAAATAGAAGATTCCCTAGTTCCTTCATCAAGTCGTTGCTGTCTGCCTCGACCATAAAGATTATCTTCTCTGCCAACTCGTCTGTCATAATCACTAACACTTCGACCATACCGTTGTGATTCTCTATCGACATTACTTTGATAATCATCGTAAGCTCGATTTCTTGCTCGATTAAATTCATCCGATCCTAAATTCTGACCTAATTCCATTAATGAGCGAGTATTGTATCCACTATTACGATTCCCCCCTTTCGCATTTCGACGCTCAAGGGCTTTTATTCCTTCCTCTTTGCGAAAGTCATAACCGGGATCTTTATATTGATCGAATTCATTGCGACCAAACTTAAACCCTTGCTGTACATTATTCTGAACATTGCCAAAATAATCGCCTGCTTGCTCACTGTAGGCTTGTGGAATATTAGAAGCATTACGATAAGCTGTTGGTATATTCGTTCGAGATTGAAACGCATCCGGTATGTTCGTTTCCGAGTTATACGCTGCTGGCACACCTTTAGAAGATGTAAATTGACCGGGAATATTGGACTGAATTTGCTGCTCGTAGTCGCCCTGCTTTCCTAAAAAACCTTCATATCGACCTAAAGCCTCTTCTCCTGCTTTCTGCCAAGGTTTAAGGTTCTCTTGACCAATATCAAACTGTCGTCGCTGCTCTGCTATTGCTTCTTTTGAAGCGTTAGCCGATGTTTTAGCCGCGTTTTTAGATGCTTCCCCAGCAAGTAAACCACCTGCCACCGCTCCCGCTGCCGCCCAAGGCATATTAAACCCCCAACTTGTTATAAGTTTTGATACAAACAACCATAGCTATTCTCTCAATGTCCGTTTTATTTTTAACCCAATGAAGGTTCGAATTATCAAACCAGTAAACTTCACCTTCTTGAGGTGCAACAACACCATCATGAAAATAGAAGTTTGACCCTTTTTTATTTTGTATACAGACGTAATACTTATCGTAATAATCAGAATGCCATCCAGCATCCGTGTGTGGTTTAATTTCACCACCGGGTGGCAACTTCGTAATTAAAACGCCACCTAATCTTTCGCCTTGAACTTCACTCATTATTTTAAAAACAAGATCGAATACCTGCGGGAGTTTTAACACGCAGTCGTACCACACTGAATCATGCTCATCAGCAAAATGAGTGAAATCACCTGACTTTAAAAATGGCTTAACATCGTTGTATCTAATCCATATATCCTTCATTTCTTTATGCGGGGAATCTTTACTTTCTCCCCGTTGCGGATATTGACCAAATAAATCTCGATTGTCGTTTAATGCGTTTTTTAGTGCCTCAACATCAAGAATGAGATTAAGCTTGTGATGGGAAGTAATCATTTGTGTTTTGTCGCAATTTAACTAAAGCGTCAATATCTGTGTTGTGAACGTCACATACTTGAACGTCAAAATCTATTAACATATCAGCACGAGATTCATTAAATTGTTGATCGGTTAAATAATTCCAAATTTCTTCTAATCGATCATTAATATCATCAAAATGAACATGAAGGCCATCCAAGTTATCAAGTCGCTGTTTTAGATTTAACATTGTTGATGTAGTGTCGCAGCCATAACTATCAATTGAGAATTTAACGGCTTCATCAATATCTCGATCAATAATAATTCGCTTAAACCCTTCAAATAAAATCTCGAAATCAAATAACGCTAAACCTGTATTGCTATCACCACTATTTTTTTTAAACTTGTTTCGATATTGCGTTAATGAAGTGCAACCATTTAAGCCTTCATGTGAACAGAAAATATTTTGAGTCGTCATGAAATTAGCTAACCATGCCGTCCTACTTCTAGGAAGGCCGAGGATTAGAAAATTACTCATGATTTATAAAACCAGTATAATTTATAGAAATAACTTGATAGGCTACATCACCAACGCAAGAATCAGTGACATCACGCTCAAGCCTTAGATAAATACTATCGCCGCTGGATAATGTTGATGCAGGTATAATTAAATCGGCTGTTACATGCAGCGTGTTTGCGTTAACATTATTTGCTAATGTAGTAGTAGTGGCTAACGTGGTCGACCCAGTAGCGACCTCCAGCAAAGCAATATTAAGATACAGTAATTGTGTCTTAACAGTAACAACGCCCGTTTGAGTCGCTGCATTAAAAAACCGAATGCTTGCAATTAAATCCGTTCCTTGTACCCAGTTTTCAGGCAATTCAACAGAGAAATTTCTTGTTTCTACGGTTGTATCATCGGCTAGCACTATAGGAACAATCCCTATCAAACCATCGACCATAGGATTTGATGTAGGGCTAACAGAATTAAAAGCTGGAAGGTTTACACTATAAGTTCGCTTATAGATTTTTTTAAAAACAAGGTATAACCAGTTACGCCATGTAATTTCAAATTCTTGAATTCTTGAAGGTGGCGGCCCAAACTCACGACCTGCCATTAGGTTGAACCAATTTGAATTTTAGCTTCTAAAGACTCGATCCATAATTGTTCTGAGCCATTATAAGTGAGTTCAACATTGCGTCGATAAAATCGACCACAACGATGTAGATCCCCATGTTGGTACTGCGTGTCTATTGTTCCACCAGTGATAAAGTTTCGATTATCTTCATCCGACCACGTTAAAGTTAACGTTTGTGATGTTTGTGTTTTATTCATTCTTGGTCGCAAATAGTGCATGAACTTATTGTCGTTAGTCTCTCCATCGTATTGACCAAAACGAATTTTAAATAAGTAGTTAGCACCCACGCCGCCCGTATCAGTGATGTACCCTGCGTCTACGTAAGTGGCTGGATCAACATAAACACTTGCTCCGATGGTATCTTGTGGCGAATAATCGTTATTCACGATAACTATATCACCATTAGATAAAATACCCGTCCCTGAACGAACAGACTGTCCGGCACGAATTGACCAATCAATAACAGGAAAATTTGTTAATGAATTAACAGTCGTTTCCCACTCGTGCCAAAGACCCGAAGAAAAATCATAAATATAACTTGCTTCGGTTGCTATATCTGTGGGAACGGTATGCAGTGTTAAGATATAAAATTTATGTCCATTGGCAGAAAAGCCCGATCCAAAGACATCGTAATTATCTCTTGTTAGTGCTTGAGTTAATAATGCCCCGATTGCTCCTGTCGAAATTACTTTTAGTTGAAAATTCTCTAACACATAGACCTGTAAACCAGTGCTTAATTCTGAGCCGACAAAGACAGTCACGTCTCCTTCTTCCCATACTGAATTGCCATCGGCACAGCCTATGGTATAGGCTAAATCTTCACGCCTATTGAGTGGTGAATTAGTTGGGTTTGCATTATCATAAAAAAATTCAGTCGTTCTTTCGCCTAGCGCAACTAAATGATCGTGATGCTTTCCTAAGTAAATGCCTCCATCTTCTTCACGTTCCGCATCAATGTTATTGCCCGCACTAAATGTTGACGCATCATTAAGATCAGAATTCCATATAACGCCATTAGTATCCATAACAAAAAGATAACCATCTAATATCGCACCACCATGTGCCATGTCCGCAGGAAATGATCCAGCTATTTGTGTCACTGCATCCGCAGCAGTAATGGTGTAACCTTTATTATCATCAGGGTTTAATAAAATAAGTAAATTATTTAATTGTAAAAAAATACACTTCGACACCCCTGCCGTAATTGTTGTTCCAATTGCCCCTGAATAAGTATTTTTATAAATCGTACCGTCATTTAAAATGTAGAGAACATTATTTAAGTCCCAAAAATAAATCGCTCTACCTCTTGCTGTTGTAGCTAGTTCATTCAAATTTATTGATGGTCTTTGAGTAACAACTGGACTGCCTTTGCTTCGGTCGACCATGCCATTAAAGATACCTGTTTCTCTATCGGTGATAGTCGCCCCAGCAAAGTCTCTAAAATCTAAATTAACTACTGCGTTTAAATTCATGATCCAAATAAGTTACGTTGTTGGCTAGTATCGATAACAAAAGTAACGTCTGTTTGTTCGTGATCGAACGATAACGCGAGATCTAAATATTCCCTTGCTTCCATTTTTAAAACTTGTCTATCCGGTAATGGATAACCAATCATAGGAGCCAGTCTTTCGGCTAAACCATAAACAATAGCTTCATACCATTCTTGAGGAAATTCTAAAGTATCCGTTGCTGTATCCATATCATCAAAAGGTTTTTTAATATTAGCGATAAGAACTGAATTCTTTGAAAAGATATCACCCGCTACAGGCCAAACATGAAGAATGGTACTAGTTAATTGAGGATCATAATAAAAATTAACTGGTGTACCTTCGGTGTTTTTATCCGATAGTGTGAAAAAATCATTTCGAGATAACCGAATTAAAGGCACATCTACAACATCATCATAATTTCGTCGATACAATTCTAGTAATTCATTAGGTCGCACAATTTTTGAGGTATACCAGTAGATATGATTATCAATTGCTGCGGCACTTGTTAAGCCTGTTGTGATTACCACGGTATCCGAATCAGTAATACTCGCTATCGTTGTCCAGTGTATTGTTCCATCATCAAGAACGACCCCTATATTGTCTAAAACAGTCATTCCTGTTGTTGTATCAACGTCCAAAGTGGTGTCACTCGTAGCACCAATAACACGCATCTCTGTTTTATTCATATCTTGTGAGATATGATCATCAGCAGCCCCAGAACCTAACGAATACGTTAATTGACCCTTGACAGGAATAACGGTTGCTTGTTTGATTACCCATAATTGCAGACCATAGGCTTGCCATGCTTTTAACATGATATTAAGGGCTTGATTGCCATCGGTGATATCATCAGTTGATGGTGTACCGCCTGCTCTCAATGCGCCTAAAATACGGTATGAATGCGCTATAATTGCATCACGATTAATCGAATAATCACTTGATCCGCTAATTGCCATTAGATAAACCCGTGTGCGCCAGTGACTTGACTTAAACCGTGTTGCTCTACACGAATTCGTCTGAATTTGCCGCGCAATACTCCTAGTTGACCTGAATTAAGCATTCTGGAATATGTAATATCCGGTTCACTGATTAATTCAAGAGCGACAGGAAACCAGTGTTTATCGTCAATCGACACTTCAACTGAGATATGATCCCCTTCAATAACAGCGAAAGAATGTATATTGAATCGAACAATAGAGCCTGATAGGTGAACTATTTTTTCGCTAGTGTCCTCACCAATCCAATCCAACCACTGATCACCATGAAAGGAATAGCTATCGCTCATGCGGTTTCCCCTTCATATAACACGGTAACTGTCGGAGCCGCGCCACCTGTTAAAGTGGTTAAATTAACCCTTGCGTATCGGATAGGTTTATCGACAACATGAAACATTGCGGCTGCGGCTGTTAATTCTCCTGCTGTTGCAATGTGCGAAGCTAGAGAAATCCAAGTGATATCATCAAGTGAGCCTTCAAGATCAACTGTCACCGCTGTTGGTGCGCCTGTTATTGTAAATTGGACGGTATGATTTCGCGGTTTCATTCTGACAGCCCAAGTCGTGCTCGCCCCTGTCGTTGTTGCCGCGTCTAATAATTTTACAGCCATGATTGTTACCTATAATGAGTTGTCAAAAGTACCGTCTGGCACAGTAGTAGGAGTAGCCCAACTGGAATTATCAACTTCTTGATCGGGTTGTTCTGGACGTGTCCATGCAACGCTTTGATCATCTTTAACGCCACGTAAAAAATCTTGTGGGTGACGAACTTCCCAGCAAAACTCAGGACAGACATAAAACCCGTCCCAAGTTTTTTTTAAATCACTGGATTTTCGTTTATCCCCGCAACGATCACAGAACGCATTCCACTGGCCTTTAGAAAGAAAATCAGCTTTACCCATTAGGTAATCGTTAACGCTGCGGGTACAGTAGATTGACCATAAACAAACCAGTTTGTGCCGTTGGTTTCAAACGCGACCCAATCGCCTAAAAGTGCGGTACTCGCCACGAAAGTGACAAACGTTGCCCCTGACACTTCAAAATCAGCCGCAGCGGTTTGCCCAGTACTGGTGTTTAAACTACCCAAGATAATATTGGTATCCGAAGCCGCATTTTCAGTAATGATGTACGCGGTGGTCGGATTAGTTTCAACTCGAAAGCGAGCAACCCAGCCCGCCTTGACGGTAGAGATTGCAGGTAACGTAATAGTAAAACCACCGGCTAAATTTAAACCGAAAGTTTTTCCATTATCTTCACCGTCTAATTGTTTAGTTGTAATTAACGACTCATAAGAATCTGAACCAATTGATAATGGCCCTGAGAAATGTGTGTTTGACATATTATTTATTCCTTTCCCTGTCGGGAAGTCAACTCGTGTTTTTCAACGATCTATAGAAAGCCCCCTTTCGGGGGCTGATATTACGCTCCGGGCGAACCAAATAAACAGCGTGAATCTGTCCAGCCAAACGAATAACGTTCAGTACATTTAAACTTCGCGTTGGAAGTGTCATGATCGTTATCAGTGGTGAACTTTGCTGATTTTCGGTTGTAGTGGATCATACCGTTTGGAATATCGGTTTGAATAAACCAAGCATCGGCATCCGTTAAATAATGATTGATTACAATCTGTGGAATGGATCCCATCGTTTTCATTGCATTCAAATCATTATCAGCCGTTGCTACTCGTTCAGTAGAACGAAGGATACGCTCAGCCTCGAATTGAAGATCGTTTTTGATGATCAATTTCTTTGGAAGCACTTTCATTTGCTTACCACGATCATCTAAAAAGTTACCGATATCAATCACGGCTTGTTCTAACGCAGATTCGGAAAGATCCGCCGCTGTGGTCAAACCATTAGTCCAAGATCCGCCTGAGACATTAGCATGATTTGCACTGCCACCACTTCCAGCAGCAGCAATTAATGTCGAACCATCACCCCCCACATAAGAAGTGTTGAATGCACGATTCAATACATTAGCCGCCACAATTTCTTTAGTGACTCGCATTGAATACGCTAACCCTTCGGTTCGACGTTGACCTACGGTATCGTATTGGTCATCTTCCATCATTTCTTCTGTGATGATAAAACCTAAACCATATACAACATGATTATAACGAGTTAAAAATCCTTGTTGCTCGGTGTCATACCCGATTGGATTTCCTTCTGTTTTAACCGCCGCAGTACCGAAACCAGTAACCCCTATATCTTCTTCAAAGGCTTTTCGTGATCCTTTTGTTTCGAAGATCATTTTGCATTCTTCGGGATACTCATTGTATTTGTGACCATAGATCGCATTAAGACCCGGCCACAATAATTTGGCAAAATTGCCAGTAGTAATAGGCATAAATTACTCCTTATTGAAAGGCCATTTCAGCTTTAGTGATAGTTACCCAATAACGTGTATTCGCTAACGTCGAATCATTATCAGAATATGCTGGTATCTCAACAACACGCATGTCGGTATTCGTATTCGCTCCGACTTCTTGCTGTGATCGACCTGTGGTTGTGCTGCCCGCAGTAGCGACAAGATCAACTGGCGAACCCGTACTAACGTCCAAATCTGCCGATGACTGAACTTCAAAAATCATGTCATCAACTGGAACGTAGAACACACGCCAATCGGCTGCTGTGTTTGCGCTATCGTCGTAGTACAGCGTGGTTAAAATGTCAGGATTGTAAGCTCCTGCAAATTGTCCACTAGCCGCATCTTTCTTACCGAAGCCAACGGCAACACCTAAAAATGTCGCGTCATTAGTCGCTGAAACAGCACCAAGATTTGACGTTAAAGAGATTAAATCTCCTATAAATATATCCGTACCACTAGTGACACCGATACTTCGTACATTGCCAGCCCAAGGTGCGCCCGATAACATTTTAATCGGAGTGAAACCTCTTGGACGATCTGGATTAGCCATAATTTAAAGTCCTTATGATTAATGACGATCAATGATTACAGAACCATAGTGACCGTCATTTAATTTTTCTTTAACATCCCGGCGGATGGATTCTTCGGTACTATCAACATGCTCTTGCTTAGCGGTTTGATCTTCATTAAAATAATCTTTTCGCTGTCGCATTAAATATGCTGTAACACCTTGACCCATTTGCTTAGATACAACACCCGACTCAGAGTGTGTCCCGTCAACACCGGAATCCCCAACGCTTGCGGCTGATACATTCTCGTAACCCGCTTGCTTAAATCTATTGATACGACCGTCACTGTCATTAACCCAGCGATCAACATAACCGTCTGGAGTGTCATTAACTGTCGTGATGTTTCGACTACCACCGATAGGCACTCGCAAAGCACTACCAATTTTCGCGCTCATTTCTGTCGCGTGACGTTCTTTCATTCGGTCGCTTGCTGCCTGTCGCTGCTCTTTCGTCCATTCTCTCTTTTTCATTTATCTAACCTCCAACACTTGACGAAAGTATGTCTGTACATCTTCGTCGGTCTTAAACACGCCACTAACTTTAAAGTTCCTGTAAACTTCTCGCTCGTCTTGTGTTAAATCTTTTTCGCTCACTTTACCGTTAGTTTTTTTAACACTACCGGATGAACCGCCTTCAACTGTTGCAGCTCTTGAACGCTTTTTGTTTTCAAATTTATCAGGATGCAATTCTTGAACGTGATCGCCAATAGCATTAAATAATTCTGTGCCACGCAAACCTTTCCCGTAATAAAACTCGCCAACCTTATCCGCTTCAATTTGCAAAAAAGTTGAATTGTGATACCAGTCGTTATCTTGAACCCATTTATCAAAATCAGGATTTTGTGGGGTTGCTTCAACTGGTTTATCAACAGGCTTTTCAGTCGTTCGTATTTGCTCATCAATTTCAACAACACGAACATTGTCACCTTCATCAAGAGCGGTAACTTTTTCTTGTTTTAGTTGTTGAATTTTTTCACGATAAGATTCTTCGGCTTTCTTTTGATCAATTACCCTTACTTTTTCGTAATGTGATGTAAGCTGCTCGAAAGAAGATTGAAGTTTGTTATTTTTTTGTTTTAAATCATCAATCTGTTTGAAGAAACGCCCATCATGAATGAATTCAGCAGCGGTTTTTTTATTATCACCTTCGAAATCTGCTTGCCATCCCTGTGATTCGGCTTCTTTTACTTGCTCTGGTGTATCAGGCATGTGACACCCCCAAAGCTGGTTCAGTTAATTCGTGTTCCGATTTAAAAACTCTTGCTTGAATCGCATCATCATTAATAACAACGTATTCTTCACCATCATCAGGATCGACAACGTACTTTCCTGCATAACGAGAAAATACAACTTGATCGCCAATCGCTACCCAAGGCTCACCACCCATAATTGGATCAAGCCAAGCGGCTTCACCAAAATCAATCACTGTCCCAGTTGATGTGGCGGCTTTTTCTTCACGACGATATGTATCAGTTTGCGCAATAACGATACCCCCTGCTGTAACTTCTTCTATTGAGTCAGGCTTAATAATGACTCTGTTTCCTAGTGCTTCGAGCATTTCTATTTCCTCTTGACGTAAAAAAACCGCACTAAAGCGGCTTAGGTTTCTAAATTACAAAATTTTACTTGGTGTAAAAGCTCTCGATTTCTTCAAGACCAATTTCACTAATTTGATTTAACGTCATACTTAACGTTGAAATTTTTATCTGATCGTCTAATGGTACTACTTCACCGCTGACAATGGCTTCCGCAATAAATGTCGATTCAAACTTTGCTGAATCTTTTAAGTACTTAAAAAAAAACTCAGTTACCGGATCATCTAACCATTGCGCGAAACTATCCTTGTCCATTCGGTGGACTCATTTTTTGTTGTGCTTGTTGTGCTTGTTGTGCTTGTTGTTGCATTATTTGCTCTCGTTTTAATTTCATTTCCTCATCTTTTCGCTCGTGCTCTTTCCCTTCTGATATTTCATCTAATTGAGCGCGATATTCGTCACGCTGTACGCCAAACTCTTCGGCTTCGGCTTTTGCTAAATTCAGCATACCGATTGTCTCATCTTTAATTTCAGATATTTTTAATCGCTCTTTTTCTAAATCTAATTTTTCACGCTCAAGTTCTAATCGTTCGAAATCTATTTGTTTTGCGTGTTCAGCTTGCGCCTTCTTCAACTCAATTTCTGGATCGGGTTGAGGTTCAGGCGGTGTTAATAATTCATCTATATTCGGTAAATCCATTGCTTCTAAAACAATTTTAGCGGCTGCTTGTTTGTTTGGAATTAATCCTTGCTGCATCATCTCAGAAATTTGTTGTGCTTTTATCATTCGCTGGACTTCTGATACAATAGCAGGATCAGAATAAGGAATAACAGCGGTTATGTCGTCTTGATAATCTTGACGAAAAATCATTGAAGGGTCTTGCCCTTTTGATAATTGCGGATCTAAGATTTGGAAATAACTGCTGTCAGGTAAGTAAATTCCATTCAATCGTTTAATTATTTTAAGTTCACCTTTTAATGCTCGGTGTAAGCGTTTTAAAATTGACGAATAAACTTTAAGACCTTGATCAATTACTGCCATCGATGTTGAGGCAGGTTGATTTTGTCCGGGATTTTGTCCTAGTAACATCGGAACAGTGCTGGATAATTCTTTACCAGATTCAATCATTAAGCCTAGTAAATTAAATAATACGCTCGATGGCTCTCTCACAGGTAAAGGAACGATAGACTTACGCAGATCGTCGCCAGTAGACATAACTTGTTTCCACTCGAACGGATTAAATGACTGTTCACCACCTTTCAATCTCGCGCCACGGCCTAAGAATCCCGCAGAACGATTACTCATGGTGCCTGAATCGAGTAACTGATTTATCGTCGTATTAATCGTATCATTAATTGGCCCCAATAATAAGCCAAGTCCAATATCATAAAAAGAGCCATCAGGGTTAGGCACAAAACCGTATTTAGTGAAGTATTCTGTTCGTTCAATGGAAACGACCTTACTGCCTTTTACTTTTACATGATCAAGATCAAAACCCGCTACAATTCGAGCGACCCTTCCACCACCTGTCGTCACAATATAAGGCTCTTTGTAACCATCATCATCAAGATCCAACCATAGATGTTGTTCTAGGAAAAGACTTGGTGTTGTATCCTCAGTTCGTGGCGCGTGTAACCCGTGAATTTGATCGGATATAATTAATTCGTCAGGCTCTTCTTTATCATAATCTTGATCTAAAAATAAACCCGAATTAATTCTTTCGATAATATCATTATCTTGTAAATTAATTTCATGCGTTACTCGTGGTGCGCTGGATAAGCGTCGAGTCCAATAATTAACAACAAGATGCTGAGGGTACACTAATTCCGATACGTTCCTACCTTTTGCAGGGGAATAATATGTTTTCTTAAACATACAACCAACAATCGGTAATGATAAGCACAACTGATCCATATCATCTTCCCACTCTTCCATTTCTTCAAGAAGTTGGTAAGACATGTGTAAACCGATTCGTTGTGCGCTTTTTGCTTTCTCGCCAGTCGGATCAAAACCTGTCACTTTTCCTTTCGCAACATTTGCACTACCCACAAGACCGGGATATGCTCTCGCACCAAATTGCATTGTCGCTGTTGTTAAGAGCGGATACTTTACATTAGCCGCATTAGGCCAAGGTGTATTTTTAGTTTCCATCACTTGAAGGGCAAGCTTCATATACTCACCCTGACGACTTTCCCACTCAGTGCGGGATTCTTTGTCGTCGGCATGGCCTTTTTTTACCTGAGACGCAATGGTTTCTAGCTGCTCATTACTGAGCAACGTAGCGACATTATCTAAATCGACAACTTTCTCTAACCATTGATATGCCATTAGTAACCTGTCACCGTGTTAATTCCTTCATAATAATTTTGATGCTCCAAATCCCATACCTCCTCATCGTATTCTTGTGCTGTCGGTGCTTCGATCATTTCGTGAACTAAAAGAGCAAGCCATGCCAAAGCATCAACTTGATCGCATGTTGTCCATTTTGGAAAATGAATAAGCTCTTCCTCTAAGTCGGGATACCACTCTGCTTCTTTGTCAAATTTAACTTGTCCTGCTCGCATCATGGCGCGAAGCGTTTGGGCGCGCGATTCTTTATCTTTGGTCGGTGGTTTAGCATCTACGTTTAAATAAATGCCAGTCCGGTTCATTCTGTCGTAAAGAAATGGCCCAATCGATTTTTGAATATTTTCTGATTCCATTCTAAAAACAGCTATATCCCATCGAGCATGAATGGAAAAAACTTCATCTGCTATTTCTAACGAATCAAAACGACCTCGACGCATATCAGTAATGTAGAGCTTGCGATCACAATCCATCCCACCCACAGGCATAGCAGAGTACGCAGATCGTTTGGTCTGGGTAATCGCGAGATCAGCCGCAGCATAATATGTTTTTCTAATTTCGTGATCACCCTGCTCCATTGGAATGAAGTCACTTTTTCTAAAATACGCTTTCGCTGGATCAATTGGATTATTCAAATACTCTTGCGAGTAAATATCCAACATGCCTTGTTCGGCAAAATCCTGTCGTATTGTTCGTAAGCGATCAACGCTATACATTTCAGGCCATAATAAATTCTCAAAATCTACATCATGTGCTCTAAATAAAACACTTAACCATGCTCGATGCGGTGTATCACCATCGTAGTTTGGTGACAGATCTTTAAGTTTTTCTTTACTGCCCTCGGTATATCTTTTTAAAGGTGTTTCTACCGTAAAGCCTGACTTTGTAGGTGGCATAAAACGGTTTAAAAGCGAATCCATGTGCATAATGGTTCCGACCATTCTAATCTTACCGCCATCACGTAAAATAGGTTTAACTGCACCATAAAACCAACGTCGAAATTTCTCTCTACGGGGTTCAGAGGCAACTAATTCTTCATCTTCGAGATCGTCAGGTACTACTAGGGACGGTCTTTTTCTTTCCCATTTAAGGCCACGCATACGCTGCTCTGCGCCTTTGACGATAATCCTGAAACGATAATTACCTTCGAGTTCGACGATGATTTCAGTCTCACGTTCTTTAATAAATCTTTTAAATCCGAACAGCTCGGTGATGAGTTCATTTTCTTGAAGTTCGATTTTAATGTCATTTAAAAACCCGGATGCAAGTTCTTCGTTTGCTGAGATAATTAAAACGTGTTGATGCTCTTTAAAAAGTACGGACGCTAGAATATACGCGAAGGTAATCGCAGTAGACTTCGCGCTTCCCCTTGGGGCTGCAATGGCAACTTGTGGGTGCGGATCAACACAGAGTGCCCACATTTCCCTATGATGATCAGGGATAGGTTTTGGATCATCGTACCTTGCGCCTAAAACTGATTTAGTAAAGCCTTCGATTGCTTCGGCAGTTAACGGCATGTTACGCTATGGAGAACATGGAGAATTAAATGGAACATCATTTTATAATTGCATTGAATAAATGTAAGTGCAAAGCAGACGCTATTAAATTATTGTCAAAACTTAATGACGAGAAAAGAATTATTAAATTAAGAACTAACGACCTTCGCTCGTCAAATAAACAATCTAACAAACTTGATGAAATACTTCGTAAAATGAAAATTGATGTAAATAAATTAACGCAAATCTCCACCATCATTACATTAAAAATTAAAGAAATAGGGCAACAAGAAGCAGAAGCAAGACGATTATTAACTAAAAACCCAAAAACTTTCTCTAAAAACTTTGTATTGGCCGCCGCCGGTGTTTTAAATAAAAAAACATTCGATAAGATTAAAGCAATTGCTGATAAACCACTAAAGTAATAAGGAATTAAAATGATCGATCATTTATTAGAATTACGTTTAAAATATAATGCCAACGTAACGAAATTTAAAAAAATAACCTCTATGCATTACGCTGTTATGACCTCAGCAATTAACGTACTGCTTAATAACACCACACTCAATAAGGAATATATCAATTGCATTAAGGCTGCCCGAGATAAAGAATATAAAGACAAAATAGAATTCGATACCAGTTTAATTTTAGATATAACAGCGACACAGAAGATTATTAATTACTATAAAACATTTCACGATGAAATTAAAAAAGACCTTTGTTCAAATAGAATCCATCAAAAAAACTATTATGAAAAATTTAAAAAGATTGCCGACAGGACATTTGAGACCAGAAAACACGTTCAAAAGGGATAGTGTAACCTACCACTTTACAATATTCCGTCTCCATGCGCGCCTTATATAAACTAAACGTTAAAAAAATAACGAAACTAATAACTAAATAAACTTCAATAACTCGCGCTTGTATTTCCATAGTTAATGGTGTTAACCTTTAGCGGACATGAAAATAAATAAAAACTAAATTATGTTTTCCGCTAGATTTAACATTGCATTAAAAGATATGAACCTGTTTTATGAATCAACAAGAACCCTTGGATTGTTGTTTGATGTTGCGCCTATAACTATTAGTAAGTGGCGAACAGGTAAGCGACCTAGCTTTAACCACACTAACAAGATTTCAAAAATTCTTAACGTTTCACCTTCATGGCTTTATTTTAATGAAGGTTCAAAGATACGTTTTAAGTCTTTAAAAAAGAAAGACCAGCTTATAATTAAAAAAATTTACTCAGCTTATAAAGCTTAAATAATGAACCTTACTAAAGAATCAAAAATCTATATCGACATACTTCGCGAGGTATCAAAAAGAGCTGGTGGTGATCTTTCTGACGAGATTATTGTTAAAAATGCACTCTATATTGCTGTCCAATGCGCACGACTTAGCAATGACGAGCAACAAAAGATTGTCGCTATGCTTGAAGGTATAAAAGACCACTAATGAATTAATATCAATGAAGTAATGAAACAAGCAAAACTCAACCAAGACGAAATTAGGATATGGATTAAAAAACGTGATGCAAATAATTCAACTTCCTGTAAAAGATAAAAATTATATATAATTTAATACTAAAATATGGACATGAAATTACTAAATGAAATTACTTGACGAACTAAACATACCGCTCGAAGTAATGGAATATGCTTTGCAAACTTTCCTCATTATACAATCGTGTACCGAATACGAAAGGATGGAAATAACGAAGATTCTAAACTCAGTCATAAATCGCTGTGAACCAACAACCGATCAATTATTTTTGGCTCGTCTTAAATCTGACGTTTACATAAAAATGGAAACTGAACGCAAAGCATTGTCTAAAAAATTATCGAAAAAATTAACGCTTAATGAATTCCTGGAGGAACTATGGCCGGTATCCCATTAGACATTATCCAAGTCTCTGAACGGACAGGATTATCTCAAGCTTTAATTAAGAGACTTGTAGTACAAGAGGTTTTTCCTGATCCCAGTAAATGGGGAAAATGGAATGATGAGGTTATCGATAGATGGTTACGTTCACGAAAAGCTCAACTTGTTATCAGGGCAAATAAATGAACTGTGGTAATTGTCATTTTTGCTGTAAGGATATTCTTGTGATTATTCTCCCTCACGAAAA
>VAPK010291370.1_pt1 | contig 22964 bp, 17 predicted proteins | sample 3395031 | NCBI WGS metagenome assembly VAPK01 (sample SAMN08290443, study PRJNA428436) | hydrothermal vent metagenome | isolation source: Deep-sea hydrothermal vent chimney 1 | place: Pacific Ocean: Juan De Fuca Ridge
AGAAGTCAAAAAATCAGATATTGTTATTTCAATGCTTCCTGCAAGATTTCACATGGTGGTTGTTAAAGATTGTATCAAATTTGAAAAGAATCTGGTTACAGCATCTTATATTTCTGATGAATTAATGGCTTTGGATGAAGAAGTGAAGGCTAAAAATCTGATTTTCATGAATGAAATTGGTTTGGATCCAGGTATTGATCATATGAGCGCTATGCAGGTAATTGACAGGATCAAAGATAAAGGAGGAAATATAATTCTTTTTGAATCGTTTACAGGTGGTTTGGTAGCTCCTCAAAGTGATAATAATTTATGGCATTATAAATTCACATGGAATCCTAGAAATGTAGTAGTTGCGGGACAAGGTGGTGTGGCAAAATTCATACAGGAAGGCAGATATAAATATATTCCTTACCATAAATTATTCAGGCGAACAGAATTTTTAGAAATTGAAGATTTTGGCAGATTTGAGGCACTTGCAAATAGAGACTCTTTAAAATACCGAGAAATATACGGATTGGAAGATATTCGCACACTTTACAGAGGAACAATTAGACGGGTTGGTTTTAGCAGAGCTTGGAATATTTTTGTCCAGTTGGGAATGACTGATGATAGTTATATCATGGAAGGTTCAGAAAATATGAGTTATCGTGAGTTCACCAATTCATTTTTGCCTTATAAACCTTATGATTCGGTGGAGCTGAAATTGCGTCATTGTTTAAAAATTGATCAGGATGATGTAATATGGGATAAACTTTTGGAGCTTGATATTTTTAATCCTGATAAAATAATAGGGTTGAAAGATGCAACTCCGGCACAGATTCTACAAAAAATACTGATGGAAAAATGGACCTTAGGTAAAGATGAAAAAGATATGATTGTGATGTACCATAAATTTGGTTACGAATTGAACGGAGAGAAAAAGCAAATTGAATCTAATATGGTGGTGATTGGTGATGATCAAATCTATACATCGATGGCAAAAACAGTTGGTTTACCCGTTGCTATTGCAACATTGAAAATATTAAATGGCGAGATCAAAACTACCGGTGTGCAATTACCAATTACAAAAGAGGTTTATGAGCCTATTTTGAAGGAATTGAAAGAATATGGTATCAATTTTAAAGAAAAGAGAGTGAAATATCTGGGTTATAACCCATTTAATTTGGGGGCATAATCTCTTCTTTTTAATTAATTGAGTCAGTAAATTAGTGTTTTTTACTGACTTTTTTTATGCTAAAAATTACCAGAACCACAATGAGAGCAACAAGAGAAACACTGATGAAAAAACTTTTACTAATGGTAAAATAACTATTTATTTGAACAGCTACAGGGTTTAAGTTTGGAAAATTGTTAAGCATTACAATTGTACCAATATTCTCAAAATAATCAAATAATGCTCCGATAAAAGGTAAAAGACTTAGGTATAGAAAAGGGGTTTTCCATTGATCTATTTTCTGTAAAAAATAAGCCATGATATAATAATTGGACAGTCCTAATAAAAATGGGTAAATCATATCTATAGGAATCTGATAACTCAAATAGAAATTTCTTCCATCGACACCTAAATCTGTAAATAATTGTGTGACATATTGATATGAATACCCAAAAGGCATTATGTCTAAAATTTTCATTCCATTGCTAAAATGAATTAATTTTGGGATGGTTACGAATAGCATCAGGGCATATACTGCACTACTGATAATAAAATAAGTCAATACTTTTTTTCCTTTGATAGGAGTAGAGGAGAAGAGTTTAGGTGAATTCATAGGAGTTTTTTTATAAATATACCCAATATGGATAAAATTGTTACATTTTTAAATAAAAATCTTTTACAAGATCTTTATAAATATCGGTGTATTGATGTCTTTTTATTTCAATAGCAATTACATCAATAAGTACTTTGGTTTTTGTAAAGCTAAGTTGTAACAGACTTCTTTTGACAGGAGTTTTCATATTTCCTTTGACTCTGGTAATTCTGTTTGGATGTAGATTTGCCTTTTTTGCAATGGTTAAAAAATGACCTTCTTCATGAGAGGGAATAATAAAAGCACAACTTCCATCAGAACTTAACATTTCTGCTGTTGCGGAGATCAATTCTGTAAAAGATAAAGTTACCGTATGTCTGGCTGTTGCTCTTTTTTGTTCCACCTCTTTAAAAGTATCTGTATAAAAAGGAGGGTTTGAAATAATGAGATCATATTTATCTTCTATTTCATCAACAAATTCCTGTAAAGAAGCATGATAGCAAAACAAACGGTCACCCCAGCCTGAATTTTCAAAATTATCTACTGCTTGTTCGTAGGCATCAGGTTCGATTTCCAGTGCATCAATTAATTCGCAGTCAATTCTTTGAGCGATTTGTAAAGCGATCAAGCCCGTTCCGGTACCAATATCTAAAACAGTATCCGGTTGATTGGACAGGTCGACCCATGCACCCAGTAAAACACCATCAGTACCAACTTTCATCGCTGTTTTGTGCTGGAGGATGGTAAATTCTTTAAAATGGAAAGGTTTACACATTTATATTTATTGAGAATATTTGGTTTGTAAATTTTGACTTTACTTCTTACTTTTTTAATTTAAAGAGATTGCCACATCACTTCTTGCCTCGTGATTCGCAATGACGTTGTGAAATCCACTTCGTACTTCTAATTTTGTACTCCCCCCTTTCTCACTCCATATTCATTTCAATCAATCCTTTAGGTGTTTCCACAATCACCTTTTTATTTTTACGATCTATTTTTTTGATAAAATCATCGATCATTGGGATTAGAATTTCATTACCATCCCTTTCAACCACAAACAGATCCTGGGCAGTTTTATCATTGATAGAAATAATTTTTCCTACAATACCAAAATTGGTATCTTCAAGTGTAAAACCGATTATTTCATGAAAATAAAACTGATCACCCATAAGCTTAGGCAAAAGATCTAAAGGTAAATAGACATCCTTTTTTAAAATGGTATCTGCATCCGCTTCCGTATGGATGTCTTCAAATCGTATTCTTAACTGATTGCCTTTTCGAAGCAGGCTACTCTCTATAAAAAAAGGAAGTAATTTATCTCCAAGATCTAAAAATACCGCATCTAGATTTTCATAAATACCCGGTTCATCAGTATCCATTTTTAATACTACCTCGCCTTTAAAACTGTATTTTTTTACAATTTTCCCCAGATAAAAACAATCTTCTTTTTTCATGATATTTTGACACTTATTTTATGCAAATTTATTCTTAAAAAATAGGATAGCAAAGGTTATTTTGAAATAGGTGAGAAAAGGGTGATTTTTAATCTGAGTTTCTCATATTTCAAGTAATAATAAGTAACAATCTAAACTAATTAAATAGGTTTAATTAGTTAGTTTTGTACTGAAATTCTTAAAAACTAAATATAAAGATATGGTAAAGCAAAGTTTAATAAAAATCAGTAAACTTTTTAGTTTAGTTGTTTTGATGACTTTTGTGAGTTGTAAACAAAATGATAACAAATTAGAAAATGATAAGATTATGAGTTCAAATGTATTTTTGAAAAAATGGACAGGTCCATACGGTGGAGTTCCTGCTTTTGATAAGATGAAAATTGATGAGCTAAAAGCAGCTGTGGAGGAGGGAATGAAATTGAATCTGGAAGAAATTGACGCAATTGTAAATAATAGTGAAGCGCCTACTTTTGAAAATACGATAGAAGCTATGGAAAGATCTGGTAGTATTTTAGATCGTGTTTTTGCATATTATGGAATTTTGAGTAGCAATATGTCAACTCCTGAGATTAGAAATATTCAGGAAGAACTTGCCCCTGAATTGTCTGAATTCAATTCAAAAATATCTCAAAATGAAAAATTGTTCCAGCGTATCAAAACCGTGTATGACAATTCAAAGAAAACTCCTTTGGAAGCCGATCAGCAAAGAGTTGTTGATCTTACCTATAAAAGTTTTGCTATGAATGGTGCAGAGTTAGATGCAGTTAAGAAAAAAAGATATGCTGAAATCAATAAGGAACTTTCCTCATTGTATACAAAATTTTCTAACAATGTTTTACATGATGAAGAAAATTATGTAACCTATTTAAACAAAGATCAGTTAAGTGGTTTGTCAGAATCCTTTATTAAATCAGCTGCTAAAATTGCTGCAGATAAAGATCATGAAGGAAGTTATGCGATTACCAATACACGATCTTCTATGGATCCGTTTTTAACTTATTCCAATGAACGTAATTTGCGTAAACAAGTGTGGACCAATTATTATGCAAGAGGAGATAACAATGATGCATATGATAATAAAAAGATTGTTGCTGATATTTTGAAATTACGAAGAGAACGGGTTGAATTGCTTGGATACAAAAATTATGCAGAATGGAGGTTGCAAGATAGGATGGCAAAAAATCCTGAAAATGTGATGAAGCTGATGGATGCTGTCTGGCCGGCAGCGATAGCACGGGTTCATGAAGAAGTTGTTGATATGCAGGCTGTAGCCGATGCCAATGGAGATAAGATTACGATTGAGCCATGGGATTATAGATATTATGCAGAAAAAGTTCGAAAAAAGAAATATGATCTTGATTCAGAGGAAGTAAAGCAATATTTACAACTGGATAAACTTAGGGAGGCAATGTTTTATGTTGCCGGAAGATTGTTTAACTATGAATTTAAACCTGTTCCGGCAGGAAGTGTTCCCGTTTTTCAGGAAGATGTAAAAGTTTGGGAAGTAACGGATAAAGATAGTGGTAAAAATATCGGGTTGTGGTATTTAGATCCTTATGCAAGAACAGGAAAACGTTCTGGCGCCTGGGCAACAACATATAGAAGTCACAGTACTTTTGATGGAGAAAAAAATGTTTTGGCATCTAACAATTCCAATTTTGTAAAACCGGCACCAGGCGAAGCAGTTTTGGTTTCCTGGGATGATGCAACTACTTTTTTTCATGAATTTGGACATGCATTACACTTCTTTTCTTCCAATGTGAAATATCCAACTTTAAACGGAGGAGTAAGAGATTATACCGAGTTTCAGTCACAATTATTGGAAAGATGGTTGCCAACTGACGAGGTGATCAATCAATTTTTGGTACATTATAAAACAGGCAAGGCAATGCCTAAAGAATTGGTTGCTAAAATTAAAAAGGCTGCAACTTTCAATCAGGGATTTGCAACTACCGAGTATCTTGCTTCTGCAATTATGGATATGAAATTACACCTTGCTGATCCAACGAATTTAGATGTTGGTAAATTTGAAAAAGAAACTTTAAAAGAAATACATATGCCAAAAGAATTGGTAATGCGTCATCGTACACCACAATTCGGACATGTATTTTCAGGAGAAGGTTATGCAACTGCTTATTACGGTTATATGTGGGCAGATGTGCTAACTGCCGATGCTGCTGAAGCTTTTAAAAATGCTCCGGGTGGATTCTATGACAAAGAGTTGGCAGAGAAACTTGTAAAGTATTTATTTGCGCCAAGAAATTCAATGGATCCTGCAGTTGCCTACCGCAAGTTTATGGGGCGTGATGCTAAAATAGAAGCGTTGATGAGAGATCGTGGATTTCCGGTTCTTTCCAAATAAAAAAGAAATAAACTAAACAAAATCAGGTTGCAACTTTAATACTTAATGCTGAGAATGGATTATTTAGCCGGTTCATGTTTTACTATATGAATTTAAAACCAGTATGGAAAAATGTATTTGCTGTAAAAACAACCAATGGTTTAAGTGATTATTATGGCTCTTTAGGTGAAGAGTTTTTAGTGTTTTACAAAATATTAAAGAATAATCCTAAAATACAAGTTACACTTACCACTCAGCAGCAGGAAAAGTTTAATACTGTTTTTGCGAATATTCAAACCAAATATTTAAACATTCAAACGGAAGTTTACATTGCTTCTGTTCGGAGGATGGGTATCATTGCTTTTAGAATTGCCATGATCTTTACTGCTTTACGAATTAAAGAGGATGGTGATGTCAATCCAACCAGAGTATGTGAAGATGTTGATTTTGACAATGTATTGGAAATGGTTGCTGTATTGATCAAACATAGCTCCAATGTGTTTAGCGCTTTGCCGATTGAAAAGCAATTGCAAAAACGTAGCAATCGTAAAGAACACTTTTTAGAGAGTTTACCAGCTAGGTTTTCAAAACAAAAATATTATTAATTAAAAAGTAGTCGCAAAAAATTAAATTAAACCTATTTTATCACATTTAGAGATGAAAAAAGGAAAATTATGTAAGCATTGTGGAGAATTATTTACTCCAAGAAGAAAAAATCATTTGTATTGTACAAGTAGTTGTAAAACTCTTTCCATCTATAAAAGAAACAAATACAAATGTAATCCAGGACATTATCAGAAAGACAATTCCATTGAAAAAATTCATGAAACGGGTCTTTCATTACCGGTTAATCTGGATGATAAGTTATCAAAGCTGACAGATAAAATTGAAAAGCTAACCATTAAAAGCGGTTTTGAAAGTATTAATTCTGGGTTGGTTACTAATGCTGCTATTGGAACTGCTCCTGCTAATGCAATAGCTTATGGGTTGCAAAAAATTATTGCACCACAAACACTTCCTGCTACTAAAAAAGATCTGGATGATTTGAGAAAAGAAATGAATGAGATTAAATTGTTGTTAAAAAATTTCAATTCGGAAAATAGAAATTTCGATACTATACTGTTTTAAAATACTACACTTTAATAATATATGTTTTACTCAGATTGAATTACAGTAAAACATTATTCCAAAAAAACAAATGAGGAAACTGATGAAACCAAGGATATTGAGGAATAATTACCTAGTTTCCTCTGTTTCCTTAATACCCTGATCTATACTTTTTAAGGGATTATAATTGTAGTGAATAATTGGCTTTATAAACTAATTATTGTATAAAATCTTTTTCTCTATTGACTTAATTTAGTGCAAATTCAAAATTAATTCAAAATTGAATGCCAAATTTACAGTAGAACCAAAAATTTTAATGTTTCAATCGAATAATTTAAAACTTTGTGTAATCTAAGGATTGCTATTTGCTTGAGAATAATTTTATTTTTTTAAGTATCTGAAAAAAGAATTGCTGTTTCGCAATACTCTAATAATAAATGATTGGACTTCTTTTATGAAAAGGCTACAAAAGTTAATACAAGCAAATCCAATAATCAGTCTGGTTATTGGATTTCAATTGTTTAGGTTGGTATTATTACCTTTTATGGGTTTAATGCCGCAAGATGCATATTACTATTTTTATGGTGAAAATTTATCTCTTTCCTATTTTGACCATCCTGGAATGATTGGGTATATCTTACGATTGTTTACGGAGATATTTGGGAAATCAGTTTTTGTAATTAAATTAGCTGATTTTATCATTTCCTCTTTGACCTTAATCAGTTTTTATTATTTGGCTTCTTTATTTTTATCAAAACAAAAGTTAGGATATGCCATGGTTTTAATGGCTTCCACAGTATTAATATCTATTGTGTCTTTTAATTCAACTCCCGATGTTCCGCTTTTGCTTTTCTGGACTCTTTCTTTAGCTTTTTTGTTTAAAGCTATTTTTAAAGGTAAAAATTTATATTGGATTTTAGCTGGGTTTTCAATAGGCTTAGCATTAGTAAGTAAATATACAGCAATATTTCTATTGTTTGGTTTACTTGTTTTTCTGGTATTTTCAAAAAAATATCTAAAATTATTGTGGTCACCATGGTTATGGATTTCAATTGTAATTTCTACTTTAGTTTTTTCACCAGTTCTATGGTGGAATTATCAAAATAATTTTGTTTCTTTTACTTTTCAGATCTCCCATAGAACTGATGAGATTTCAAAGTTTATTTTTAGTATAAAAGATTTTTTTGGTATAATTTTAAGCCAGTTGATTGTTTTGTTGCCTATATTGTTTTTACTAATTATTGTTTTAACATTCAAATACATTAAAAAAGTACTTTTTAAGTTTCATTTACCTTCAGATAAGATATTATTCTTATTGATATTTTTTATCCCCCTGTTTGTTGGTTTTTTTATGATTAGTCCGTTTCACTGGGTGAAATTAAACTGGCTGATGCCTGCCTATATTTCAGGAGTTATTATTGCGAGTATGTATATAACCAAGAAAGCACTTAAGATTCAAGTGTATTTTTCTGTAGTGGTGCATGTATTGCTTGCTATTCAGGTTCTTTTTTATTTGGTTCCCATTAAATCTGATGATACCTGGGTTGGCTGGGAAGAATTAGCGCTTGAAATAGAAAATATTCAGGGTGAAAACCCCGATATTTTTATTTTTTCAGGTGATAATTATAAAACCACAGCAGAATTGAATTTTTTTATGGATGAAAATATTTATGCTGAAAATGTCATAGGTCGTGCTGCACTTCAATACGATTATATAGGAACTGATTTATCTTCCTTAAACGGAAAAAATGCTTTATTTATTGATTCTGATAAGAGGTTTAAATCGGAAAATAAAAAAGGTAAATTTAGAGAAGACCTTATGGCTTATTTTGATAAAGTAATTGAATTAGAGCCAATTATTATAAAGAAAGGAGATCGAAAAATACGAAAGTTTTGGGTGTATTACTGTATTGATTATCAGTATAAAAATTCTTTAAAAAGCATAAAAAGAAGAAAATGATAATGAAAAGTAATACAGAATAAGATCGTGATTACTATAATTGAGATAAGAAGGAGCTTGTCATTATTTTCGATATTTATTTTGAGTAATGTAAGTGTACATGCACAGTTTCTTGGTAAGAAAAAAAACAGTTTACATCACAGAGCAAAATTGAATACATTCTTAAAACCTGAGTTCGATCTAAGGTATTAGAAAAAGAGAGATAATTGATTTGAATTTTCGGTTTCAAATTTGATACTTGGTTTTTTATCTTGAAAAGAATAAGCAATAAGTCCAGCCACTAGGTTTGCAATAAAATTACCAAAGCTTCTGTGTCTGGAATGTTCCACTTGGGATATATTTTTAAGCTGATCATTTATTGTTTCTATAACAGATCTCTTTCTTAAGAAAATTTTATCTTTCATTGTCATTAATGAGTTTTTCATATTTCTTTTTAAACCTGTCACCAAATGAAGTCCTTGTTCAAATAATAATGCTGTTAATTCTTTAGAAATATATCCCTTATCAGCATACAATTTACCAAAAAGTTTCTTTAAAAAGTTATCCGTTTTTAAAGGGGTTCTATCATCTACATTGGCTCTGGTTATCATGAAATCAAGTATTTCACCCTTGTCATTAATAATAATATGGAGTTTGAATCCATAGAACCACCCCATTGTAGATTTACCTATTTCAGCTATTCCTTTAAACACTTTGTTATTTCTTATCCGTTTATTATTGCATATTCGTATAGGTGTAGAATCAACAAAGGAGATTCCTGTAACCTCACCCAAACAAGATATTTTCATATACATCGTTAGTGTCAACATATTGGATTGCATCAGTTCAACAAAACGATTGTAGGATACTGTCTCAGGAAATTCATTCTTAAGATGCTTCTGAATATAGAACAAATAATAGTGCTTAAAATTTCTAAAACCACTTAAATGGAACAAGACAGTAATAGTCATAATTTCACCTTTTGACATCTTGAATTTTCTCTTTCTGGTATTTTTACCTGTAGAAATAGTGCTTTTTTCTAATGCTGCCTCAAAAATTAGTGCAAAATCATCAATAGAACAAAATATTTCTGTAATTTTATCTTTAGAAATCACAGCGGAATTATTGGTTAAATATTTGATTGTCAATACTTAAATATACGAATTATTCCGCTTTTTTCATAATAAATGACCTGTTTCTTACGTCGAACTCAGGTTTATAGGTAAAACTGGACTATGGTGGAATTATTACAACCGTAAAAGAAAGAGGTATTGAAAAATATTATGCCTTAGATCTTCGGATTGCTTGGCAGAAAAAAGAGAATAATTTATATTCCACTATTTAAAGAGAACCTAAGTTTGGGATTGGATTTTATTATGCTTCGTTATGGTTTAGGTTTTGAAATGTTTTATGCAGCGGAATCTATAGATAGGATCGATTCCTATTAAAGGGTTCAGGGCTTGCCCTGAGTTTAATGCCTTTTATTTTAAAATATATATTAACAAGACTTAATTATTGTGTTTTATTGACAATATTCAGTGCAAATTCAATATTAATTCCAAATTGAATACTAAATTTACAAAATGAAAATTTTACTTGTAGAGGATGAACAGGAATTGGCAAAAAGCATTCGGGAATATCTGAATGATAATGAATTTGTTTGTGAATTGGCTGATGGTTTATCTGTTGCACTTGATAAAATCTCATGCCACGATTACGATACAATCCTTCTTGACCTAATGTTACCGGATGGCAATGGTTTTGAGATATTAAAAGAATTAAAAAGGCAAAATAAGACAGATGGAGTAATCATAATTTCCGCAAAAGAAACCCTGGATTCACGTATAGAAAGTTTTCATCTTGGAGCAGATGATTATCTCACAAAACCTTTCCATTTATCGGAATTACTTGTAAGAATACAGGCGTTGATCAGGCGTAAAAAATTCAATGGAAACAATCAAATTGTTTTTAATGAGATTAAAATCGACCTGCTTTCAAAAAACGTAAAGATTCATGGTATTGATATCTGTCTCACAAAAAAAGAAACCAATCTGCTACTGTATCTTATCGGAAATAAGAATCATGTATTATCAAAAGGAGCCATTGCAGAGCATCTTTCTGGAGATATGGCAGATATGCTGGATAATCATGATTTTGTTTATGCCCACATTAAAAATCTAAAAAGAAAATTAAAAATCGCTAAAACAGAAAACTATATACAAACAGTTTATGGTTTAGGTTATAAATGGCAAAATGAATAAAAAATTATTACATAAAACGCAACGAGTTTATCTAATCTATGCTGTTTTTATTTTTATTTTTATTGCTCCTGTTTTTTATTTTGCTCTATATAAAATATATATTTCCAATGCCGATGAATCTCTGGCATTACGAAAGTTTAAATTTTTAAATAATAATATTTCTTCACTTAAGGAAAGTGATATATCTATTTGGAATAAATACAATCCTGATGTGAAAATTTTACAAGATATTGGACTTAAACAAGATAGTCTGTTCTACACGAGTTATTACGAAAATCAGGATGAAGAATATGAACCCTACAGAGAATTAAACACACCAATACTCATAGAAAATAAACCTTATACGTTTTCTGCCAGAACAAATCTGTTAGAATCAGAAGATTTGATCACAGGTATTGCCATTCTCTTTATTATAATATTTATTCTGTTGCTTTTAGGTTTGTTTTTTATAAATAAAAGATTGTCTTTATTTTTATGGAAACCTTTTTATCAAACATTGCATCAGATTGAAGATTTTGAAATAGACAGGAATAACAAACCTGTTTTCTTTGATTCTGATATTGAGGAATTTAACAGACTAAATTCCAGTATTGATAAATTGATTGAAAAAAATGTTATTATTTACAACAATCAAAGAGAGTTTGTAGAAAATGCAGCACATGAATTACAAACACCCATTGCTGTTTTTAAAGCAAAAATGGATACACTTATTCAACGTTCTGATATAACACAGGGACAATCTGAAATTTTGACTTTGCTGAACAATACAGTCTCCCGGTTGAACAGGCTAAATAAAAATTTGTTATTACTTTCAAGAATTGATAAAAATCAATTTGATAAAACCGAAATATTTTCGATAAAAGAGTTAATTAAAAATCAATTGGTCTTTTTTATGGAACAGGCAGAACAAAAGAAAATAGAGATTAAAATAAATCTACAAAATGATTTTACTATTAATGCCAATATTGGGTTAACTGAAATTTTAGTGAATAATTTATTACTAAATGCTATTCAACATAATATAAAAAATGGTGAAATATTCATTTCACTTTCTAAACAAAAACTTATCGTTACAAATACCGGTAAAGCGGATGAATTAAACAAAGAAAAACTCTTTAGTCGATTTTCAAAATCTCATTCTTCAAAACAAGGCAACGGTCTGGGTCTGGCAATCGTTAAAAGCATAGCCGATGTTAATAACTGGACTATTGCCTATTCCTACTCCAAAAATCTTCATTCCTTTTTACTACAATTTTAAGAATTCAAAATTAATTCAAATTCAGATGATTCATTTGTATAGATATCAATTGATCAAAGATGAGAATTATTTTAAACCTACAACTACTATTAATCTTATTAAATGTCATAACGATAAATGGTCAATCATTAAATAAGACATCCTCAAATTCATCTGTACAAGTTACAGATAGTACAAAAACTGTTCGTTTGATCAAAAGAAGCATTATTCCTGTGGCCTTAATAAGTCTGGGTGTACTTGCCAATAAGAGTGATTTTGAAAAACGGCTTCAAATTGATTTACGTAATAAAGTTGGAAATGACTACGAGTTGCCAATAGATGACTATTTACAATATGTACCAATTGCAGAATTGTATATTGCTGATGCCCTAGGATTTAAAGCAAAAAATCATTGGTTTGATCAAACAAAGTATTTACTTTTTTCAAATCTGATTTCATCAATTATAACCCACAGTTTAAAAAGAATTACACAAAAAGAACGTCCCAACGGATCTCCATATTCTTTTCCTTCCGGTCATACAACTTTTGCTTTTACAAATGCAACAGTGTTGTTTAATGAATTTCAGGAAACAGCTCCGGTTTTAGCTTACAGTGGATATGTATTTGCCACTACAACTAGTGCTTTTAGGATGATAAATAATAAACACTGGTTATCGGATGTAATTGTTAGTGCAGGTATTGGAATTTTAGTAACTGAGTTGGTCTATCACTTTGAACCATTTAAAAATTTTAATCCTTTTATAAAAACAAAAGATCTTACTTTATTACCCCAAATAGATGGACATAGTTATGGGTTTTATTTTGGATATTCTTTTTAAAGTTCAATATGCTTGGAATTCAAAATTAATTCAAATTCAGGTAATTCCTTTGTTGTACAGTTAACAATTAATATTAACAATTAATAATTATTTAAATGAAGAAATTAAGTTTTTTAATGGCTCTTGCAGTTATGATTTTATCGCAGGCCTGTGCCCAAAAAAAAGAAGCTCCTTCAAAAGTAAAAACCACTTTTATACAAAAATTTCCAAATGCAAAAAAAGTAAAATGGGACAAAGAAAATGAATCAGAGTGGGAAGCGGAATTTAAAATGAATGGAAAAGGGTATTCTGCCAATTTTAATTCTGACGGAACCTGGAAAGAAACAGAATATGAAATTAAAAAGTCTGAGATTCCGTCTGCCGTAAAACAAACATTAGCCGCACAATTTGCAGGTTATGATATGGAAGAAGTTGAGATTTCTGAAACCCCGGAAGGAAAAGTTTATGAATTTGCCTTAGAAAATGATGAAACTGATATGGAAGTAGCCATATCATCGGAAGGTATGGTTGTAAAGAAAAATGTAAAGAAAGAGGAGGATGATGAAGGAGATGACAATGATAAAGATTAGCAACAACTGGATTTTTATAAGAAGAGTGAAAGATCTCAATTCAGTCTTTTTTTTTCAAATCGATAACCTTATTAGAAAAAATTTATGAAAAAAATATTTATATCAATATTTCTAATAAATACTATTGGAATTCTTCAAGCACAAAACACTTTTAAAGCAATTGTAAAAGACGAAGACACCAAAGAAATTTTGGTTGGAGCCAATTGTATTATTGAAGGAACAGAGATTGGATCAGTTTCTAATCTGGAAGGAGAAATTATTCTTAATAATATTGCCAATGGTAAATTCGACCTGGTTTTTTCGTATGTAGGTTATGAAAGATCTGAAAAAAGATTTGAATTCCCTTTAAAAGAAAAATCTCCCATTGTTATCTATCTTGAACCGGATCAGGAACTAGAAACGGTTACGGTTTATTCTACCCGTACCGGAAACAGAATAGAAGAGATTCCTACAAGAATTGAAGTGCTTGGCCATGAAGAAATTGTAGAAGAAACAGCGATCAATCCAGGGAATATCTCTAAACTACTGGGGGAAACATCAGGTATTCAGGTTCAGCATACTTCAGCTATATCTGGTAATGTAAGTTTTAGGATTCAAGGCTTACCGGGAAAGTATACACAACTAATTCAGGATGGGTTTCCAATGTATGGTGGTTTTTCATCAGGTTTGAGTTTATTGCAGATCCCTCCTCTCGATTTGCATCAGGTAGAAATCGTTAAAGGTTCTGCATCCACACTCTATGGATCCGATGCCATTGCAGGTCTTGTAAATCTGATCACAAAAAAACCAAAAGAGGAACCTGAATTCTCAGTTTTAATCAACCAGACACATAAAGGGGGTTCGGATATCAGCTCTTTCTATTCTTCTGAAAATGACAAATTCGGTATCACCATGATGGCGGGAATCAATACACAGCAGGCAAAAGATGTAAGTGGTAATTCATTTACTGATATTCCAAAATACAAACGTGCTGTAATTTCTCCAAAAATATTTTATGACTTTAATGAAAATAATCATCTTTATGTTGGGTTATCATCTGTTATTGAAGACAGAACCGGTGGTGACATTGAAGTATTAAAAGGGGAGACAAATGATCAACACTCATTTTATGAAGAGAATCAAACAAAAAGACTTAATACCAATTTTAAATATGAATATAAAACCTCTTCAGGGAATATTTTTACCATAAAAGCAGCTTATGGAAATTTTGATCGCAAAATGGAAACGAATACAAATAAATTCTCGGGGGTTCAAAATAATATATTCTCGGAAATATCATATTACATTCACTCTGAAAAGCACAAGTGGGTAAGTGGCTTAAACTTTTATTCAGATGATTTCAATCAAAATCAACCCGATGATTTTTCATTAAGTTATAGCTATAAGACTATTGGCTTATTTACTCAGGATAACTGGCAGATTACTGATAAATTCTTCCTTGAGCCGGGTATTCGTTTAGACTATAATATTCAGAATGGTGCTTTCCTTCTTCCAAGACTGGCTTTGATGTATCATTTTACCGATAAATTCTTTATGAGATTAAGTGGTGGTTTGGGTTATAAACTGCCTACACCTTTTACGGATGAGGCTGAAAGGACAAGATATCAGATGGTAATTATGCCCTCAGACCTGAAAGTTGAAAAATCTACCGGTGCAAATCTGGATTTTAACTTTAAAACTCCTTTATTTGATGAACTTTTCTTAACGGTAAATCAGGTATTTTTTATAACGAAGATCACCGATCCGATCATTGTAAATAAAGAAAGTTTACAGGATCAGATTGTAGTTAATGAAAATGCAGACGGAAATATTATTAGTAAAGGACTCAATACGAATATCAAATTATCTCTGGATGAATTGATCTTATATGTGGATTACACTTATCTGGATGCACAAAAAACCTATGATTTAAACCAGCAATTGGAATTGACGCCACGCAACCGCTTAACCACCACCCTTGCTTATGAAGATGAAGAAGAAGGCTGGAAAGCAGGTTTAGAAGCTTTCTATTTTGGAAAGCAGAATCTTGAAGATGGAAGTATTTCTCCGGATTACTGGCTGCTTGGAGCTTCGGCACAAAAAACTTTTGGTCATTTTACCATCGCCCTAAATGTTGAAAATATTCTGGACATAAGACAAACCAGATTTGAGAATATTGTTTCCGGAGATCTGAATAATCCTGTATTCAGCGAATTATATGCACCCCTTGACGGTTTTGTTGGAAATATGGTGCTAAAAATTGATCTATATTAAGAATTTTCTTTTTTAAAGTATTTTTTATTTCTTGTAGATTATTGATGATATAAAAAGCTTTAAATAATCCTTACCATTCATTTTTATAATTGAATTTTCTAAGAAAAGTAGGTAAAACGATTAGAAGTAAGGGTAATCCCACTAAAAAACCACCAATTACAGCAATAGCCAATGCCTGCTGCATTTGAGCTCCTATCCCTATACCAATAGCTAAAGGTGTTAAGGCCAGAATAGCACTTATTGCAGTCATCAAATTAGGGCGCATACGTAAAGCAATGGAGTGTTTTACAGCATCATCATTTGCTCTTTCTTTTAGATCATTAAAATACTGGAATACAGTAAAAATAGCATTTTCGGCAACAATACCAACAATCATAATTAAACCTGTATAACTACTCACATTTAATGGAATATCAAAAATATAGAGTAAGATCAGACTCCCTGTAATACCCATAAGTGAAATAAACAGAATAAGAAAAGCAATTGACCATCGTTTGAATAAGAACATAAGTACAGTAAATACAAAAAGTGTGGCTAAAGCCAGAATCATCATTAATTCTTTAAAAGATTGCTGTTGTTGAGCATAGGCACCTCCATATTCAATTGAATAAGAAGCCGGAAGATTGATTTTTTTACCAAATTCTGCTTTTAGATCTGAAATGGCTGATCCCAGATCCATATTTTCTAACCGTGCCGTTAATATAATAGCAGGTTTTAGATTTTCACGACTTTCAATTACTTCACCTGATTTAGGTATTATTTCACAAAAGAATGATAAAGGGCGGGTTGTACCATCAGGTAAAAAAACAGGTTGTTTTTTTAATACTTCAAGATCATTTTTAGCAAAATCAATAAAACGCATTATAACCCTTCTCATTTGCTGCCCCTCCTGAATATCACCAATCTGCAAACCTGATGTCATAGCTGCCTGATCCGGGTTTGGTATTGGTATATGAGCACTTCTACCTATTGGAACTCCTTCTATTGTTGCCTTTAACTGAGTGTCAAAATTAGTTAAATTAATATTGTAAAGAGACAGCTTATCAAGTTTAGGTTTAAAGATCAACGAAGGACCTTCCGGTACCAAACCATCATCAATATCCACAATACCTGAAATACTATCCATTACCTGATGACATTCATCAGCAAGTATTTGTAACTCTTTATAATCATTACCAAATATTTTAACTTCAATAGGTTGTGCTTTTCCTATAAGATCCCCTAACAGATCTGCTATTCGCTGACCAAATTCAATGGTTAACACCGGCACTTTTGCCGAAATTTCATGTCGTAGATCAGCAATTACTTCCTCCGTTGTTTTTTTTCTGTTCTGTTTTAACTGAATAGAATAATCCCCTTCATTTGCCGGATGCGCTCTAAAAGACATCCTTATCCCTGTTCGTCTGGAGTAACTCAGTACATTAGGATCTTCTAAAATAACTTTCTCCATTTCTTTACATAAACGATCTGTTTCATTGATATTTGTTCCGGGAGGAGAATAATAGTCAAGAACAATAGATCCTTCATCCAGTTCAGGTAAAAATCCTGTTTGTAATCTTGAAACAGAGAACCATGCAGAAAATAACAGTAACAGGACAAAAATAACCGAGAATACCGGTTTGTTATAAAACCAGGTCAAACCTGATATTTGTTTAACAGCATCTTTTTTAACTTTAGGTTTTAATTTTCGTTTATAACCGATAAGAATATGAAAAACAGGTAACAAAAGCCAGGTAACCAGAAATGAAACGATCATTGTGAGTTGCATGGTATCAGACAGGATACGAAAGAAACTTCCGGCCAGGCCACTCATCAACATGAATGGAAAATGAATAACAATAGTTGTTAATGAAGAAGCGATCATTGCAGGAAACAAAAACTGAATGGACACCTTTACCACATCAAACCGATTCTTCTCAGGATAATCTTCATGATTTTTATAAATCTGTTCAATAATAACAATAGCATCATCAATGATCAAACCAACTGAAGCAGCAATGGCTCCAAGTGACATGATATTGATCGTAATTCCAACCAGATGCAAAACAAGAAAAGAAAATGTAACAGTTACCGGAATAGTTAAGATCACAACCAGACTGGAACGCCATGACCGAAGAAAAATAACAATAACAAGTAAAGCCAGCAATAAGCCTTCATATATAGTTTTCATGGAACTGTCAATACTCGCAGTTACAAAGGCGCTCTGGTTATAATAGGGTTTTAACTGATAGCCATCGGGAAGTAATTTTTTAATTTCCAAAGCTTTTGCCTCAACGTCATTTGCAAAATCGACCAGATTAATTCCCGGTTGCTTGATCAGATCAATGATCACAGCATTATTCCCATTGGCATTTATTTTTACAAATTCCTGTTGTTCTTCTAATTTGATAACAGCGATATCTTCAACCCTTATAACCCTACCATTGATATTCTTAATTACTGTTTTATTCAACTCGCCTATATCCTGAACACGGGTATCCAACAAAGAAAGGTACATCCTGTAATGATCTGGCAAAAGGCCTGCTGAAGACACAAAATTATTATTATCAAAAGCTGTAATGATATCTTGAGGAACAAGACCCAAAGCAGTCATTTTATCAGGAATAGGAGCAATAACATATTCTTTGCTCCTTCCACCACGAATAACAACATTAGAAATACCATTGACCTGTGAAAATGCGGGGCGAACGATAAGGTTTGCAATATCTTTTAAATCCACATCGGTCTTATCAGTATTTTCCAGAGTATAACCATACACTGGAAATAAAGACTGATTCATTACTTCCGCAGAAATATTTACATCAGGGGGTAAAAAATTCTTTATTTCATTGATCCGGCTTTCTAATTGCGGTTTAAGATTATAAATATCCAGTCCCCAGTCAAAATATACTTCAACGGTTGCACTTCCACGGCTGGTATTACTTTTTACAATACGAACACCGTTTACTTTTTTTACGGCACTTTCAATGGGTTGGGTAACCGAGATCATCATACGGTCAATAGGAATCTGCCCTGCATCTATAACAATTGAAATTCTTGGGAACTGAACTTCAGGAAACAGATTTGTTTGCATCTTTACAAAAGAGAAGATCCCTGCTGTAAAGATTAATAATCCAATAAATAAAATGGGTTTGGCTAATAACTTATAATAATTCCTTTTCATAATCTAAGGCTGCTATTTCACAATATTATTTGCTATCTCAACACTTACACCCTCTGCCAGACCATAAGCACCTTCACTGATTATCCTGTCCTGAGAGCTAAATACAGGTGAAATGATCTCAACCAGAGTATGGGTTTGATTCCCTGTTTTTACGGGTATTTTTACAGTTGTATCTTGATCAGATAGTTTCATCACCCAAAAATTTGTCATTAATGCATCGGTCAGAACACAGCTTTTTGGCAGTATTTGTACAGGGTCTTTTTTATTTTTATCAACCAAAACTTTTACAATCATATGCTCAGGAATGAATGTATTTGATTTTAATTTAGCCAGTACCTTTATGGTTTGTGATTGTTTATCCATCTGAGTTAAGATCTTTGTGAATGTTGCACCAATACTGGTACTATCAGGAAGCAAAACTCTGCAGCTTTCCCCAATTTTTGTAAAAGAGGAATACTCAAACGGAACATCTGCTTTTACAAATAAGCTATGTGATGCTACGATATCACATAATTGAGAGCCTTTATCAACAAAGACAGAATTCTTAAAAACATTTTGCTGACTTACCTTGCCACTTACAGGAGTGAAAATATTTATTGATCCGTATTTTGAAGAAGAAAGTCCGGTATTTCTTAATGCGTATGATTCTTCAGATTGTATTTTAAACAATACCTGATTTTTCCTAACGGCATCCCCCAGATTTATATTCACTTTCGTAATATATCCGCTAATAGGGGAAATAATGGTATTCTTGTTTAAATAAATTGTATTTCCTGAAAATTCAAGATTATCAGGTAAATTTCCTTTTGAAATTGTAGCTGTTTTAACCAACACCTTTAGATTCAGATCTTCTTTTTGGGTTGTTTCTTTTTTACATGATGATACTGCAAAAACAACTAATAAAACCAAAAAGATCATTTTCGCTCTTTTTATCTTAATTGGTATTAATGCGGAAATTGTGGTTTTATTCATTTTGATTATTTTAATAATTCCAATAATTATACGAACTGATCAAAGCTTGTTTTTCCATTTTTAAAACAGTATTTTCCTGTTTCTTAGCCCCAATATCTCTAAAGATATTTTTAAGGTCCATTATTGATACCTGCTTGTATGTAAGTTCTAAATTGTACAACTCAAGAAGTTTATCGTAATCCATTAGCTGATTTTCAGTAATTTCTATTCTTTCATTAACATCTTTTATTCTGTTTAAAAACTTATCTTTATTGACGTTGTAGTTGTTTTTAAAAATATTCTTGTTGAATTCAATTATATCCAGTTTGATTCTTGTTTTTTCTTTTTGAATTTTCTTTTGATTACCATCGAATATATTCCATATAAAACTCAATCCGGTACTAAATCCAAATCGATCAAATGATGGTACGTAAATAGCATTTAAACCTGCATCAGCAAATAGATTTAACCTTGGTTTATATTTTTGTTCAAAAAGTATTTGATCTGATTGAATGCTTAAACTGTCTAAAGTAAATGAATTTAAAAAATGAGAGGTAACAATCGTATCGGGTCTGATCTCAAAACTTGTATCTTTCAAATCAATACTTTGTTTACTATTGATACCACAAAGAATATTCAGATCAGCAATATTATTCTTATAACCGGCATCATAAGTTTTGTATTCCAGTTTATAGTTTTGAATCTCAATTTGTAAAAACATCAGATCAGTCTGTTTATAGATTGCATGTTTAACCAGTTCTTGTATGATCTTAATTTGTTCTTCCAGTTTTTTGATTAATTCCAGACTAATTTCTTTTTGATTTTTTGACCTGAGACAAAGAAGATATTGATGACTTACTAATTGTTCTATCTCATGTTGATTTAAATCAATTTTATTTATACTAATCTGTTTTGAAATGTCAGCATTATCAGAATAGTTTTTGTAGATTGATCCGGTAAAAACAGGCTGTTTAACCGATACTACTGCCTGATATTGTCCCCCGTCGGAAAATGCAAGATCATACCCCGTATAATCATTAGCACCCTCAGAGACCCATTCAAAATTAGAAGAATTATTACCATGGGAAATTATTGGAGCAAATAATACACGGGCTTCTATATTTACTTCAGGTTTTGAAAGGATTGTTTTAATTTGTTCTAAATCAAGTGAGGTAATTTTTGTGTCATTTTCATTCTGTTTAATTAATGGGCTATTAATTTCTGCCTGTTGAATATAATAGTTTAGATCATTATTTTGACTGAATAATTCTTCTGAAACGATTAAGATTAAAACTATAAGAATTTTCTTTTTCATTTTGATAAAAAAATTTAACTTTTAACCAAAGTTAGAATAAATATAGAATAATAATCAGTAATATGAATTACTAAAATAAACAAATATGATATTCAATTTAGAATAAAATTAGAATTATATATTTGGTTTTCAATAAAAGTAATTCGAATTGTGAATAGGCTATTTTTTATATAATTTACCATAATGGTACTATTACTCCGATATCAGTAGCATGACCTAATCGATTTAGCTAATTAATATATTGAGGTAAAAGCACTTAATAAGATAGTTAATAATTTATTTTTCCAAACTTCATGGTTGTTCAAAGCACAATAAAAAGTAGAAAATGAGTTATCTTTTTCAAAATAAATATTGAATTATTCTTTATAACTAATTATTAAAAGAAGATGAATAAGTTATAAGAAGATAAAATATCTTGAAAACCCTATTCTGGAAAATAATATTAACGAAATTATACTTCAGTTTCTTTAAAAAACGCATGATCAGCCATTCTTAGTGCAATTTGTTCTTTAGTAACACGAATATACTTTAAGAAATTTTCTTCTTTTTTATGTCCGGAAATAACCATGATGCTAATGGAATCAATTCCAGCCAAAAAAGCATTTGTACAAAAAGACCTCCGAGCTGTATGCATTTTAATATGCTCATATTTTGGATTTTTAGTAATTACCACTTTACCTCCTCTTGTTTGCTTCTTTGTGAAAATATCATTGATTTTAGCCTCCTTACCAATCGATTTTGGATGAGCATTTATATCATGATTATGTAGTTTTGGTGGTAGCTTTCCATTTCTTTTGTCAAGGATTCTGTTAATAACAGGATGAATGGGTATAACAACTGGTTCTCCAGTTTTTTGTGTAGCAACTTTTATAAATTTTTTATCCTTTAATTCAATTAGATTACTCTCAGATAAACTATTGAAATCAGATACTCGTAATGAAGTATATGCACCAATAAGAAATAAATCTCTTGCTATATCTACAGCTTTATCAAACTTTGATAAATCAACATTTTCAATCTTTTTAAGTTCTTTTTTACTTAAATATATTTCATCAGGTACTTCAGTATAAGCTCTGAATTTTGAACTTTTATATTCTAAATTGTTGTGTAGTTTTAAAATATAACTCTCTTCCATATATTGAATCAAAGTGGATATAAACTTAGCAATATAATTCATTGTATAGCCTTTGCTTTCTACCCAATCATAGAAATCATAATAAAATTTCATTGTGATGTCAGAAAAATCTATCTGATACCGTTCTTTACTGAAATCGTTAAACTTATTAAGAGTTAAATTTAAAGTACTTATTCTTGCTTTAGATAGCAATTTCCCAGTGTGAGGACTTGGTTGTGTTTTAGCTTTTTCATTATATTGTTCAATGAAAGAGATTAAAGTAACCTTGTTTTGTAAAACAGTTCTATTTATTGTTGAATTGACAAGATTTGCCAGCCAACTTTTATCAACAAGATGAACACTTCCATTTAACCTATTAAAATTACTAATGATATTTACTTTTATTTGACCAAGCTTTTGGTTTATATCATCTTTTTCAGGTATTTCTAATTACTTGCTTTGCCGGATTCCAGTTTTTTGGTGATATTTGAAACGGAGTAGAAGTGGTAATATCAAACTTTCTTCCACCCTTAAACCTCACATATATTGTTGATGGATCTTTTTTGGATTTGATTATGAATTTTACGGTAGCCATAGCAATGATTTTATAAACATCAAATGTATGTAATTCCTATATATTCCCCCACTATTTTTTCCAATGAATACTTTTTCCTAT
>VAPK010125771.1_pt1 | contig 22960 bp, 19 predicted proteins | sample 3395031 | NCBI WGS metagenome assembly VAPK01 (sample SAMN08290443, study PRJNA428436) | hydrothermal vent metagenome | isolation source: Deep-sea hydrothermal vent chimney 1 | place: Pacific Ocean: Juan De Fuca Ridge
AAATCTTCTTCATCTATTTGTTTTTTATTATCCGCCAATTCCAAAAATTTCATGTAAATCGGCTCCATTTCATTTTTTGCATATATAAATCCTAAATCATCCAGCTTATGCCTCAAAGCTGCTCTACCACTTCGCGCTGTCAAAATAATTTCTGAGCCTCCTGCACCCACATCTGCTGGATCAATAATTTCATAATTTTCTCTGTGCTTCAAAAAACCATCCTGATGGATTCCTGATGAATGCGCAAAAGCATTTTTACCTACAATTGCCTTGTTTGGTTGCACCGGCATGCGCATCAGGCGAGATACCATTTTACTCATTGGTATAATTCTTTTGGTATCAATGCCCGTTTCTAGATTCAAATATGGGTGACTTTTTAAAATCATCACCACCTCTTCCAAAGAAGTATTTCCTGCTCGTTCGCCAATTCCATTAAGTGTTACCTCCACTTGTCTTGCTCCATTTTGTAAGCCTGCGATTGAGTTAGCTGTTGCCAAACCCAAATCATTGTGACAATGTACTGATATGATAGCCTTATCTATGTTAGGCACATTATTCATTAAGTGATTTATGCGCTCTCCAAAACTATTAGGTAAAGTATACCCAGTGGTGTCTGGGATATTAATCACCGTAGCACCAGCGTCAATGACCGACTCTACCATTTTAGAAAGAAAATCTATATCCGCCCTACCCGCATCTTCCGCATAAAACTCAACATCATCTACATATTTTCTGGCATACTTTACGGCTGCCACTCCTTGTTCCAATACCTTTTCTCTTGTAGACTTTAGCTTATGCTGGATATGAATATCAGAGCTGCCAATTCCAGTATGAATTCTCTTTCTCTTGGCATATTTAAGCGCCTGGACTGCAAGGTTAATGTCCATTGTCACTGCACGGGTTAATGCGCAGATGATTGGAGTACTTACCGCCTGAGAAATCTCTACAACAGAATTAAAATCACCTGGACTGGAGGCGGGAAACCCCGCCTCAATCACATCAACACCCAGTTGTTCGAGTCCTTTTGCAACTTCAATCTTCTCTTTGGTATTTAACTGACAACCTGGGACTTGTTCGCCATCTCTAAGTGTTGTATCAAAAATTTGTATTCGATTCGCCATATTTCTATATATATAATTGGCAATCTAAAAGTATTAGTATTGGATTTATAATAAATATAAATTACATTTACTACGTATAAATAATTTGTAAATCATATAACTAATTGATTTACAGCATTTTAACGTATTTTTAATTACAATGTCTAAAAATAGTTCTAGTTTTCTTTTTAATCTTATAAAATCTCTAAATAAGGGAGAAAAACGTGCGTTTAAGCTATTTGTGACCAGGCATAAAAGTGGAGAAAATGCAAAATTTTTAAAATTGTTTAACCTCATAGACAAGCAGGATAACTATGACGAAAAGAAAATTTTGAAGAAAGAGCCTTCCATCATTCCAGCGCAGCTAAGCAACTTAAAGGCAAACCTCTACAAACAAGTTTTACTCAGTTTACAAAATCAAAAACAGCAACATAATCCGTCCATGCAAATTCGTGACCTGGTGGATCAGTCTAATATTTTGTATGACAAATGCCTCTACCGGCAAAGTTTCAAGGCAATTGAAAAAGCCAAGCAACTTGCGTTGAAGAATGATATTCCACTACTCCTTTTAGAAATTGTAGAGTTTGAGAAAAAGCTAGCTACCAAGCTGACTGATTTTAAAACAGATGGTATTATCAATAATTTAATGCAAGAGTCTGCAGAAATCAGCGAACAACTCAGAAGTTTGCATCATTTTTCTAATTTATCACTAAAACTATATTCGTTTTACATGAATATAGGTTTTATCAGGGATCATAAAGACTTTGAAATTGTGACAAGTTTCTTTTTCTCCAGCATGCCCGCATTCAAAGAGGAGCAGTTGTCTTTTGACGAAAAAACCTATCTCTTTAATTCCATGGTGGGTTACTATTTTTTTATCCAAGATGATGAGCGAGCGTTTGAGTATGCCAAAAAATGGGTACAACTATTTGATGAAAATCCAAAACTCATTACTCCAAAAACAGAAATGTACATCAGGGCAATGAATAATTTATTGATTAGCCAAAACAAATTGTATAGGTACAATGAGTTTGTGGAAACTTTTAAAAGGTTTGAAGAAATTCCTAATCTAAAAAATATCAACCGCACTGAAAATATCAAATTACTACTTTTTAAATATATTTCTACCCATCGCATCAACCGATTTTTTCTTTTAGGGGATTTTAAGAATGGCGTAACAATCATCCCTGAAATAGCTGAACAATTGGATGAGTTTAGCAAGCACCTTGGCACACATCATACACTTATTTTTTACTACAAATTTGCTTCCATGTATTTTGGAAATAGCCAATACCAGCAAGCAGTATTTTGGTTAAATAAAATAATTAATGCCCAAAATGTAGACTTGCGCTCAGACATTCAGGGATTTGCCAGAATATTAAATTTGATAAGTCATTTTGAACTGAACAATATGGATCTTGTAGAGCACTTCATTCTTTCAACCTATCGATTTCTTAGGAAAAAAGGGGATTTACATGAGTTTCAGACCTATATCATTAAGTTTTTGAAAGCGCTCGAAAAAATAAAACCTGAGCAGCTAACAGCACTTTTCAAAAACCTCCACCGACAAATGCTATCGCTAAAAAACAAACCCTATGAAAAAAGAACTTTTCAGTATTTTGATATTGTCTCTTGGCTGGAAAGCAAGATTGAGAACCGTCCTGTGGGTGAAATTATTAAAGAAAAAGCAAATAAAAGATTACACCAACATTAATCCAATATAAATCTAACAAGTATAAAATACTTGCTAAACTAGAATCATTTACAATCAAGATAAATTGCGTCTCCCAATAATGAGGCATTATATTTAAAGCAAATCCAAAATAACAAATCATAAAGAGACGACATTGTCTTAAATAATAGTTCTTTACTTTTACTTGATAATTAGGATTTTTTGTATATCTTTCAGAATATTTTTAACAAAAAAATACTGAAACTATGGCAAACGTATTATGGCTACAAGGGGGTGCATGCAGTGGTAACACCATGTCTTTTTTGAATGCAGAAGAACCTACCGTAGTAGAACTTATTACAGACTTTGGCTTGAATATTCTCTGGCATCCTACTACCGGATTGCAGATTGGTGATCAGGTGCAAGATTTGTTAAGGGATATTATAGCAGGAAAAGTGCAAATGGATATTTTGGTTTATGAAGGTTCGATTATCATGGGACCAGAAGGAACTGGAACAATGAATTACTTTGCAGATAGACCAATGAAAGATTGGATTAAAGAACTTTCTGAAGTCGCGGGTTATGTAGTTGCCATTGGGGATTGCGCTACTTGGGGAGGAATTCCTGCTGTTGCTCCTAATCCTAGTGAATCTACGGGAATGCAATTTTTAAAGAAAAATAAAGGGGGGTTTTTAGGAGCAAATTATGTTTCTAAAGGTGGTTTGCCAGTAATAAATATACCTGGTTGTCCAGCACATCCAGACTGGATTACACAAATTTTAGTTGCCATTTCTATCGGTAGAATTGGTGATGTTTTAATTGATGAATATCACAGACCAAAAACTTTCTTCACTGATTTTGTTCAAGATGGGTGTACAAACGTTACCAATTTTGCTCAAAAAGTAGATGGTAATTTTGGCAAACGTGGTGGATGTCTGTTTTACGAAGTTGGTTGTAGGGGGCCAATGACTAGAGCAAGTTGCAACAATATACTTTGGAATCGCCAATCTAGTAAAACTCGTTCTAATCATCCTTGTTTAGGTTGTACAGAACCAGGCTTTCCGCATAACGATTTAATGAAGGGTAGCGTATTTAAGACCATGAAGCATTTAGGTTTTTTACCAAAAGAGGTGCCACATGGCAGGACTAAATTAGCATATTATATGGAAGCAGGCTTCCAAAAAGTAATGCCTACTAACAAACGTATAATGGAAACATCTAAATAATTATCAACTTTAAAAAATTTATAAATGTCTACAGTAAAAGAATTAAATATATCACCAGTTGGTAGGGTTGAAGGAGATTTAGATGTAAAAGTTTACATTGACAACGGTAAAGTAACTCGTGCTCACACACAAGCGGCCATGTTTAGAGGGTTCGAGAAAATAATGGCGGGTAAAGATCCACAATCTGGATTAATTGTTACACCAAGAATTTGTGGAATTTGTGGAGGATCACATTTATATTGTGCATCGTCTGCATTAGATACTGCTTGGGGAACAAAATTACCACCAAACGCCCTTTTATTAAGAGCAATTGGTCAAGCAACAGAAACTATTCAAAGTATTCCACGTTGGTTTTACGCCATTTTTGCTACAGATTTAGCAAATAAAAAATATGCCAACCAACCTTTATACAAAGAAGTTGTAAAACGCTGGTCTGCTTATGTAGGTACTACATTTCAAAAAGGTTTAACGGCAAGTGCATTACCTGTACAAGTTTATGCTTTGTTTGGTGGTCAATGGCCGCATTCAAGTTATATGGTTCCTGGGGGTGTAATGTGTGCTCCTACTTTAAAAGACATTACTCGTGCTCACGCAATTATGACACAATTTAAAAACGATTGGCTAGAACCAATTTGGTTAGGTTGTTCTTTGGAGCGCTATGAAAAAATTAAATCTTGGGATGATATGCTTGCTTGGGTTGAGGAAAACGACTCACATAAAAATAGTGATTTAGGTTTATTAATTAGAGCAGGAATTGAATTCGGTTTAGATAAATTTGGTCAAGGTGTAGGTAAATTTTTGGCAACAGGTACTTATTTGCATAAAGATATGTATAACAATCCAACCATTGAAGGGAGAAACGAGGCTTTAATTAGTTCAAGTGGTTTCTTTGATGGTGAAAATTGGCATGAATTTGATCACCTGAAAGTGAGTGAAGATGTTTCACATTCTTGGTATAAAGATCAAGAAGATGGCTTGCATCCTTGGGATGAGCCATTACCAACTCCAGTAAAATCGCAAACTTTACATGATGCAGATTTTGATGGAAAATATTCTTGGGCAAAGTCACCTAGATACGATGGTCATGCTTGTGAAACTGGGCCATTAGCTCGATGTATAATGAATGCAAATCCTAAAAACAAAGATCACCAAATACAAGACCCTTTATTTGGCGATATTATGAAAAAACTAGGACCAAGTGTATTCACTAGAGTATTAGCTCGTGTTCATGAAGCACCAAGAATCTATAAATTTATTGAGCAATGGTTATCTGAAATTGATTTAGATGCACCTTTTTATATCAAACCTGTTGAAAAAGACGGCAAAGGTTTCGGCGCAACAGAAGCAGCTCGTGGCGCATTAGCACATTGGATTGAAATTAAAGATGGTGTTATTAAAAACTATCAAGTTATGGCTCCAACTACTTGGAATGTTGGCCCTAATGACGGCAAAGGAAACCCAGGTCCAATTGAAAGTGCCTTAACAGGCATCGAAATAGAGGACCCTACTGATCCAGTAGAAGTTGGAATTGTTGCACGCTCATTTGATTCTTGTTTAGTATGTACAGTTCATGCTCACGATGAAAAAAGTGGTATTGAGCTATCTAAATTCAAATTGTAACTTACAACAGTTCATTTAGTTAAAATGGAACTTTCTTGGGCATTGTGCCTAAGAAAGTTTTTTTAATTCTAAAATTTAAGGAATGAAGATAGCAATAATGGGTTTTGGAAACCCAGTAAGAAGTGACGATGCCATTGGAATATATGTAATTGAACAATTACAAAAACAAATTGGGGAAAATGAAAATATTAGCGTTTTTGATATGGGCACTGCTGCTTTTGAAGTGCTTTTCGGATTAAAAGGACATCAAAAAATTATTTTAGTTGATGCAGTTTTAAATACAAATGAACCAGACGGAACACTATATAAAGTCCCTGCCGAAGAAGTTTTAAGAGCACCAGAAAACGACCCAATGGTATTTTTACACGGCATGAAATGGGATCAAGCACTCTCCTATTCTAAAAAAATATTACAAGATGAATATCCTGATGATATACAAGTCTATTTAATCTCAGTTACAAATACAAAATTAGAAATTGAATTAAGTAAAACGCTCCAAGATGCTGGTGACAAAGTGGTAAATCTTATTATAGAAGAATTAAAACTTATTGAGGCAATATAAATAATGAGTAAGATAACATTAAAATCATCACACATATATTTAGAAAGTAATTTGGTAAATAATGTTTTTGAAAACATTCATTTTGCATATGTTACTTATGTAGAAGATCAAAAAAGAATTTTAATTACTCCAGTTAGTAGTCAATGGTTTGTAAAAATGTTTAAACCAACACAGTTTTTACTAAAATCTCGAAATTTAAAAGGCGATAGAACTTTAGCAGTAAGAGAAATATTTATTGATAATGATTTAGATACCACAGATAGAAATTTAGAATATGAAATCATTGAAAAAACAAAACTCATCAAAATAAAAATATGATGGCTAGACATAGCGACCCAAATGATGCTTGGTTATTAGATGCCGAAGTAAAATCTAAAATAGAAAAACAGAATGGTCGTTGGAAAGTTTCATTGATATTTATTGACACTAAAGACCCAAAACATATATTACTTCATAAAATTGGTGATTTCAGGTCAAAACGTCTGGCAGAAATTAATGCCCTGTATATACAACGAACTGCCGAAAAAGATGCTCGAGGCACACAAAAAGTAGATAAAGATGCTTACGATATTAACAACAACTAATACAGAAGAAGTTAAAAGTACAATTTCATCAATAGAACGATTAGATGAATTGGTAGTTATTGTAGATAACTTTGATGCAATAGAAGGAGCTATAAAAGTATTAATAGTTGAAGAAAATTTCATCAAAACAAAAATAGATTGGTTTGACACTGAACCACCTTATCTGTTTCCAACTATTGATTTTTATTCAAACCATTTATTAGCGCTGGTTTTTTATAAACTAGGAAACCATCAAAAGGCATTTGAATTTGTTTCAGAACAAGACGAATTACACAATCATTTGCTAATTGCAACCAACATACAATTTGGTTACCCTATTACAAATGAACAAATTCAATTTTTAGAAAATTCATCAACCCATAACCTAGCAATTACCTATAACTTTGGAAATACCAATCCAATTGTAGGTAATAACATCCTTCAAAACACATATGAAAAAGCCATCAAAGATGGGGCAACCAATGCTGAAAAATTATTTTCTGTAAAACATTACGCTAATTTATTGATGGATAGCGGATTACATGATGATGCGGAAAAATTAATTCGCTCAGTTAAAGAAAAACCGATTACTATTGAAGAAGAGAATGCAATGAATCATTTGCTATCATCAAGTTTAATGGCACAGGTTAAATTGCCTTATAAAGCAGAAGTATTATCTGAAATAATAGACTTACAACAAAAATGTATTTCCTATTATGAAGATAACTGCCTAAAAATAAATGCCGGTTTGTTATTAATTGAAGCTTCTGAAATTGTAAACTATCAAGAAGATTTTACTAAATCTAAAGAGTTGATAAATAAAGCAATACTTTATTTTAAAGAAGCTGATATTCCAGAATTTTTAGGGGAAGCCACACTTCAAAAAGCAACATTATTATATACTTGGTCTAAAAATGGAAGTCCTCAATATTATAAACCAGCAATTAATACTTTTCAGAATGCATTAAAGGTTTTTAAACGAGATACCCATCCTCAAAAATTTGCTGATATACATCACAATTTGGCGCTAATCTATTCTGAAATTCAAGTATCAGAAGCCGAAAAAGCAATATGGACAGCGTTTTGTGCATCATCCTTTAAAGAAGCATTAAGTTTTTATACCAAAGAGCAGTTTCCTTATGAATTTTCAATGTTATCTCATAATTATGCAACAGCATTGATGGGTTTTCCTGAAGCTAAACTGCACAATAATTGGAATAAAGCATTTGAGTTATTTGAAGAAGCTTTAGCAATTAGAACAGCAAAAAAACATCCGTTTGAACGTGCATTAACTTTGCTTAATCAATTGGAATTGTATTGGCTCATTCATAATGAAACCAATAAAGATGAGTTAAAAAATTATGAAGAAATGGTTACAAAAGTCAATGAAATAAAAGGTCTAGTTAACGACAAAGTGCTAATACAAAAAGCCGAAGAACAATTAGATACTTTACATAAATTAAAGTCGTTTATTCACTAATTATGCACGAAACATCAATAGTAAATAGCATTATGAAAACTTTAGAAATGGAGTTTGAACAAAAAAAATTAGATAAAATGGCGGCTATTTATTTAAAAGTAGGTAAATTATCTAATATAGAACCCAGATTATTACACAATGCCTATACAGCAAAATATCCGTGCGGTACTAAATACCATCAAGTAAAATTAAATATAGAATCAACAGATATAAAGATACAATGCGAATTTTGCAATCACATCACACAAATAGAAAATTATAGATTTTTATGTGAGAAATGCGAAAAACCGAGTAAAAATTTAATTCAAGGCGAAGAAATGCTTATTCACAAAGTAGAATTTGACGATTAAAATGTAATAAATATGAGTATAGAAAAATCAACTAAAGCAGCACGTGGAATCGTACAATGCGAAAATACGAACATTAATTTGCTAAAAGCAAACGATTATGTAGCAGATATTATTAAAAATGAAATGAAAAAAAGCAAAACGCTTTTAATCAACATCACATCATCTGCTGGAAGTGGGAAAACCACATTAATGCAAAAAACTGCGGAAAAATTAAAAGATAAATTAACAATGGCTGTAATGGTTGGTGATTTAGAAACTGAACGTGACGCTATTCGTATTCGTGAAACAGGAATCCAAGCCTTACAAATTGTTACTGGTGGAATTTGCCATTTGGAAGCACAAATGATCCATCAAGTATTGCCAGAATATAAATTAGATGATATTGATTTATTATTTATTGAAAATGTTGGAAATTTAGTTTGTCCTGCTTCGTTCGATTTAGGCGAAGATTATCGAGTTACTTTAATGGCAACAACAGAAGGTGATGATAAACCAAAAAAATATCCTCGAATGTTTTTAACAAGTGATATGATGCTGATATCAAAAAGCGACCTTCTACCTTATTTACCTTTTTCAGTAGAAGCAGTTACTAAAGATGCTTTAGAAGTAAATCACGAATTAGAAGTAATACAAATTTCTGCACTAAAAGGAGAAGGTATAGACGAATGGTGCGATTGGTTGCTAAAAAAAGTGAAACAAAAACAAAACTCTTAATACCTTTTGTCTACACAAACTTTCAAAATACAAATTTCTGGACGGGTTCAAGGTGTTGGATTTCGTCCTTTTATTTTCAATTTAGCCAAAGAAAATAATCTTCTTGGTAGTGTTTCTAATAATGGAAATGGTGTTATTATCTATGTAAATATTTCAGAAGAAAAAGCAGCATTTTTTGTAAAAAAAATTCTACTAGAAAAGCCCGAAATTTCTATTATTAAAGCACATTTTATTGAAGAAGTAGAATATACAGAATATACCAATTTCTCGATTATTCCTTCTAAAAGTAATCTACAGATTAATATTCCACTAACACCAGATTTTGCTGTTTGCAATAATTGCAAAGAAGAAATTAAAGATAGTAATAACAGACGTTTTAACTACGCTTTTACTACTTGTGTACATTGTGGACCACGATATGCTATAACCTCAAAATTTCCTTTTGAAAGAACAAACACAACGCTTTCAAACTTTGAGATGTGTGAGAATTGTAAAGATGAATATAAAAATCCTAGTAACAAACGATTTCATTCTCAAACTAACAGCTGCAAAACATGTGGAATAACATTACGATTATTAGATAATTTAGGTAAAACTGTAGAAGACAATCAACAAAGAGTCATTAAAAAAGTAACACAATTTATATCCGAAGGAAAAATTATTGCCATAAAAAACACCAATGGTTATTTACTCTGTTGCGATGCAACCAATAAAGAAGCAATTAGACAATTACGAAAACGTAAACAACGACCCAACAAACCTTTTGCAGTTTTATATCCAACTTTGGAAGCAATTAAAAATAATTTTAAACTCACAAATAATGAAGAAAACACTTTACAATCCAGAATTGCTCCAATAGTTATTCTGCAAAACACTAACAACACAAGCATTTCAACTAATGCTATTGCTCCAAATCTAAATCAAACTGGAGTAATGCTTCCCTCCTCTTCGCTATTGGAATTAATTATGCAAGAACTACAAAAACCCGTAATTGCGACAAGTGGAAATATACACGCTTCGCCAATTATTTCAGAAGAGAATGAAGCACAAGAAAAATTACAAGACGTAGCAGATTATTTTTTACATCATAATTTACAAATTGAGTTTCCGCAAGATGATTCAGTTCTAAAATTTATAGATGAGCAACAAATTATATTAAGACGTTCACGAGGATTGGCTCCTAATTATTTAGATATAAAAACCAATAATGCCGAATCCATTTTAGCAATGGGAGCACATTTAAAAAGCACCATTACTTTTATACCCAACAAGAATATTTATACAAGTCAGTATTTCGGAAATTTAGATAGTTATGAAGTTTTACAGCATTATAAACAAACCATATTTAAGTATAAAAAATTGTTCAACTCAACACCAAAAACAATCCTCATAGATAAACATCCTCAATATCAAAGTAGTATTTCAGGAAAAGAATTAGCAATAAATTACAATTCAAAACTGATTGAAATTCAACACCATAAAGCCCATTTTACAAGTGTTTTGGGAGAACATAATCTATTTACTACCAATGAGAAAATATTAGGTGTTGTTTGGGACGGCACAGGATTAGGAGATGATTTTCAGATTTGGGGGGGAGAATTTTTTAGCTATAAAAATAACAAAATAGAGCGTTTAACTCATTTTGAATATTTTGATTGGATTGCCAATGATAAAATGGCAAAAGAACCTAGACTTTCTTTATTTTCACTTTTAAATGAGGAAGATCGAGGTTTAATTAAGGAGAAATTCTCAAAAACAGAATGGAATGTATATACCAAGCTGTTAAAAAAAAACAGTCTAAAGACATCTTCTGTTGGAAGATTATTTGATGCCGTTGCATCTGTTTTAGATGTAATTGATACAAACACATTTGAAGCCGAAGCGGCAATGTTATTAGAAAATTGTGCAAACTCATCCAATAGTATTGATTGTATAGATTTATTAGAATATAAAGAATACGACAAAATTCCTTCAAAATTATTATTGAGAAGCATTGTAAAAGCGTATAATGAAGATGGTCTTTCTAAAACGTTTATTGCACGTAGTTTTATATATACTTTAGCGAAAATTATTATCAAAATAGCAAAACAAAATCATATCAAAATCATTGCTTGTTGTGGTGGAGTTTTTCAAAACTCCGTATTAGTTTCAATGCTACTTCTTTTAGCAAAAAAAGAGGATATTAGTATTAAATTAAATCGTAAATTGCCAGTAAATGATGAAAATATTTCATTCGGTCAATTAATGTATTACCAAAATATTAAAAAATAAAAAATATGTGTTTAGCAATACCTGGCAAAATAAAAAGTATTGAACTTCAATACGATGGTACGGTAAGAATGGCGAAAATAAACTTTGGAGGCATTACCAAAGAGGCAAGTCTTGAAATGTTGCCTGATGCAAATATTGGTGATTATGTATTAGTTCATGTTGGAGTTGCAATTAGTAAAGTAGATGAGGAAGAAGCAAAAAAAACGTTTAGTTATCTAAAAGAAATTGGCGAACTGGGTGATTTAGTTGATGTTGATGATTATTTACCTGAAGGAACATCAGCAGATAAAGTTTCAAAAAAAGAGTAATCAATAATTTGTTGCAAATTTTACGATTATGAAATATATGAACGAATATCGAGATCCTGAATTAGCAAGACAATATCTCGAAGAAATAAAAAATACAGTTACGCAAAACTGGTCTATAATGGAAGTTTGTGGTGGGCAGACCCATAGTTTAGTCAAAAACGGAATTATTGATATGCTTCCAAAAGAAGTGACAATGATTCACGGACCAGGCTGTCCTGTTTGTGTGACACCATTGCATTTAATTGATAAAGCCATTCATTTAGCCCTACAAAAAGAAGTTATATTGTGTTCTTTTGGCGATATGCTCAGAGTTCCTGGTTCAGAAAAAAATTTATTAGAAGCCAAGGCAGAAGGCGGAGATGTACGGATTTTATATTCGCCTTTAGAAGCAGTAACTATTGCAGAAAATAATATAGATAAAGATGTGGTATTTTTTGCTGTTGGTTTTGAAACTACAGCTCCTGCAAATGCATTGTCAGTTATTCACGCACATCGCAAAGGATTAAAAAATTATTCTATTTTGGCATCGCACGTATTAGTGCCACCGGCAATTGAATGTGTGATGGAAGACCCTGACAGTCATATTGATGGCTTTTTAGCCGCCGGTCACGTTTGTACCATTATGGGTAATTTTGAATACTATCCGTTAGTTGAAAAATATAAGGTGCCCATTGTAGTTACAGGTTTTGAACCATTGGATGTATTACAAGGTGTCTTAATGGTGGTGCGTCAATTAGAACAGAAAAAAGCCGAAGTTGAAAATCAATACGCCCGTATTGTTAGAGAAGAAGGAAATTTAGAGGCTCAAAAAATAATTTTTGAAGTTTTTGAAATTACCGATAGATTATGGCGAGGAATGGAAATAATTCCAATGAGTGGTTATCAAGTAAAAGAAAAATATTCCAATTTTGATGCAACCAAAAAGTACAAAATAGATATAGAAGAAGCCGAAGAAAATCAAGATTGTATCGCAGGTGAAATAATGAAAGGTATTAAAAAACCATTTGAATGCCCTGAATTTGGCAAAAAATGCAAACCTACAAATCCACTAGGAGCACCAATGGTAAGCAGTGAAGGTGCTTGTGCTGCCTATTTTCATTATTCTGGTTTGGTGGAGAGCTAAAAAATGAAAATTCAATTCATTACAACTGCTTTTAACGGAATGGCTCAACGCTTGTGGATTGAGTTAGACCGTCATAACCACGAAGTTCGAGTACATGTTACTTCTACATCAAGCAAAATGATTGATGCAGTTACTAGTTACCAACCAGATATAATTATAGCCCCATTTTTAACCTCTAAAATCCCTTCAAACATATATGAGAATTATATTTGTCTTATCGTTCATCCAGGTATTAAAGGAGATAGAGGTGCATCGTCATTAGACTGGGCAATTCTTCAAAATAAAAAAACCTGGGGAGTAACTATTTTACAAGCAGTTGAAAAAATGGATGCAGGAGCAATTTGGGCGTATAATGAGTTTGAAATTCGAAATGCTTCTAAAGGTGAAATCTATAGGAATGAAGTAACACAAATGGCAAGTAAAGGGATTTTACAAGCCCTAAAAAAATTTGAAAACCCTGATTTTATTCCAGAAGAATTAGATTATTCTAACCCAGATATTAAAGGTAAATGGAATCATAAAACCACACAAAAAGACTATCAATTTTCTTGGGATGACAATATCAATATGATTATTAGAAAAATTAATGCTGCTGATAGTTCACCAGGAGTTAAAATAAGAATATTAGATAAAGAATATTACTGTTACGGAGCACAGTTAGAAGAAAATTTACATGGAAAGACAGGTAAAATAATCGCACAAAGAAACAAAGCGATTTGTATAGCGACCCTTAACAATGCAGTATGGATAACGTATTTAAAATCAACAGGAAAAGGTGCTATAAAATTACCTGCAACAATTGCACTAGGAAAACTAGTCAAAAATATTTTTATTTCTGATTTGAGCCCTTTTGAAACCCTAACTTATAAGACTTGGCAAGAAATTTACTTTGAACAAGAAGATAAGATAGGCTACTTGCATTTCAATTTTTATAACGGAGCAATGAGTACAGCTCAATGCTTAAAGTTGAAAGAAGCCATTATTGAAGCAAAAAAAAGGTGTAAACTACTTGTTTTAATGGGTGGAAAAGACGTTTGGTCAAACGGAATTCATTTAAATATGATTGAGAATACAGAAAGCCCAGGTGATGAATCTTGGAAAAACATCAATGCTATTGACAATTTAATTCTTGAAATTATCAATTCTACAAATCATTACATCATTTGCGCTCTACAAGGAAATGCCGGAGCTGGTGGAGTTTCATTGGCACTTTCTGGAGATAAAGTAATTTCTAGAAATGGGATTGTGCTAAATCCACACACAAAAAATATGGGATTATATGGCTCTGAATATTGGACTTATTTACTACCAAAACGGATAGGAATTGATAAAGCAATAAAATTTTCAGAAGAATGCCTACCTTGGGGAGTTTCAGTTGCAAAAGAGATTGGTTTGATAGATGATTATTCTGGTGAAACCAATCAAGAGTTCGTGAAATTTGTACACGAGCAAGCGAAAAGTATTATTAACTTATCATATTTTGACAAGCTTATAGCTGCCAAAAAAATTCAACGTAGCAAAGATGAAATGAACAAACCACTGGCAAAGTATCGCGAAGAAGAATTAGTAAAAATGAAAGCTAATTTTTATGATAACGATATGAATTATGATGAAAAACGCTATAATTTTGTTCATAAAATTCAGAATGAAAGTTCTGACAATATAGCAGATTTATATAAAAGCAGAAGAACAATTTACCGAAAACGTAAATGGGAAAACATACAATACAAAGACAAAAATGAGTGATAAAAAACCAATAAAAATGCAATTACAATGTCCAATGCCAAAATTGGACTTTGATGTCATCACATTAGGTCACGGAAGTGGCGGTGTTTTAACAAATAAGCTTTTAGATTCAGGTGTTTTTGATTTGTTGAGCAATGATATTTTAGACGAAAGACACGATGGCGCATTTATAGAAATGAATGGAAAATTAGCATTTTCTACCGATAGTTTTTTAGTGTCGCCAATCTTTTTTCCTGGAGGAAATATTGGCGAATTAGCAGTAAACGGAACTGTGAATGACTTGGCAATGTGTGGGGCAATACCAAAATATTTATCCTTGAGTTTTATTATTGAAGAGGGTCTGAAAATGACTGAATTCTGGGAAATTTTAGTTGCCATAAAATACGCTTGTGAAAAAGCAGGAGTACAAGTAGTAACGGGAGACACCAAGGTAGTTGAGAAAGGTAAAGGTGATAAAATATTTATTAATACGTCAGGTATTGGGAGTATTCATCCCAAAGCAAGTATTAGTGCAAAAAAGATTAAATCTGGCGATAAAATAATTGTTAGTGGAAATATTGCTTCCCACGGAATGGCAATTATGTCTGTGAGAGAAGGCTTGGAATTTGATTCGGAAATCTTAAGTGATACCACAAACTTAAATCATACAATTAATAGTTTAATTGAAGCATTTGGCTTTGATATCCATTTGGTAACAGACCCAACTCGTGGTGGTGTTGCAACTGTTTTAAAAGAATTGGCTTTATCATCTAATATAGGTATAGAACTAAAACAAAATGACTTGCCAATTGATAAACAAGTTTATGCTGCCTGTGAGCTTTTAGGTTTAGATCCGTTATATGTAGCCAATGAAGGCTTATTTTTAAGTTTTGTTGATGCTTCTATTGCAGATGGATTTTTAGCAACGTTACAAAAAGATGAAAACGGAATTAATGCAAAAATTATTGGTGAAGTTGTAGAGGAACATCCAAAACAAGTCATTATGGAAAGTGCTATTGGCGGAAAACGTGTAGTAAGTATGTTACCTGGTGAACAATTACCAAGAATTTGTTAATATGAATTTTGATACACTTGGTAATCACGTAAGGAATGCTCACCTTTTTAAAGGTTCAAATCAAAAACCATTTTTAGCTCCAAGAGGTGTATGTGTGGCTAATAATATGCTTTTTGTTTCTGATACAGGGCAAAATAGAGTGTTCATTTGGAAGAATATGCCTACAAAAGAATTTCAAGAACCAGATGTAATTTTAGGACAATTAGATATTGAAGACTCCGGTCGAAATTCAGGAGGATTAGTTACAGAAAACACATTGCATTATCCTTCAGGTATTTGGAGTGATGGTAAAAAATTAATTGTCGCAGATGCCTGGAACCATAGAGTCCTGATTTGGCATACCATTCCAAATAAAAACGCACAACCAGCAGATGTAGTTATAGGTCAATCCAATTTTACAGAAAATCAACCCAATTTAGGAATTTCAAACGATCCAACTTCGCAAACACTAAATTGGCCTTATGGCGTGTTTTCAGATGGTCATTCTCTATGGATTGCAGATACAGGGAATAGACGCGTGCTATTTTATAAAACCATTCCAACAAAAAATTATGCAAAAGCGGATGACGTTATAGGGAAATCAAATTTAAATACTAGAGATTATGAAAACAATGAACCAATATGGCCATATTCCATTAAGATAAATAAAAAAGGAAATTTGACTATTGCTGATACACAATTTTATAGAGTTTTGATTTGGAATAATAAAGATGATGCTTTTAATAAGCAAGCAGATATCATTATTGGGCAAGAAAATTTTGAAGATTCCGGACAGAATCAGTTTAGGCTTTCTCCAGAAAAAAACACATTAAATTGGACTTACGATGCCTGTTTTTATAAGGATGGGATTTTAGTTAATGATACTGGAAATAGTAGGATATTAGGGTTTAAATCTATTCCTAAAAAAAATAATGAAGATGCAGATTATATAATTGGTAGACCTGATTTTAATACAAGTAGTGAATATAAAGAAAACCTTTTAGGTACAAAAAGTGCTATTTATTGGCCTTTTTCTATTACTATTGAGAAAGACACCTTATACATTGCAGACACAGGAAATCATCGTATTGTCATTTGTGAAATCAAGGATATTTTATAAACTTAAATAAAGCCAATAAAAACCAATTACAATTGCAAATAATCCGCCTGCAAAACGAATACCTTTAAAAAAGGTTTCTTGATGATGTTCCTTTGTATAATTTGCTAATCTTCCAACTATTAAGGCATACATTGACATAGCTATAACCGTCCCTACAGCAAAGCCGATAATATATTGCATACTTTCAAAATGATTTTCAAAACCCAAAACTGGTAATAATAATAAAAAATGAGCAACACCAGCTAAACCGTGAATAAAACCAATTACAAAAGATGAGATAATATTCTGTTTCACTATTTTTTTATGTGTATGTTGGTGACTTTCAGAATGGTTATGTTCGTGTTTATGAATATGTATATAAGCATCTTTTTCATTATGAATATGTGGGTGCATATGTGTTTTGGGTGTTTTAAAAATTCTATATAATGCCCAAATACCTACTCCAATTAAAACAATAGCAACCATTTGCTCACTATATTTTGAAATAGTTTCAATGGGAATAAAATCTTTAAATACCAAAAACAAAATACCAACGAGCAACATTCCTATTAAATGCCCTAAACCCCAAGCCAAACCAATTTTCCAAGCTTTTCTTTTGGTTTCAATGACTAATGGTGTTACTGCAGCCAAGTGATCTGGACCAGAAACCACGTGAAGCATTGAGGAGAGCGTTCCTGCAAGAAGAGGATAAGTAATTAACATAAATGATAATATGAAACATGAATAAACAAATTGTCTACGGCTAAATTAAAACTTATAAAAAAGGATAATCATATTTCCACCTCTTCTCCCAAACTTGGAATGACAACATCCCTAAACCCATTTTCTTTCAGCCCTGCTTTGAATTTTTCTTGACGGCTAATTTCTCCGTGTACCAAGAATACTTTCTTTAGTTTTTGCTTGTCCTGCGAACTGAGAAAATCCAACATCTCCTGCTGATCACCATGGGCACTAAACGAATCCATAATCTTCACTTGTGCTTTAAGTTGTTTTTCTTCACCAAAAATCCGAACAGATTTCGGCTTATTTCGAATTCTTTCTCCCAAAGTACCACGCGCGCAGAAACCAACTACTAAAATCGTATTTTTAGGGTTCTCTATATTATTATAAATATGGTGTTTGATTCGCCCAGCAGACATCATGCCCGAAGCACTAATAATAACACAAGGGTCTTTTGATTCATTCAGTTTTTTGGACTTCTCCACATCTCGAATGTAGGTAAGTGAATTAAACCCAAATGGATTTGGATCTGTAGTCATATACTCTAACAAATTATTATCATAGCATTCTGGATGCATCACAAAAATTTCCGTGGCATTAACTGCCAGTGGACTATCCACATACACAGGGATTTTTGGCAGCTTACCAGCCGTTGCCATTTTATCCATCATATAAACCAGCTCCTGCGTACGCCCTACGCTAAAAGCTGGAATCAAAAGCTTTCCTTTATTTTTAACACAGGTTTCATTGATGATTTTCAGAAAATCTTCTTCATTATCAGGCCTTCCGCCATGTGCCTTTCCTCCATAGGTTGATTCGCAAATCATATAATCTACAGGAATCATCGGCTGTGGATCTCTCAAAATTGGTCGGTTGGGTCTGCCAATATCTCCAGTAAAGCCTATAAATTTTTCTTGGTCTTTGCCTACTTTTATTTTCAATGTAACATTGGCACTGCCCAAGATATGCCCAGCATCTCTAAACAATACTGATACTTTATCTGTAATTTTATACCACCTATTGTACCCTACACCAACAAAATTATTAATTGCCGCCTTTGCATCTTCATGCACATACAACGGTTCGATTGGCTCTTTTCCCTTTCTAGCCCTTCGTTTATTTTTATATTCCGCATCTTTTTCTTGAATAAAAGCGGAATCTAAAAGCATAATTGCTGCCAAATCTCTGGTGGCACTAGTAGAAATGATTTCTCCTTCAAAACCATCCTTCACTAGTTTAGGAATTCTCCCAGAATGATCAATATGTGCATGTGATAATACGACACAGTCAATTTCATTGGGTTCAAAAAACCATTTTCTATTATAGTCCACAAGTTTTGCCTCGTGCCCTTGATAAAGACCACAATCCAACAAAATCTTATATCCATCGTCCAAGGTTATCAAGTGACTACTGCCCGTAACTGTCTGTGCTGCTCCGCAAAATTTGATTTTCATATTCTTTTTATCTAAGCTCTAAAAACAATCGTATAAGATTTATATACCTCTCCTATACACAAAATATCTACTATGCAATATATGTAATTTGGCACAAACTCTCCTACTTATATTACAATGTCAAATCAAGAATTAATTAAGAAAAATATTTTTACACATTTTGCGTTACTTTGTAGAAAATCAAAATCATTTCAATGAAAAATATATTCTTAATCGCAATTGTACTTGTTAGTTTCTCGGGGTGTAAAGAGGAAGTTGATTGTTGTGTTCAACCACCAGAATCTCAAGATTTTCGCCAAGACATGAGGAATTTTGTACAAGGAATTAGCGCTTATTCAAAAGGCATCAATCCTAATTTTTCAATTATTCCGCAAAATGGTCAAACACTAGTTGTAAACGATGAAGACGATATCAGTTCAGTCAATCAAAACTATGTAGAAGCCATAGATGGAATGGGGCAGGAGGATTTGTTTTACGGATATGACAACGATGACCAAGCGACTTCCACGAATGACAATAGTTTTATTGCGCAGTATCTTGATAAAGCTAAAGAAGGTGATATTCAGATTCTTGTCACTGACTATTGCAGCACACTTTCCAAAATGGAAGATTCGTATATGCAAAATGGATCAAAAGGATATGTCTCATTTGCCGCAGACCACAGGGAACTTGACAACATCCCAGAATTTCCTAGTATTCCTAACAATGAAAATTCATCAGACATTACGGAACTCTCTGAAATTAAGAATTTTTTATATATGATAAGTCCATCAGCCTATAACACGAAAGCAGCCTTTCTTGAAGCAGTAAAGGCTACGAATTATGATCTAGTCCTCATCGACTATTTTTTCAATGATGAAGAGGAATACAGTACAGCAGAAATAGCGTCACTGAAAGTTAAAGCCACTGGCGGAAAACGACTTGTGATTTCCTATATGAGCATCGGTGAGGCTGAAGATTATCGATATTATTGGAATACCGATTGGAAAGACAATCCTCCTTCATGGATGTCAACCGTCAATCCTGACTGGCCAGGGAATTTCAAAGTGAAATATTGGGAAAAGGAATGGCAAGACATCATTTTTGGTAACAATGATTCCTATTTAAAAAAGATTGTAGATACAGGTTTTGACGGTGTTTATTTAGACATCATTGATGCGTATGAGTTTTTTGAGTAATCAAATTCCCCGCAGATTACGCTGATTCACACAGAGAAATCTAAACAGAATTTTTACTTAATTTCTATTTCAGACGTACTATTCACAAAAAGGATATTGCCTAGTTTGTCATAACCAGAGAAAATCTCTTTGCCTTGATTTTTAATCGCCTCTTGCCTAAACCCAATAATGGTTAAATCGGCACGACCAGAATGCTCACAGATAAGGTCTTTATTACTCTTCGTTTCATCTTTTTGAATAATCTCAATATTATTGATAGAAATAGGCAGTCTTCCTTCTTTTATTTTCTCGACAAGCTCTAATCGTTGCTCTCTAATGGAAGTCTTCTCTGATATGATGTGTAGTTTAATTTCACCTTTTTTCCAGTCAGCATCGCCAAGAATGATAAATGCGGTGAGAATCATCAAGTTGGCGTTTTCATAGTCACCAGAGGTCAACCAAATATCAATATTCTTTTTGAAAGCAAAACTTCTTTGAGAAACAGACAACAAAAATAAGTCAAATTTCATCGATTTCATTAAGCCGAAATTCGACACAAAGTCATGAAGCGATTCGCTATTTTCTTCTTGCCTAGAATATTCAAACAACATCGTATTGTTAGGTTTTCCAGTAATGCCAGGCAATTGCATCACCTGCGCAATGGCAGTGGTAGTAGATGGGCTCACCACCGTACCAAAAAATATTTTACTCTTTGTATTTTTGGTGACGTTAATCAAATCTGTCACCATTTCTTTGGATCTATCTCCAGTTTCCTTTGATAAATACCCATCAATCTGATGAATATAAGTACCAAAACCATATTTCGAAGAAATCCAACGTAACAAATCAAATGCATCTAACCTTTCAAAGTAGTTTTTTGAAATACAAACTACCGCTGGTCGCCAATCATTTTCCTCTACATCTGTATTAGATTTTTGTAGAAATAATTGTAGATTTCTACTCACCTGAAAAATCACCCCTTGAAAAATTTTGGACAGTGCTTTCTTCTCATTGTTAAAATAGGTCACAATAAAATATATGAACCCCATGATACTTAAGCTTAAAACAGCATAACCTAAATTCATTTTGAATATCAACCAAAAACAGGCTATAGCTCCTACAAGTGATAGATACCATTTTGATTTAAACGTCGGACGATAAGCAGGATCAGCAGCAAAATGCTCTAAGAATGAAACCAGACAAATGGCACCATAGGTCACCATAAAAAAGATAGAAATGATTTCTGCCACAAAGTTGACATCACCCATGGCAATAAATACAAAAGCAATCACGCAAGTAACTAATGTTGCATTGATAGGTTCCTTACTTTTTTTATTCTCCTTTGAGGTCCACCTATTCAAAAGTGCAGATGGAAATATTTTATCACCGCCCAATGCTTGCAAAGTTCTAGGAGCAATCATGATAGAACCCAAAGCCGATGATATGGTGGCGGCTGCCAAACCGATAGGAATTGCAGGGCCCCACAATGCTATCTTGGACATGACAAATTGATCATTTGCCAAGTCCTCGGGACTTGCAGACATTGTAAGATGATAAGCAATAAATACATAGACAATCATCCCAAAAATAGTGGCACTCAATGTTCCTAAAGGAATGGATTTTTTAGGATCTTCTAAATCTCCCGACAAACCAAGCCCTGCAGCAATACCAGTAAAAGCAGGGAAAATAATAGTAAATACCACAAAAAAAGAATCCGGCTTCTCAATTTTTTGCACGAACCACCTGGTTGGTGCTTCATAACTAGAGTCACCCAAGAAAAATAGTACGATGGCAATAAATAAAATACCACAAACAAAATAAAGTGCTTTCATGCCCAAGTCCGCGCCCTTCTTTAGAATCAACCAAGTAAGCAAGCCCATGGCAGGAATACTTATGAACTTTGGGTCATGGATTGGTATTCCTTTGGTTCGTAACCACTCCAATACAGGGCTAAATGCCTCGGCAAAGGCAATGACGTAAAATGCTACACTGACTGCTTGTGCCAAAAAAAGCGCCACACCAATCGCTGCACCTATATTTAATCCAAATGACCGTGAAATGATGAAATACGCACCGCCTCCCTCTACTTTCTGATTGGTCGCAATTTCTGATACCGCCATGGCAGTGGAGATGGTCACAATATGTCCGATGACAATGATACCAATTGCTCCCATAAATCCAAGATTCCCGACCGCATAGCCAAATCGTAAAAACAGAATGGCTCCTAAAATCGTAGAAATGGTAGTCAAAAAGACTGGCAACGTGCCAAATCCTTTCTTTTTTATCAAAGTATTGTTCATGGTGGCATTGTACTTGGTTCAATAGAATACAATACTAGTTGATATTACTCGTAAAAAATATCTCTTATTTGTGTTTTTCTTACAAGGGACAATGTCAGTTCCGCACCTACCTTGCTCTGCCGAAGCTACGCATAGGCGATGCGGCGCTCTGTTTTGTTCCCAATTTTGCTACAAACATTTCACTCCTACCATGCTTCTCCTTCGTAGAAATAACTTCGGAGTAGGAACTCTGCCGAAGCGGCTACGCAAAGGCAATGCGGAGTTTCGGTATAGCATTTAAATTCTATTGCCATAGTACACGAAAAAAAATCAAAGATAAAAATGCCATTTTCGTATAATTATGGTGGTTTTCAATAAAGAAATGCCCCAACGGGGCAAAAGCAATAACATAGGGTAGCACCCTATAGACAAATAAACATCACAACTGAGCCCTGAAAGGGC
>VAPK010753205.1_pt1 | contig 22912 bp, 20 predicted proteins | sample 3395031 | NCBI WGS metagenome assembly VAPK01 (sample SAMN08290443, study PRJNA428436) | hydrothermal vent metagenome | isolation source: Deep-sea hydrothermal vent chimney 1 | place: Pacific Ocean: Juan De Fuca Ridge
CAAGGACGCGCTGCGTCCCCTGTGACGCAGTGCGTCACAACCGGCATTCCCATACAGCGCATCACTGCCATTAAGTTAAAAAAAAGGACTTTTATATTCAACATAATAGAAGTAGGTTGGGTTAGATTTTTGAACGTAGTGAGAAAACGTAACCCAACAACATATAAAAATGTTGGGTTACGTTGCCGCGCTTCGCTTGGCAAGCTAACCCAACCTACTTCGTAACACATTGATTATAATTCATTATCCCTTAACTTAATGGCAGTGATACAGCGCATGGGAACGAGCAAGTTCTTATTCCAACGTAAACAATTTATCAAAATTAGCAATTTTCAAAATTTTCATCACTTCTGATTTTGCATTTTTAATCTTTACTGCCGACTTACTTTCGCCTACTTTTTCTCTTAAAACCAGTAACATACCCAGTGCAGAACTATCCAGATAGTCTACTTTCATCAAATCAACAATAATCGTTTTTACATTGCTTGCAACCTGATCTGTTGCTTTACGAAATTCCTGATTAATACCAAAATCAAACCGTCCAGAAACATTGATTGTTAACGTTTGTGTACCTGAATCTAAAGTTGCATCTATCGCCATTTTTCACTCCTAAATTAAAATAATTCGGCTTCACCTTCATCCATAGATGCTTGTGAAACTGCTTTTTTCTCTTTCATACCCCATTGCTTTCTCATATCATCCAAACGGCTGATACCCGCATCTAACTCCTTCAACCAAGCAGATTGATCGCTGGTTTTAAACACCCCTAACCCAATCTTCACTTCATCACTCAACGCTTGAAAATGTTGTGTGTTGTCAGTTAAATGCTCAATCATTTGACGGCTCATATCTTCAAATTGCAAACCTCTAACCGCATTACCCACATTGCTTTCAATTTGATCCGTCATCGTAGACACTTTCAGTATATTTGCCGCCATTGCATCATTCATTTCCCCTATTTGAGCCATCATATTATCTATATTGGCTTTAGAAGTAATCGCGATATTCATATCCTTAGAAGCCATTTTCTCAACCAAAGCCTGTGCTTGTGCAATATTCGACTTTGAATCATTAACAACTACTCTAATTTCTTCACTAAACTTATCTGAGTTTCGTGATAAATTTCGCACCTCATCAGCGACTACAGCAAATCCTCGCCCAGCTTCCCCAGCCCTTGCTGCTTCAATCGCCGCATTAAGTGCCAGTAAATTGGTCTGGTCGGCAATACCCTGTACATCTGTCAATAATTTTTCTACTAATGCCATGTGTTCTTCAACATCGTTGATAACAGCAACCATTTCCATACTTTGCTGACTTACCTTAAGCAAGTTGTCTATAAAAAATTTGAGAACGTTGTCTGTTTCTTCTGCAAATTTAGCAAAATTTAACCTTTCAGTATTTTCAGATGCATTCTCCTCCATTAAATTTTTCACCAAAGAATGCACAAGCGCTGATTGTTCTGATGTTGTTTCATGCAAGCCATTAAAACTTCCAGACATGGTAACGACTGCATCTGCCACCACTGTTTTTACTTGTAAAAGCTCTTCCTGAAAAGCTTTAATCTCCTGTTCCATACAAGATTCCAAGCCTGAAATATATTTATCAATGGCTTGCTTCAATTTGTTCTCAACGGCCAAATTTTCTTGCAATGCTTTCTCTACTGTCTGCTTATGTAGATTGAAACCAGAAACCAGCCACGTAATTGACACTAAGGGTAAAAACACCCAATAAAGAATATCTGTTGAGAAAAAAACAGGCATTATCATGGCGATAATTAATAACGCCAATGGAACCCACATTTTTTGCAAAAAACTAACCATCATCTAAGCGTCCCTTTTCCTTAACTCGCCAATTTTAATATCTGTGCGGCAATATGTTCTAATGGCACAACATAATCTGCCGCGCCCAATTTATATGCCTCACCCGGCATCCCCCAAACCACACTGCTTGCCTCATCTTGTACGATATTAACTGAACCCGCTGCCTTCATTTCATTCATCGTCTGAGAACCATCAGCACCCATCCCTGTCAACATAACACCAATTGCATTACCGCCAACATTTTGAGCGACTGATTTAAACATCACCTCCACTGAAGGTTTATGTCGATTAACCGGTGGGCCATCATCAAGTTTACAAACATATCTGGCACCATTTCTCATCACTAATAAATGCTTGTCTCCTGGCGCGATATAGATATTTCCTGGTAAGATTTGTTGTCCCTCTTTTGCTATACAAACCGTCATTTCTGTCACATCATTTACATGTTTAGCAAATGATTCACTGAATGCAACAGGTAAATGCTGAGAAACCACAATAGGCGGTGTATTTAAAGGTAAACCTCTGACAACTTCCTTAATAGCCTCCGTTCCCCCAGTCGATGAACCTAATGCAATAAGCTTATCAGTCGTTTTAAAATGAGTTTTTTGACTTCGTACTGCAAGCGGCCCAGCTACTTTTGGTTTACTAACAACAGTCCGTACCCGAGCCTTCGCAGCCATTTTTACTTTAGCAATAATATCTTCAGCATAAGCATTCAGCGAATTAGCCACATCAACCTTTGGCTTAGCCACAAAATCAACTGCACCCGCTTCAAGCGCCTCTAAAGTAACGGCAGCCCCTGCTTCTGTCAGAGTTGAAATCATCACGACTGGCATTGGTCTCAAGCGCATTAAATTACGTAGAAAAGTCAATCCATCCATACGTGGCATTTCCACATCCAAAGTTAATATATCTGGATTTAGCTTTTTTATTTTGTCTCTGGCAGCAATGGGGTCCACCGCAGAACCCACTACCTCAATATCATCTGATGAATTAAAAATCTCCGTCAGCATTTGCCTGATTAATGCAGAATCATCAACAATCAGTAATCGTATTTTTGACATACCCTTTTATCCTAAAACAATTCAATATTACTTTCTACTTTGACATCTTTAATAGAAGTACGATACTGCTTCTCACGCGATGCAATCGTTTCATTATGTAAATCTTTAATCTTTTTCATCCGTACTTTTCCTGTTTTTGGGAAAAAAATCACTTTTCGAGGATATATATCACCCAAATCCTGAGAAACCAACCTTAATGCTTCTGTATCCATGTATTCCAAAACAAAATCAATATTTCGTTGACCCACATCACCCGCCGTCGGAATTATTTTCCCCCCGCCAAAGACTTTAACTTCCAAATTTTTCCGCTTACCACCATTTGCCAAAATCATATTGATCAAATGCTCCATCGCGTAATTACCATATCGCATGGCATTTCCAACAACGGCTTCTTCACCAGCACTCAATTTTTGTTCCGTTGTTTCGGGCAACATAAAATGATTCATACCCCCTACTCCTGTTACCCTGTCTCTGATGCAGGCAGCAATACATGAACCCAAAACCGTAATGGTTAATTCATTTTCAGTCGTGACATAATATTCACCCGGCAAAATTCTTGCACCGACAATGTTATTTTCTCTATCCCAATACCTTTTTATATTGCTAAATTCAGCAATTAAAGGCGGTGGGATTGCTGTGCTAATACTCATTTAACCTTCTTATAAATTGTTTTCCCTATCAAATCAAAATCAGTCTCTAACTGATTTAATGATTCCGAATGTCCTATAAATAAATGAGACCCTGTTGCCAGTAAATTCCCATATCGCTGTGCCAATCGCTCTTTCGTGTCCTTATCAAAATAAATCAACACATTCCGGCAAAAAATAAAATCAAAGTAAGGTTTCATCGGCCACTCTTTCATCAAATTTAATTGTTTAAAATGAATGATTGACTGACATTCCTGGCTTACTTTCACTTTATTAGCATTTTGTCCGGTACCTTTTTTAAACCATCGTTTTAATGTGCTGGCTGGCAATCCATCCACTCTGTCACTGCCGTAAACGCCACTCGCCGCTTTTTGTAATACGTTGGTATCCAGATCGGTTGCCAGTATTTTCATATCCCATCCACTTGGCACATTTTCCAGCAAAGTCATCGCTAATGAATACGGTTCTTCACCTGTGGAACACCCTGCTGACCAAATTTTAATGGTTTTTGAGACACTGTTTTTTTTGACAACATCAGGCAAAACTGTGTTTTTCAGATAATCAAAATGATGCTGTTCTCTAAAAAATGAGGTTAAATTAGTCGTTACCGCGTTAATAAATTCGGTAAATTCTTGCTCATGGTTATTGGTTAAAAACTGGCAATATTGTTTAAAATTTGCCAATTTATACATTCTTACCCTTTTTGATAGTCTGGAATAAAACATATCAAACTTATCATCAGGTACTAAGATACCTGAGTGATCATTTGATATTTTTCTTAAAAAATCAAAGTCTTCCCTGGTATATTCAAATTCTCGTTGATTCTTTGACACTAGCTATCCTCGTTAGCAAAATTTGTTTAGCACCGTAGGTTGGATGAGATCCTAGAAAAATCCAGCTGCTGCCTGGTCTACTTCCAGCATTTCTGACAACCCTAATAAATCAGCCGCTTCAATAAAATTATCTGAAGGAAAATCGATAATAACTTCCTTGTGTAATTTAATTGCTGTCTGCTTTAATACAACTAATAATTGCAATGTAGCTGTATCGACTGATGAGACAGAAGAGGCATCAATTTCAATTCGTTCTTGCCCATCTAGCAAAACACGCATTTGCTCATATAACTTACTGACATTTTGGATATTCAACGTTGCATCCAAGGTAATTTTTACATCTTCTGTTGTATCAGTAGTTTTCTCAGCGACTGCTTCTGCTGTCCGCAATTCAGCTTTAGCATCATTCACATTATCAATATTGACTTCCTCAACCTGCTCAGGCTTACCTTCTTCAACAAGCTCTTTATCAGGTGTTTTTGAATTTTCCGATTCTACAACTTTATTCTCTTCTGTCTCATCATCCATCCAAGCCAGTGGATCAAACCCTATCGCTACTTCATCTTGCTTTGCTGTCATCACATTACCCTGCCTTGTAAAAAATCATCCGATAGCTTTCTAAAATCTCTTGCTGATCGACTGCCCGGACGATAATCCAAAATTGTTTTACCAAAACTTGGACACTCTGCTAATAAAGCAGTTTCTCTAATTACTGTTGCTAGCACCTGATTTGGAAAATGCTTAAGCACAGTAGCAAGAACATTTCTTGATATTCTGCGGGTCGTTGCATATCTGGACATCACTAAAAAAATTTTATATTTTTTCTTCAATGCACTTTCAAAACGCTTGATGGTTCCCATCATGTGCGACAAACCCTGTAGTGCTAAAAAATCTCCAGCCATAGGAATTAACACCTCGTCAGCAGCAAATAAAGCATTCGCAACCAATAATCCAGATGAGGGAGGGCAATCAATTAAAACATAATCCTGATCGACCAGATTTTCATGCAATGCCTTACGCAATAAATCACCTCGTTTGGCACCACCTTCTGATAATTGCTCAATTTCCTTCAATCTCGGCCCAGCCACAATCAGTTGAAGGTTTTCCCTCATCGGTAACAAGTTTTCCTCAATACTTTTTTCCCCCAGCATGACCTCATCAATTCCAGGCTGTCTTGGATTGACCGCGCCAAAAGAAATCGCCATGTGTCCCTGTGGATCAAGATCAATCACCGTCACTTTTTTGCCAGTTTCTGCAATCGCATGAGACAAATTAGTCGAGGTGGTTGTTTTTCCTACTCCACCTTTCTGGTTAATAATTGCAACCACTCTTACCATAAGTTACAAATCGCTAATTGCTTCAAACTCATCAGAATCTAACAACTTATCGGCATCAAGCAACATCACCATCTGTTTTTTCCCGACAAACATTCCGCGCATATAGCGAGTATCAATTTTAGTCCCTAAACTGGGACTGTTTTTAATATCGTTACCATGAATATCCAACACATCGGATACTGCATCAGCAACAATGCCCATAACATTTCTTCCTTGTGAATTCTCAATAACCAGAACAATCACCACTGTTGTTGCTGAATATTCCATTTTTTCCATGTTAAAACGCTCACGCAAATCAATAATCGGTACAATTGTTCCGCGTAAATTTAGCGCGCCTTTAATATAATCGGGCGTATTAGGAATTTCTCTAACAGACTCCCAACCTCTAATTTCCTGAACTTTTAAAATATCAACACCGTACGCCTCACCTGCCAATTCAAAAGTTAAAAACTGCTCCACTTCTAACTCTAACTCTATTACTGCTTCACTACTCATCGTTTTAACTCTTTCTGTTCACATTTAAATTAAAATTCTTCCCATTCACTGCCTGATCCCGAATCACCTGAAGTAAATGAGGGTAGAGACTGAGATTGAGGTGCAGGGGCTGCCGGTGTATATGTGGCAACTGGAACTGGTCTTGCTGCTGCTGGATTTGCCATAGCTTGTCCACCACCTGAAATACTGCTTTCTATCTCGCCTAACAATCCTACAATTTTATCTGACAAGCCTGAAACCGCGTTGTAATCTTGCGATGCAGCTTGACTATCATTATGGTTCTTATGATTGATACAATCTTTTACATTGCCATGCATTTCTGCATGAAATTTTTCCAGTGTTTGCATAGCTGGCAAATGACCATGTTCTGCTAACCCTGATGAATATAACCATTTACCTAAATCGCAATCTCGATGAGAAACCGCCTGATCCATAGTTAAAGCCTCTGAACCATCAAGGAAGTTTCTTAATTTCCCTTTCCAGGCTAAATGTTTACTTTTTGCCAACGTAAAATCTAATGAACTTGTCGAAGATTGACTTGGTTGATAACTATTTGAGCCTCCACCCTTAGTGTTAAAAAATCCTAGTAACTGAGACATCGAAGCTGACTGCTCAGTCATAGAAACACTAGCAGCCGATGCCTGTTCTGCTAATGCTGCATTTTGCTGAGTTATCTCGTCCATTTGCGAAACAGCCTGATTGACTTGCTCAATCCCTTGCGATTGCTCAGCACTGGCGGCGGCAATTTCTGCAACAATATCACCGACCTTTTTAACACCCGTTACAATTTCACTGAGTGATTTTCCTGTTTCATTAACAAACTCAGTGCCTGATCTTACTTTTTGCACACTAGTTTGAATCAGCTCTTTACTTTCTCTTGCTGCTGTTGCACTGCGTTGAGCCAGATTTCTTACTTCTGTTGCCACCACTGAGAAACCTCTACCCTGTTCCCCTGCTCTGGCTGCTTCAACAGATGCATTTAGTGCCAATAAGTTGGTCTGAAAAGCAATCTCATCAATCACACCGATAATTTCAGCAATTTTATTACTACTATGATTAATTTCTTCCATGGCAGCGACTGCGGATGCAACCACATCGCCACCTTGTTCTGCTAATTGTCTTGCAGAGGTTGCGACCTGATTTGCCTGTTGTGCATTATCTGCATTATTTTTTACTGTACTGGTTAGTTCTTCCATGCTGGATGCTGTTTGTTCCAGATTAGCAGCTTGTTGTTCAGCCCTGTTAGATAGGTTGTTATTACCACTGGCAATTTCTTGTGAAGAGCTGTTAATAAACTCAGCAGACTCATTTACCTGCCCGACAATTTCAGCAATTTTATCCATCGAGCTATTGATATTATTTTTACACTCTAAATACACACCTTGATAATCACCATTTATCCGATTACTTAAATCTCCTCTCGACATCCCTAGCATAGTATGAGAAACATCTGAAAAAACATGGTCAATCACTTCTGTTAATTCATTAATCCCTTGACTCAACGTTTCAAAAAAACCTTCTTTGTCATATGTTTCAATACGCGAACTCAACTGTCCCACTTTAACGTCTTCAACAATGGCTGCAATTTCTTGCTCTATTTTTACTTCGTGGGTTCTATCCAGCCATTCAACTACTGTTCCAATTCGTTCACCCACTTCATTTTGTACTGGGTTAGCAACAAAATTCATGTGTCGACCACCAATCACTAAACTCGATTTGAATGTACTGTTTAATTTTGCAAGCATCTCTCTTAGATGCTCTGGGTTCTTATGAAATGCATCTATATTTGCACCTAATAATTGATCAGCTTGAAAATCTGGCAAATCTTTTTGTATATCGGATTCAGCATTTTTAAAGGTTTCTAATACTTTTACATTCATGTAGATAATATCCAGATTATTATCTGCAACCATAACGCTAGAACTGACATTATCTAACGCTTGCTTAATACGTGTTGCCCTTGCCCCCGTTTCTTTTGATTCAGCTAAATCAGCATTTAACTTGACTTGCATTGAATACAAAGCTCGATAAAAATCACCTATTTGGTCATTTCTATCTATGTTTATCTTGTTTCGATAGTGACCACCTGCCATGCCATAACAAACGCCAATTGACTTTTCCAGGACTTCCCTGAATTTTTTCACCATACTAAAACCCAGTACAGCAGAAAAAATAGTAAGCAATGCAACAAGTGCTAAAACAGGCAGGTTTCCGTCCTGAAATAACTGATACATCAAATATAAACTAGGTAGCATAAAGCCAGCTAAAATAAGCCCTGCTTTCTGCCCCAGATTCATTTCCTTCACATTCTTTATCAATAAAGCGGAACCTTTAGGTCTTATTTCCGCTTTATTGGCATTCAATTGTTCATATAAATCTTCTGCTTCGCTGACTTGTTGGCGACTAGGCGCATAACGTACGGATAAAATCTCATCAATCTGACCTTTATTATTAAAAATAGGCGTTACGTTAGCGTCAACCCAATAATAATCACCCTTTTTGGTTCTATTTTTGACAAGTGCTGTCCAGGGTTTGCCTGCTTTACAACATATCCATAAGTCTTCAAACGCTGCTGAGGGCATATCTGGATGCCGGACAACATTGTGATTTTTACCAACTAACTCATCTCTGCTAAAGCCACTAATTTCTACGAACGCATCATTAGCATAAGTAATAATTCCCTTTGGATTTGTCCGTGTAACAAGGATGGTGCCTTTTTTCATGGTGACTTCATGATCAGTCACTGGCATATTAGTTCTCATTCGTTTAACTCCTTGCTTATCGGGATTAATATAGTTTTGTTTTCAGCTTTCATCTTCATCCAAACCATCTAATTTTAATAACTTTTTAACATCCAGTAACATCACCATTCGGTCATTTACTGACGCTAAACCATTGATGAATTCTGTACTGACCTTGGCACCAAAATTGGGGGCGCTTTGTATGGTTTTTTTATCAACATCGATCACATCAGAGACCGAGTCAACCACAACTCCCATAGTTCTTGTATTTCCTTGTTCATTTTGTGCCTGTAAAATAACGACTACGGTTAAGGGTGTATATTCCGAATGATCTAATCCAAATCGTTCTCGTAAATCAATAATAGGTACAATCGCACCGCGTAAATTGACTACCCCTTTTTCATAATGAGGAACATTAGGAATGCGAGACACTGGCTCCCAACTTCTTATTTCCTGAACCCTAAGGATTTCAACTCCATACTCTTCTTCACCCAGGGTAAAACTTAAAAACTGAAGCATATTTTCCAGTTTCTTTTTTTCGACCCCTTCTATTTCGATATTTTCAGTGACTTCTGTCATATTCAGCTCTATTTGTTTACTGATTAGATAAGCGAACCAATCCGGGAATATCCAAAATCAGCGCAACTGAGCCATCACCTAAAATGGTTGCAGCTGACACGCCTTCTACTTTTCTATAATTGGCTTCCAGTGATTTAATCACCACTTGCTGCTGACCTAAAAGGTCATCAACAAATAATCCGCAACGCATCCCTTGCCCATCAACCACGACTATCAGTCCTTCCGTTAAATCTGTTGCTTGTGCTGTTTTTACATCAAATATTTCATGCAGCCTAACGATTGGGAGATATTCTTCTCGTAGACGGAAGGTTTCACCTTTACCAACAACTCGGTTAATCATACTTTTATCGATAACGACTGACTCGATAATAGACCCTAGCGGCACAATAAATCTCTCATCACCCACGGCAATTGATTGTCCATCTAGGATAGCCAAGGTTAAGGGGAGGAAAATAGCAATTGTTGACCCCTTACCAAGTTCAGACGAAATTTCAATATTGCCACCTAATGACTGGATATTTCTTCTCACCACATCCATTCCTACGCCTCGGCCTGAGACATCGGTTAGCTTTTCTGCGGTTGAAAACCCCGCCATAAAAATCAATTCAAAGATTTGTTTATCGGTTAATACCACATCTTCTTCTATCAAACCTTTTTCTATGGCTTTGGCTTTTAGAACCTCTTTGTTCAAACCTTTTCCGTCATCTCGTACTTCAATGACTATATTTCCGCCTCGGTGATAAGCTTCCAAAGTAATTGTGCCTGTTTCGGACTTGCCTGCAGCTATGCGCTCTTCTGGCATTTCTATACCATGATCGAGGCTATTTCTGACTAAATGAACCAGTGGATCGCTTAATAATTCAACCACTGTTTTATCGACTTCGGTATTTTCACCGACCATCACTAATTCAATATTTTTGCCCAATTTGGTACTTAAATCGTGAACTAGCCGTGGAAACCGACTAAAGACAAAACTGATTGGTAACATGCGGATATTCATCACACTTTCTTGCAATTCCCGTGTGTGACGTTCTAATTGCGTTAATCCATTTTTAAGCTGATCCAATTTGCTTATATCAAATTGCTCACCCACTAGACTTAACATGGATTGAGTAATAACTAATTCACCCACCATATTAATCAAGGTATCTATTTTTCCAGTATCAACACGAATTGAACTTGAGGTTTTAGCGGCTGGTTTTTTTGTGTTTTTCTTTGCAACAGTTTTTTTCGGTTCTGTTACTTCTTCCGGTTTTTCTTCTTCAACTTTTGGAGTGGTTTGAGTAACGACTGGAGGTTGTGTGTCTTCTACTATTTGTTGTAATAAAGGCTGAATGGCTAAATCACAATCTTCTTCAACCCAGTCAAAGATTTCATCAACATCATTTTCACTTACATCCCCTTTAACCTCAATATTCCAAGATAAGTGACATTCTTCTGGATCTAAATCATAAAAATCAGGTACACCCTGAAAATCAGCAGTTGCTTTGAGTTCCCCAAGACTTGCAAGCTCGCGGAACATTCTGACAGGATCATTACCTGTTTTAAGAAGATGAGCATGTGGACTAAATGCTATTTTCCACCCATTTTCTCCACTACCTTCGGATACTTGTTCATTTAAAGTGGGTTCTGCCTCGTCTAACGGCTGCACTTCATCAACTGAACTTTCATCCCCGCCATTAAGCTCAAGATCAAGTGCTTTTTTATGTTCAGCAACACTGCTTACATCAACATCTCGTTCATCCTGAATAGCTGTTAACATTTCTCTTAGACAATCAACTGAACCTAAAAGTACATTAACCGCCGGTTGGGTTATTTGTCTACGACCATCTCGCATTTCATCCAGCAAAGTTTCCATCACATGGGTAAAATCGGAAACAGAGGTAAAACCAAATGTTCCACTCCCCCCTTTAATAGAGTGAGCAGCCCTAAAGATGGTATTGATTTCTTCAACATCAACATCACCCATATCAAGGTTTAACAACCCTGTTTCCATTATATCCAGACCTTCGAAACTCTCTTCGAAAAAGACCTGATGGAATTGCGCCATATCAATTGACATAGACTTTCCTACTCATCATGTGAATCAAAGAATTAACAACTAGCCCAAGACTTTCTTGATTGTTTTTAGTAGCTGATCGGGATTAAAGGGTTTAACTATCCACCCAGTTGCACCCGCTGCTTTTCCTGCTTGTTTTTTATCCATGCCTGATTCTGTCGTCAGCATCAACATAGGAATAAATTTAAAGTCAGGTAATGCCCGTAAGTCTTTTATTAAGGTTATACCGTCTTTATTAGGCATGTTTACGTCTGTTACAACGCAATCAAATTTTTGAGTTTTTGCTTTATTTAAAGCATCTACGCCATCAACTGCTTCAACGACTGTATAACCAGCGCCTTTTAAGGTAAACGAAACCATTTGTCTCATTGATGCCGAATCATCAACTGCAAGTATACTTGTCAAAACCTTCTCCTAATCCACTTGAAATATAAGTCTAAGTGTAGACCCAATATTTTTATTTGTTAGTGTCTTTAAAAAAATTATTGACAAATTGGTCGAAAAATTGGTGAATACACAATGCACTCAGAATTAACCCAGTGCCTATCGCTACTTTTAGAGTAAAAGGCTCGTGATTGACGGCAAAACCCAGATAAAGCGCAATAACAGGTGAGATCATAGGAATCATACCGACACTGGTTGCCGACAAATGAATAAGCACGTAATAATAAAGTACAAAGCCTATTGTTGTCGCAACCATCCCCAAGTAAAGAATAGTCGAAATATTGATAATTGAAAAATGTGCCGGCCATTGTGCATCATCCAGCAATATCCACGTTGCTAAATAAGCTGGCATGGCAAACAGGAGTCCGCCCGTTACCTGAATTACAGCGAGGAGCTTCGCATCAATACGTTTTACCCACACGGCACTGGCTGTTTGTATGGATACGGCAATTAATACGCTGATCATGCCAAAAACTGCTGTAGTGCTAAGTTGAATAGCAGAGCTGAACATAACACCAAGACCGGAAACACCTAAAAAATATGACAATAATTTACCAAATGTCAGACTACGTTCTTTTAACCAGATTGCCGCAAAAATGGCTGTAATAAAAGGGGACAAACCGAAAATCAGGGAAAGCCATCCAGATGGAATAAACTGAGCACCCCAGTAAACCAGCATCATAGTGCCATAGATCTGTAAAGAAATAGCAAAATAGGTTCTTTTTGCCTTGCTATGGAATGGTAAAATCTGCCGCCTAAGGGTTAATAAAACCAACATACAAAAAGTCCCTAACAATATACGAGACGATACTGCAAATACAAAGCCTATTCCTTCTGCACTCCATTTTATAGCTAGCGGTGTGGTTGCCCATAAAACAATAACACTGATATAGGCAATAACTATCCGCATAAATGACTATATTTCAGCCAAAAGTGAATCGATCATATTTTCTGCCTGATGAAGATAGCCTTCTCCAAAAAGGTTTAGATGATTAAGAATGTGATATAAGTTGTAAAGTGTCTTTCTAATAGTGTAATTCGAATCCAGCGGATAAGATTCATTATAAGCCGCATAAAAATTTGATCCAAAGCCACCAAATAGCTCAGTCATAGCAATATCGGCTTCACGATCACCATAATAACAAGCAGGATCATAAATAATTGGCTCTCCATCATTTGTGACACTGGCGTTTCCTGACCATAAATCACCATGGAGAAGCGAGGGTTGTGGTGTATAGTTGCTGAAAAAGCAATCTAATGATTCGGATAACCGTTCCCCGGATCTTATTAAGCTTCCTCCATATCCATTTTTTTCAGCTAAAGATAATTGGAAGCCCAAACGATGCTCCCTCCAAAAACCAATCCAATCATCAGATGAGTTGTTAATCTGCTCGGTTGAACCGATGGTATTATTTTGTTGCCAACCATAATAAGGTTGATTAATTTGATGTAAAGCCGCTAATTGTTGTCCTAACGTTACATCTGAGTTAGTGTTTCCCGATCCTATCGAGATTTTTTCCAAAACGATAAACGCTTTGTCGGCTGAAATTCCACAGACTATCGGCTGAGGAACCTTCACCGTTTCCGATTTTGAAATTTCTTCTAATCCAGCGAATTCTGCTTCAAACATAGACAGTAATCCGCTTTGATTCAGTTTTATGAAAAAAATTTGGCTATCACTTTCTATTATAAAAGCACTGTTTATACAGCCCCCAGAAACAGACTGTGTTTGCTTAATTGAAAATGGCTGACCTGTTGCCATTTCGATTTGCTTACCAACTTGTTGCCAGTCCAATGTGTCTTCCATTGCGATTAAAAACGTGAAATGAGACTAAAAATCAAAAAAAAGCTTAAAAAAGTAGAAAAATGCTCATTAAATACTGATATTTCAAGTCTTTTACTAAAATTGACTATAAAAAAACAATGCTTAAAAATTGATCCATCAATATTAATTTCTTTATTTTTTCAATACCCTAAGAAGAAATACTACCATATTCACACTCTATCGTGTCACAGCGATAAAAAATATCCATTGAACTGTAAAAATCAATAGTTGCACTACACTTTTTTGTTATCTGATATACCAACAAATTTAAGTAAAGAAAAATGCAAAAAAAACTAATTACCACACTCTGTTCAATCCTCATTTCTACCAGCTGTTATGCCACAACTTATGAAAACGCCGAAGATGGAAGCGATCTAAAATGGCATATTTATGACAATAGACCCAAAGGAGCTGCCATCGCAAATGTTTATGATGAAGATAGAGAAAGCCAAGTTATAGAACTTAGTGGTAAAAGAACCAGAAATGGCTTTGTACTTGGAAGCTGGGGAGGAAAGAGAGCATGGAATAATACAGAAGAGACTCTTGCAAAATGGAGCATGAATTATAGCGAAAATTTTGTGGTTTATTTCCATGTAAAAACAAGCCAAGGCTATCGTTATCTTTACTATACGGCAACTGATAGCAACTGGGGCATAAACAAGAACATCCACTACATTCATCATGGTTTAGGTAAAAAAGCCAAAAATGGCGAATGGCAATCGTTTAGTAGAGACTTGCAGGCAGACTTACAAGAATTTGAAAAAGATAACAAAATACTTTCTGTGAATGGTTTTTTTATTAGAGGCAGTGGTAGAGTGGATGACATTGAAATGACTCAACCAAACGCAGACACAAGCACAGACATAGGATTCGATTCAGAGACAGAACAACGGCTTATTGCAGATCAGTTCATCAGCATTTTTGAAAATGGTGTAACCAGTATCCAATATAATTATGCGGAAGATATTGGTGATGGCAGAGGCATTACTGCTGGAAGAGCAGGCTTTACATCTGCAACGGGTGACATGCTTGTTGTTATCAATAAATATACCGAATTAAAACCAGATAATTCATTGACTAAATACACTGATGAACTGGTTCACTTAGTCAAATTACGATATGAAATAGGTGATAGAAAAGGTAGTGGATCTACTGAAAGGTTAGGGGGACTTATCCAAGCATGGAAAGAAACATCTCGTGACCCACTATTCAGGGATGTACAAGATCAAGTCGTTGATGAAATGTATTTTGATACTGCTGTAGAAAAAGCAAAAAGTATCGATGCTAAATTACCACTCACACTTTTATGTTTGTATGATGCAAATATTATGCATGGGGAAAGTGGTCTGGAAGAATTAGTATCAAAAACAAATCAAAAAATGGCTGCAAAAAATGATTTTGATGAAATTTCCTGGATAAAAAGCTTCAATGCTACGCGTAAAAAAACCATGCAAGCAGATTCTTCATGGAAATATGCGACAACTCGAGTGGATGAATTAAATGATTTAATTAAGTCTGAAAACTACCACTTAAAGCCATTTAAAATGGTTATTGAGAATTACGAGGATGAAACCCATTATCTTCCTGTGTATCCAAGACGCTAACTGTAGAAACACAGACTCAATCTGGAGTGAGGTTTTACCCCTCACTCCTTCCTATCCACCTTTGTTAGAACATAACATACTTCTTTATCAGTGCTATAAAAATCAGCACTGATCCATAAATCAGCAATTGCTGCCAAGTAACCATTGATATATATCAGTGGTATCTGATCTCTCTCCCAAGGAGGAATCGCTTTTTCCTGAAATAATTTTTTTAGAGAATGTCTCCCCTGTCTCGCTGGCAATTTTATTTTTTCGTTTCCTTGTCTAAAGTTAACCGTCACGTCCGAATTGTCCCATAATTCTTTTGGTATTCCTTTCGACGCTTCTACGAGAGCTAGGCTTTGCTGGTTATTTAATTTCCATTGCATTAAATTGTCAGCCCAAATCCCCTCCTCTTTATAATTTCCAAACTCTTCTTTTAAACAATATAATTTTTTCCGATACCGTCTAATGCTATTTTTTTTAATTTTAATTTCAGGGTTAGCATTTTTTTTTGCCAAAACAACTTCATTGATAATGGCTCGTACATTTTTTTCTGTCGGCATTCTCAACTGCTTGAGTGTAAACCACTGCCTAATGACAAGATGCTGTTTATCCCTATCTAACTCAAGTAAACGAGTGATACTTAATGTAAGATCGGCATCGTTTAATACATTACTCAATAATTGCTGGGCTAAATCTTCAATTTGGTGATGACTTATCGCACAATGTCGAGCCGAACGAGAAACCGTTATATCCAAGCCTGTCCAGCGTTGTTTTAATTGAGGGATTATTTGATTGCGTAAAAAATTACGATCAAAATCATTACATTGATTGCTGGGATCTTCAATCCAGGACAGATTATGTTCCTGGGCATAATTTGTGATTGTCAATTTTGCAATATCAAGAAATGGACGGCATTTTTTTCCAGCACCAAAGTTACTAATCAACGGCATTCCTGATAACCCTTGCACACCCGCGCCCCGAAAGAGCTGTATTAAGACTGTTTCCAACTGATCTTCACGATGTTGACCTACCAGTAAAACATCACACTCCCCAAGCAAAGGCTTTAAAACACCATAACGAGCATCTCTCGCCGCTTCTTCAGGGCTTTGACCTGCTGTCTTTTGTGCATTGACAGTTAAACATTGAAAATTAACGCCTAAAGCCAAAGCAATTGCTTCACAATGGCTTGCCCATTGATCCGCTTCAATTTGCAAACCATGATGCACATAAACAGCGGTAATTCTTGATTTAATTTCAGCTATTGAAGAAGCTAAATGCAGTAGAACATGAGAATCCATACCGCCACTGTAGGCAATATAGATACTGTCTGTTTTCGAAGAAATTATTGAAGTGACCGTTTCTGATTCAAGCATATAAACGAAAAAACCGACTGATGCCGGTTTAATGTAGGAGTGGCTTTAAGGTAACTCGCAATAAATAACCCACCCAAATTGCACCGGATTTTAGTTTGTCTTTGCTGTTGTAAAAATGGGCGCATAGCAGGATAGCAGGCTACGCATCTATTTCTACAACAGCAAAGACGGATAAAAAGACAAGCAAGGTGGGTTGGGTTATTCATTGCGAGTTGCCTAATCCCGACTTAATTTTGAATCGTGGCTTAAAGCCAATCCTACCAAAAGGGTAATTTCATAAGGGTAAATCCTTATTTTACGGCTTCCTCAATATATGAGCCATATCCCATAATACGTTGATACCGTTTGGCTAGGGTTTCATCAATATCTTCCTTCTTCAACTCATCCAAATAACCAATTAATACTTTACGCAAACTTAAAGCGGTTTTTTGATAATCACGGTGTCCACCACCCAACGGCTCACGAATCACTTCATCCAATAATCCCTGTTCCCGCACCCTATCAGACGTTATACCCATGGCTTCTGCTGCTAATTTTGATTTTTCGGCACTTTTCCACAAAATAGACGCGCAACCCTCAGGAGAAATCACAGCATAAGTGCTAAACTCCAGCATTATCAATCTATCTCCAACACCTATTGCCAATGCCCCTCCAGAACCGCCTTCACCAATTATTGTACAAATAATAGGCGTCTTCAATCGAGACATTTCAAATAAATTCCTGGCGATTGCTTCACTTTGTCCACGTTCTTCTGCACCAATTCCTGGATAGGCTCCCGGTGTATCAATTAAACAAATGATAGGTAACTTAAAACGCTCTGCCATTTTCATAGCACGCAATGCTTTACGGTATCCTTCTGGACGAGGCATACCAAAATTGCGATAAATTTTTTCTTTAGTATCTCGTCCTTTTTGATGCCCGATCACCATAACCGCTTGTCCTTCAAGTTTAGCCAGCCCACAGACAATTGCAGGGTCATCAGCATAAGTTCTGTCTCCGTGTAATTCGTAAAAATCGGTAAACATGATTTTTACATAATCAAGCGTATAAGGACGCTCTGGATGGCGTGATAATTGAGAAATCTGCCAGTCTGATAAATTGGCAAATATAGATGCCGTTAAATTTTCACTTTTTTCTTCTAACTGCCTAAGCGTATCTGAAATGTTTATTTCATTATCAAACTCTACTTTACGAAGCTCTTCTATTTTCGCTTCCAGTTCTGCAATGGGTTGTTCAAAGTCTAGAAATTTTAGATCCATAAAAACCTGAGGATTAAATTAAAAATTGTAATTCTTAATGATTTTATAGAAAAACTGAAATTAATTCTTAATAATTTTTTTAAGGAAACCCTTTTGTTTAATTTTTTTAAAAATCATGGGATATTTTGATACCAAAAATAAGTAAACTGCTAACAGAAAAAACTGAAAAATTAAAATATGTCTTGATTCAGAAGTCATATAAGCAGCGATTGTCTGACCTAGGTTTATATTCTCACCATAAGGTGCAAACAGAATGAAATTTGGGTTTCCGGGATCGAAAAGGGATCCAAACGTGTCGTCTGGAATTTTTATAAATATTCTATGGACTAGTATCTGAGCAATAATCAATGGCACAAAAATCAATATCTGTCTAAAACGACTCATTACAATAATATTAGTTTCAATGACATACCCTATTAATACAAGTACCGCAGGAAATGACCAAAATATAAATCGATCAATATGCCAACCACTTATCATTGAACCAAGAGCAATGCCAATAATAAAGAGTGGTAATTGAGGATTGTTTTTTAAAAAATAAATGGTTAAACGATTAAAAAATAACAGTATAAAAATAATTGAAGGTCCAAAGGTAATAAGCCAAGCCAGTGGATACATACTACAATCATTAAATAAACGATTAAATGACTCTATAAGGTGCGCGTAAAAGGTATAAGTCCCTGATACTTCCACCAAATGATGAGTTACTATAAGCGCCATGCAAGCAGCTAAAAAAGGAAGACTTGATAATATTACTCTCTTAATTGGCAAAGAATATATTAATAAAACCTGAGAGATCAATTGAACAAACAGTACAAAAACTACAATTTCCCTAAAGAGAGTTCCTATAAATCCAAGTAAGGTTAATATCAACGTCCTTTGGATCGAAAAAACACCCTTTCTACAAATGTAAAGAATAACGAGCATAAAAAACAATGCTGCTGGGTCTGTTTGCACAGGATAATAAAATACCTGTCTGAAAGGTGCACTTGGATTAACAATATAAGCCAATGTCAAAGCCTTAACCACCACATCTTGTTTTAAAAAAAAAGCGAGATACCGATATAGAACGCCCGCCGTCAAGACTCCAAAAAATAAATTAAATATAGTAAACCCAAAGATTATTTCATCTGGGAATATTTTACCAACAAGAAAAGGTAAACCGATTCGATAAACAAAAGGTTTTTCAGAATTAATTAAATCCCCCTGCGCTATCTGCTCTGCCACTTTAAAATAGTGTTCAGAGTCATACGGAATGCCGTTGTTATAACTAATTTGTGTTTGTGTAGATGAATAGTAACTAATGACAATTATAATTAAAATCAAAAATAAGAAATTGTTAGTTACTATTTTTTGAAGTAATCGATATTCATTTTTCTTATCATTTAGAGAATCAAACAATTGGTTCATTTAATAGGTATCGATTGGCTTAGGCTTACCCAAAAAATAACCCTGCACAAAATCGACTTCAAGCTCAACTAAAATCTCTAAAATTTGTTTATTTTCCACAAACTCTGCAATCGTTTTTTTGCCCATAACATGACCAATTTCATTAATGGATTTTACTAAAGCAGCATCAATAGGGTCACTTTCAATATCCTTGACAAACTGCCCATCAATTTTCAAAAGATCAACGGGAAGGTTCCTTAAATAATCAAAGGAGGATAATCCGCTACCAAAATCATCAAGAGAAAATTTACAACCTAATTCACTTAATTCAGAAATAAATGCCTTGGCTTCTGTAAGATTATTAATAGTTGCGGTTTCTGTTATTTCAAAACATATTTGTTCCGTTGATACTTCTGGATGCGTTTCAAGCTGTTTTTTTATATAAGCTAGCAGCTGTTTATTCCCTAAATTTTGCCCTGAAAGATTAATTGAAAGAAAAGGTAATTGACCCTTTTTATGCCCTATTTTTTGAATCCAGTCGAAGACTTTACTGATAACCCATTCATCTACCTGCAAAGATAAATTAAATCTTTCTACTGCAGGTAAAAAAGCGCCAGGGGGAATAATTTCACCATAACTATCTTGCAAACGAATCAACACTTCAAAATGGTCTGGTGCTTTTAGATAGTCATCTAGTCTGAAGATAGGCTGAAGATATAAGCTAAACAAATTTTCATTTAAAGCTCGATTTATCCTGCTAATCCATTGCAATTCTTTATGGACAAAAGTTAAATCATTATCATTTTCCTGAAAAACATGGATACGATGTCTACCCGCATTCTTTGCTGAATAACAGGCAATATCGGCATGTGATAATATGGCTGACATATTTTGAGTATTCTGATCAATTGCAACAATGCCGATACTGACTCCAATACGAAAACTTGTATTATTCCAGTGAAACTGAAAATCTCTTACTTTATCCAAAAGCTGTTGGGCATGTTTTTCAGCTTGTTGCACAGAGCAATGCTCAAGCAAAACGGCAAACTCATCGCCACCTAAACGACCCACAGAATCTCTGAAACGGAAAGTGCCTAACAAAATATTGGCAAATTGTTTTAGTAGTTCATCACCCGCAACATGTGTACAGGTATCGTTGATAATTTTAAATTGATCTAAATCCAGATAACATAAAACGTGCTTGCTATTATTTTGTTTTGCAGTTTCAATTGTTCTACTAACTCTATTCTCAAATTCCCTCCGGTTGATAAGTTCTGTTAATGCATCATGGGTAGCTTGATAATTAAGTTGTTCAGAAACTTTTTTAGCTTCAGTAATATCTTCTTGTATAGCGACAAAATGCGATATATTATTATTCTCATCCTTAATAGGAGCAATAGATTCTCTTGCCCAATACAATTCACCACCTTTCTTTTTGTTTTTAAAAGTCCCTCGCCATTCTTTTCCTGATTTAATCGTGTCCCAATACTCTTTTTTTTGACCAACTGAACCGCCATCTGAAGCAAAAATACTTATATTTTTTCCAATCACCTCATCAATTGAATATCCCGTTATTTCAAAAATTTTAGGATTTACATATTCTATCGTGGCATCTGTATCCATTATAATTATAAGATTTGGACTTTGATCAACTGCTTGTGATAATTGTCTAATTTGTTCATCATTTTTTTTACGAACAGAAATATCCTGATGCGTACCACATAATCTTAACGCAGACTTATTGTCTATATCATAAGTAACTACTGATCCTGCCCCCTGAATCCATACCCAGTAACCTTGTTTGTGCTGCATTCTGAATTCTACTGTATAAGGTTTTTTAGATTCAATAGAATGTTTAATAGTATCCCTTACCCTTTGTTGGTCATCTGGATGAATTCGATTATTCCAATCACTAAAATAATTATCAAGATCACCTCGATTTAACCCCAGCATTTCAAGCCAACGGCCATTTACATGACGCCCTCCTGTCACATAATCCCAGTCCCAATACCCTAAATCAGCACCCTTAATAACCAAATCTAAGCGATTTTCAATTTCTTTACGTTGAGTAACATCAAGAATAATGGCAATAAAAGCTGGTTTTAATAAGAAGGTAGTTAACTGCAAATGAACTTCAATATAATACAGTGTTCCATTTTTCCTTAGATGAACTGTATCAAATCGAATAATTTCTTCCGCACCAGAACGGAGTGGTTCAAGTAAAGTATTAAACTGTTGAAGAGACAGCTCTGGTTTTATATCTAATGGAGTAAGATGATTCAGCTCATTTTGGGTATAGCCTATATTTTCACAAGCCCCTCGATTAACCTTAATAAACCTATAGGTATTGGCATCAAATACAAAAATCTCATTTAATGAATTTTCAAAAATATGTTTGAAGCCTTCTTCAAGGGCTGTATTTTTGTATATATTAGCTTGGTCTTGCACAATACAATGGGTCTGTATGAAATGACCTTGATCATCATATTCAATACGCCCATCAATACTAGCATCAATAACTGCTCCATCTTTACCCAACATGCTAAATTCGTAACCGAAAGCAAGCCCTGTCTGTTGAAATTTTAAAAAGCATTCTCGAAGTTTTTCTTTTGATTCTGGCGCCATAAAATCACCAAACCATTTCCCTATAACCTCACTTTGAGAATAACCCAATAATGCACACCATGCAGGATTTACAATAATAAAATTACCATCTTTATCGAGTGATTGATAACAAAGAAGAGATTTTTCGTACAGCAGCTCATACATATGCGACTGACTTGGTGGATCAATATGGGAGCTCATAACAAAATCACTATTATTTGGTTTACAATCAATTTACCCATTATTTTTTAAATAATATGTTCTGAGGTCAAGCTCAACAGCCAGTTGCTTGTCTAATGATATACCTAATGAATACGCCAGACCACTTGCTAATACGCGCTGATAAAATGGAAGCTTGGCATTATATATCGGAAGGGCTTGTTTAAGTCTATGTTGATTAGTCAAGTTTTTCTCAAATTTCTGCCGTTCACATTCGATATATTTTATCAATTGTTTATCTTCCGAAGCTTCTTTGCTTAAAGTAAATGACCAAGTCATATCCTCTTGCATAACACACTCCCCAACAAATAAACCAAATGAATTATTGCTCCATTCCTGAGATTCGATCAAAGATAATCTGAAAACATTTTTTTTACGATATAACCAATAAGAATATCCAATCACCGGTTTGTATTTAAATTCACTTTTTAAAATAAACAATGAGGTAAACAACTCACAAGCTACCTGATCAAAGCTTTTTGGAGGAATATCGATTCGAACACGGCAGGCTAATAGAGAATCCATAACAGGAATCATACCTTTGCCCGGTGGATTAGGTTGCTTAGACATTTTATTAAGGATATATGGGTCTATGCCATTTTATGTGGGTACTCAAATTTCAGTTTTCCACATAG
>VAPK011043228.1_pt1 | contig 22900 bp, 22 predicted proteins | sample 3395031 | NCBI WGS metagenome assembly VAPK01 (sample SAMN08290443, study PRJNA428436) | hydrothermal vent metagenome | isolation source: Deep-sea hydrothermal vent chimney 1 | place: Pacific Ocean: Juan De Fuca Ridge
TTACAGATAAGCGGGATTCTGGTAGTGAATCTAGAAGGCGCAGAGAGTGTTTGAAGTGTGGTAAGCGATTTACTACATACGAACGAGTTGAGTTAGAGCTTGGGGTTATTAAGAAGAGCGGTCAGCGGGAAAAGTTTTCTCGGGAGAAGTTGTTCGGTGGACTAATTAAGAGTCTTGAAAAAAGACCTTTTTCGAGTGAAGAAATTGATAAACTTGTTGATGATGTTGTGGCGAATGTTTATCGGGTTGCGAAAGATAAGGACATAAGAAGCTCAAAAATTGGGGATATTGTTATGGCGAAGTTAAAGAGGGTCGATAAGGTTGCGTATATCCGGTTTGCAGCGGTGTATCGGGATTTCGCGGATATCGATGAGTTTAGGGATGAGCTGAGGAAATTGAAATAAAATGGTAAATATAAAAGAGTATCAAGAGGCGTGTAAAAAGACAGCTAGGGAGAGTGAAGAAGAGGAGCTTGAGATTTGTAATTATGGACTTGGGCTTGCGGGTGAGGCTGGAGATGTTGCGAGTTGTATTAAGAAAGTTGTTTTTCATAAGAATGATGTTATTAGGGATGGGATTAGGGAAAATATTGGGGATATGATGTGGTATACTGCAATGATTTGTAATTTTTATGGTTGGAGTTTGGATGAGGTTTTGTCGGAAAATTTGGAGAAGTTGAAGAAAAGGTATTCGAGTGGAGGGTTTAGTTTGGAGGAGGCTCAGCGGAAAGGAACTATGAAGAAATGGAGTGGTGATGGCGAGGGTGAAGTTATTGGAGATGAACAGAAAACTTCATTTTCTAAGATAGCAGAGGATAGAGGGCAGGAAATAGAAAAAAATGATGAGGTATGTAATGAAGAAAATTAGGAAGAGAGATGGGAGTGTAGTATTTTTTCAATCTGATAAGATAGAGGATGCGATTTGGAAGGCGGTTCGGGCTGTTGGGGGGGAAGACAGAGAGCGGGCAAAAAAAATTTCTGAAAAGGTAGTTGAGAAGTTGGAGCGTGTTTATGGAGAGCATGGAATTGCAGATGTTGAGGATGTGCAGGACTTGATTGAGAAAGTTTTGATTGAGGAGGGGCATGCAAAGGTAGGAAAGGCATTTATTTTGTATAGGAAGAGTAGGGAGGAGTTGCGGGATGTTAAGGGTATGTTTGATACGATTGAGGCTGTGGAGGATTATATTGGATTGAATGATTGGATGGTTAAGGAGAATTCTAATATGGGTTATTCGTTGCAGGGCTTGAATGAGTATATTAAAAGAAAAATTATCTCTAATTATTGGATGAGGAGAATCTATCCAGAGGCTATTAGAAAGGCTCATGAAGCCGGGGATATTCATGTTCATGATTTGGATACTCTTGGTCCGTATTGTGTTGGATGGGACTTGAAGGATTTGTTGATGGTTGGATTTAAGGGTGTAAAAGGAAAGGTTGAGTCTAAGCCGGCTAAGCATTTGAGGACGGCCTTAGGTCAGGCTGTTAACTTTTTTTACACTTTGCAGGGTGAGTCTGCTGGGGCTCAGGCGTTTTCTAATTTTGATACTTTACTTGCTCCATTTATTCGTTATGATAATTTGAATTATAAACAGGTTAAACAATCTTTACAAGAGTTTGTTTTTAATATGGCTGTTCCGACGAGGGTTGGTTTTCAGACGCCCTTTACAAATGTTACTATGGACTTAGAGGTGCCGAATTATATGGAGAATGAGCATGTTGTTATTGGTGGGCAGCTGCAAGTGGAGAAGTATGGAGATTTTCAAGAAGAGATGGATATGTTTAACAAGGCTTTTGCGGAGTGTATGATTGAGGGAGATGCTAGTGGTCAGGTTTTTACATTTCCGATTCCAACTTATAATATTACGAAGGATTTTGATTTTGATAGACCGGAACATGAAGCAATTTGGGAGATGACAGCTAAGTACGGGATTCCGTATTTTTCTAATTTTGTTAATAGTGATATGAAGCCTGAAGATGCTCGGTCGATGTGCTGTAGGTTGAGAATTGATAATACCGAACTTAAGAAGAGGGGAGGAGGTTTGTTTGGGGCAAATCCTTTGACAGGTTCGATTGGGGTTGTTACTGTTAATATAGCTAGACTTGGGTATGTCTCTACTAACGAGGATGATTTTATGGGACGTTTGGATAAGTTGATGGAGTTATCTAAAGAAAGTCTTGAGATTAAGAGGAAGGCTGTTGAAAAATTCACTGAAGTAGGGCTTTATCCTTATTCTAAATTTTATTTGAGACAGGTGTATGAGAGGTTTGGTCAGTATTGGAAGAACCATTTTGGTACGATTGGTCTTTTGGGGATGAATGAGGCTGTTAAAAATTTTATGCCAGGTGAGGATATTACCACCGAGAAAGGTAGGGATTTCTCCTTGAAGGTTTTGGATTTTATGAGGGATAGATTAACTGAATATCAAGAAGAGACTGGGAGTATTTATAATTTGGAAGCTACTCCTGGAGAAGGAACGACCTATCGTTTTGCTCGGATGGACAAGAAGAGATTTGGTAGAATTATTGTCGCGAATAATGATGCCGTTGCTAATGGTGCTCAGCCTTATTACACAAATTCTTCGCAGTTACCAGTTGATTTTACGGATGATGTTTTTGAGGCTCTTGATTTGCAGGATGATATGCAGTGTAAATATACGGGGGGGACAGTGTTTCATACATTTGTTGGGGAGAGGATGACTGTGGATGCTGTTAAGAAAATGGTTAAGAAGATTGCGTTTGGTTATCATTTACCTTATTTTACGATTTCGCCGACTTTTTCAATTTGTCCGACTCATGGATATTTGAGTGGGGAACATGAGTATTGTCCGAAGTGTGATTTGGAAATTGCGGAGGGGAAAGGGGGGGCGGCAGATGATGTTATAGTCGAAGAGGAAATGGAGGCTAAATTATCTGGTGTTGGAGAAATTGAAGATCCTAAGGTAAAAGAAGATATTAAAGTTGTTAAGGTTAGCGCGTTTGGAGAAAAATCTAAATTAAAATCAAGAGGTGATATTGATGGCGAGAACTAAGTGTGAAGTTTGGTCTAGAGTTGTGGGTTATTTGAGGCCTACTGCTAGATGGAATGACGGAAAATTAGCTGAGTTTGGAGATAGGTCTGTGTTTCGTGGGGATTGCTAATGTTTAGCTTTTAGCTATAAATTCTTGATAAAGAAAATTCTCATGTACACCTGTATGTTATGAATTTTTTATATATTTCGAATTTGTTTGTTAAAAGTTAAAAATTGTTTATAATAATAATTATTATAAGTAAAAAGTCTAGGTATTTTATTATGGATATTTTTGATAATAAGTTTTGGAGGGTTGAGCTTTTAGACAATCAGTATTATCTTGGAAGATGTGTTGTTGTTTTGAAGAGGAGATGTGAGGCGTTGTCCGATTTAACTAATGATGAAGTTAAAGAATTGTTTTTTGTTATTAAAAAAATGGAAAATGTTTTGAAGAAAGTTTTTGGTGCTACTAATTTTAATTGGACATGTTTGATGAATGACGCGCAAAAAAAAGGAAGAGATAATCCTCAAGTTCATTTGCATTTGTGGCCTAGGTATAAAAATAAAATTGAATTTGCTGGAGAGATTTTTGAAGATGAAGTTTTTGCTCATCACTATGATAAGAAGAAGAATAAGATTGTTAGTGAGGATGTTTTGAATAAAATTGCTGAGGTTTTATTATGAAAATTGTCGGATTACAGAAGGTTTCTACTATTGATTACCCTGGAGAGATTGCATGTACTATTTTTTTGTGGGGGTGTAATTTTAGGTGTGGGTTTTGTTATAATCCGGATTTAGTTGTGAGAGATTGTGGCGATAATTTTAATGAAGAGTATGTTTTAGAATTTTTATCTAGAAGGGTTGGTAAGTTAGATGGTGTTTGTATTACAGGGGGTGAGCCTTTGATAGGTTTGGATTTTACTTTTGCGAGGAAGATTAAGGATATGGGGTTTAAGATTAAATTGGATACGAATGGGAGTTTCCCGGAGAGATTGAGGGAGATGATTGATTTGGGCTTGGTTGACTATGTTGCTATGGATGTTAAGTCTTGTAGGGATGATTATTCTAAGATTGTAAATGTCGATGTGGATTTGAAAAAGATTGAAGAGTCTATTAAGATTGTGAATGATTTTGGTGGGGAATTTCGTACGACGGTTGTTTCTGGTTTGCATGATGTTGAGAAGTTGAAGAAGATGGGTGAGTGGATGGGTGAGGTTTGTGGCGAGAAGCCTAAAAGGATTTTTTTGCAGGGGTTTAAGCGAAATAAGGAAGGGATGATTGACGTTAAGTTTATGGAGAAGGATGATTTTTTGGAGGGGGATCTTTTGAAGTTGAAGGTTGAGATTGAGGGGCTGTTTGATGAGGTTGGGGTGCGGTGTTGAAAACTTTGTTTTTAGAGAGATTGGATTTTAGAGATTAGGGGATTTGTTTAAAAATCTTCCATAAAAAATTATGCCGTTTTCGACGCCATATTTCTCATGGAGAGGTTTCGTTTTCGCTGATTACAAAGTATTAAAAAGATTTAGAAATTAATTCGCTTATGGATTTAAAAAGAGAAGCGTTAGAATATCATTGGAATCATGGGCACCCTGGAAAGATTGGGACGGAGATTTTGACCTCTGTTGAGAGTAAAGAAGATTTGGCTCTTGCATATACTCCCGGTGTTGCGGTTCCTTGTTTGGAGATTGCTGAAGATGTTTCTAAGATTTATGATTATACTTCTAAGGGAAACAGCGTCGCTGTTATTAGTAATGGGACTGCGGTTTTGGGGCTTGGGAATATTGGTTCTATGGCTGGAAAGCCTGTGATGGAAGGGAAGGCTTTGTTGTTTAAGCATTTTGCTGAGATTGATGCTGTCGATGTTGAGATTGATTCTGGGGATGTGGATGATATTGTGAGGACGGTTGAATTGATTAGTGGGACTTATGGAGGGATTAATTTAGAAGATTTTAAAGCACCGGAATGTTTTGAGATTGAGGAGAGATTAAAAAAGAGTTTGGATATTCCAGTTTTTCATGATGATCAACATGGGACTGCGGTCGTTGTTGGTGCTGGATTACTGAATGCTTTAAAGATTGCTGGGAAGAAAATTGGAGAGGTTAAGGTTGTTATGAATGGGGCTGGGGCTGCTGGGATTGCGATTGGGAAGATACTGAAGAGTTTGGGTGTTTTGGATATTGTCATGTGTGATTCTCGTGGAGTTATTTCTAAGAGCAGGGAGGGTTTGCATGAATCGAAGATGGAGTTTGCTTTGGATGGTGAGGGCAGTTTGGCTGATGTTTTGAAGGGGGCTGATGTTTTTGTTGGGGTTTCTGTTAAGAATGTTTTGAATCCTGATATGTTGTTATCGATGGGGAAGAGTCCGATTGTTTTTGCTTTGGCGAATCCTGATCCTGAGATTGATTGGGATTTGGCTCATAAGACTAGGGCAGATGTGATTATGGCTACGGGGAGGAGTGATTTTCCGAACCAGGTAAATAATGTTTTGGGTTTTCCTGGAATTTTTCGTGGGGCGCTTGATTGTCGTGCTAATGAGATTAATGAAGAAATGAAGGTGGCGGCAGTCAAGGCTCTAGCGAACCTTGCGGGGTGTCGTGGTGTTGGAATGTTAGGATATGGGGATGACTTGGGAGATAGAGAGATTAGTAAAATTATTCCGGATGTGTTTGATGAGAAAGTTGTTGTTGAGGTTGCTTTTGGGGTAGCTGAGGCTGCGGTTAAGAGTGGGATTGCTGGTGAGTTTGATTTGGATAAGTATAGGGTTAAATTGGAGGAGAGGTTTTTGAAAGAAAAGGTTTTGGATGAGCCTAGGGTTGGTGATAGATATCGTCATTTTAAAGGGGATGAGTATGAGGTTGTTTCTGTTGTTTGGGATAGTGATAGTTTAGAGAGGGTTGTTGTTTATCGGGGATTTTATGATTCGGAGAGGTTTGGGAAGAATCCAGTTTGGGTTCGGCCGTTGAGGGATTTTGTTGGGTTTAAGATTTTTGGAGATGGTCGAAAGATTAGGAGGTTCGAGAGGGTTTAGTATAATAGTTTTTTTAAAGGAGTTATTATATAGTTTTATATGGGTTTTATGATTAGGAGGAATTTTGTAAAAGAGTTTAGGTATACCAACCAGAGAATGAAGAGAATAGTATCGCATGAGTTGAATCCCGAGAATGGATTTGTTAGTAACGGATTCATGTATTTTTTATGGCAGGAATCTGCAGGGAAGCAATTGGGGAAGTTGGAGGGAAGACTTCATGAGGTTAAAAGACTTCCTTTCGGGTTTTGCTATATTCCTACTAAACTGAAGAGAGATATGAAAATTTTTAGAGATGTTGACGCGAGATATGCACATCATTATTTTCCTTCGATAGACAGAACAGATCCCTCGGTTGCGTTCTGATGTGGTTAAGATTAAGACAGATGAGTTTGATGGTTCACTAATAAACAGATTTTTAAGTATTGGATTATTTAGTTTTTGATGGAGCAAGATTTGAGGGTTATTGATGAGAATGTTCCAATGAAAGAGAGAGACGAGGAGGGAAATCTGAGCGACTGGACTAAGAATATGCCTATTGTTGTCCGAAGAAAGGGTGATGATGATTTTACTTCTTTTGTTAATGTTTTTGATAAGCGAGGGAGGATTTATGGTAGACAGGGTTAAGATTAAAGTTAAGAGATTAAAAGATAATGCGGTTTTGCCTAGGTATGTTCGTGAAGGGGATGCTGCCATGGATTTGGTTTCTACTGAGGATTATGTTGTTGAACCGGGTAAGAGGGTTTTAGTTTCTACTGGGATTGCGATGAGTTTGCCTGAAGGTTATCTTTCTTATATTTGGGGAAGGAGTGGCTTGGCTTTAAAGAAGGGGATTGCCGTTTTGGGAGGAGTTATTGAGTGTACTTATCGTGGAGAGTATGGTGTTATTGTTTTGAATACCGGGGATGAGGATTTTGAGATAAAGGCAGGGGATAGGATTGCGCAGGTTGTTATTCAGCCGGTTGTGACTGCAGAGGTTGAAGAGGTTGATGAGTTGGGAGAGAGTGTTAGGGGAGATGGGGCCTGGGGGAGTAGTGGGCGGTAGTATGTTAGATAATAATGAAATTGAATTAGAAAGAACTTTTCTTGCTAGATATATACCTGAAAATATTGGTGATTTTGAAGAGTTGGAAGATAATTATATTCCGAAGGATTCGGATCATCCTATTTTGAGGTTGCGACGTCGTGATGAGAAATTTTTTATGACCAAGAAATCCTTAAAAGAAGAAGGAAATTTTACTGAGTTTATTGAGGAGACTATAAAATTGAGTTCGAAAGAGTATTCGTTTTTGGATCGTCTTGATGGGAAAAAGCATTCTAAGAAAAGATATAGTTATGATGTTGGTGAAGAGGTGAAGTGCGAGGTTGATATTTATCAGGGTGATTTAAAGGGTCTTGTTTTGGTGGATTTTGAGTTTGAGAGTGTTGAAGCTAAGAATAATTTTATTGTTCCTGATTTTTGTTTGCGAGAGGTTAGTAGTGTGGAATTTTTGGCGGGTGGTGTTTTATGTGGGAAAAAGTATGGGGATATCGAGGAGAAGTTACATAATTTGGGCTATAAGAGGTTATAGTATATAATTTAGTATAATAGTCCTTATATGCTAGAAATGTTTTTTTATATTATGATTATTGGAATTACTGGAACGCTTGGCGCAGGGAAAGGGACGGTAGTTGAATTTTTGAAGGAGAAGGGTTTTGAACATTATTGTGCGACTAGTTTTATCAGTGAAGAGATTGTTCGGAGAGGATTAGTTGTTAATAGAGATAATATGGTTTTTATTGCTAATGATTTGAGAGCTAAGTTTGGTTCTGGTTATATTATTAAACAATTATATAAGCGGGCTGAGCAGAAAGGTGGCGACGCTGTTATTGAGAGTTTGAGATGTCCTGGTGAAATTGAGGTTTTGAAAGATAAAGGTTGTTTTGTCTTATGGGCAGTTGATGCTGATGTTGAGACTAGGTATGCTAGAATTGTTGCTAGAGGAGGGGTTAAGGACAGTGTTTCATTTCAGGATTTTGTGTCTGGAGAGCAGAGAGAGATGAGTTCTAATGACCATAATAAACAGAATATAGGTGTTTGTATTGAAATGGCGGACCGTTGTTTTCGTAATGATTGGACTAAGGCGGAATTGAAAAGAAAGATTTTAAAGGAGTTAGAAAGGAATGCCCAGAAGTTAGAAAATTTTATTAGGCCTAGTTGGGATGAATATTTTATTGAAATTATGGATACGGTTTCCAAGAGGGTTACTTGCGATAGGGCTCGAGCAGGAGGGGGAGGTTGTGTTATTGTTAAAGATAGGCATATTTTGGTTACTGGTTATGTAGGGTCTCCTCCTGGATGTGGTCATTGTGATGAAATTGGTCATCAGTTTAAAGGGATGGTGCATGAAGACGGAAAGATTACAAACCATTGTGTGAGAACTACTCATGCTGAACAAAATGCCATTTGCCAGGCAGCTAAGCTTGGAATTCCGTTAGAGGGTTCAACCCTTTATTGTTTTATGTCCCCATGTTACACTTGTGCAAAATTAATAATTACTTCTGGGATAAAGAGAGTGATTGCTTCTAAAGACTATCATGCCTCTAAAGATTCTAAAGATCTTTTTAGGGAAGCTGGAGTTAAGTTTGAACTTTTAAATGATGAAGTTCAGCAGTATGATAAGATGTGAGGTGTTGAAGTCTATTATAATAATCTTTAAAAAGTTTGGATTGGTTGAGGTAAAATGGCAGTAGCCAATAATCACGTTAATCATAGGGAATTAGGAGAGGCTATAGGATTAATGAGAGTAGGTGGAATAGGTAGTTGTTTTGCTGGAGATTGGCAGGAGGATTTTTCAAAAGCAACAAGGATTTTAGATGAGGCTGGAATTAGATTTGCTTATGTTGTGGATGATGGAAATATTGCAGAAATATCTGTGGATGGGTTGGATGCGTATGGTGAAGGGAGAAGGGTTTTGTCGGACAAGGGAATATCTGGGATTGTTGATCCATGTAAAGCTTATTTTAGAAAATTATAAGTATTAAAATAAATTTAGTGGTTTTAAAATATATTGAGATTTGTTTATTTTAGAGATAAAGATATAATTTTTGTTGGCTGTTGGTTAAAAATTAATTAGGGAATTTCCTAAATAAAATTTAGGAGTTGAATCCCACAAGTTTTTAAACTAATATTTATCTAATATTATAATGACTCCGTAGCTCAGCCTGGTCAGAGCACTGGACTTTTAATCCAGGTGTCGGGGGTTCAAATCCCCCCGGGGTCATTTTTGATTTTGAAATATCATGATTTTTATCATGTGAATTTTTGTTAAATTTTTTTGTAAGAGTTTTGATTTATCTTTGAGAAAAAGTTTGTTAAAAATATTTATTTTTGGCTCGAACTACTTTGGAATGGCAAAAGTCGAAAGGTTTTTAAAGGCATTTTTGATATTTTTGTTATCTAAAGGGATATTCTAAAAGGAAAAATGCACGCACTACAACCAAAGCACGAAAAGTTGACTGAGAAGGAAGTAAAAGAGCTTCTGGAGAAACTTAATATTGCTTTGGTGCAGTTACCAAAGATTTCTAAAAAAGATCCTGCTTTGCCAGAAGGTTGTGAAACGGGGGATGCTGTTAAGATTTCTAGAGCCGAAGAAGAATATTTCAGGGTGGTTATTTAGGATGACTAAAATAATATTAAAAATATTTCATGTGGATGTTTATTTGTTAGAGGTGAAAAATGGCTGAACATGTATTAGTTAAAGAGTTTTTGAAGAATCATTCTCTAGTAGAATCCAACATCACTTCGTTTAATAATTTTATTGAGAAGAGGATGCAAGAGATTATTACTGAATTAAGCGATTCTCTGCCTAGTGAGGATTTCGAGATTAAACTTGGTAAGATTCGTGTAGGTAAACCAAATGTTATTGAATCCGATGGGTCTTCTAGGCCTGTTACTCCAGCTGAAGTTAGATTACGTAAATTAACTTACTCTGCACCAATTTGGATGGAGATGACAATTAATTATGCTGGACAGATTGAAACTGAAGAGGTTCAGCTTGGAAGAATTCCTATTATGGTTAAGAGTCGAAGTTGTAATTTAGATAATATGAGCGAGGAGGATTTGATTAAGAATTATATTGACCCTAAAGATCATGGTGGATATTTTTTAATTAATGGAAATGAGCGAGTTATGGTTATGGCTGAAGAGTTGGCTTCTAATCAGACTTTTGTTGAATGGCAGAAAATTAAGAATCGTTTAATCTTAAGATTATTTTCTCAGAGAGGAGCTTATAAAATTCCTGTTTCTTTAATTGAGAGTCCAGAAGGTATTTTGGAGATTTCTTTTTCTAGATTTAGGGACATTCCTGCTGTTGTTTTATTAAAGGCCTTGGGAATTTCGAGTGATGCTGATATTGTTAAGCTAATTGGAAAGCAGACTGATAGCTTGATTGTTAATTTATATGAGTATGCGGATATTAATAATGTTAATGATGCTTTGATGTGGATTGCTGAAAAGAGTAGTTTACAGGGGACAAATAAAGAGATGTTGGATCGTGTTAATCAGAGGATGGATTCTTATTTTTTACCACATATAGGATTGGATAAGAAGGATAGAAAGGAGAAGGCTCGAACGCTTTGTAAATTTATTAAGCAATTTTATATGGCTAGGGAAAATCCTGATGAGGCTATGACGGATAAAGATCATTATGCCAATAAGAGAGTTCGTTTGTCTGGTGATTTGTTGGCTGATTTATTTAGGGTCAATATTAATATATTACTTCGAGAAGTTCAGCATACTTTACAGAAGACGGTAAAGCGGCGTAAATTTTATTCTATTAAGACAATTGCTAAGTCTACTTTATTTACTCATCGTGTTGAGTCTGCTATTGCCACTGGTTCGTGGATTGGGGAGAGGAAGGGTGTTACCCAAAATATTGATAAGAACAATACTTTTGCTATTATGAGTCAGTTACAAAGAGTTACCTCTACTTTGCCTGGTGAGCAGGAAAATCTAGCTGCTAGAACTGTTCATCCTACTCATTATGGAAGATTTTGTCCTATTGAAACTCCTGAGGGAACTGAAATTGGTTTAAGAAAGAATTTGGCCTTGTTGGCTCGTGTCTCTACTAGAATATCTATGGAACATGATGATGTTATGAAGGTCTTGAATGGAGTTGGGATAAAAGAAGAGGGTTCTACTGATGTTTTTTATAACGGAAGGTTTGTTGGAGCTGCCGAGGATGCTGAGAGCTTTGTTAAGGGTATCAGAGGAGAAAGAAGACGGGGTAATTTACCCTTTGAGGTTTCTATTAGATTTGAAAAATTCTTAGATGCTATTTTTATTAGTTCAGAAATTGGTCGAGTAATTCGTCCTGTTATTATCGTTGATGATGGTAAGTCTAAGTTGAAGCCAGAGCATATTGAGTTAGTTAAAGCTGGAAGTTTAAATTGGAAGAATTTATTTGAGCAAGGTATTTTAGAGTATTTGGATGCAGCCGAAGAAGATAATTGTTATGTTTGTATGGATGAAGATAATTTAACTGAGGAACATACTCATTTAGAGGTTGACAGAATTGATGTTTTTGGTGCTAGTGTATCTTTGATTCCATTTGGAAATCATGATCCTCCTGCTCGTATGGTTAAAGGTGGTTCTAGGGCTTATCGCCAGGGTTTGGGATTATATGCTGCGAATTTTCCTGTGAGGATTGATACTGATGTCTCTTTATTACATTATGCACAGAAGCCGTTAGTTAGAAGTTTTACTTATGACACATTGAATGTTCATCCTGTTGGGCAAAATGTTATTTTGGCTGTTATGCCTTATGAGGGCTACAATGTAGATGATGCTGTTGTTTTAAATAAGGGTTCTGTCGATCGTGGATTTGGCCGAAGTAGCAGGTTGAGACCTTATGTTTCTGTTGAATTGAATTATGCAGGTGGTCTTCGTGATGAAGTTTGTATTCCAGATAAAGATGTTTCTGGGTATAGAACTGAGGAAAGTTATAGATTTTTAGAAGATGATGGTGTCGTTTATCCTGAAGCTGAGATGAATGAGGGTGAGGTTGTTATTGGTAAGATTTCTCCTCCCAAGTTTTTGAGTGAGGCTAGAGAAATATCTATTCAGACTAAGAAGGAAAATAGCTCGGCTTTAAGACAAGAAGAAGAGGGTACAGTGGATGCAGTTTTTCTTACACACGATAAAGAAGGAAATAGAATTGTTCAAATTAGAATGAGAGAACTTCGTATTCCAGAAGTTGGAGATAAGTTTTCGGTTCCTCACGGACAGAAGGGTATTGTTGGACTTGTTGCTGAAGAAGAGAATGTTCCATTTGGTGTTAGCGGTATTAAACCGAATATTATGTTTAATCCCCATGGTATTCCTTCTCGTATGACTATTGCTTATTTGATGGATGTTTTGGCTGGTAAGCTTGCGGCTTTAAGTGGTTCTATTGTGGATGCTTCTGCATTTAGTGGAGAAACTATTGGTAATTTGGAAGATGGACTAAAGAAGTTAGGATTCAGAGCTAATGGTAAGGAAGTTATGTATAACGCTATTACTGGAGAAAGAATGCCTGTTAAGATTTTTATTGGTAATATGTTTTATTTGAAGTTGAAGTATATGGTTGCAGATAAGATGCACGCTCGTGCTTCTGGTAAGATTGCACTTTTGACTCGTCAGCCTATTGCTGGTCGTGCTCGTGGTGGTGCTTTGAGACTCGGAGAAATGGAACAGGAAGCTTTGGTTGGGCATGGTGCGTCTTTGCTATTGAAGGAGCGATATGATTCAGATAAGGTTGTAATTAATATTTGTAGTAAGTGTGGTAGTATTGTTATTGATGATCAGATTCATAATAAGAGAGTTTGTTCTCTTTGTCATTCTAATCAAGTTGAGCCAGTTGAGGTTTCATATGCGTTCAAGTTGTTGATTGAAGAATTGCAAGGGTTGCATTTATTAACTAAATTTCAGATGAAGAATAAGTATGAATAAAATGAATAAGATGGATAAAATTGTTGGGTTAGATTGTGTATGTATGTATGGAGTTAAAAAAGTCGATGATAAGTTTTCGGAAGGTCCAGTTGTTGGGTATGAGAATGTTTGTCCTGTTAACGGAGGTAGGAAATGAGACCAGTTAAGAAGAAGATTAGTGAGATGAGATTTTCCCTTCTTAGTCCTGAGCAGATTAAGAAACTTAGTGTTGCTAAGATTGTTACTCCGGAGCTTTATGATGTTGATGGTTATCCAGTGGATGGTGGTTTGATGGATTTGAGACTTGGAGCAGTTGATCCAGGGGTTCGTTGTAGAACTTGTGGTGGACGGTTGAAGGAATGTCTTGGTCATCCTGGTATTATTGAGTTGGCTCGTCCGGTGGTTCATATTAAGTATTTACCAATTATTGATTTAGTTTTGAGATCTACTTGTGAGGCTTGTGGCAAGGCTTTAATTAAGGATGAGAAAGATTTGGCCAAAAATTTAGTTTCTAGGATTAAGAAGGCTAAGGATGGGAAGAAATGTCCTCATTGTCAAATTATTCAGGAGAAAGTTAGATTAGAAAAACCAACTTCTTTTAGAAGTGGCAGAAGGAGATTGTTTCCATCGGAGATTCGTGAGAGATTAGTTAAGGTTAGTGATGAGGATTTGAGAATTTTAGGAATTAACAGTGAAACTTTGAGGCCTGAGTGGGCTATTATGACCTCTCTTCTTGTTCCGCCTGTGACTGTTCGTCCTTCTATTACTTTGGAAAGTGGAGAGCGTAGTGAAGACGATTTGACTCATAAATTGTCTGATATTATTAGGTCCAATCAGAGGTTATGGGAGAATTTGAATGCGGGTGCACCTGAAGTTATTATCGAAGATTTGTGGGATTTAATACAATATCATATTACGACTTTCTTTGATAATTCTATTGCTAAGATTCCGCCTGCTCGACATAGAAGTGGTCAACCATTGAAGACTATTGAAGAGAGAATTAAAGGTAAGGATGGTAGGATTAGGAAGAATTTAGCTGGTAAGCGTGTTAATTATTCTGCGAGAACCGTTATTTCTCCAGATCCTAGTTTGAAGTTAAATGAGGTTGGTATTCCATTTGAAGTTGCTAAGATTTTAACTGTTGCTGAGAGGGTTAACTCTATTAATTTAAAGAGACTGAAGAAGTTGGTTGCTAGAACTGAATATCCTGCGGCAAATTATATTTTGAGAGGGGACGGGAAGAGGAAAAGAATTGTTGAGGAATTAAGAGAAGAGTTGGTTGAAGAATTGGAAATTGGGTATACTGTGGAGAGACAGCTTGTTGATGGAGATATTGTTTTATTTAATAGACATCCGTCATTACATAGGGCAAATTTGATGGCACATTTTGTTAAGGTTATTCCAGGTAGGACTTTTAGAGTTCATCCTGCCGTTTGTGGTCCTTATAATGCTGATTTTGATGGTGACGAAATGAATATTCATGCACCACAAACTGAAGAGGCTCTCGCTGAGGCTAAGGTTTTATTGAATGTTAATACAAATTTATTTTCTCCTAAAAATAATATGAATTATTTTGGTTGTATTCAGGACGCTGTTTCTGGCAATTATATGTTGAATAATAGCGAGATTTCCAAAGAAGATGCTACTCAGTTATTATATCAGGCAGGAGCCCATAGTTTTAATGTTAATAAGATGAATAAGGGTTCAGATATTTTAAGTAAGATTGTTCCTAAGGAAGTTGCTGGTGACGATGTGGATTATAGTGGTTTTAAGAGTGGAAAAGGTACTTTGGTTAAAGTTAGTGATGAAAAATTAGGACGAGATGCAACTATGGAATTAATAGGAAAGGTGTTTACTCTTGGTACTATTTTTCTATCTAGGACTGGATTTTCTATTTCTTTGGAAGATTTGGATGTTCCTGGAGCTGTTAAGGAAGAGACTAAGAAAATTATTGATGTCGCTGAAAATAAAGTGCAGAAAATTATTGAGAGTTATTCTGATAAGAGTTTGGAATTAATTCCTGGTTTGAGTGCTGAAGAAACTCGAGAGACTAAGATTTTGCAGATTCTGAATGGCGTTAGGACTGATATTGGTCAGATTATTAAGGATGGTTTTTCTGAGGATAGTATGGCTAGTAAAATGATTACTTCGGGGGCTAAAGGAAGTATTCTAAATATTTCTCAGATTGCAGGGTCAGTTGGTCAGCAGGTATTGAATGGTAGGAGGATTGATTTTGGTTATAATAATAGGACATTATCATTTTTCAAGAAGGGTGATTTGTCTCCTAGTGCTGGAGGATTTATTTATAGTTCTTATATGAAGGGTATGAACCCCCAGGAATTTTTCTTCGGTTCTATGACTGGAAGAGATGGTTTAATGGATACTGCTCTTAGAACACCTAAGTCTGGTTATTTGTATAGGAGATTGGCTAATGCTTTACAGGATTTAATTATGGCCTATGATGGAACTGTTAGAGACGCTTCTGGAAATATTGTTCAATTTGTTTATGGTTTAGATGGTGTTGATATTGCGGCTAAACACTTGGGATTGAAGGTCGCACCTGGCGAAGCTATCGGTGTTGTGACTGCTCAGAGTTTTGGTGAGTCTTCTACCCAGATGGTTTTGAATACTTTTCATTCTGCGGGTGTGGCTGAAGTGCAGGTTACTACTGGTCTTCCCCGTATTATTGAAATTTTGGATGCTAGAAAGATGCCGAAGACTCCAGCTATGGAGATTTATTTGAATAAAGATTGTGATAATGAGAAGGATGCTAGAATTATCGCTGAGAAGATTAAAGAAATTAAGTTAAAGGAAGTTATTAGCGATATTGCAATTGATTTTGGAAGTAAAAAGATTAAAATAGGTGTTGATGTTAAGTCCTTGAAGAATGCACATATTTCTCTTGATAAAGCTGCGGAAGTTTTAAGTAATGGTGGATTTGATGTTAAGACTTTGAGTGATGGATTTGTTTTGGATATGGGTAAGGAAGATTATAAGATGATATATAAAACTAAGGAAAAACTTAAGGATGTTATTCTAACTGGAGTTAAGGGCGTATCTCAAGTTTTGGTTGTTAAGAGGGAAGGTCGTTTCGTTATTTTAACTGCAGGTTCTAATTTGAAAGATGTTATGAATGTTAAGGGTGTGGATTCAGATAAAGTAGTTAGTAATGACTTGCATGAGACTGTGAAGGTTTTAGGTATCGAGGCTGCTAGACAATTAATTATCGATGAAATTAATAAAGTTATTAATTCCCAAGGTTTGGCTATTGATTCTAAACATGCAATGCTTGTTGCGGATACTATGACTGCTACTGGTTCTGTTAAGGGTATTACTCGTATGGGTATTATTGGAGATAAAAATTCTATTTTGGCTAGAGCTTCTTTTGAGACTCCAGTTAAGCAGTTTGTTCAAGCTACTAAGACTGGTAAAAAGGATGAATTGAAGTCGGTGATTGAGAATATTATTTTGAATCAACCTGTTCCTGTTGGTACTGGTCTTCCTGGGTTATTAGTTAAGGTTACTGGAGATTTGGCTAAAAGAAAGGAGAAGAAAAAATGAGTGTTAAAGAATTAAGGGAAGCTATCGAAGAAGGGAAGGTTTTGTTTGGAATTAAACAGTCCTTGAAGATTGGGAAAAGGGCTAAGAATATTTTTATTGTTAAAGATACTCGAGATGGTACAGTAGAGAAGCTTGAGAAGGCGGAACTGGAATTTGATGTTTTGAAGTCTAAAGAATATTTGGCTAAGGAACTAAATCTTGATTTTGAATGTGAAGTCTTTTCTTTAATAAAGTAGTATGGCGGGTGTGATTGATATGCAGTTTATGAGGTATATAAATTTGTTTGCTAGGACTACGAAGGTTTCAACTACGAAGGTTTTTGTTTATAATAATCAAATTGTTTTTGCGGTTCCTAAGAATAAAGTTTCTTTGGCGATTGGGAAGGGGGCTTGTAATATTAAAAGAATGAGCGAGATTTTGAGAAAGAAGATTCGTGTTGTTGTTATGCCTGCTGTTATTGATGATGAGGGGATTAAGAAGTTTATTAGGGATGTTGTCTCTCCCATTGAGTTTAATGGTGTTGAATTAAAGGGTGGAGGTGCTATTATAAATGCGGGTAGGCAAAGTAAGGCAGCTTTGATTGGTAGAAACAGGCAGAGAGAAAAGGAGCTTGCGGATGTTTTAAAAAGTTTTTTTAGTATCAATAAATTTAGAATAGTTTAGGTTTATTAATTTTAATTTTTTTCAAATTGTGGAGGGGAGAAGTTTTTTTATTGTTAGTGTTTTTTTAATGTATTTTATGACTAGGTTGGCATATATTGATACGTTGATTTTTTAATATATTTAGGTTTTGTGTTATAAATTCAGGGGGGTTATCGACGAGGATTTATAGCGTATGTGAATTGTAGGACGCAAAGTTTTATAAACGGATTTTTCACTTAATTATTACGATGGGATTGATGAATGGACGGAAGATGAAAAATAAGCGGAAGAAGTTTCGTGACAATAGGCTCCCTGATAAAAAGAAAAGGCTTGGAATTAGTTTGAAGTTTGATCCCTTGGGGCGAGCTAGCCAGGCTAAGGGAATTGTTGTTAAAAAGATTCAAAAAGAAGCTAAGCAGCCTAACTCAGCTATGAGAAAGTGTTGTAGGGTTCAGTTGATTAAGAATGGTAAGGAAGTTAGTGCTTTTATTCCTGGTAACTTGGCACAGAAGTTTGTTGACGAGCATGATGAAGTTATTATTGAGAGGATTGGTGGAAAGCAGGGTAGGACGAAGGGAGATTTATCGGGTGTTAGATTTTGTGTTATTAAAGTAAATGATCAGCCTTTGGAGAGACTTTGGAAAGGTAAGATTGAGAAGGGACGGCGATAATGGTAGAGATGAAAGTTTTTGGTTTATTCGATGCTTCGGATGTTAAGATTGATGATCCGGGTTTGAAGAGGGTTGTGAATTTGAGCCCTAAGTTGATGTTGAAGAGTCATGGTAGGATTAAGTGGGATCCAGCTAGGGCTAAGGTTAATGTTGTTGAGAGATTGGTTAACTTATTGCAGGTTCCGGGCTCACGAGGGAAGAAGCATAGGATTATTACTGGATGGATTACTGGGAAGCATACTCGTTGTACTAATATTGTTATTGATGCGTTTAAAATTATTGAGGAGAAGACTGGGGAGAATCCTTTGAAGGTTTTTGTTAGGGCTATTGAGAATGGTGCCCCAAGGGACGAGACTACTACTATTGTTATGGGTGGTGCTAAGTATCCTCAAGCAGTTGATGTTTCTCCACGTCGAAGGTTGAATTTGGTTTTGAGATATTTTGTTAATGGATCTTATGATAAGGCGTTTAATAAGAAGGCTACTATTGTTGAGGCTTTGGCTAAAGAGTTGATGTTGGCTGCAGAGAATTCGGGTGAGAGCTTTGCAATTCGAAAGAGAATAGATACGGAAAAACAGGCTGATGCAGCTCGGTAATTTTTATTTTCAACGAAAATTTCTTGATAAAAAAATATTTACGTACGTCTGTACGTTGCGCATTTTTTTACGCTTCGAACTTTTTTGCTGAAAATAAAAATTGTTAACTTTTGTTATTTTATATTATTGGAGAAATTAGAATTATTATAAGAGGTTAGTTTGATTGTTAACAGTATTGTTCTCAAAATCTATTTAAAGTAATTTGGACTGTGTCTGCTATGAGGTGGCAAGGTGAGCTTAAAACTGTAGGTCAGGAGGTTAATGAGGGTAAGGTTAAAGATGTTGTGATTGTTGAGAGCGGTGAGGAGATTATAAGTCGTAGGACTATGCTTAGTTTGAGTGTTGTTAGTTTTGCTGGAAGCATAATTTTTTGGTCACAGAATATTACTGGAAATGTTGTTTTGAATTTTAAGAGTGCGAGTGCTAATTGGATGGGTGGAGTATTGTTTTTATTGGCTATGGTTGGGTTTTTGGGGTATGTTCAGAAGAGGAAGAAGTGACAATTATTATTTGAATATGTTTTAAGCATCCAGATATAGCTTGAATTGTTTTTTTAGTTTTTTGAGATAGTATATTGGTGACCAATTCTGGGGATAAGGATTTGTCGTCGTCGGTAAAATAATTTTTAATAGAGCAAAGTTTTATAAACAGTTTTTTCAATTAATTATTCATGGCAGATAAGATGACTGAGAAAGTTAGGGAGTTGCAAAAGGATCCGACTCATATTCGTAATATTGCTATTTGTGCACATATCGATCACGGTAAAACGACTTTTTCTGACAATCTTTTGGCTGGCGCTGGAATGATGAGTGAGGATTTGGCTGGGAAGGCCAGGACTTTGGATTTTCATGAGGATGAGGCTGAGAGAGGGATTACTATTGATTCGGCTTCTGTTTCTATGGTTCATAAGGTTAATAATGAAGATTATTTAATTAATTTGATTGATACTCCAGGCCACGTTGATTTTGGTGGGGACGTTACTCGAGCTATGAGGGCAGTGGATGGTGCGATTGTTTTAGCTTGTGCTAGTGAGGGAATTATGCCTCAGACTGAGACTGTTCTTCGTCAGGCTTTGAAGGAAAGAGTTAGGCCTATTTTGTTTATTAATAAGGTTGATAGGTTGATTCGAGAGGTTAAGTTGACTCCTGAGGAAATGCAGAAGAGGTTTATTGGGATTATTGATTCTGTTAATAAGTTGATTGCTGAGATTGCTGAACCTGAGTATAAGAGTAAGTGGCAGGTTAATGTTGCGGATGGTACGGTTGCATTTGGTAGTGCGTTTCATAATTGGGCTTTATCTATTCCATATATGCAGGAAAAGAATATTAGTTTTAAGGAAGTTATTGATGCGTATGAGGCTGGTGGTGAAGAATATAAGGTTTTGGCAAAAAGGGCTCCTATTCATGAAGTTGTTTTGGGTATGGTTGTTGATAATCATCCTAATCCTGTGACCGCTCAGGCTTATAGAATTCCTAAGATTTGGCATGGTGACTTAGAGAGTGAAGCTGGGAAGGATTTTATTAATTGTAATATTAATGGTGAGGTTGCGTTTGTTCCGATTAAGATTGTTGTGGATCCTCATGCTGGTGAAGTTGCTGCTGGAAGATTATTTGGTGGTACTATCAAGCAGGGTGATGAGTTGTATATGAATATTGCGGGTACTAAAGTTAGGGCTCAGCAGGTTTCTATTTACAAAGGAGCTTCTAGAGTTCAGCTTGATGAAGTTGTTGCAGGTAATATTGTTGGTATTGTTGGATTGAAGGATGTTGTGGTCGGTGAGACTGTTAGTAAAAATCCTATCGAGCCATTTGAGGCTATTAGTCATTTGTTTGAGCCTGTTGTTACAAAATCTATTAGTGCAAAGAGAACTGCAGATTTGCCAAAGTTGATTGAGATTTTGAGACAGATTGGGAAAGAGGATCCAAGTTTGAGGATTGAGATTAATGAGGAGACTGGGGAGTCTTTGATGAGTGGTATGGGTGAGTTGCATTTAGAAATTATTGAGAACAGAATTAAATCTGAAAAGGGGCTGGAGGTTAGTATGGGTCCTCCTATTATTGTTTATAGAGAATCTGTTGCGAAGGTGAGCGGTGTTGCAGTTGGACGTTCTCCTAATAAGCATAATGATTTTTTTGTTACTGTTGAGCCTTTAGAAGAATCTATTATTGAATCTATTGCTAATGGCACTGTTCCAACTGGACGAATTAAAAAGAAAGATAAAACTCTAGACGAGACATTGGTTGGGCTTGGAATTTCTCGAGATGAGGCGCAACAATATAGGGATATTTACAGGGGTTCTGTTTTCCTCGATAGGACTAAGGGTATTGTTCAGGTTGGGGAAGTTATCGAATTATTACTTGATGCCTTTGAGCAGGTTATGGATGCTGGTCCGTTGGCACGAGAGCCTTGTCATAAGATGAAGGTTTCTGTTGTTGATATGAAATTGCATGAGGATGCCATTCATAGAGGTCCTGCACAAGTTTATCCAGCTGTTCGTGATGCGATTAAGGAGGGTTTTGCCAAGGCTGTTCCCGTTATTTATGAGCCAGTTCAGGTTCATCAAATTGAGGTTCCAACGGATTTTATGGGTGCTGTTACTTCTCTTGTTTCTACGAAGAGAGGGCAGTTAGTTGATGTTCAGCAGGATGAGACTGGTGTTACTATTCGAGCCGAAATTCCTGTTAGTGAAATGATTGGTTGGACGAGTGATTTAAGGAGTGCGACTGAGGGGCGAGGAGTATCTAGCTTGGTTAGTCAGACCTTTAAGAAATTACCAACTGATATGCAGACTAAGGTTATTGCTCAAATTAGAGAGCGGAAGGGTTTATCTGAAAATCAGTAATTTTAATTTCTAGCGTTTTATACTTTGTTGCAAGAACGCCCATGTGCGCTTGCACATTTCACAATCTTGTGTCTCGTCTAAAACTGCTATAAATTGAAATTGTTTAGTGGAACATTTTTGAGCAAAATTTAAATATTATATTTAATTAGCATTGATATGAAGCTTTGGAAAAGGGGTTTTTTGCTGGGCATTGTTGCTGGAATTTTTTCTTGGTTTTTTGCTGTTTTGCCTATTTCTGGAATGCTTATAATTTCTAAGGGTGTTTCTTTTTTTTGTTAATGTTTTAACTTATTATTTCTTGAGTACGATTGTTGGATTGAGAATTGACAGGAGGGTTTTTTCTAGGTATTTGTTTTTCGGGGTCTTTTGGGTTTTATCCTTTTTATTTTGGAGTCAATTGTAATATTGGTTTCTCAAGTTCTTTCTTTTGATTTTGGTGGTTTCTAGCCTTTGATTTTAGTGGGTGGTATGATTCTTGAAAATTTTCTAGGCTCACTTGTTTTTTCTATTGTCTCTGGTATTTTGATTGCTTTTGTTTTGAAAAGGTGGAGCGACCACTAACTTTAAAAACCGAATTCAATATCATAATTTGTATTGTTTGGGAGGACATCCCTTCGGTATAATTAGAGTACGATTAAAAACCGTTCACTCACCATTTTCCTTAAGGAAAATAATGAAATTAACTAAATAAAAAATATATATAATATGGCTAAAGAAAAACCAGGACTGAATGTTGTTTTCGTTGGACACGTTGATCAGGGAAAATCTACTTGCGTTGGGCGACTATTTTTCGATGGTGGCGCTGTCTCTGAACAAGAGATGAAGAAGTTCAAAGAAGAAGCAGAAAAGCATGGTAAGGCTGGATTTGAGTTCGCTTATGTGATGGACAATTTGAAGGAAGAGCGAGAAAGAGGAGTTACAATTAACTTGTCTTATAAGAAGCTTGTGACTAAAAATTTCGAAGTTACAATTATTGACGCTCCGGGGCATAAGGATTTTGTTAAGAACATGATTACTGGTGCTTCACAAGCAGATGCGGCTTTTTTAGTTGTTGGATGTGAAGACGGAGTTCAACCTCAGACTAAGGAACACGTTTGGTTACTTAGAACTATGGGTGTTGCTAACATCGCGGTTTTGATTAACAAGATGGACGTTGTTGACTACAATGAGGAAAAATTCAATAAGGCTGTAGAGGATGTTAAGGCTGTTATTAAACAAGCTGGATATAATACTGAGACTACACCCTTTATCGCAGGTTCTGCTCTTATGGGCGAGAATATTGCGAATAAGTCTGACAAGATGGCATGGTACAAAGGACCAACTGTTCTAGAACAGATTGATAAATTTCCTGTACCAGAGAAACCAACAAACTTACCACTGCGTATGCCAATCCAAGATGTCTATGATATCACTGGTATTGGTACTGTTCCTGTAGGAAAGATTGAAACCGGAATTATGAAAATTGGCCAAAAGGTTATCATAATCCCAGGACGATCTGGAACTGGTATTGAGGGTGAAGTTCGTTCAATCGAAGCTCACCATGAGCAGTTAAAAGAAGGAGAAGCTGGAGATAATGTTGGTATCAACATCAGAGGTGTTGGTAAGAA
>VAPK010170607.1_pt1 | contig 22871 bp, 22 predicted proteins | sample 3395031 | NCBI WGS metagenome assembly VAPK01 (sample SAMN08290443, study PRJNA428436) | hydrothermal vent metagenome | isolation source: Deep-sea hydrothermal vent chimney 1 | place: Pacific Ocean: Juan De Fuca Ridge
CCTAAAACATGAACTCCTTTTATTTTATCGATCAACTCGTCTTCCGTCAAGCTGTTCTGCACTAATTCAACCGTGAAGCCATCTTCAGAAAGATTGTCAAATGCTGCCGGATGCACATTTTCCAACAATAAGATCTTGATTCTGTTCTTCGGATAGGAGATATTGCGTGGCAAATCGTTGACGAACAAAAATTCATCCATATTAGGTGTAACGTGATCTGCATTATTGGCCGCTTTTTCACGGTGAACATTTTCGGTATAGGCAAAAAACTTATCGGCGATACCTGCCTTGCGCATCACATAATCGCTATACCCATCACCAATCACCTGCACTTCGCCCTCTAAGCCCATTTGCTTTAGGCATTCTATTTTTCCGTTGTGGGTAGACAATACGTTCTTTTCATCAAAACCGATGATATTACCTTCGTCGTCGAATTCAAAGGTGTTCGCATATACCCTGTTCGACGGTATATTGTATTCTTCTACAATTGGGTCGATAAACTCTTTAAAACCACAGGACACTACATAGATGTCATCTGAGAACTTTTCAAAAAACTCTTTGTTAGAGGCTATTGATTTAGAGATTTTCTGCCGTAACTCGGCAACAAGGCCTTCAAGATCATCTTTGTGGGCATTCAATAGTTTAATGCGTTTCTCCAATGATTCAGTGAAAGAAATATCACCATCAATACCTAAATTTGTAATTCTTTGTATTTCTTCAATGACCTCATCTTTGTTCGATCTACCCTGTAATGTGATTTCGGCCAAGACATCCAATGCCTCTACCCTTGTCAAAGTACTGTCAAAATCGAAAACGTATTTTCTGCCCACTGCTATCAAGTATTTATGATTTGCCAATTAAAGCGTATAAAAGTAAAACTTTATTCTGATGGATTTTGGGGAATGTTATAAAAAGTTATCCCTGTAACCAATCTGATCTATTATGATGGATTTTCACTTTTTAAAGGGATGGGATTGAAAATTCAATGGTGAATAGGCTTTATAAACTGACATAAACGACCCCCGTTAAAATCGCGATCCCGAAACTCATCAAAGTGCCTATGAGAATGTATTCGGTCAGTTTTCTACTATTACTTTCTTTTAGGTCATTGAACCGAAAGACCGATTTCGCCGCAATGAGCAGGCCAATAGCTTCCCAATGGTCTAAAATAATAAAGGTCAGCACAAACAGGCGTTCGATTATACCAATGTATTTTCCGGCATTGGGCAATGATTTATGATCCATTTCCAATTGATCCGACATATTTTCCAAGAGTTTGCCCATAATTATCGCCGTCGGAAAACTCATAAAGACAACAGCGGTCAACAACTGCCAGTTCAATTGCTGAAACAGTTCTAGGGTGTGCTCCCATAAATTCATGTAATAGGCGCAGCAATACAGTACGATGACATGAAGCACTTGATCGATAAAAAATGGGATGCTCTTATTTTCAAACAAAGGGTTGGCATACAATTTCATCAAATCGATAAAATAGTGCGATACCATGATTATCAACCCGATTTTCCAATAATTGATATCCCATAACAAAAGCATAGTGACCGCCAAATGCAGCACTACATGGATATATAGAAATTTTGATGCTGCCTTATTTTCTTCTTTATGCAGTACCCATGTATTGGGCTGCAACAAAAAGTCACCGATCAAATGCGCCAAAAAGAGTTTTACAAATAGTATCATGGCTTCATTCGTTTTACGGTTTGCAGGTAAAAGTCCAATAGCGCCATAACAAGATCCAACTCTCCTCTTTTTTGTCGTTGACTTACCGCAGATTGTTGAATATGCAGTTGCTTGGCTATTTCTTGCTGCGAATGTTTGGGGTTTTCTAGTACCAGAGCTACTATTTCAGCTGATACCGACGTCCATTCGTCCATAAAAGACAAGGCCAGTTTAAACATCAGGTTTAGGGCCTCGTCTTGTTTTTGATTGCTCGTGGTTATAGCGAGGTTCAATTTTTGTTCTTTTAAAGTTTCAAAGGTACGCCCTGAACGCTGGTAGGCACTGCCGTTCGATTCGCTTACACTAGCCCCTTTAAAGGTTTCATCACCTACCCCTATGGCCATTCGTACATCAAGGTCTTTAAACGATTTTATGATTGCCTTGATCTGTATCGCCGCCCACAGGGCCTTTTTGGGAGCGATTTTAATTTGAAATTCATCACCCCGGTAAATCTCCCATTCCGTTGGTGATTCGCCCCAAACCGAAAATTGTTTTTTGAGCTTCTCGATCCACTCAGAGGTTTTATGACGATCTGAGTTTATAATGTCTCCTGTAATAATTGCTATCATACCTAAATAAATAAAATACAAATATATAAAAATATAAGCTAATTCGCTTATAATTGATGAATATAAGCCAATTCGCTTATAATTGATGAATATAAGCCAATTCGCTTATAACCTTATGCCGTTTCCACATGATTGCCTTAATAAGACACCCGTATATAACAAAACCCAATTGTAGATGGTTGATTGTTTAGATAGCGCTTCAACTATTTAGAATGTTTTTTAAATTCTAAAATTCATTATTTTTGAACCTAAGTTAAACTCTGCATTCTAAAGTAAAAGCACCGATCAGCACATGAAATTAGTATTCGCCACCCATAATTCAAATAAGTTCAAAGAGGTCAACGAACTGCTTCCGTCACATATTGAATTGGTATCCCTGACCGATATCGGCTGTATTGATGAAATACCCGAAACGGCCGAAACCCTTGAGGGCAATGCACAATTAAAGGCCGATTATGTCACCGAACACTATAATTTACCTTGTTTTGCCGACGATACCGGGCTTCTTGTAGATGCCCTCAACGGGGCTCCTGGGGTATATTCTGCTCGCTATGCCGGAGAACAGAAAAGTTCAGAAGACAATATGAACAAACTACTTGCCGAGCTACAGCATAAAGAGATAAGAACGGCGAGGTTCAAAACCGTCATTGCCCTAAACCTAGAGCATGATAAAATTATTTTCAACGGAATAGTAGTGGGTGAAATCACCATTAAAAAACAAGGGAACAGAGGTTTTGGCTACGACCCGATTTTCAGACCACTCGGGTACCAAAAAACTTTTGCACAACTTTCTATATCGACCAAAAACAAAATAAGCCACCGTGGCAAGGCCATAAAGCAACTTATGGACTATTTAAAAATAAGATAATGAACTCGTCTTGAGTTATTCTTTTACCTGCGAATTTCGCATCCTAATTTTGCCATTTTCTGCTTCCGTAACATAGCTCTATGAAACCAAAAAATGACTTCATTAAAGCACAAAAACCTTCATTCTCGGTTCCAAACAATAACTCAAGACAAGTTCAACTCATAAAATGATACCCATAAATAAATATACAGTATCTTTGCCGCTTTAATTAACGCCGCTAGTATAGCATGTGTTGTGCCGAGTCTAAATAGGTTATATCGATAATCGCTCTATACAACACCCATATTTGCGATTAAAGTATACCATATTATGATAAAATTCGAAGCACTGGGACTGCAAAAATCCCTATTGGATGCTGTTGCTGATTTAGGGTTTGAAACTCCATCCGAAGTACAAGAAAAAACAATTCCTATTTTATTGGAGACCGAGACCGACTTGGTCGCATTGGCACAAACGGGTACTGGCAAGACCGCCGCCTTTGGTTTTCCGTTGATCCAAAAAATAGATAGTAACAGTAGAACCACGCAAGGGTTGATACTCTCACCTACCCGTGAGCTTTGTTTACAGATCACCAACGAACTTAAACTGTACTCAAAATACGAGAAAAATATTAATACCGTTGCCATTTACGGTGGCGCCAGTATTACCGAACAATCAAGACAAATCAAACGTGGGGCACAGATCATCGTTGCTACACCAGGTCGAATGAAAGATATGATCCGGCGTCGTTTGGTAGATATCTCAAAAATCGATTACTGTATTTTAGACGAGGCCGATGAAATGCTGAACATGGGCTTCTTTGAAGACATCAAAGATATTCTGTCAAACACCCCTGACGCGAAATCTACATGGTTGTTTTCGGCAACAATGCCCAAAGAGGTATCGGTCATCGCAAAAAAATTCATGCACAACCCACAAGAAATAACCGTGGGAGCAAAGAACGCGGGTACTTCTACCGTACAACATGAATATTATGTAGTGGGCGGGCGAGATCGCTACCCGGCCCTTAAAAGATTGGCAGATACCAACCCTGATATTTTTTCAGTGGTTTTCTGTAGAACAAAAAGAGATACACAAAGAGTTGCCGAAAAGCTGATTGAAGACGGGTACAGTGCTGGGGCTATACATGGTGATCTAAGCCAGAACCAAAGAGATATGGTCATGAACTCGTTCAGAAAAAAACAGATTCAAATGTTGGTCGCCACCGATGTGGCCGCACGAGGAATCGACGTTGAGAACATTACCCATGTCATCAATTACCAGTTGCCCGATGAAATAGAAACCTATACGCACCGTAGTGGCCGTACAGGTAGAGCCGGAAAATCAGGAATCTCAATGGTCATCGTTACCCGTGGTGAACTTCGAAAAATCAAGGCCATAGAAAAGAAGATACAACAGACGTTTATCGCCAAAAAGATTCCAACAGGTATCGAAATCTGTGAAATACAGTTGTACCACTTGGCGAATAAAATAAAAGACACCCAGATCAATGAAGATGTTGAAAATTACCTGCCTGCAATCAATGATGTTCTTAAAGATATTGACCGTGAAGAGCTCATTAAAAAAATAGTTTCCGTAGAATTTACGCGCTTCTCTAACTACTACAACAAGACTAAAGATTTGAACTCGAGATCTGATGACCGTGGAGAAAGAAGAGGAGATCGCGGCAGTCGTGGTGATAGTCCAACGTCTGGTTCTGTTCGTTATTTTATCAATGTCGGAGAGAAAGATGGTTATGATTGGATGTCTTTAAAAGATTTTATACGTGATACGGTCGGTCTTGGCAGAGATGATGTTTTCAAAGTAGATGTAAAGGATAGTTTTTCTTTCTTCAATACCGATGCCGAAGCTACGGAAAGAATTTTGGCCCAATTCACCGAATTCAAGGTCGAAGGAAGATTTGTCAATGTTGAGGTATCCAACAGCCCTGGTGGCGGTGGCGGTGGCGGAAGAAGAAAAGGATACCGAGGCGGAGGCAACAGAAATAGAGGCCAAGACAGTGGAGGCGGACACCGAGGCAAAAGAAGGGAACGCAGCTACAATAAGAGTGAAAACTCTGGCAAAAGACGTAGCAAGAAAAGAAAAAGCGACTTCTTTTAGTTAATTGTATATTAAAAAATACGCTTCGGCGTATTTTTTTATTTTGTTTAGTATTTTTAACTCGCAAAATACATTCAACAGACTACATGCAAAAACTCATACTTATTCTCTTTATCGCCACAGGTTTCTGGGGATTTTCGCAAGAAGACAAAAATAGTACGGTGCTCAAAGAATTCAAGGCAACCGTCATAAATGCCCAGACAAGCGCTCCCATGGAAAGTGTTCATATCGTCAACCTTAACAAAGTCGTGGGCACCATAACCAATGAAAAAGGAGAATTTGCCATTACTGCGGCTATCAATGATACCTTATATTTTTCATTTTTGGGTTTTAAATCACAGAAAATCAGGGTCACTAATGATATGTTCAAATTTGTGGATACTAAAATTTCCCTTACCGAACTCGCATACGCCTTAGAGGAAGTAATCGTAAGACCCTATCAACTTACGGGTTTTTTAGAAATCGATGTAAAGAACCTGCCCATCAACAATGCTTATCAATATAGTATTTCAGGGCTTTCAGTTGGGTATGAGGCGGGTAATAAAAACCCTAGTGCAGTCACCAAAGTGCTTGGGGCCATATTGAACCCTGCAGATCTGCTCCGTAACCTTTTTGGCAAAAAACCCAACCAAATGCGCAAGCTTCGCAAAGTCAAAGAAGATGATGAGATCAGAAACTTGTTGGCATCAAAATTCGACCGCGAAACCCTCACCGAACTACTACAGATCGAAAAAGTCGATATTGAGGATATTTTGAACAATTGCAGCTATTCGAGGTCGTTTATCGCCACTGCGAACGATCTTCAAATACTCGATGCCATAAGTAGCTGTTACGAAGATTTCAAAGTACTTAACAGGAGTAAAAAGAAGCGGTGATTCGCATATTTAATTTGCCACTGGCTAATATTTACATAGGTTTCTCATGACTTTGAACTAATTGCAGCTCGTTTTCGGTATTATAAAGCGGACATGATATCTTTTGAAATAAATTTCATATTCCGATCTTCATTTTATAGCTTTAGACAAAATAGTCATTCATGAAAAAAGGATTCATTATCGCTATCATTTTTTTGCTCTTTTCCGGTTGTAAGGAAGAAAATAAAAAAGCAGAAAAAAAACAGGTCATGGTAACAGATTCCATTTCAGAGCCCAAAAGGCAAGTGCCCTTTGTATGGGAAGCTGCTAACATCTATTTTTTATTGACCGATAGATTCAATAACGGCAATGTAGAGAACGATACTATTTTGAGCAGAACCAAAACTACGGGTCCTTTGAGAGGCTTTATGGGAGGTGACATCGAAGGCATTACAAATAAAATAAATGAAGGTTATTTTACCGATCTGGGCATAAACGCAATTTGGTTCACGCCGGTTTTTGAACAAATACATGGTGATGTTGACGAGGGTACTGGTAATACCTACGCCTATCATGGGTATTGGACCAAAGACTGGACAGCTCTTGATCCCAATTTCGGTACCGAAGAAGATTTGGCCAATTTGGTTAAAACCGCACATTCAAAAGGTATTCGCATTTTAATCGATGTAGTACTCAACCATACAGGCCCAGTAACCGAAATAGATCCGGTTTGGCCATCTGAATGGGTACGTACAGCACCTACCTGCGAATTCACCTCCTATGAAAACACAACCAGTTGCACCTTGGTAGAAAACCTACCGGACATTCTGACCGAATCAGATTCGGCGGTCGAACTGCCCGACGCCCTTCTTGCAAAATGGAAAGCCGAGGACAGGTTGAGCAATGAGCTTGATGAACTCAATGTGTTTTTTGAACGCACAGGGTACTCTAGAAGCCCTAGAGCCTATATCATAAAGTGGCTGACCGATTATATCGGTGATCTAGGAATAGACGGATATCGTGTTGATACCGTAAAGCACGTTGATGAAAAAGCATGGGTAGAACTCCGTAAAGAAGCCTCATATGCTTTTGTAACATGGAAAAAGAAGCATCCGAAAGAAGTATTGGACGACAATTCGTTTTATATGATGGGCGAAGTATATGGCTATGGAATTTCAAAAGGGAAAAACTATGATTTTGGGGATAAAAAAGTAGATTATTTTGACCACGGTTTCAATAGCCTCATCAATTTTGAGCTGAAAAAGGATGCCCTTAAAGACTACGAAACCGTTTTTATGAAGTACTCAAAGCTTTTGAACAAAACCTTTAAAGGAAAAGGAGTCGTAAACTACTTGACCTCGCACGATGATGCCGAACCTTTTGACAAAGACAGAAATAACAGTATAAAAGCCGCCAATATGCTTTTACTCACACCAGGAACTTCGCAGGTGTATTATGGTGATGAAAGCTCACGAAACTTGACAATAGAGGATGCCGTGGGTGATGCGACTTTGAGGTCGTTTATGAATTGGGAAGAAATCGATAGTCTGCCTAAGACAAAAAAAATATTGAGTCATTGGCAAAAGCTAGGCCAATTTAGAAGCAATCACCCTTCGGTAGGAGCCGGCAAACACAAAAGGCTCGGAAAAAAACCCTACGTTTTTAGTAGAACCTATGTAAATGGTGATTTTAAAGACAAAGTCGTAATCGGCCTAGATCTTCCTAAAGGAAAGAAATCGCTTTGGGTCAAAGGTTTTTTTGGTAATGGCACAAAATTGTACGACGTATATTCAGAGACCGTGGTAGAAGTCAAAAAAGGAAAGGTCATTCTTGAAAACAATTATGATATTGCTCTTTTAGAATTGGCGCAATGAATAAAATCACGTCTGTGAGTGCAGGGCTATTCGATTGCCCTCGGTATCTTTTACCAAGGCCATAAACCCGTGTCCGCCACCAATTTCTGTCTTTCCTTTTAGTATCTCACCATTCGCCACCTCTACACGGCTCAATTCAACGGCAACATCTTTACAAGAAAAATAGAGCAAAGCACCATCGGTAGTACTTGGCTTGTACATTTCATGTTGCATTAAAGAGCCCGTTGCGCCTGATTTATCCGGGGCGTTCGGAAACCATCCCATTCTAAGTTCGCCCATATCATGAATGGCAATCGAAATATTGAATACCGAATCATAAAACTTTTTGGCCCTTTTCATATCGGAAACGGGAATTTCAAACCACCCTACCATATTATTTTCCATAGCTTTTTATGTTTTAGACAATTAACCGCTCAATGCTGTTTCTCAAGAACTTCTTTAAGGCTCGCCATACCCTGCTCAAAATCTTTACCCACCATTTTATCCATACTAACAAATAGCGTCATAAAGCTCATCGGAAATTTGTTTTTGCCCGTAAAACCCCAAGTGACCTTTGTAGTTCCATTTCCTAAATCATCTATTTGGGTATAACAGTCTGAAGTTGATTTCCACGGTTTTAGAAACCTCAACTCTGACTCAATACGTTCACCGTTTATTATTTTTGTGATTTCTTGCTCGCCCTCGCCCACATCTTTATTGCCAATCCAATGACTAAGCGCACCTACCTCACCATCAGTGCCTGTAAGTTCCTTTTTCATATTAGGGTCTTTTTTCTCCCAAGGCGACCAATCAGCCATATTTTTCAAGAATTTTAAATACTCGAATACTTCCGTTTTTGGTCTTTTAATTTCAACTGATCTATACACATCATAGGTCTTTGGGGCTATCACCGCCAACAGAAAAACAACAAAAATCAATCCTCCAAGAATATAAAGTAATGTATACATTTGTTTATCAATTAGTTGGTTCTTTATAAATATAACTAATAAATCAATTCGCACTGTGATATCGATCTAATATATCATCAATACTTTTAATCGTTTTCTTTGCCCAGTCAAGTTGTTTTTCTAACTTTTCATTGTCTGATAATTGCCAATCAATATCTGATTTCTTAAATTTTTCGATCAAATTTTGTAAAATAATCGCTGCCGATACCGATATATTCAAACTTTCGGTAAAACCTGCCATTCCTATCTTAAGAAAACCATCGGCTTCCTCTAGCACCTCTTTGCTAAGTCCGTCTTTTTCTGTACCAAAAAACAGTGCGATTTTTTCATCTACCTGAAAATCTTCCAACAAACAGGTATTCTCATGTGGCGTCGTGGCGATTATCTTAAAACCGTTTTTTCTTAATTTTTCAATACAGCTTTTTGAGCTTTTATGGCGAATGACATCTACCCATTTTTCGGCACCCAAGGCAATGTTCTTGTCCAACTTTTGTCCGAACCTGTTTTCAATGATATGAGCCTCTTGAATACCGAATACCTCACAGCTCCTTATCACGGCACTTGCATTGTGAACCTGAAAAACATCTTCTATCGCAACCGTAATGTATTTTGTTCGTCTTTCTAGAACGTCTATAAAGCGTTTTTTACGTTCTTCGGTAAGAAAACCTTCTAAATAAGACAAAAGCTGTTGATCTATCATGGCCCAATATAAGGAAAACCACTATTTTTATGGTGATGAATAAAAAAATTGTAGTACTTACAGGAGCGGGCATGAGTGCCGAAAGCGGTATCAAAACTTTTCGTGATGCCAATGGTCTATGGGAAGGCCATGATGTTATGGAGGTTGCATCACCAGAGGGGTTTGCAAAAAACCCTGAACTTGTCTTAGATTTCTACAATCAAAGACGAAGACAATTGTTGAACGTACGGCCCAACAAAGGCCACCTTTCGCTGGTGGATCTTGAAAAAGTTTTTGATGTGGCCATCATCACCCAAAATGTAGATGATTTGCATGAACGGGCGGGTAGTTCAAAAATCGTTCATTTGCATGGTGAGTTGTTCAAGGTACGAAGCACCCAAGGCGAAAAACCTGCAGTTGTATGGAAGAAGGACTTAAATATTGGCGACTTTTGTGAAAACGGATTTCAATTACGCCCCCATATCGTTTGGTTCGGCGAGCAGGTTCCCTTACTCGAACAAGCAGTGGAAATAACAAGAACAGCCGATATTCTCATTATCATCGGCACTTCAATGCTAGTATACCCGGCGGCTGGCCTAATCGATTTTGTCGCTCCGCATGTGCCGATTTACTTTGTAAACCCGAAACCAAGTGTAGATTCAGATCAGTACAACAACCTGACGATTATTAAAAATACTGCGGCAGTAGGTGTTCCTACTCTGGTTGCAGATTTAATTGGTACAAGGCCTTAGTGCGTTTTGCCCATTCAATGATGGCATGACGTTGTGTTTCGGTCAACTTAGCCTCATCATGGGTCCAGGTGTATTCGTTCAAGGGCATTTCACCTTCTTCGACCATCTCAATAACCTCTTCGAGTTTGTGATCTTTTTTCTTGACAGAATAGTTTTGCCAATCAGAAAAATTCAAATGTTTTTTTCCGTCTTTGACGTGCTCTGCCATCCAATATGAAACGGGGGCGATATTATTGTACCAAGGGTATTTCGTGTTATTGCTATGACAATCATAACAGGTCTGTTTTAATATGACTTTGACATCTTTAGGTGGATTTGTTTCGGTAAGAAACAAAGCAGTATGATCGCCTTGCGCCTGATTTTTTTCGGGCCGGTAAAACTGCATCGCAACAAATAGCACCAATAGGAATACTATGATTTTTTTTGTTATTTTCATTCTATAAAATTAAGGGCGAGCACAAAGTACATTTTTTATGAACAAAGAACAACTATATTCAATGTTGGATTATGTAGACCACTCAAGGGAAAAAAGAGCAGAAATGGCGGTATTGGTTTCCAATGACCCAAAACTTGTCGAACCCCTATTGAAAATAGCTTTTGATGTTGATGACCCAATTTCATCAAAGGCCTGTTGGGTACTTGAATTTACCGCCAAGAATAACTTACCATACATTTTTCCCAACTTAACCTCGTTCACCTCTGGCCTTGGCACCTTGCATTTAGACTCTTCGGTACGACCCATGGCCAAAATATGTGAATTTCTTATCAAGGCATATTTTCAGAAAAAGGGGTATAATCTACAAATGGTTTTGACCAATGAACACCTTGAACTGATTGCAACTGCCTGTTTTGATTGGCTCATAGGCGATTTTAAGGTAGCTTCAAAAGCCTACTCAATGACCAGTTTGTTATTATTGGGCAGAAAGTTCGATTGGATCCACCCCGAACTAAAAATGATCTTAGAACAGCATTATGCTACAGGAAGTCCTGCATACAAGGCAAGAGCAAGAATGACACTTGAAAAATTGAACTAAACTCGTTTTTTGAGCTTGAACTTGTTTCTTTAACCATGCCTACGGCAGGCAGGCTTGAACTTCCAAAGAAGAAACTTTCAATCTCCTCAAGTAATGGCTATCTTTGCCCTTTCTAAAAAATCACTCAATTTCGCAATAAATGTCTTTAAACCAATTGAATGCCATATCGCCCATCGATGGTCGCTACAGGGGAAAAGTAGAAACCCTAGCTTCTTTTTTTTCTGAAGAAGCCTTGATAAGATATCGTGTCAAGATCGAGATCGAGTACTTCATTGCACTCTGTGAAATTCCGCTACCTCAACTGAATTCATTTGATACATCAAAATTCGACGCACTTCGTGAAATTTACCAGAATTTTGATGTCGAAGATGCCCAAGCCATCAAAGAAATAGAAAAAGTCACTAACCACGATGTAAAGGCGGTGGAATATTTCATTAAGAAAAAATTTGATGTTCTGGGATTATCTTCCTTTAAGGAGTTCATTCATTTCGGACTCACATCGCAAGACATTAACAATACCGCTGTACCGCTTTCCTTAAAGGAAGCCATGAACGAAGTATATGTACCCCAATACTTTCAAGTTTTGGATAAATTAAAGGAATTGACATCCGAATGGTCCGAAATCCCGATGTTGGCAAGAACACACGGTCAGCCAGCATCACCTACCCGATTGGGGAAAGAGATCAATGTTTTTGTCGAACGTTTAAAAGAGCAATTCAACTTGCTGAACGACATACCGAGTGCCGCCAAATTTGGAGGCGCAACGGGAAACTACAATGCACACAAAGTAGCCTACCCGAATATAGATTGGAAGGCTTTTGGGCAACAGTTCGTTCAAAAGAAATTAGGCCTTCACCACTCTTTTCCCACCACACAAATTGAACATTATGACCATATGGCCGCTTTGTTCGATACCCTGAAACGCATCAATACCATCATAATAGATCTAGATCGAGATTTCTGGACCTATGTGTCTATGGATTATTTTAAACAACGCATTAAAGAAGGTGAAGTAGGGTCATCAGCCATGCCGCATAAAGTAAACCCTATCGACTTTGAAAATTCAGAAGGAAACCTTGGTCTTGCCAATGCCCTGTTCGAGCATTTATCGGCCAAACTGCCAATTTCTCGATTGCAGCGCGACCTAACCGATAGTACTGTTCTAAGAAACATTGGTGTACCATTTGCACATACGATGATCGCTTTTCAATCTACTTTAAAAGGGTTGGACAAGTTGTTATTGAACAAAGAAAAATTCGAACAAGATCTTGAAAATAACTGGGCCGTTGTGGCCGAAGCGATCCAAACGATATTACGGCGTGAAGGTTATCCCAATCCATATGAAGCCTTAAAAGGGTTGACGCGTACCAATACCAGAATAAACCAAGAATCTATTGCTGCGTTTATCGAGACCTTGGATATTTCTGAAGGTATTAAGGAAGAACTTAAGGCGATTACCCCAAGTAATTATACTGGTATCTAAATTAAAGACCTAGTAGGTTTTGAAAACCTACTAGGTCAGAAAATGTTTAAAAAGAGAAGACCACTAGTTCTAGCGGTCTTCTCTTTTTTATAAAAATCTCTATCCTTTACTTGTTGATCTGAACTTCGTGTGGATATGGAATTTCGATTCCGGCTTTATCCAGCGCCAATTTACATCCTTCCAAGGTGCCAAAATACACATCCCAGTAATCTTCTGGTTTGCAGAACGGGCGTACAGCAAAATTCACTGAGCTGTCGGCCAATTCAGAGACATTGACCGAAGGTGCGGGATCCTGCAAAACTTTTGGGTTTGATGTCAATACCGCCAACAAAACTTCTTTAGCTGTTTTTATATCTTCACCATACCCGACACCAATGGTGGTATCGACCCTGATTTTTCCTTCAGCGGTATAGTTCATGATATTGCCATTGGCCATGGCACCATTTGGTATAATCGCCAATTTATTATCAGGGGTTACTAATTTAGTAGTAAATATCTCGATTTCTTTTACTACTCCGATAACATCTTGTGCTTCTATCAAATCTCCTATTTTATAAGGCTTGAAGATAATCAACAAAACGCCTCCTGCGAAATTACCCAATGAACCTTGTAGTGCCAAACCAATGGCAAGACCAGCTGCTGCTATAATCGCCGCAAAACTAGTTGTTTCTACACCTAAAGTAGAAATTACGGTGATAATTAAGAAAATCTTAAGACCCCACGAAACGAGGTTTAGCAAAAATTTCTGCAAAGACTCATCGTAATGTTTCTTCGACATCCCTTTTCTGACTACCCCTACGAGTTTTTTTATCACCCATGAACCAATAATGTAAATTAAAATCGCACCAATGATCTTTGGCCCAAATTCAACAGCGAAATCAACGCCTTTGTTCATCCATACTTCTGCATTTTCCATAATAGTGTATTTAGTTAGTGTTTATAGTTCGCTGAATATATGAATTAGAATTGTAATACCGTATTGAAGAAGTAATAATCTATCAACAATAGTGTTCTTTTGGTTTTAAATTAAAAAAATCCCGCTTTGAAACAATGTCAAAGCGGGATGGACTTGAGTTAGATTATTCTTAATTACTCTTTAAAGAAGTCGGCAAGCTTATCTAAACCTTCGCCTTTATAGTCTGATTTTTGAAGCGCCTGTAATAATTGGGTCATATGTATCGGGTTCATATTATCGCCCAAGACCCTTATTAGGGCAAAACCTTTGTCTTTGCTATCACCGTAAATAATAACTTCATCAATAGCATCTTCATCACCTAGATACTTTATCGTTGCCTTGCCGTAACTTGTATTCATTTTCATGAGCTGGGTGTATTTCTCATTTTTTAGAATCGCATTTATCTTGGTCTTTTCCGCCTTATACTCCACAATGTTTTCATTCGTTTTTTTGAATGCCAATATGTTCAGCTTGTTCAATGCCTCAAAGGCTTCCTTTTGAGTAGCGGATAAATCGGCCTTATCGAGATTCAGAATACTGGTCGAGACATCAAAAGAGATGAAATTTGGGTTTTCTGAATTGTCAACATAATATTCTTGCAGGCTCTGTGTAGAAGAACATGAAGATAGTACCAAGAGCATCAAAGTACCTATGATTACATATACTTTTTTCATTTTTTTCATTTTAACTGCCGTTTACTCCCGTCCTTCTTCTACCTTGTTCAAATCATGTGGAAGGTTCATCTTTTTTGTAAGTGAACCTATTTTGTTCAGGTCGATATCTCCTGTTATAGAAACCAAAACAGTTTCGAACTTTCTACCATTAACGTCTAAATCTATATTTTTCATGCCAGAGACGAACATCAAGAGTTCTTTTACATGGTCTTCATCTTTTCCGCTCTTGATGTAAAATTTCACATTGACATCTTTGTCCTTGACCCGCATCAATTCTTCCATTGAAGAAGATTTCAGATATTTCTTGACCGTGGCCGACATATCTGCTGAAATGCCCTTGTCTTCGGTAATAAACACTTTTATACCACGTATGCCCTCAGCTACCTCAGAAAACTCCTTGGCTTCTTGGTCGTCTGACAGACTTCCTAATTTACTCACTAAGTTTATCATTGCCTTGTTGACGACCACTGTGCCAACATTGTCCATTTTTTCGTACTTGTCGAACATTGATTGGGCAAAGCCCGTCAAAGGTAAAAGTGCTATTGCTAAAACTACTATGATTTTTTTCATGATTGTTCATTTTTTATGTGAGCCCGTTTTTTTTGAGGATCCACTATTGATTAATAATTGATGAATTTGTTTTGTCAGCTAATGATCTCACCGCTAACTGCAACTGTTTACTATAATTTACTTATTACTGTTCACTGATTTACCGTCAACTGCTAATTTTTCTTTTTACCTGCTTTCTTCAACTCTTCCGGAAGATTCATTTTTCGGGTAAGAGATCCGATTTTACTCAAATCAATATCACCTGTCAATGACAACAGTACCGTTTCGAATTTTCTGCCGTTCACTTCGATATCAACATTCTTCATACCGCTGACCAACATTAACAATTCGCTTACGTGATCCTCGTCTTTACCGTTCTTGATATAGAATTTAACGTTAGTGTCTTTATCTTTGACCCTCATCAACTCTTCTAATTTTGCCGATTTCAGGTATTTAGTCACGGTCGCTTTCATATCGGCCGAAACTTTGGCGTCTTCTGTAATAAAAACCTTTAAACCATTTAGGCTCTGAGCCATATTCATATACTCTTGCGCTTCGGGATCATCGACATCAACATCCATCTTGGCCAAAAGATTGAACATGCTCTTGTTCACGATTACCGCACTTACGTTGTCAAGGTCTTCGTATTTATCGAATATCGATTGCGAAAATCCCATAAAAGGTAACATCGCCATTACTGTTATAATTAGTGTTTTTTTCATGATTTTATTTTTAATTATCGTTGTAGATTTTTTGTTTTGCTTGTTCAAATTCGTTTAGATAGGCTAATTTATTGGTGCCTCGATCTAAGTTTATAGCTAGAATATTAAATGCCCGTTTTGTTTCTTGATAGGCATATTCTGCCTGTTCTTGTTCTAGCTGTTGTTGATCTTGGTAACCCTTACCAAAATACATGCCGATCATCAAAACCGCTACCGCTGCAACCGAAAGCCACCTGTAAAGATTTTTTCTTGTTACGCTAGTCGTTGGGTTTAATTCTAACTGCTTGGTGAACCGTTCTTCCTTGGCTTTGGAAAAATGGCGAAACATGGGGGCATATTGCTCTAGATGTGTTGCTACACTTTCTTGAGAGAAATATGTTCGTAGCGTTTCTTCTTCGGCGACCGTAGTGGTGGCCTCAAAATACTTTTCCAATAATTTTTCTATGTTATCCAACTCCATAACTATGTTTTTGCGCTAATTTTTCTCTAATTGTTTTTCGTGCTCTTGATAAGGCTACCCGTATTGCGGTAGGCTGCATATCTAACATCTCACCTATTTCGTCAAAATCATATTCTTCAACATCCCGTAACTGCAATACCAATTTTTGTTGTTCCGGTAGTTCTTCCATAATCTTTTGCACCCAATTGACACTATCCTTTGCCTCGATCTGTTTTTGTAATAAACTTCCTTTCTCCTGATAATTGCTATGTACCAATTTCAAATTTCCCGCTTGCTTTGATTTCAGTCGATCCAAGCAAAAATTCTTTGTCATGGTCATTGCAAAAGCCTCTACGTTCTTATAATCACCGATCGAATCGTTTTTTGACCATAATTTCAACAAAATCTCTTGTGTGGCATCTTCCGCTTCCTCCCTAGAGACCAATAAACGCTTTGCAAGTCTGTACAACTTATCCTTAAAGGGCATTACCACATTTAAAAATTCGGACTGATGCATTAATTTAGTTGTTGTTTTATAAACTATTCTGGGTAGTTTACATAATGAAGACGAAGTACAACGAATTTTGTTACAAAAAGTTTTTTATTTGGTTTCATGTAAGTAAATTGGGCGACCGTTTACTAAATACATACGTATATAGATCATAGGTGCGCCAAAACCTTAAAAGCCCAAATTAGTTATATTTCTTGGAACGATTATTGTTTAAGTATCTTTATGACCATTGTTTAATAAAAAAAAGAAAATGAAAAAGTACTATATTATGCTCCTCGTCATGGGGCTCGTATTCACCAACTGTAAAAAGAACGATGATGATGTTACTCCCGATGATTCTACTGAAGACCCAATAAAAGAAGTAAAATCAATTACGGATTACCCCGTACAGGATTTTATGTGGCAGGCCATGAACGCCTTTTACTTTTGGCAGGCCGATGTCGTCGATTTGGCCGATACAAAGAGAGATGTAGAAGCTGATTACGTTGAATTTTTGTCAAAAGAAGATGATCCCGCCCAGTTTTTCTATAAAATATGTAATAACCACTGGCGAATTGTTGGTGATGAAGCTGCCGTAGACCGCTTTAGTTTTTTAAGTGAGGATTATAGAGATTTGGTCCGAAGCTTCGCAGGTGTATCGAAGAGCAATGGGGTTGAATTTGGACTTTCCTTATATGGCGAGAATAATAATAGTGACAGCGATCCCGTTTTTGGTTTTGTGAGATATATCGTAGCTGATTCCGATGCTTCTGGAAAAGACATTCAAAGAGGCGACCTTTTTGTTAGTGTAAATGGCACCGACCTCAATAGAGGTAATTTTTCGGAATTGTTATTTGGTGATTTAGACACCTTTACTTTGGGCTTTGCCACTATTGCCAATAACACCATCACGCCAAGTGGTAGAGAACTCTCTTTGACCAAGCAAGAGGGTCTTATTGAGAATCCTATTTTGATGAGTACTGTTATTGAACAAAATGGCGCTAAAATAGGGTACTTGATGTACAATTCATTTGTAGCCAATTTTGATGAGCAACTTAATGATGCCTTTGGTGATTTAAAAACAGCAGGTGTTTCTGAGCTTATTTTAGACTTTCGATATAATGGCGGAGGCCGCGTATCTTCAGCAGTGCAGATTGCCAGTTCGGTTTATGGCACAAAAACAGACGAACTTTTTCTCAAAGCGAGGTATAATAATAAGATTCAGTCAACTTTTGACCCAGGTGACGGTGAGACCAATTTTTCGAGTACAACAATTGATGGTTCTGCTATTAACGAACTTAACCTCAGTAAGGTTTATGTTATTGCCACAAATTCTACTGCCTCGGCCAGTGAATTGGTCATGAACGGTTTAGCACCTTATGTAGATGTTGTACATGTTGGCACCACAACAGTGGGTAAAAATGAATTTTCGGTCACTTTTGTAGACGACAAGGAAAACAACTTTTTTTACGATCAAACCCGTGAGGGCAATATCAACCCAAATAACGAATGGGCTATTCAGCCACTTTTGGGTAGAAATGAAAATGCCGATGGTTTTTTGGATTATACCAATGGTCTGATACCCGATCAAGAGCTTCGTGAAGATGTAGCTAATATGGGTACGCTTGGTGATATAAATGAACCCTTATTATCATTAGCATTGAATACTATTGCTGGTAGTTCATCAAAAATAGACTTCACCCCTATTTTACCTGTCGACCTGATTTCAAGTTCAAGCGCTTTCAAACCAATGAGCAATATGATGTTGATGGATGGTTTGTTAAAGCCAATGTCAGATTCAAATAAAAAGTAGGGTAAGAACGTTCTAAGTTGTTCAAGTGAATACATAGAACTTAATTTGTTATTCAATAAAAATCACCTAATGAGAAAGACCCTTTACCTGTTGTTGTTTTTACTGATTATCTCGTGCTCAAACGATGACAACACCATTATACCCGGAACAGTCAACCCAGATCCAGATGCGGGCGTTGAAGTACAGGATTTTATGTGGAAGGCCATGAACTTCTGGTATTTTTGGCAGACCGATGTCGCCAACCTTGCCGATGATAAGTTTCCGAATACAACGGAAGGTTCAAAGGCGTATACCGAGTTTTTGCTCTCTGAAGAAGATCCTGAAAAGTTTTTTGACGACAAACTTCGCTTTACCGAAGACCGCTTTAGCTTTCTATCGGACGACTATGTGAAGCTTACACAGTCTTTATCGGGTATTTCAAGAAGCAACGGCCTTGAATTTGGTCTGGTTCGTTTTAGTGAAGGTGATGATATTTTTGGCTATGTACGCTATATAATCGCAGGTTCTGATGCTGCTGCAAAAAATATTGCAAGGGGTGAACTCTTTACGGGTGTGAACGGACAAACATTGAATCTCAATAATTATATTGATCTGCTGTTTGGTGATGCTGATACCTATGTTCTAAATATGGCAACCATTACGGATGGTACCATTACCGATAACGGTAAAGAGGTAAGTTTGACAAAACAAGAAGGCTTGGCCGAAAACCCGGTATTCTTAGATAAAATCTTCGAAATTCAAGGTGAAAAAATAGGCTATCTCGTTTATAACGGGTTTACCAATGAGTATGATCAACAACTCAATGAGGTGTTCGGCCGTTTTAAATCAGGCGGAGCGGCCCATTTGGTGCTCGATATGAGATACAACCCAGGGGGGTCAGTGAATACTGCGGTACTTCTGTCTAGCATGATACACGGCACCAATACCAACGATGTGTTTTTAAAGGCTCGCTACAACAGTAAGTACCAAGCTATCTTAGACAAGGATAATCAAGAAACACGACGTTTTTTCGCCGATAAAATTGGCGGTGGAGCCTCACTAAACACTTTAAATTTGAACAAGGTCTATATCTTGGCTACCAACGGATCTGCCTCGGCCAGTGAATTGGTCATGAACGGGCTAGAACCTTATATGGATGTGATTCATATTGGCGAAAAAACCCGTGGTAAAAATGAGTTTTCGATTACTATGGTAGATGACAGAGAAAGTAATTGGGGGCCTTATGTGTACAACCCTGCCAGAAAAAACAGTATCAAACAGGGAAATAGTTGGGCCATTCAACCCCTAATCGGAAGAAACGAAAATGCCGATGGCTTTTCAGATTATACAGCAGGTCTGGTGCCTGATATTGAATTGAAAGAAGACCTTGAGAACCTAGGGGTTCTCGGTGACCAAAACGAACCGTTATTGGCAAAGGCCATTGAACAGATTACCGGAGGTTCGGACAAAAGGGATTTCACCGTAAAAATGCCCATAGATTTATTGACGAGCTCAAAAATGTTCACACCCATAAAAGATAATATGTATATAGATCAACTTCCTAGTACTAATTAAGAAATTTAGGTCGATAAAACAAAAAGCTCGGAAAACATTTTCCGAGCTTTTTGTTTTATTGGGCTGTCTAGTCTTTTTACATGAAGGATTGTTTTGAAGAGATTCCTCGTGCTTCGGAATAACAAAACGGGGTTATCGTTTTTAGCTAAAACCAAGGTCAGTTAAAATATACCCCACCTGGAATAATACCAACCTCTAAGGTCTTCAAAAGCTCTTTTGTGCTCAAATCATAAATTGACAAAGATCCCTTACTGGCAAAATCTTTGGCATCGGTACCGTAGAGCCTTCCCTTGTTGATGGTCATCGAATAAAAAGTAAGTTCATCAAAGTCACTATCTACTGGTAGGCTATTAGCAGTTGTTGATAGACTAAAAACACTTCCTCCCAAATAATAATACAATGTATTCTCTTCAATGCCCAATTGACTCGGGTGATCGGTTGTCTCAAATGTCATAGTTGTATCCACTTCATTGCTACCTGTATTTAACTTCACCAGAACACCTGCAGTTTCCTCACCGCTAAAAGAAGGTTTACCTGAGCATAATACCCAAAGGTTTCCTGATGCATCAAATTGCATTGAATTGGGTACATCACCCACACTTATAGTGGTAGTTACCGTATTGCTGGTCGTGTTTATTACCGAAACCTTATTGTTTTGACCAAAAGCTCCTTTGTGGGCAACATATATGGTTTCCCCATTGGCAAGAAGACGTTCAGGCCCCAAAACCACGGGAATATTCCCTTCTACCATATTGGTCTCTAAATTTATAATCGCAATATAATCATCGGTGTCGTCGCCCGTATCGCCCCAATTGGTCACATAACCCTTGCCATTGACCTCAAGAAAATACCTTGGGTTGCTAAGGCCGCCTGTAATGGTGGCCAATTTTTCAAAAGTATACCTGTTTGCAACATTTACGGTATTCGAAACATTCGCAACTATATACGCTTTATCTTCAACCAAATGCATTGATTGTACGATATTGCCCAAATCTTCATTGTTGACACTCTTATAAATAGCATCGTTGATGCTCGAAAGGTCTTCTGAAATATAGGAAACCGTACCTGTACCATTGTTAAAAGGGCCTTCATTTGACACTAAAATACCATCATCATAATCTCCACGGGGAGTAATTGTTTGAATACCATTATCATCGCTCTCGCATGAAATGATAAAAAAACCCAAGGCTGCGGCCCATACTAAACTTTTAATTTTCATTTGTTTTAAAATTTAAAATTAATCTGTAAGTGTGAATTTATATTGGGCATTGGTCTAAATGCCACGTTTTGATAATTTCTATTGAATAGGTTGTTGATCTTTAATGTGATGTTGCACGCCAGTTTTGATTTTTCATAAATAGTTCTCTCGATAACGATATTCGATACCGAATAGGCTGATAGCGAACTTGAATTATCAGTAGTTGTGAACACAGATCCATTATAGAGAAGCTGGTAGAACACGCTCCATTTCATATACTGATAAGCGATATTCAGAGTAAACTTATGTTCAGGAACATAGATTAGTTGATTACGGCTATCGTTATCGACCGATTTGGTATATGCATATTGGTTTTTAAACAGTAGTTTGTTATTGCCCAACTTTAGTTCTATATCGACATCGACCTCGATACCGTACTGTGTCACTTCTTTGATGTTTATGGGAGACCAAATACCTTCAACATTGGGTCTCCATTGGATCAAATCATCGGAAGCTATATAGTAGCCGGTAAGGTTAAGCCGGTATCCGTTTTTCTTGAAAGTATTGCCCAACTCAAACTGATACGAAGTTTCTGGGGTGATATTTTTGTTTCCGATCGCGCCTGCCCCAACCCAGTAAAGGTCGTTAAACGTAGGAATTCTGTAATTCTTTGAAGTGTTTATGATTATCGAGTAATTATCGCTCAGACTATATTTACCATCAAAAGAAAAGGTAAAAGAACCATCAAACTCACCTACCCAATCTTTACGCAGATTGACTCCGTAGGTCATTTTATTGTTTATTTTATGGGATAACAAAAGCATAACCGCCAGTTGGTTTCTGTTTGTTGTTTCTATCGAGCTTCCTTCGGTCCATATCCTATTATAATCTAATACGCCGTTCAAACTAACATCTCTCAAACGGTATTTGTAATCATAGTTCAACAAGGCCGTCTGCGCCTTGCCAAAACTGAATTCATTTCTTTCTTTATTAGCGTAGTAACGGTAACGTTCGTACAAATGTGCCGCTTTCAGTCTTGAGACCCTATTGCTGTTGAAATTGATCCATTCTAAAAGGGAGCGATAATTTGAATCTCTGTAATTATCATTTGACGGAGCCGTTAGCGTACCTGAAAAATCGCGATTACCAAAAAAACCGTTGAAATAAAATTTTATCAAATTGTTTTCTGATATAAAATACCCTAAATGGGTACTTAGGCCAGTGTTCTTAAATGCACCGTTTTCATTTTTTTTATCAGTACCTAAGTATTTATAATCATTGTCAGAAGCAGTGTAACCCACATTGAAACCCCAAAAAAATTTACCTGTTCCGTAAGAGGTTCTATATCTTAAATTCGAGCTATTAAAACTACCATAGCTTAATTGAAGCCTGTTCTCAAAATGTTTTGAAAATTTAAAGTTATTGTTCAAATGAATGCTTCCTCCTATTGCACCACTTCCATACTGCGTGCTACCTCCTCCACTTCTTATGACAATATTGTCATAGCCAAGCGTTGTGATCGTATTAAAATCGGTCTGTCCGTTTAATTGCGAATTGATATTGATCCCGTTCCAGATAAC
>VAPK011237012.1_pt1 | contig 22860 bp, 23 predicted proteins | sample 3395031 | NCBI WGS metagenome assembly VAPK01 (sample SAMN08290443, study PRJNA428436) | hydrothermal vent metagenome | isolation source: Deep-sea hydrothermal vent chimney 1 | place: Pacific Ocean: Juan De Fuca Ridge
CAATCGTGTTCCGATGCGTGAATTGGAAGGAAGCGAAAGAGTAAAATCTTTTGCCGAAGTTATGCTCGGCTACAACGAAGAAGAAGCACGGAAAGAAGCGGCAAGATGTGTGGGCTGTTCAATCTGTACTGATATTTGCCCGGTGCACATGCACATTCCCGAATACATAAATGCAATTGCAAACGGTGATGACGAAGCCGCAATAAAAATAATTTACGACAACAATCCGCTTGGTGAAACATGCGGTAAAGTCTGCACGCGAAGATGCGAAACGGTTTGTGCAATCGGGCATAGAGGCGAACCGATTGCAATACGCTGGTTAAAAGGCTACGCTACCGATACGGCAAAAAATGCCGACATAATTGAGGGAATTGTAAATCCGGAAATTTTGCCTCCGAACGGACATTCGGTAGGTATTATCGGCGCCGGTCCTTCCGGATTAACGGCAGCATATTATTTATCGCTTCGCGGATTTAATGTAACAATTTACGAAGCAAAAGATCATGCCGGCGGTATGATAATGTATGGAATTCCTAAATACCGCTTACCTCTTGATAGCATCGATAAGCAAGTTGATTACATGAAAAAGATGGGTGTAAAAATTGAATTCAATACGAAAGTCGGTAAAGATATTTCTTTCGATGAATTGAAACAAAAACACGAAGCCGTAATGATTGGAATCGGGTTTGAAATACCTTATCAACTCGGACTTATTAATGAAGATGCCGAAGGCTCAATTCAAGCGGTTAATTTTTTACGGGAAATTAACAAAGGCAAGCACGTTGAAATAGGAGACAAAGTTGTTGTAATAGGTGGAGGCAATGTCGCAATTGATGCCGCTCGTGTTTCAAGAAGGCTCGGTGCGGAAGTTACAATTCTTTATCGTCGCCGTGTTAAAGATATGCCTGCCGATTGGGAAGAAATTGAAGGCGCCGAAGATGAAGGCGTTATTATTCATCCGCAAGCAATTCCGTTGGAAGTAATTGTTGATGAAAACGGCAAAACAAAGGCAATTAAATATGCTAATGCCGAAATGGTTCCCGACCCGAAAGGCGGAAGACCCAGACCGAAAATTATTGAAGGTGACGAACACATACTTGAAGTAACTTCGGTTATCGGTGCAATTGGACAGGAAGCGGATTATTCTTTTATACCGGAAAATATTAAAGATCAGATAAAAATTGAACGAGGACGAATTATTGTAAATGAAGAGCAGCAAACCGGTTTACCGTGGTTATTTGCCTGCGGTGATATTGCAAACAGACGTGCCGATGCTATCAGTGCTGTTGCCGACGGTTACCGTGCCGTGAAAGGAATTGAAAAATTAATTATGAAAGAAGAAAATTAACTCTTAAAAATTAAATTGTTATTCTCTTATAATTTGGAATAATAATAAAAATTAAACTAAGTTTTCAATATAAAAATAAATTTTAGTTTACTATAGGGAAATAAAATGGCAGATTTATCAACTACATATTTAGGAATGAAATTAAAGAATCCGATTATTGCTTCGAGTTCTACTTTAACGGATAATGTTGAAAGCATAAAAAATCTCGAAAAAAACGGAATTGGTGCTGTAGTTTTAAGATCAATTTTTGAGGAAGAAATTACTCTCGAATCAGAACACGTAATTGCGGACGCAATTAAAAACGGATATGATGAAGGCTTGTTCGATTACTTTGATGCAAAAGTTAAACAAACAAATGTCGGAGATTATCTTGATTTACTTCTTGAATTAAAAAGAGAAGTTAACATTCCGGTAATCGGAAGTATAAATTGCATGAGTGATCACGAGTGGATTTATTTCGCGAAGAAGATGGAAGGTGTCGGGGTCGATGCCCTTGAATTGAACATGTTCCTGCTTCCTTCGGATTTTAACCGTTCATGCGAGGAAAATGAAAAATTGTATTACAGTATTGTTGATAAAGTACTGAACGAAATAAATGTTCCTGTTACGTTAAAAATCAGTCATTATTTTTCAAACTTGGCAACAACAGCAGTTAAACTTTCGGAAACGGGAATACAGGGTTTAGTTTTGTTCAACAAATTTTTTGCACCTGACTTTGATATTGAAAATGAAAAGGTTACTTCAACTTATGTGTTCAGCAATCCGCAGGATATTTCATTGTCTCTCCGCTGGATTGCAATGCTCTCCAATAGAGTTAAGTGTGATTTGGTTGCATCAACCGGTGTTCACGATGGAACAGGAGTAATTAAACAATTGCTTGCCGGTGCCACTGCTGTGCAGATTGCATCAACACTTTACAAAAATGGTCCGGAAGTTATCGGGAAAATGTTAAGCGATCTTACAACATGGATGAACAAAAAGGGTTACGAATCACTTAATGATTTTCGCGGTAAATTAAGTTACGGAAATGTAAAAGATCCCGCACTTTTTGAAAGAGTTCAATTTATGAAACACTTTGGAAGTCAGAAATAGTAGATAATAAAATATTTAATATTTACTAAAAGTCCGGCTTTAGTCGGACTTTTTTTTGCATAACAAAAAAACTAATCTGTTTTTTGTGCTTGAAGTATTATATGCCCGTCTCGTAAAAGTAAAAGCTTTCCACTTTTAATTTTATATTGGAATTTAATTGCTAAAATTGATTTAATTAAGTCATTTTCAAATTGTAGGTTTCCACAACTCAATCTGGTAAGTACAATGTCGTTTTCAATTGTTAGAGATTTTTCATCAAGTTTAAATTTGCCGCTAAATTGATTACAGCCCAAAAACCCCAGTATGGTTTTATCTCTTAAATGTAATTCAAAATAAGGTCGTCTTTTGGAAAATAATTTTCTATTAATTTCTTTCCCGTTCAATTTTTCTACTACCCAAATATCGTTGATACGAGTATCAACAGTGTAGTTTCCACAGCCAATTAAAAGAAGTAAACCGGTTAAGCAATAATAAAATTTATTTCTCATTCTATTAAATTTGGTCCTTCGGTTTTTGTCCAACAAATCTAATTACAATCCCAATTCCTTCATGACCGGAACCTTCGCTTAACTTAACTTCATCTTTGCTGAAATGAATAAAATTAATATCTTCAAAATCGCTATTAATTTCTTCAAGTGAATAAAGAAGACTTTTGTCTTTTGGTCCGCCTGTATTACGGTTTATTTGATCTTTATCAAATGCTTCAAATATATATAACCCGCCGATTTTTAACGAATCTTTTACTTTGTTATGAATAGAAATTCGTGAATCTTCTGTGGTATGAAAAAAAATATTCACAACAGCATCGTAATAATTTTCCTTAAAAACAAAGTCTTTCAAATCGCTAACTACATAATTGATTTTAACATTATTCGCTTTTGCAAGTTGCTCTGCTTTCTCTTTACCTGCAGTACTAAAATCAACAGCATCAACTTTCCAACCTAATTTTGCGGCATAAACAGAGTTCCTGCCTTCGCCTTCAGCAAGAAAAAGAATTCTACCGGGTTTAAGTTTTTGGAGTTGTTCTTTTACAAAAGTATTAGGCTCAATTCCGTAAAAATACTCTTTACTTCTAAATCGTTCATTCCATCGGTCTCTCATTTTATGTCTCGTTTTTTTAATTTTAAAAATAAAAAAGGGTTAACCAAATATGATTGGATTAACCCTCGTAAAATTAATTAAAATAATTTTATAATGTTGCTTGTCCAGGTTCCCAATTACAAGGAGTTAAGCCGGGCGCCTGCAACGCTTCCAATGCACGAATAACTTCGTTTACATTTCTTCCGGTGCCCAAATCGTTAATGTTAATCCATTTGATAATTCCTTCCGGATCTACAATAAAAGTAGCACGGTATGCAACTTTTTCATTGGCTTCAAGAATGCCGAGTTCTTCAGCAAGAGATTTTGAAGTATCAGCAATTAAAGGAAATTTCAAACCTTTTAAGTCTGCGTGATCGTTTCTCCAAGCAAGATGCACGTATTCTGAATCAGTTGACGCACCATATAGAGCTGCGTTATTGTTTACAAAGTTTTCATATTGATGATTGAATTCTGAAATTTCTGTTGGGCAAACAAAAGTAAAATCTTTCGGATACCAAAACATTACCATCCATTTACCGTCTTTTTTGTGTGATTCCGAATTTACATTTTCAAATTCTTTGCCTGCCTCTAAAGATACAACTGCCGTTTTGTTAAATTCAGGAAATTTGTCGCCTATTGATAACATAGTTAAACCTCTTTATTATTAATTATTAAAATATTTTCTTCTCCAAAAAATATTCATTTCAGACAAGGTATCCAAATTAAACTTGATTATTAATGTTAATATGGTTATAAATTTAATTTATGGTAATTTCAGCAGTATTCTATCCAAAACTACAGCGATTCAGAGTCAAATAATGTAACTTTCAATATTAAATTTTTAAAGTAGTCTGCCGCGGCGGAAAACCTTTCTCACAGAGTCCGATGAACGGTTTGTTCCTTTGCAGATGTAAAAGACTTAGAAACACAGTAAAAAAATTAAGTGTCTTAAAACATTGAAAAATAAACCGACTGTTCGCAGAACTCTTTAAGGAAAGTCGGTTTTACGATTTTTATTCGAAAAAAATAACCGGAAAATCAGTCGAAAGCCGGATTTGGTCTTTGCCGAAATATTTTTATTCAATGCTGCAAGTAGATATTGATATTGGTTTTAATTTTAACACTGAATTGCTGCAAAACTACCGTTTTCAATTCAAATTATTACTTTGTAATTTTACATATTGTAAAATTTATTTTTAATGAAATTTAATATTTAAAAAGTAATTTAAATGGTTGATACTACGAAAATAATTGTTGTTGGCGACAAAGTACTTGTGCGCCCTGAAGCAGATGCAAACAAAACTTCGAGCGGCTTATATTTACCGCCGGGAGTGAACGAAAAAGAAAAAGTTCAGAGCGGTTACATTGTTAAAACAGGTCCCGGATATGCCGTTTCACCGCCAAGTGATGATGAACTGTGGAAAGAAAAAAGCGATGTAAAATACATTCCGCTGCAAGTTAAGGAAGGCGACCTCGCTTTATTTTTGAGAAAGGAAGCAATAGACCTTGAACTTGACAATCAAAAATTTGTAATTATTCCTCAAAGTTCAATTCTATTATTAATTAGGGATGATGAACTTTTAAATTTTTAAGCAATCTATCAATAATATTCCTTATCGTTTTGACAGAGACGGGATAACGATAGAAAAGCAAAAAAATGTTCAAGAAGAAATTTTAAAAAATTAAGGCAACCTGTGGAAAACGAAGCGTTATTATTTATTCTTAATTATGAAAATTCCGTAAAGGAATTATACAAACAATCCGCTCTATCAAATTTTAAAGCCACTATTAGCGGCGAACCTGCTGACTATCAAAAAGCCGGCGAATTTCAGCTTAAGTTGGAAAAATTTTATTCGAATAAGAAACAATTTGAAAAAATTTTCGAGTTAAAAAAATCTGAAAATATTAAAGACCCAATAATTAAGCGTCAAATAGATTTGATTTATAATTCTTACGCAGGCAACCAATTTGATTCTACTTTACTTGAAGAAATTATCGCTCTATCAACGAAAATTGAGCAGACCTTTTCAACTTACCGTGCTGAAATTAACGGCAAAAAAGTTACTGATAATCAGGTTGATGAAATCCTTAAAAAAAGCATAGACTCGGCTGAATTAAAAACTGCGTGGGAAGCAAGTAAAAATATTGGGGAAACAGTTGCTGCCGATGTTATTGAACTTGTTAAGTTGCGGAACAAAGCGGCGACACAATTGGGATATGATAATTTTCACGAGATGAGTTTAAGCCTGAGCGAACAAAGCGTAGAAGAAATTGATTCAATTTTTGATAAACTTGATGAATATATCAAAGTGCCGTTTGCAAAATTAAAACAAGAAACGGACAGTTTCCTTGCTCAGCATTACGGTGTAAATAATAAGGAACTTATGCCGTGGCATTATCAAGATAAGTTTTTTCAGCAGGGTCCAAACATTTACAAAACAAATTTGGATAAATATTTTGAAGAAAGTGATATCTCGGAAATAACAAAAAATTATTATCGAACAATTGGTATTGATATTGCCGATTTATTTGAAAAAAGCGACTTGTTTGAAAAAGAAGGGAAATATCAGCACGCTTACTGCACACACATTGACCGGGACGGTGATGTAAGAGTTGTTTGTAATATTAAACCTAACCGGCAATGGATGAGTACAATGCTGCACGAATTTGGACACGCTGCTTACGACAAATATCTATCACAAAAATTACCTTGGACTTTACGGCAACCTGCCCACATTTTTACAACGGAAGCTATTGCAATAATGTTTGGGCGAATGGCTGCAAATGCCGAATGGTTAAAAGATGTGATGAAAATTTCAGATATGGAAAAGGGAAAAATCAATGAGGATTGTACTAATTCTCTGCGAATGGAACAAATTATATTTTCGCGTTGGGTGCAGGTGGTTTATCGTTTTGAAAAAGAATTATATAATAATCCCGATCAAGATTTAAATTTACTTTGGAAACAACTTGTTGAAAAGTATCAGCTATTAAAAATGCCTGAAGGCAGGAACAAAGCGGATTGGGCAGCTAAAATTCACATAGCTTTGTATCCGGCGTATTATCACAATTATATGCTCGGTGAATTACTCGCCTCTCAATTATATTATTACATCAAAGACAAAGTGTTGAAAGCAGATTCAAAATCCGTTAGCTTTTACGAAAAAAAAGATGCGGGAAATTATTTAATAAATTTGTTTATGTCATACGGCTCTCTTTATCGCTGGGATAAGCTAATTGAAACTGCAACAGGTGAAAAATTAAATCCTAAATATTTTGCCGAACAGTTTGTTAATAAATGATTAGATCATATTTAAATGAATACTGATAAAGAAATATTTCTGAAAAGTTTATATCCAACAGCATCCTTTATTCTTCTACTTTGGATAATAAGAATTTTTGAAGAATTATTTAAAATTAATTTGGATAAATTTGGTTTGCATCCTCACTATTTGTTTGGGTTGATTGGGATTTTTACCGCCCCATTAATTCACGGGAGTTTTAATCATTTAATTTCAAATACACTCCCACTGTTGTTCCTCGGAATCGGATTATTTTATTTTTATAAAAATTCATCGAAACAAGTTTTTGTATTGCTGTATATACTACCCGGAATTTTTGTCTGGTTTTTTGGAAGAGAGTCATATCACATTGGGGCAAGCGGATTGATATACGGTTTGGCATCATTTATTTTTTTCAGTGGTGTTATCCGCAGAGATACGCGTTCAATAGCTTTGGCGTTGCTCGTAACATTTTTATACGGCGGAATGGTCTGGGGAGTTCTTCCTTTGGACCCGGGCATATCGTGGGAATATCATCTGTTTGGTGCAATTTGGGGAGTGATACTTGCGTTTGTTTATAGAAAGTCAGATCCGTATAAACGCTATGATTGGGAAAATGAAGAAGATGATATTTCAGATACAAAACCTGAAATATCATATGATGATGAATTTACGTTTTGACTTGAATTTTTGAAAAATAATATTTGCTTCCGTCAAAGCCGAATGTTCCATATATTTGTAGTTTACATTATTCATGCTCAAAAAAAATGAAAAATACTTCAAGCTTAGCACAAAAATTAAAGTTACTATCCCGTGATGATTCTGCATATCAGGAACTGCTAGAATTATTCAATTTAAGTGTTAATAAAAAAGAGCATAGTCAATTATTTGATTCACTTGACTCGGGATTTGATAATTTTTTCTGGTTTATTAAAAATGTTGATGATAATGAGTTTGTTTATTACTCAGATGCAGTAGAAATCTTAACAGGATATTCCATTTCTGAATTGCAGGAAAACCGTGAGGGTATTTTTTCTTTTAGCAATGAATATGAATTATCAAAAATAAAAAAACAATTGAACGAATTACTTGATCCGACGACCGAAGATTCTACTGATTTTGAATACCACATCACAACTAAATCCGGTGAAACGCTTACACTGTTTACAACAGTAATATTGGATAGGGACGAAAGTAAAATTCCAAAACTGATTAGAGGATTTTCTGCAAATATTTCCGCAATTAAAAATAACACCGAAAATATTTACAAAGAAGTTGAACGATTAACAAATGTTAATGTACAAAAGGATAAATTTATTTCCATTGTTTCCCACGATTTACGCACTCCGTTTACAAGTCTGTTAGGTTTTTCTGAAATACTGCTTAACGATAACGATTTAACGGATTTTGAACGCAGGGAATATTTGCAATTTATTTATGATGCTTCAAAAAACCAACTTCAAATGGTAAATTATTTATTGGATTGGGCAAGACTGCAATCCGGAAAAATGATTGTTGAAATGCGTAGATTAAATCTTAGAACTCTTGTTTCTAACTGTGTTTCAGTACTAACCGGAGCAGCAATACGAAAGGGAGTGGAAGTAAAAGTAGAAATAAACAAAACATACTTTATTAATGCCGATGAACGTTTGAGTACACAAGCGGTAAGTAACCTTTTGAGTAATGCAATTAAGTTTACACCTACCGGCAAAAAAATATTTGTTACTTCCAATGTTTTCAAAAAGGGTTTGTTGGAACTTGTTGTAAAGGATGAGGGAATTGGTATGGATGATGCCAATCAGGCAAAGCTTTTTAAAATTGATGAAAAACTTTCTCTTGTTGGAACTAATGGAGAAAAAGGCAGCGGACTTGGTTTGACGTTGGTAAAGGAAATTGTAGAAAAGCATAATGGCGAAATTTGGTTTTATTCAAAGTTGGGTGAAGGCAGTGAGTTCCACATTACTTTGCCCGAAGCAGAAAATATAATTTTAATAGTTGAAGATGATTCTGAGGTAAGAAAACTATATCTTCGCACAGTTAATAATGCATTTGAAAACTATAAAGTAATTGAAGCGGAAAACGGTTATGAAGCTATGAGTATTATTCTGGAAAAGATTCCTGCTGCAGTAATAACCGATCACAACATGCCGTTGATGAACGGAATTCAACTGGTAGAAGCAATGAAGAAAAAGTATTTTGATATTATTCCTATAATTGTAATTTCCTCCTTTTTTGATGAAGCTTTGGAAATGAAATATAAAGAATTGGGCATCAATAAATTGATTACAAAACCAGTTAACCTTGACAATTTGATTTTAGATATTAAAGAAACCATTTCAGCTTAGTAAAATTAATTAGATACATATATGAATTTGGAAACACACAACAATCCCAACCTTTCGCAAGAGAGATATTGGTATGCTTTTTATACAAAATCAAGACACGAGTTTAAAGCCGATATTGATTTTAATTCGCTTGGTATTGAACATTATTTGCCAACTGTAACAAGGTTAAAACAATGGAGCGACAGAAAGAAAAAAGTTACAGAACCGCTATTTAAAGGTTATATTTTTGCAAAAGTAGATGAATATGAAAGAGGCATTGCACTTAAAAGCGATGCCGTAGTAAACACGGTAACGTTTAGCGGTCAACCTGCACACGTACAAGACTTTCAAATTGAAAACCTAAAAAGAGTTCTTTCAAAAAATCCCGATGTTTTTGTTTCTGATAAAATTAAATCGGGCACTAAAGTTGTAATTAATTCAGGTCCATTTTCAGGCGTTGAAGGTGTTGTATTTACTAATGAGAATGATGATTCAATGCTTGCAATTACTTGTGATTTGCTTCAGCGTTCTGTAGTTGTGCGGCTTCCATCAAAAGATGTAAAAATTTTAAAGATTTAAATTGAAAGAGTAGCTATGGAAAATCAAAAAAAATTATTAGAGCTTAAAACAGGAGATTATATTGATCATTTTCTCCTTGTTCCTAAAATGGAGGTGAAAACCTCCCGCAACAACAAATCGTATTTAGATTTAATTTTGCGAGATGAATCGGCAGGTTTTTCCGCTAAAATGTGGGATGGATTTTCATCTATTATTAAAGAAATAAAAGAAGGCGATGTTGTAAAAGTGAAAGGGAAATTGGAATCCTTTAATAATCAGCCTCAAATAAAAATTTCCAAGATTCGACCTGTTGATTTATCAGATGGAATATCGGCAGAAGATTTTTTACCTAAATCACAAAGAAATATTAATGAAATGAAGGAAGAATTGAACAGTGTCATTAATTCTATAAAAAATCCATACTTAAATAATTTATTAAAAAAAATGCTGTCCGGCGAAACGTATGAAAAATATATTCGTGTTCCTGCGGGTAAAGCTTGGCATCATGCATACATTCATGGTTTGCTTGAGCACACTTTGGAAATTGTAAAAATATGCAATTTGATGTGCACTATTCATTCTCATTTGGATAGAGACCTTTTAATTTCAGGGGCGCTGCTTCATGATTTTGGAAAGACTGAGGAATTAAGTGCGGATGCTTCATTCGATTATACAACCAAAGGCAAACTTATTGGGCATATTGTAATTGCTGCAATGGCTACGGAAAGAACAGCAAAATCAATAAATGGGTTTCCTGAAAATTTGCTTAATAAACTGATTCATCTTATTTTAAGCCATCAAGGAAAATTGGAACACGCAACTCCGGTGGAACCGAAAACCGTAGAAGCAATTGCTTTGTATCATGCCGATGAATTAAGTGCAAAAACAAATGCATATTCACAGGCGGTGAAACAGGAAGCTAACAGTAATACGGGTTGGACGAGATTTTTACCGCTCGCCGGAACTGCACTGTTAGTTCCAAAAGAAGAAGAAGGAGAGAAATTAAAAGAATCACTTTTCGATTAATAACAAAGAGGTCTAGTTATGAAAGTAAAAAATCTGATATTGTTCACAATTATGTTTTTTGTTGCCTTTGGAATATCGGCATTCGCGCAAACATTGGATGAACTTTTAGAAAAGGGCGACAATTTCACCGAGCAATTTAACAATCAAAAGGCTTTGGACACTTACCAGGAAGCCAACAAACTTTTCCCTGATAATTGGCAAGTTTATTGGAGACTGAGCCGTGCAACTGTTGATATTGCTGAGCACATGCCTACTTCTACCGGTGAACAGGAAGACGCCCAAGAAGCAAAATATCACGAAGCTTTAAAATATGCCGAAAAATCAGTTGCACTTGATTCTACAAAATCGGTTACTTATTTAAGAGTGGCAATTGCCAAAGGTAAAATCGCACTTTTCAAAGGAGTTTTTTCTGTCGGTGGTATTGTTAACTCGGCACGAGATTATTGTAAAAAAGCAATTGCTCTTGATAATGGCGGTGATTACATTCAAGCAATTGCACACTACGTTCTTGCAAGAACACACGCAAAAGTAAGCACAAAATGGGCACCTGCTCGCGCTGTTCTTGGACTTGGCTGGGCTGATTTAGACTCTGCTTTGGTGCATTACAAAATAGCCGATAGTCTTAAACCTAATTTTGTAATGATTGAGCTTGATTATGCAAGAGCACTTGAAAGAGATGATCAATATAAATTGGCAAAAGAACAATTGGAAAAAGCAATTGCATCACCAATTACAGATGAAGACGACGAAGCAAAAAAAGTTGAAGCTAAAGCGTTTCTTGTTGAGGTAAACGAAGAATTGGAATAATTAAATATTTAATTATGTTTCACACATGAGATGCTGTTTGCCGCGGCGAATAATTTTAACATCTCATAAAATTTAATTTTATGCTTAACACAAACCAATAAATAATATTTATTTTAACTAACGCTGAGTTTTTATAACTCAGCGTTTATTGTTTTAGCAAAATAATTCTATGAACTACCCTGAACCTTTTATAAACAGATTACAGAATGCCGATAATATTTTAATTTTTACAGGTGCTGGAATATCCGCCGAAAGCGGGATTGATACATTTAGAGGAAAAGGCGGTTTGTGGAATAAAATGAAACCGGAAGAACTCGCAAGTTTTGACGGGTTTATGAAAAATCCTAATCTCGTTTGGGAATGGTACCAATACCGCCGACAAATAGTACACGAAACTTCTCCTAACTCCGGACATTATGCCATTGCCGAATTTGAAAAATATTACAACTCTGTTTCTGTTGTAACTCAAAATGTTGATAATCTTCACAACAGAGCCGGAAGTACGAATGTTCTTGAGCTGCACGGAAATATTGAAAGGAATTTTTGCATTGACTGCAATACTTTTTTCGGAGTTGAAGATTTTCAATCAGTAAGCGAAGCTCCTAAATGCCCCAAATGTAGCGGAATGATTCGCCCCGATGTTGTTTGGTTTGGTGAAAGTTTACCGCAAGGTGTTTTTGAAAAAGCGGAAGCATTGGCACGGGAAAGTGATATCTGTTTTATTGTAGGAACTTCCGCAGTAGTTTATCCGGCGGCATATATTCCGGTAACAGCAAAGGAATTTGGAGCATACATAGTGGAGATAAATGTTGAGCAGACTGAAATAACACGTTCTGTTGATTTGTCGCTTATCGGGAAAGCAGGAGAATTACTTCCTGAAATTATTAAAAAAATCAAAGAATGGAGAGGCAGTTGATAAATATAATTTTATTTATTCTTTCCGGAATTACATTTTTATTGTTTGCATCGGCATCAATTATTTCCTTTAATGAAAAGGAAACTTTAGCGGTAAAAAGATTTTTACAGTTGTCTCTACTTTTGCCTCTTCCTTTATTATTATTGGCTGTTATAGAGTTTGCGTATAAAAATGAAATTGTAATGTTGATTTTTGTTTTCCTCATTGCCTTGGTTATTCTTTTACTTTTACCGATTGGTAAAAATAAAAATTATCGTCAGACATTTCCCACAAAAAAGTATGACGAACGGAATACAATGTTTTCAAGAAATGAATTGGAAATTGGTTCTGTAAATTTTGGAGATTACTATTCGAAGAATCCCGAGAAAAAAGAATTGGACGATATATTCAGAGCTAAGCCCGGTTTGCTTAAAAGCGGGACGACTCAATACAATCCTTTTCATTACGCATCGGCGGATGCAAGTTTTGAAACAATTGCTGAATTACGAAATTTTGTCAACGGAGATATCAGCGAAAATAAAATTCAATCCAAGCCAGAAGATATTTCAAATTATATTAAACAGTGGTCAAAAAAATTGGGCGCAGTTGATTGCGGTATCACTGAACTGCAAGATTACCATCTTTATTCTGTTGGAGGAAGAGGCAGTCGATATGGAAAAAGTGTAGTAAACAAACATAAATATGCAATTGCTTTCACTGTGGAAATGGCAAAAGAAATGATTAGCTCCGCACCTTCGGGAAGTATGGTTATGGAATCGGGTCAGCAGTATCTTGAATCAGGGAAAGTGGCTTTGCAGATTGCAGGATTTATCAGAAATCTCGGTTACGAAGCACGTGCTCATATTGATGGAAATTATGAAATTATTTGCCCGCTTGTGGCAAGAGATGCAGGTTTGGGCGAAATCGGGAGAATGGGTTTGCTGATGACACAAAAGCTCGGACCTCGGGTTAGAATTTCGGTTGTTACTACTAACTTGCCGCTGTTAACCGATAATCCGCTGAACGATTATTCAATGATTGATTTTTGCACAAAATGTGAAAAGTGTGCCGATTCATGTCCGAGCAAAGCAATTCCTTTTGGCGAGATGAAAGATATTGACGGAATAAAAAGATGGCAGATAAATGCAGAAGCGTGTTTTACATTATGGTGTTCGCTTGGTACTGATTGCGGAAGGTGTATAAGCGTTTGTCCTTATTCGCATCCTGATAATATTTTGCATAACACTGTGAGATTTGGGATTAAAAACTCGTCAATTTTTAGAACACTTGCCGTTAAACTTGATGATTTATTTTACGGAAGAAAACCCCACCCTGCTAAACTACCAAAGTGGTTAAGAGTAAAAGCACAATAGTAGTTTTATCATATTTTTTTTACGTCACTCTCTACGGTTACGAAAATCAAATCTATTATTATATGGTTGATTATCCATATAATAATATGTACATTTTGAATAGTAATTGGGCGATAATTTGGAAAAAGCAGTAACATTTGAATGGGACGAAAACAAGAATAAACTTAACCAAAAGAAGCATAACATTTCTTTTGATGAGGCTCAATATGTTTTCTCGGATTCAAAGAGAATTATTGCAAAAGATTTGGAACATAGCCAAAGCGAGGAAAGGTTTTATTGTTTTGGGAAAATAGCTGATAAGGTAGTTACCGTACGATTCACATACAGAAGCAGAAAAATTAGAATTATTGGAGCCGGATATTGGCGTAAAGGAAAAAATATTTATGAAAAGGAAAATAAAATACAGTGATGGAAATATTGGGGATATTAAAGTGGTTAAAGATTTTTTACCGCAGCCTGAAGAATTAGTATTCAAAGAGGACACAATAAAAGTAACTCTCAATTTGAGCAGATCAAGTGTTGAGTTTTTTAAAAAATTAGCTCAAAAACATGGAGGGCAATATCAAAAAGTAATTAGAAAATTACTTGATAATTATACCTCTATTTATTCTTAAAAAATCATTCATTAAATTTTAATAGACTCTTCGGCGTAAGTATTTTCGGTTTCGCAAACACGTATTTTTACACCGGAAATATTTGAGGGCAATTCCGCTTCCTTAATTTCTTTCAAAAAATATCCGCAAAGATTTTCTGCCGTAGTTTCAAAATCCACAACAACAATATTTGTATTCAGATTTTTCATTGCTTCCAAAAGAAGAGTGTCCTCTTCCCACACAATAATGGTGTGGTCTAATTCATCAACCAAAGGAGCGATTAAATCTTTGACATCAAAATAATCAATTACCATATTGCCGCTTTTAGTAATGCTGCCTTCAAACTCAACGTTTAAGCTGTAGGAATGTCCATGAAGGTTGTAGCACTTCCCTTTGTGGCATTGTAGTCTGTGTCCCATTTCCCAACGGAAATCTTTAGCTATTTTCATCATACTCCTCTTTTGTCAGGGTCCCAAATAAATTTGTGCATCTGAAGTTGAAACCGTACTTTTAATTTATCTTGTAAAATCCAATTTACCATTGTTTCATAATTAATCTTTCCAAAAACCGGTGAGAAAAGAATATTTGCCTTCTTTACCAACTGATACTTGCTCAACATTTTTTTAGACCATTCGTAGTCTTCCTTATTTCCGATAACAAATTTAACTTCATCTGTGTGCTTTAATAATTCAATATTTGAATAAAGATTTTTTTTCTCCATTCCGCTCGAAGGACATTTTAAGTCCATTATTATTTTCACTCGTTTATCAACATCGTCAATCGGCAAACTTCCGCCGGTTTCCAGTAAAACATCAAAACCCTTATCGCAAAGTTTTATCATTAAATTCAAACTTTCGTTTTGACTCAATGGTTCGCCGCCTGTAATTTCAACAAGATTACAGTTATACGAACTGACTTGCTCAATTATTTGTTCTACAGTTTTATCATCACCTTCATAAAAAGCATATTCTGTATCGCAGTATGTGCATCGCAAATTACATCCGGTTAATCGAACAAAAACACAAGGTAAGCCGGCAGAACTTCCTTCCCCCTGAATCGAATAAAATATTTCGTTTACTTTTAACATATAACTGTAATTGTGAATGGCAAAAATACGAATATCTTTAGATTAGTAAAATTTTGATTTAAGAATATGCGGTTTTAAAAAGCCTGTTCAATTCCAAAATAAATCCCGGAAGTATTTTTGCCAAATCCCATGTCAACTCTTGCATCAAGCTTTTCTTTTTTATCAAAACGATAGCGAAAACCGAAACCAAATGAATATTTAGCATTAACCAATTTGAAAGAATTGAAACTCGGAGATACATCACCCGTTGAAATAAATATTGTACCACCAATTTCTTTCCAAACGTGCAACCGTAATTCAGTTTGAAGAGCATAATAGTTTTTATCGCGAAAACGTCCTTGAAAATATCCTCGCATAATATTCGCACCGCCAAGCCTTGGTAGTTTGTAGAAAGGCGGAGTTCCGGTAAGAAATTCGCTGTAAATTTGAGTTGCCAATACAGTGCTTTCTGACAAAAGGATATAATTACGTAGGTTTATTTTTTGACTACTAAAAGTATATTTGCTGCCGATAAAACTTTGGGAATATACACTAGTAAATTCGTAAAATATTCCACTTGTTGGAGAGAACAAATTATCTCTTGAATCATTACAAATAATAAATCCAACACCGGAAACAAATCCGCCGTCAAGACCAAACAAAACATTATTGGTTAAAAATGGATTTTCTTTTCTGTCTGTAATTGTTCTATACTCGCCTTCGTAAATAATACCAAGCTGAAAATTGTAGTTTAGAAGTTTTCTGAAATCTAAATTCACTTGAACAATTTTGTTCAAGTATTCCGGTTGTTTAATTTCATTTGCCGTACTGCCAATGCCATAAAAGTTTTCTTCTAGTTTGCTAAAAGAAAATTTTGAATTTAAGTAATAACTTTCATTGTCAAAATATATTTTCGGTTTTACGTCAATATAGTATTGCCTGTTTGTAGTGTAGTAGCCGGAAAAAATGACTGACGATGGGCGTGCTTCAAAATTTTTTGAACTTCGAAAATAAAATATTCCACCGGCACCGAATGCAAATTGCGTTTCCGGAGTATAAAATAGATACGGGTATGCAAATATTTTATTGTTTGAATTTGAAGTAGAATCCGGTTCTTCAGCAATTATATTTGAAGGAACAGCAAATGCGATAACGAAAGATATAATTAAAAATATTTTCAATATTTGATATGCCTAAATGGTTATTCGTCAAACCCTGGACGAACAAAATAACGAGCATCCGGAAATTTTGCTTCAACAGCGTGCTGCAAAGCTACCAAATGCAATAATATTTTGAAAATGGAATTATCATCATCCGAAATATTCATTAACAAATTTCCCCAAGCACTTATTGAGCGATCAATTCCGATTAATGCTACTTTTGCCGAGCCATCGGAATCTTTCGGAAAATCATCGAATTCATCTTCGTTTTTTCCTGATAATGCACGCATGATTTTTACATAAATCTGATACTGATACCACCGGATTACATCAATTGAATCAAATATTTTAAGTGGGAATTTTTCCTTAAGTGCTTCGTCATTTATTTTTCCAAGCTCTTCTGTTTTATGATTTAGATTGTTGAACCATTCGTCAACAAAATCAATATATTCTTGTGAAGATATTGCACAATCAGTGCTTGAATTAATTAGTCTCTCAATTTTTCTTTCCTCAATATATTCCTCAAAGTCTTCATCCGGTTCTTCTCCATCATCTAAATCAACACCAAACTCTTCGGATTTTTCGTGGAGAAAATCAATTGTTGTGTCCAGTAGATTTTCAAGCACATTCCAAAAAGCAGTGATATCAATATCTTCTCCATCTTCCTTTATTTGCATTTCTTTTTTCATAGCAAAAGTTAAACATTTGGAAGTAAAAGCACATCGTTCACACCAGCTGTCGCAATAATTAAATATTCCGGAAATAAACGATTCGTTATTTTGGTTTGGGTCTTTGTTCATTTTAAATAATTATTTAGAATCCCGTTTTAATAAGTAGAAAATAAAAAACGATTATATAATTGATAATCCTATCTTTGTAAACACAAAAATAAAAAATAATACTTTGAATAAAGAAACTCTTACATATAAAAAAATATTTTTATTTTGGATTCCCCTTGCCGCAACTTGGCTGATGATGTCTCTCGAAGGACCTTTTCTTGCTGCTGTGATTGCAAGAATGGCGGAACCGAAATTTAATCTTGCCGCATACGGCGTTGCTTTTGCAATAGCTTTGCTGTTTGAATCTCCGATAATTATGATAATGACCGCCTCAACGGCATTGGTTAAAAATCGGCAATCTTATTTGAAACTTAGAAATTTCACTTATTCACTAAATGTAATTTTAACAGTATTAATGTTGATTGGAACAGTTCCGTTAATTTTTAATTTCTTTGTAGAAAATTTAATCGGTTTACCTCACCATGTTGCCCAATTAACTCGGTCAGCAATAATTTTGCTGCTGCCGTGGCCTGCTGCAATCGGTTATCGCCGTTTTAATTACGGAATACTTATTGCCAATAATTTAACAAAGCGTGTAGCAGTCGGGACTGTTACACGACTGATAACAATGGGAACTACTGCTGTGCTTCTTTATAATTTAACCGGTTTTCACGGTGTAGAAGTTGGTGCGGCAGCACTTGCAGCCGGGGTTACAATGGAAGCGATTATGAGTAAAATAATGGTTCACAGTACCATAAAAAAATTAAAATTTAAAGACGGTGATATTGGAAGTATAAACTATACAGGAATTATTAATTTTTACTATCCATTAGCATTAACAGCGTTTATTTCCCTCGCAGCACAACCGATGGTAACTTTTTTCTTAAGCCAAAGTCAAAAAGCCATAGAATCTTTGGCTGTAATTCCGGTTGTTACGGCATTGACCTTTGTCTTTAGAAGTTTCGGTTTATCCTTTCAGGAGGTTGGTATTGCTCTAATCGGTGATAATTGGGAAGGCTACAAACCATTAAGAAATTTTGCTGTTATTGCAGGTGGAATTGCCACTATTTTTTTAATGTTAATTGCCTTCACACCGCTTGCTGATATTTGGTTTCATTCGGTTTCAGGATTATCGGTTGAACTGACAAGTTTCTCAAAACTTCCGATAAAAATTATGGCTATTTTCCCTGCACTTACTTTTTTAATTGCATTTCAAAGAGCTATTCTCGTTAATGCACGGCATACCGTTCCGATTACTGTTGGAACAGCCATTGAAGTTTCCGTGATATTATTAATATTGCTTGTTCTTATTCATTACTTAAACTTTATTGGAGTAATAGCTGCAACAATTGCGTATGTTACAGGTAGAATAACGGCTAACGCTTATTTAATGTTTCCATTTAAAAATCTGGTAAAAGAAAATATTCGGAAATACCATAAGGAAAAATTATAAAAATATGTTTACTTATTTTTTAGATCAATATCACCGCCTAAAGTTTTACATTTAATTAAATTTCCTCCGCCGTTCAATTTACCGTAAAATTTTGAGGATGATGCTTTTTCAACGGAAACGTTTTCCAAATTATTATTAATATCACCTCCAACTGCGTGCAAATTTATATCTGCTTTTATTGCCGGAGACAAATGGACAGAAATATCACCGCCGCTTGTTGAAGCAGAAATGCCTTTGTTTTCACCATCTACCATAATTGTTATATCGCCGCCTGATGTTTTAGTTTCTACTTTTCCATTGATTATGCTTGCCGATATATCTCCACCGGAAGTTTTTGCAAAGAAGTTACCTGTAACATTTTTACCGTCTATGTCGCCGCCTGATGTAACCGAATTTGTGTTTCCTTTGCAATTAACAATCTTAATATCGCCGCCCGAAGTATGTGATAAAATTTTCCCCATACTTTTTACAACTTTTATGTCCCCGCCGGAAGTTCTTAATTCCATATTTCCGGTAAGAGTAGAAATAGAAATATCACCGCCTGAGGTTTTTGCCTTTACGTTAAATTTTTCAGGTGCAAAAATTTTATAATAAATAGATATCGAGTGAAAAAGACTGAACCAATTGTGTCCCCGCGAATTTGATTCAAACCTAATGCCGTTTTCATTTTGTGAAAAATCAAAACCAAAATTTCGTTTGGCTTTTTTATTCCCGAATATTTGTATTAAAACTTCATTCTTGTTCCAAGTTACCAATTCAACATCTCCGCCGTCCGCTGAAATAGTAAGAGTCTGATTCTGTAACACATTAAATGATTTTTCTAAAAGAAGTTTATTGTCTTTCCCCGAAATGATTGTTGTAAAAAGAATTCCGGTTAAAAGTAAAAGATTAATAAAATAGCGAATAAACATAACTGCCTCATAATTTGTTGTATATCCTTTTGACGAATGAATAGAGTATTAAGTTACAAATAATATTAAATTCCTTTTAAGAACGGTTTTAAGGAACTCAAATCTAACTGTGGCGATTTATTAAAAATTTTTTGGTATTCGAATATTTAAAAATTCAATTGGAGAAAATATCCACTTTGTTTTCTAAGCAAGCAGCTTAAAACCTTTACCGTGAATATTAATAATTTGTATTGTACTATCATCCCTAAAATATTTTCGAAGCTTTGTAATATAAACATCCATACTTCGCGAAGTAAAATAATTATCCTCTGTCCAAATCGCTTCTAATGCCGTGCTGCGAGAAAGAATATCATTTATGTTTATGCAAAACAGATGCAGAAGTTCAGCTTCCTTTGACGTAAGGTAGTGTTCTTTTTTTCTAATTTTCAAAATCCGTTTGTCATAATCAAAAATGTATTTGCCGATATTATAAATAGCAGTTTCACTATTTATTTGCTTTGATTTTAAATTCACTCTTTTAAAAATGGCATTTATTCGTAAAAATAATTCTTCCGTACTGAAAGGTTTGGTAATGTAATCATCCGCTCCTATTTCAAAGCCTTGTAATTTGTCTTCAAGCATAGATTTAGCAGTTAAAAAAATTATTGGAATATTTTTGTTTTTTGAACGAATAATTTTTGCAAGCATAAATCCGTCTAACTTCGGCATCATAATATCGAGTATGCAAAGATCAAAAATTCCCGATTTAAATAATTCCTTTGCCGCTTTACCATCTTTGGCAAGCGAAACATCAAAATTTTTAATCTGTAAAAATTCTTTCAAAATTGTACCGAGATTTATATCATCCTCAGCAAGCAATATTTTTATGTTTTCAGTTTTCATCATATTGCAAAAATATTGTAAACTTGCTTCCCTTCCCTTTTGTACTCTCAACGTAAATCTTACCGCCATGTGCTTCAATCATTTGTTTTACATAACTCAAACCGATTCCATGTCCTTTAACATTGTGAATATTTCCCGTTGGAACTCTATAAAACGTATCAAAAATTTTAGCATGATGTTTTTTGTCAATCCCGCATCCGTTATCTTCAAATTGTATCAGCATTCCGTTTTTTGTCGTTTTTGTGCTGATTATAATTGTAGGAGTCTCATTTGAATATTTAACGGCATTATCAATCAAGTTATTAAAAGCATTCAGTAAATGAAATGAATCAGCGGCAATATTTTCAATGCTTTCGTCTAAATTCAATTGTAATGTACCGTTAAGATTGGCAATACTTTTTGCAAAATTTTGAGCGGAATTTTTTAATAGCCCATTAATGTTTGTTTCTTTTCGTTTTAGTTCGTAATTACCTTTTTCAATTGCAGCAGAATTCAACAGGTTTTCAACAAGTAAACCAAGTCTTTGGTTTTCCTCCTTAATTACATCTGAATATTTTGCAACTGCAGATTCATCAGTAGTCAAAGCCGGTTCGTTAAGAGCTTCGCAAGCTAACGAAATTGTTGAAATCGGAGTTTTAAATTCGTGAGTTATATTGTTGATTAAATCATTTTTTATCTCGGTAATCTTCTTTTGAGTCAGCAGCATTTTTATTGTCTTAAAAAATACAACCACAATTACGGCAATTAAAAATATGGAAAGAAGAAGCAGTAATCCCACTGATTTAATAATATACAAATTCTTGTGAGGAAATTTGACCAATAAATAATTAGGCGTTTGAAATAATTCCTGCGGAAAAAGTTGAACTCTAAAATTCGTATTGGCGAATGTAACATTGCTGTCGGTTGAGTTAGAAATAAAAACCGTACCGTGTTTTTTGTTCATTACAATAAATTCAAACTTTGCATTAATTCCCTTATTGTGTAATTCGTTTTTTAATAATGAATCAATTTCTGTTTTACTTATACGGTCAGTTATTTTTTTGTTCTTCCCTGAAGTAAATATTTTATCAACCGCTTCATTAATCAATTCCTTTTTTTTAATCCAAACGGTCTTGGCATTAACAGAAACACTTACATTTTTATCTGCAGAGTCATTATCAACAACTGAATGAGTTTCAATTTCTATCTTTGCAATTCCAGAGTCCGATTTTGTAGAAACTGAGTATTTGTACGTAGAATCATTAATAATTTTAAATGTTTTACCATTGTGTGAAAAAATTTCAGTACGTTTGTGCTGCTTACCTTCTTCCGTAGTATCATCAGAATCAAAAATAAAAAACTTATTGTGAGTATCTTCATTTAGAGTTTCCAACACAATCTCAACAGCTTCCTGCCCCTCAAGTTTATCAACAACTTTTGTTAAGGCATCACTTACATTCCTTTCAAAGCGAACATTTTCAATTGTTGCCATTTGGATAATCCAATAAAACTGAATAGCAATAAGCCCAACTACAGCTATAGTCATTAATCCGACAACCAGTTTGATTCTGTCTTTTTTCATATTGCAAATTTATGGTAACATTTTAACTAAATCCTAATTTTAACTTTTTTTAACAATTATTAACTATTCATTAACATTATTAAATAATGGTTCCAGGTATATTTTGAATGATAATTTTAACAATTAACAAATCGGAGTTTATATGAATTCAGTTAGAAAATATTTTGCCATTTTGGCTTCACTATCATTTTTGTTTGCGGCAATAAACTTGTCAGCACAAAATAAGAAGGATAATTCATGGAAATCTAAATTGAAACAGGTTAAAGGAGATGTTCAAAAAATAGTTATCACTACTGAAGATGGAGAGACAACTTTTGAAGGTCAGGCTGCTAAAGAAATGCTCAAAAGAATCAAACGAGAATCAAAAAGGGAAATGAAAGTTGAATTTATTGGGGATGATGACTCTGACGGTGAAAATGTTTATGTAATAAAAGTAGATTACGATGAAGACGGCGAGCATCATTTGGGAAAAGATTTGGTTTGGGTTACTGAATCTGATGATGATTCTTTGAATGCATCAACAAAAATGAAAATTAATGTTGAAGTTGAAAACGGTGAAAAAGAAGTTACCGTAACAACTACCAAAGACGGAAAAGAATCCGTTAAAACTTATAAAGGGAAAGAGGCTGGCGAATTCTTAAAAAAACACAACGGGAAGAATTTTAATATTC
>VAPK010304015.1_pt1 | contig 22859 bp, 19 predicted proteins | sample 3395031 | NCBI WGS metagenome assembly VAPK01 (sample SAMN08290443, study PRJNA428436) | hydrothermal vent metagenome | isolation source: Deep-sea hydrothermal vent chimney 1 | place: Pacific Ocean: Juan De Fuca Ridge
ATTAATCCTAAATTAATCATCGGTCGCTAAATTAAGCGCGTTAAACCTTTTTCGATTGAGTCCTCAAACATGATCAATAATTTTTTGCCAGTGGTTGATTTGAAACAATTTAGTTTGAAACAAATTACTATTTGCATTTTTCTTTGTATTCAGATGAGCGCGCCTTTGTGGGCGGCTACCGTTGTCGAAAGTCGTGACTTAGAAGGGCGCATAAACAAGTTAATGGTTGATGGAGACAGGGTGCGGCTTGAAATCGGCGATAGTGGCTATATGCTGGTCGATTTGGAGAAAAATACATTCTATAACGTTGAGCCGAATGAAGAACGAATTATCGATATGAGTTCTTTTTACAGTATCCCGATTGCGCAAATCGAGGGCGCTGGGGATCGAATTAATGTTCATTTCAAAAAAATCGGTAAAGGGCCTAAAATTGCCGGATACAATACAACTCATTACAAAATGATGATAAATGAATTTGTCTGCGCCGATGAGTATCTTTCCAGGCAAGCCTATGTAGTAGCGGATATGAGAACTTTATTTAGGGCCTATGTTCATATGTCTGGCCGAGAAGCCGCGATGGGTGTGTCGGGAGATGGAGATCCTTGTGAGCGCGTCGAATTTGAAATGACAGAAGCACAATACAAAAAGTTGGGTATTCCAATGCGGACGGTAAGCCGGGACGGGCATACTGATCACGAAATCATGGTAATTAAAACCAATACAAAAATTGATGAAAAATTTTTTGAATTACCTAAATCCTACACCACGCTTACTGTAGAAAATCTGCATAAACTTTTGGAATGATCCTTTAGATTCTGTGTATGAGGTGTTCACGAGGTGTTCATGGACTTATGTTTTTGCACCATGTTGAGGATGTCTGCCATGGTTAGAAAACTGAGTATCTGCGTATACTTCGTATCCGTCTTCCAAAGGTCTTCGGCATTACATTGGATGCGTTCGTTTTGCCACAATTCAATTATCCATTGTGCCGCCACGCGTTCTACCCAGCCAGGCATTAATGATTTTCCGTCTCGCCAATCAAGCAACTTTTTTTTATCAACAGACGTGCCGCTAGCACGGTTCGTTAACTCTTTACTGAGTTGCAATGGTGTTAGACCTGTTAATTCTTCTAATTGATTAATTATGTTATCCATGACTGAGTATTTAAATATTAACGGGTGTTTTTGCTTGTAACCTTAGATTAGTAACAGGCATTCTACCTTAAAATTTCAGGGGATTGACCTGCTTGCTTGATTAATTATAAAGATATTTTGTTTAATGATGTGATGACTTGTATATATACCTATCCGTGATGGGTATATAATTGTTTCATTATGGATGAGTTCCGTATAAAACTTGCTCACTAGATACTTATTTATCTAGACAAAAAAGGGAGAAATAGGATATGGCCGTTACACCATCAACAATGTTGGAATTAGGAACTTACGCACCGGATTTTAGTTTGCCCGATTGTGATGGCGATAAAAAAAGTCGTGATGATTTTAAAGGCAGCGACGGTTTTTTAGTGGTATTTATTTGTAATCATTGTCCATATGTAATTCATATTAACGATGGATTAGCAAAATTTGCTGAGGAGTATCAAGCCAAAGGATTAGCTGTCGTTGCTATTAGCAGTAATGATGTTAGCAATTACCCCGATGATAGCCCAGAAAAAATGATTGAATTAGTCAGACAATACAACTTCACATTCCCTTATTTGTACGATGAGACCCAGGAAGTAGCCAAGTCGTATAGGGCGGCCTGTACGCCGGATTTATTTTTATTTAATAAAGATTTCAAATTAGTCTATCGTGGCCAGTTTGATGGTAGCCGTCCGAGAAATGTGTTGCCCGTTACGGGTAAGGATCTAAGACAAGCGACAGACGCTATGTTGACAGGTAAAACTATTATGACGGATCAAAAACCGAGTATGGGCTGTAATATAAAATGGAAGCCGGGTAATGAACCGAATTATGGTTAATGTTGGTTCGGGCTATGGTGGAATGTCAGTAGGCGGGTGAAATTCGGCAAGATTTTTTTGTACTAACGAAAATGTGCTGTTTATATTTCGCGATATTTCACCGTGTAATACGCCTAGATTTTGTAATATCTCTTGTGCTTCATCAAAGCCAAGCTCAATTATGTTTGTTAGCTTACCCACAAATTCTAAAAAAATCTCTGTTTCATTTTGATTACTGTGGATTAATTTGTAAGGCTCATAAAATAAGGTAGCATGCGTAATTATATATCTGGCGGTTAAATCGGGTGATAGCTCTGCGTCAAACGCGCCTTTGAATGCTGTTTGCTTATCGCTAAGTTGTACGCCGTTTAGTTGATTGCCGGTGTGAGGTAATGATTCATCAAGCTTTTGCTTTACGACTCTTAATAATAATTGCAATGGGTGGTCTCGTACTTCAAGTGAAACTGAAGATTTTGAAGAAAAGGGTGTTGGCGTGTCAGATTCCTTTCGGTCAGCTATGTGCTGAACTGCACGAACATTCCTGTTTTCAGTTTGAGGATGAGTAGTGGGTTCTATTGCTGGGCCAGTAAATGATTTTACATCCACATTAAATCCCTCCGCTTGTCAATTTCTCGGTCTTATTTTATTGTAGCATTTATAAAAAGGAAATAGAGGGGTTTGCTATTAATATAATCAATAATTATATGCCCATCACAAGTAGGGGAATTTAGTCGCAATAGGTAGATGCCTACCAAAACATAAAAAACAGGAAGCTGCCTAGCAGAAATCGATAGATGACATAGGGCAACATGCCTGTTTTTTCCAATAATTTTAAGAAAAAGTGGATGACGACAAATGCGGTACAGCCTGAAATCAAGGCGCCCAGGAAAAGCGTATTCCATTCAATGTCATTGTGTGACGCATTTGCCAGGTCGAGTGTTTTCAGTAGGCCCGGTAAAAGTATTGCTGGAATTGACAATAAGAAAGAAAAGCGTGCAGCTGCCGCGCGATTCAGACCAATAAACAAGGCAGCCGTCATTGTGATACCGGATCTGGATGTTCCGGGTATTAACGCGATCGCTTGAGCACAACCTATAATCAGAATATCTTTTAATGTTAGTGTGTGTTCATCTCGCTGGCGTTTCCCGTAAGCATCTGCCCACCATAATGTCAGGCCAAAAATAATTGTCGTTGTCGCGATGACGAGAGGGGAACGTAATGATGTTTCAATGACATCTTTGAATAACAGGCCCACTATTCCTACTGGTATGGTACCTATTATGACACCCCAGGCCAGCAGACTGTCAGGTGTTTGTTTGAAAGTTGTTAGTGACTTGAGCCAGTCTTTTGCCATGAGGATCAGTTGTTGTCTAAAATAAAACACCACCGCGCTTAACGTGCCAACATGAACCGCTACATCAAACGCCAAGCCTTGGTCTTGCCATCCCGTTAATATGGGTACCAATATAAGGTGGGCAGAACTGGAAATGGGAAGGAATTCAGTCAACCCCTGAATAACTGATAATATGAATAATTGAATAAAATCCATTTTTCTAGCCTTTATCTAACATGGTATGTTTTTGTATACTTTCAAGCATAGTATTTATAGTACGGGGAAAAGTCGCGCACGTTGATCTGTCTGTTTAAAGCCAATTAAATCACGCTCTAATTCTTTCGGTAGTTGTTTTGTTAAAGCTAACGCTTTAAACCGTTCGCCCATTTCAGTAGGTAAGGTTAGTTTCTGAATTTGCTGGCTCAATTCAATTTGTTGTTTTAAATCATCACCTGAAAGAGCTTGTGTCATAGTTTCCAGTCCACATCCAATTAGAAAAAATGCCTGCGTAGTATAACCACTCACATTAAGGCCGGCATCGTCAGCGCATTCTGCTAGCGCTGTAAAATTTATATGCGCAGTTATGTCTTGTAAACCAATTAATATAAAAGGGTTAGAATGTGCATGATGACGGTAGTGGCACATTAGCGTACCGGAAGTGCGTTGCGGATGGTAGTACTCATGCTCCGGGTAACCATAATCTATGATGAGTATCAGGCCTTTTTTCATAAAATTTTGTGCTGATCGAATCCAGGCGTTTGCAGCAAGGTTTATCTCAGATACATAGGTATCTGGAAGATTTTTTGTAATTCTGCTGATTTGGTTTTTTAAAAATGCGTTATCAGTATCTCCTTTATTTAAGGTAAATTGATCATTGGCCAATGTGACGTGTAATTCAGTGGCGGCATTTTTTTGTGCTTGAAATAAATGGACGGGCATTGCATCGAGTAATTCATTTGCTAATATTATGCCTTCATACGAGTTAGACGGGGGCTGGTCTAGCCATTTTACTAATTCAAACAAATGATTTGCATGTTTTTTAACAGTAGCTTGTTGTCGTTGCCGGAGGTCAGCACTGGTTTCGAGAATAAAATAATTATCTGGTAGATTGTTTATTTGTGCCAGCTCCAATAAGATGTCAGTGGCCATTTTTCCGGTGCCAGCACCAAACTCCAGAATATTTTTTTTTTCGAGCAATGGTAGTACTTGTGCACATTGTTTTGCTATACACCGTGAAAATAACGGTGATATCTCCGGTGCGGTTGTGAAGTCTCCAAATTGGCCAATCTTGTTGCTGCCAGCACTGTAATAGCCCAGTCCTGGCGTATACAACGCTAATTCCATAAAACGGGAAAAAGGTATGCTTTTCAGGGATTTTATTTCATTTTTGATTAGCGTTTCTAATTGTCGGCTGTGCTCAATTGCGTCCACGTCGGGTACCGGGAGTCCCGCGGGAACATAATATTTGCTATTATTAGGTTCATTCATATTCAATTGATTTAGGTAACCAGAGTTAAGGCGTGGAGAATAACATAGAATCACTCAAAGATAAGGTTGTATTAATCACCGGTGCTGCACACCGAATTGGCGCGATGACTGCCCGCAAATTACATTCTGCCGGGGCCAATATTGTGTTGCACTGTCTTTCTTCACGCTTGGCGGCTGAGGCGTTGCAGTACGAGTTAAATACAAAACGAAAAAAATCTGCACACCTGGTTCATGGGGATATTCTTCAGTATGATAATCTGGTAAATATTATAAATGATTCATTTTCGGCGTGGAACCGTCTTGATGTGTTGATCAACAATGCTTCTATGTTTTATCCCACTCCAGTGGGCGCAGTGGATGAGCACGCCTGGGATGAGTTGATAGGCAGTAATTTAAAGGCGCCTTTTTTTCTTGCACAAGCCGCTGCCCCCCATCTTAAAGAGCGTAATGGCTGTATTGTTAATATTGTTGATATTCACGCAGACCGGCCACTGAAGGTCTATCCAGTCTATAGTATTGCCAAGGCAGGTCTGGTGATGCTGACTAAGGCGATGGCCTGCGAGTTGGGGCCTGAAGTGCGGGTCAATGCGGTTGCGCCTGGTGCAATTTTGTGGCCGGAAGGCGAGATGGATGATGCGCTAAAACAAAAAATTATCTCCCGCACATTATTAAAACGTCAAGGAGATCCATCTGATATAGCCAATGCAATATATTTTTTAGTGAAGGATGGTGGCTATGTCAGTGGGCAGGTATTGACAGTCGATGGCGGAAGGTCAATTAATAGCTAATATTTAACCACGGACGATTGCCTTCATACTGTCGTCCGTGGTTAACAAACTTATAGCAGTACCCTCTCAATGCTACCCCGGGTTGCTTTTGTGATAAATTCTTTTTGCCAGTTTTTACCCAGTAATTTATTTGCCATTTCGACAACAATGTAATCAGTGTCTAAGCCCGTTGTGTTCTTATATCGGGCCAAGCCTTGTTGGCAGGCGGGGCACGACGTTATTAATTTGATGTTGTCAGGTTCCGTTTTTAGCGACGTGCTGATTTCATTTATACCCTTTTGTAATTCTTCTTCCTTACGAAATCGTACTTGTGTGGCAATGTCGGGTCGGGATAGTGCAAATGTTCCCGCCTCACCGCAGCACCTGTCAGATAATAATACGTTTTTGTTTAGCAGTTTTGACACTATATTTATTGGGTTGTCACTTTTAATGGGGGAATGGCAGGGGTCGTGATACAGGTATTGTGTTTTATCATCACTGCTAATAGACACGCCCTTTTCGAACAGGTATTCATGTATATCGATGAGACGAGAACCTGGGAATATTTTTTCCAATTGGTATTTCAATAATTGATCCAGGCATGTGCCACAAGAAACGATGACTGTTTTTATGTCCATGTAATTCAGGGTGTTTGCAATACGATGAAACAGGATTTGATTTTCGGTTGAAATTTGATCTCCTTTTTTGGTTTCACCGCTGGATTTTTGCGGATAACCACAGCAAAGATAGCCAGGAGGTAACACGGTTTGTATGCCCATATCATATAACATAGCCAGAATTGCGAGCCCTACCTGGCTAAACAGGCGCTCAGACCCACATCCGGGGAAATAAAAAACGGCTTCAGAATCTTCATTCGTTTTCTGTGGGTCACGTAGAATAGGTACATTTTTATCTTCCTCAATACCCAAAAGCGCACGTGTTGTTTTGCTTGGTACGTTGCTTGGCAGCGGTCGTTTTACAAAATGTACAATTTGCGTTTGTATAGACATTTTTCCGGTAGTTAACGACGGTGTTTTTGTTGGCTGTAATAAACGACTGTTTTTAGCAACGCTGAATGCAGCGCGTTGCGCTTTATATCCCCAATCAATTAATATTTTTTTTGTCGTCTTAATGGCGGCGGGGTCTGTTAAATTTAAATACGCCATTGATAATTTCGTCGCCAGGCTAAAGTGTTTTTTACCTCTGGATTTTAGTATATGACGCATGTGCATGGAAACATCACCGAAGTCGATATCGACAGGGCAGGGGGCTAAGCATTTATGACAAACTGTGCAATGATCCGAGATGTCGTTCATTTCATCGAAGTGACGTAGGGAAATACCTCTACGAGTTTGTTCCTCATATAAAAACGCTTCTATAACCAAACCACTGGCGAGAATTTTGTTGCGTGGTGAGTAGAGTAGGTTGGCTCTTGGTACATGCGTGTTGCAAACCGGTTTGCATTTTCCGCAGCGTAGGCAGTTTTTAATCTCATCATTGAGCTTTCCAAGTTCACTCGCCTCAAGGATCAACGCTTCTTGTTGGACGAGTGTGAGTGAGGGAGTATATGCTTTATCTATGCTGTCTCGTGATAATAGTTTTCCGCGATTAAAGTTATTTCCAGGATCAATTTTATTTTTATACTCTTTAAAGGCGTCTATACTTTGTTGCTCAACAAAAGGCATTTTTGTTATGCCTATGCCATGTTCGCCGGATATGACACCGCCTAATGATTTGGCCAATGCCATGACTCGTGAGACGATTATATTTGCTTCACGCAACATTTCATAATCATTTGAGTTCACAGGGATATTTGTATGGACATTGCCGTCGCCGGCGTGCATATGTGTTGCGACAAAAAGGCGTTTGGCGCGTATTTCTTTATGTATGTTGTCGAGTTTGTCTCTAATAAAAGCGAGTTCTTGGCCGCAAAATATATTTTTCAGTGGTTTTTCAACTGAATGTCTGTAAGAAATACGCAGCGATCGGCGCAACAATAAACTTAGAAATGTAGTGTCTGGTTTTATATCTGCGCTATTATTTTTCTTGATATCGAAATCACTGCCAATATCATTACCAACATAAGTGCCAAAGTTGAGTGTGGAAATACTGTCATTTATATTGCTATCCAGTTTCGAAAGTATGGTTTCCCATTTGGTTTTGATGGTATCAAGTTGTTTTTTTGCTTCGACAAACTTTCGTCCAATAAATTGATCGTTTTCTTCCTGATTCTGTTCAGACGTTCTGTGCTGGATGGATTCATTTTCCAGGTAGGCTTGCACCTTTTTAATCATGGCGAGCTTGTTTGTAATTGAATGTTCGATATTAATTCTTTCTATATTTTCACTGTATTCGGGGAGTTTGTTTAAAGGGATGACAACGTCTTCATTTAATTTAAATGCATTTGTATGTGCAGCAATAGCAGCAGTACGCGCCCGATCGGCCCAAAATTGCGCTCGCGCATTTTTGCTGGCAGCGATAAACCCTTCAGCATCTCTTTTGTTCGCCATGCGCACGATAGCCGAGGCAGTTGCGGCGACACTATTTTCATCGTTTCCGGCTATATCAATAAGAAGGACCATTTTGGGTAGCTCGGGTCGCGCTGCTTTTGTTGTATAATTAACGGCATGCACATAACGTTCATCTAAATGTTCCAGTCCGGCAAGTGCAACGTTGGGTAAGTTATCCAGATATTCTTTGGTTTCGATAATGGCGGGAACTGCTTTTTTTAAATCGTGGCCAAAAAACTCCAAACAAACTGTTCGTATATATTGGTGTTGGTTATGTAATATAAATACGGCGGATGTAATCAAGCCATCACAGCCTTCCTTTTGTACGCCGGGAAGGCCTCCCAGAAATTTATTGGTTACATCTTTGCCTAAGCCTTGTTTGCGCAATTCTTTACCAGGAATAGATAAGATTTCTGTTTTACCGGACCTGGTTTTTCCATCGGCCTGAAAGCGAAAAATGCGAAATTTAACCATTTCCAATTCGTGTATTTTTCCAAGATTGTGGTCAAGTCGCTCAACTTCCAGCCATTGTGCATCGGGTGTAACCATGCGCCATGACAGGAGATTGTCCAGTGTTGTTCCCCACATTACCGCCTTTTTACCGCCAGCATTCATCGCAATATTGCCACCAATTGTAGAGGCATCCTGGGACGTTGGGTCAACAGCAAACACAAGATTATTTGCCTCCGCCAAATCGGAAACTCGACGTGTTACCACGCCCGCTTCAACACGAATGGTCGAGTACTGGCGTTTTATACCGGTTTCATTCTCAACAGGAAGTGATTGTGATTTGATTGAAAATACTTGTTCCAGTTTCTCGGTATTAATAATCGCCGTTTCGGGGTGCAGCGGTATAGCGCTGCCGGTATAGCCGGTGCCACCACCACGCGGAATGATGCTTAGTCCGAGTCCTATACACGTTTTAACAATGGCCGCTATCTCTTCTTCATTCGTTGGTGTGATCACAATAAAAGGATATTCAATACGCCAGTCACTGGCATCAGTTACATGTGAGACACGCGAAAAACCATCGAATAATATATTGTCGCGATGCGTTACTTTCAGTAAGGCTTTGATTGCCGTCTTTTGTTGTAATTTTTGCTTTGGTAACCAGGCTTCAAACCGGGAGACGGCCTCACGTGAGGCGTGTAATAATTCGAGCGCGAGCTTATTTCCATCGGTGCGATCTGAAATCTGGTCTAGTCTGTGATGTAAGGCATGAACCAGGGAATTCCATCTCTTTTGTGAGGCCATTAAGTCATCTTGAATGAAGGGGTTGCGGGTTATCACCCACATATCGCCTAATATTTCAAATAACATTCGCGCGGAGCGGCCAGTTCTACGGGTAGCTCTGAGCGTGTTTAGTATTTCCCACATTTTCAGGCCGAGGAATCGAATGACAATTTCCCGGTCAGAGTAAGATGTATAATTGTAAGGAATTTCACGAATTCGTTCGTTTATTGCCAATCGGTTTGTCGCTGTCATAAGGGGTGAATCAGATTAGTTTGTTTTTAGTTTGTTTAAAGGTGCTGTACTAAAGTGTAGAGGATATTATCCGATGTATTGGAGTGTACCATAAGCGGATTTGCTAATTATTTTTCTAATTATTCGGCGAGGGAAAATAGCTGAAATTTTTCCATATCGCGCGCTATCTGGATTAACACAATAATTAATTTACAGGGCGTAATATACAAGGCCAATTATGTCTACTCAGCTACAAGAAGACGAAGAACAAGAAAAGATAGATGTTGATACTCTTGAGGGATTAGAGCCGATTTCATCACTCTCTGCAGAGCGTCTTCAGGATTTGGCTGACATTACCGTTATTGAATCGATAGATGCAATGAAATGTCTGTTTGCGGAAGGTGACACAGATGAGAATATGATTTTTTTACTAAATGGGGATATAGAGTTACGTTCAAGTATTAATCCTAATGTGCAATCTATTACTGCAGGTATGCCGGAAACCTGGAACCCGATTGCAAATAAACAGCCTCGACAATTAACTGCAATTACAAAAACACCAGTTGAAATTATCAGAATTAATATTGATAAATTCGATCAAATGCTCACTTGGGATCAAATGGCGACTGCGAATGTGTCAGACGGTGACAAGATCAAGGTCAAAGGAATGGGGGGCGATTGGCGCACCAAGCTAAAAAGTAATTTGACCCTGAATAATCTACCGCCTGCAAATATAGAAAAATTGTTTGATCGAATGGAGGCGGTGGATGCTGCTGTTGGGGATGTGATTATCAAGCAGGGCGATCCAGGCGATTATTTTTATTTGATTGATAGTGGGGTTGCCAAAGTAACACGGCAAATGATGGATAAAGGTAAACCTATAGAGCTTGCTGAACTGGGGTCGGGTGTTAGTTTTGGTGAAGAGGCGCTTATATCTGATAAACCGCGAAATGCAAATGTGATCATGGTTTCTAATGGTAGGCTTTATCGTTTGTCGAAGCCGGATTTCGATGAGTTGTTAAAAGAGCCGCTGCTTGATAATTTGGCGTTGGATGCTGCATTCGAAAAACTGGAAGAAGGCGCTATGTTTCTGGATGTGCGTGTTCCTTCAGAATATAAGCAAGGGCATTTACCAAATTCTATAAACATCCCACTTAATGAATTGAGGCAGCGTATGAATGAGCTGGATAAGGAGTATTTTTATATTTGTTATTGCAGTACTGGCCGTAGAAGTTCGGCTGCTTCGTTTATCCTGGGCCAACAAGGGTTAAAAGCGAGCATATTAGATAAAGGTATTCAGGCTGTTCCTAATACTTTTTTAATTGTCTAGTTGTTTTTGTCTGCAATCGACGAATTGCGAGATTTAATTGTGCGATATTTAAAAGAGGGGGCGAAAAAAAACGGTTTTTACTAAAAAAGAAGCGGCTTTTACTAAAAAGTTAAAGCCGCTTAGTTCTTCTTATAGTTATTATTTCTTATATTTATAGGTTTACCCTGCCGCTAGTATCTGTTGCTAGTGTAGGGATTCGGTTTTTTTGATTATTTAGAAATAACTATTCAAAAAAATTTTAGAGCAGTTGTTGGACTGCGATAGTTTTATTCAATTCATAGTTTTATTCAATGCGCATATAAAATTCATTAAAAAAATATGACGCAAATCTAACTGATTTGTTGGGACGGGTCAAGCTCTCAGAAAAAGAAAATATATTGATAGATGCTAATGCATTGGTCAGCTGTAGATTTAGAATAAATAAAATTTAGAAATAAGTATAAAGAGACTTTTTTGTGCGGTTCCATAGTCAAGTAGTCAGATTTATCCTGTGGATCAACGCTGTACTATCAACAACGGTGCTAACGCTAATGAGTCACAATTGCAAAGGGATATCAATAGGCAACAACGATTTAGCGTGTTAGAAAACTTACGATTATACGCCTGGCATTATTGGGGCGTTGTTGTGGGATTTTAGCCGGTGGTGTGATCGTCCTCTTTTGTTTTGCGATAGATAGAAGTGGTGCAAATTTCCTTTCTTCCTTTCTTCCTTTCTTCCTGGCGGTCTGGTTGAAAACTATTATTTAATTTGGTTCTTCATTAGAGTTACCTATTGTTGTATTCGTAGGTATTTGCATGGGCACATTGGCGTTTTTATTTGTATCCTTGCCGCAAACGTTTGCCAAGTGCGGTTGAAGGTATTTCTATTTGGCAAAGAATGTTGATTGCTGATGACGGTCATTATCGCATTGATGGCAAGTAATTTTTTTAAAAAAGAGTCCGTTTTTTTATCATTGTTAAAGGCGTGTGGTTTGGATTAGTAAAATGACCCGCTAACACAATTCCTTAGGAGGGCGAGTGTAGCCAGTGTCATGGGTTCGCCATTCGTTTTTATGCCTCGACGAATGTCTTTGCAGCAAGCGACAGATTTACTAAATATGAATCCTGTCCGGGTTTTAATCGAAGAAGCCAAACCAGCAAAACCATAAGACGATACTTACTAGGCCAGTATAGGCCGTAGATTTACTTCGTTATATCATACAAGCAGGATGAAAATAGTGAAAATAAAGGTCTTAGTGAACAAGTCGATTTAACGGAAATTTCAGCTTCCGTGATATGACATCGCTCCGATACACATACTAGCAACTTTGCAAGAAGTAATTGCAATTTTGAAAAGCTCAAAATCAAGCATGTTTTATGTTGCGCGGATTAAACGAACAGGAGCAGAAGAAAAGGTATATGGTGTATTTACAAGCGAAACAATAACGCCCATTATCGATATAAATAGACGTCTGTTATATTATTGAAATGATGCAGTTATAGTGTAAAATTGCAACAAGGAATTAAGGAGTAATTAAGAAATATATAACGGATTTGAAAAATTAAATGATTGAAAAATTTGTGCGCACAATAACATGTATATTACCAGTAGATAAGCGAAGAACCGGTCATTGTAATCAGTGTGGTGAATGTTGCCGTTTGCCGTATAAATGTAGTTTTCTCAAGATAGATGAAAATGGTAAAAATAGGTGTTCAGCCTATAAGTTTCGGCCGCTGAATTGTAGAAAATTTCCAAGAACTGAATCACAGATAAAGCCGGTGGCAAATGTGTGTAGCTATTCGTTTGTTGATTCATCTTGATGCGTTTCAATATTTCTCTAGCGTTTTTCTGGCGTTTCTTAGTAAGTGTTCTTATAAATGAATTCAAAATTTAACGATACGTTTCTATTTGGGTGTACGGATTGAGTGTGCAAATAGGAAGTGTAAGTTATTAATAATACAGATTTTTATTAATTATTTGCGATTATGCGATTAAAAAAATTCATATGCTTTGGGTGAAAGCTTTCCATATTATTTTTATGGTCACCTGGTTCGCCGGTTTGTTTTACCTGCCACGGCTATTTGTTTACCATGCGGCCTGTGAAGATGAGCCTGGGCGTGAGCGATTTAAAGTTATGGAATTTAAATTGCTGGTTATCATGACTATAGGGGCCATAGCGACGACGATTTTTGGTATATGGTTGTTAGTGTCCTATGCTTGGGTGAGTTTCGCCGATTCGGCATGGCTACACTTAAAATTAGTGATGGTTATTATACTCATTCTTTACCATGCGTATTGCTGGAAACTGGTACAGGAATTCAAGGTGAGCCATACCCGACATGGGCATAAATTCTATCGTTGGTTGAATGAATTTCCAGTATTACTTCTTGTCGCAATCATTCTGGTTGTTGTTGTTAAGCCATTTTAAAGAGTTTTTTCTGGTATTTCACTGTTTCTAATTAATAAGTTCTAGCAAACAAAGTTTCAAGCAAATTAAAGTGAATATAATCACAATGTTGTGGTGTATAATTGGCCTTTTGGTAATAGCCTTGACGGTGTACGCCACATAACATAAAAAAGGATGCATGATGAACGATCAATCCCCCATCCCTGTAGTTTTGGTTTTTTCTGGGAATGACCCGAGTGGCGGCGCTGGTGTGCAGGCTGATATTGAGGCTATTGCGAGCATGGGGTGTCACGCTGCACCGGTGATAACGGCGATTACTGTTCAGGACACAGAGGACGTCTCTCGAATTGAACCCGTTGATGCGATTACGGTGATGGATCAAGCGCGAGCAGTATTGGAAGATATGCCTGTTGCTGCTATCAAAATTGGTTTGCTTGGTTCTTCAGAAAATGTAGAAGCTATACATGCGATACTGATGGATTATCCGGAAGTACCGGTTGTACTTGACCCTATATTAGAAAGTGGAAGTGGGAGTCTACTGGTTGATGATGAAACGGCCGAGGAAATGGTGGATTTGTTGTTCCCATTAACGACGGTGTTAACGCCTAATTCACAAGAGGTCATTGCTTTTGCACCAGAGGGAGATAACCTGGAGTCGCGAGCACAAGAAATACTTGAAACTGGATGTGAGTTTTTACTCATTACAGGTACGCATGAAAATACCAAAGACGTTGTAAATACGCTTTATGGCGGCTCCAGGCAGTTGGAAACATATACTTGGGAACGCTTACCGTTTAGTTATCACGGCTCAGGGTGTACGTTGTCGGCCGCGATCGCTGGCTTGTTGGCACAAGGTTTGGACCCCTATTCTGCGTTTAATGAAGCACAGGAATATACATGGGATGCATTGAAACATGGTTATCGTATTGGCATGGGCCAACATTTGCCAAACAGGTTTTTTTGGGCACATGGCGATGAAGCTCCGAGCAGGGAAGCAGAGCTAGATGCATCGTGAAAGGCGCCACACCCGGTTTACTTTAAAAGGTTTGTATGCAATTGCAGATGCAGAAGTCATCGGCTCTAAACTGTTAGTGGAACAAGTAACGAAGGCGATAAAAGGCGGCGCTGCACTGATACAGTACAGAAATAAAAGCGGTACCGAAGTGCAACGCAAACAGGACGCACAAGCTTTGCTGGCGCTGTGTCAATCGCATCGTGTGCCATTGATTATTAACGATGATGTTGAATTAGCTCACTTATTGGGTTGCGATGGTGTGCATTTGGGCAAGCATGATATGTTTGTGCGAAAAGCACGGGAAATTTTGGGGGAGGGCAGTATTATTGGCGCCTCGTGTTATGATAGTTTCCAGAATGCTTTAAGGGCGCAACAAAGTGGAGCAAACTATGTCGCGTTTGGACGTTTTTTTTCATCGAGAACAAAACCAAACGCGATTCCCGCTCAGATAGAGCTTTTGCATTCTGCAAAATCCCATGTGCATGTACCAATTGTTGCGATTGGGGGCATTACTCATGAAAATGCCCGAACACTTGTCAATGCGGGTGCGGATATGTTGGCAGTCATTGATGGTTTGTTTAACCAGGAGGACGTAGAAGTGGCCGCGCAACATTATGCTCGTCTTTTTCAGGATAAATTTTTTCAGGATATAACATAAATTCATTGTAACGTAACAGGCGATAACGATATTCTGGCAAGCCTATATTAAGTAAGGATCTAATACTGATGACAAATTCTCATACTTTATTTTTAGAAGCAAAAAAGCATATACCCGGAGGTGTTAATTCCCCGGTGCGCGCCTTTAATGGTGTGGGTGGTGATCCGATATTTTTCCGCAAGGGTGAGGGCGCCTATGTTATAGACGAGGATGATAATCGATACGTCGATTATGTTGGTTCATGGGGGCCAATGATTGTTGGTCATTCCCATCCTGATGTCTTGCAAGCAGTGCAGGAGACGGTGAGCAACGGCCTGGGTTTTGGTGCACCCACTTCGATTGAAACTGTGATGGCTGATAAAGTGTGTGAATTGGTACCTTCGATTGACTTGGTGAGAATGGTAAATTCCGGGACCGAAGCAACGATGAGCGCTATTCGGGTTGCACGCGGATTTACCGGTCGTGACAAAATTGTAAAATTTGAAGGTTGTTACCATGGGCATTCTGATTCGTTGCTAGTTAAGGCCGGGTCAGGCGCATTAACCTTAGGTGTGCCTACATCGCCAGGTGTGCCCGTTGCATTGGCAGAACATACGGTTACATTAAATTACAATGACATTGATCAGGTTCGTGATACCTTTTCACGCATCGGGCATCAGGTCGCGTGTATCATCGTTGAGCCTGTGGCGGGTAATATGAACTGTATTCCCCCCGTGCCTGGTTTTCTTGAAGGTCTGCGGGAGGTCTGTAATGAATACAATAGCGTATTAATTTTTGATGAGGTCATGACAGGTTTTCGGGTGTCACTTGGCGGCGCTCAAGCGTACTATAATGTTGCCCCAGATATGACAACGCTTGGAAAAGTGATTGGCGGTGGTTTGCCAGTCGGCGCTTTTGGCGGGAAACAGGAAATTATGCAGCAAGTTGCGCCATTAGGGCCCATTTACCAGGCAGGTACATTGTCAGGCAATCCGGTGTCAATGGCTGCAGGCTTGGCTACATTAGAATTGATTTCTAAACCAGGGTTTCACAAAAAATTGTCCCAGACGGCTGAAAAACTTGTAAATGGTCTTGCCGAAGTAGCTCGGTCGGTGGGCATACCTATGGCTACAAATCAGGTCGGTGGTATGTTTGGTTTTTTCTTTAGTGAAGAATCAAATATTACCAGTTTTAATCAGGTGACCAGATGTAATATAGACAGATTTAAATTATTTTATCACGGTATGCTGGAACAAGGTGTTTATCTTGCCCCGTCAGCTTATGAAACAGGGTTTGTTTCAAGTGCGCATGATGATGACGCATTAAATGAAACATTGTCTGCTGCTGAAAAAGTGCTTGCTACGTTATAACTATATAAAATAAGTAATAAATAATAATACAAAGATGCTAGATAACTTTTCAAGGGGGCTTTGGGTTCTCTGCTGTGCCGTTTTTCCTTTGCAACTGGCTGTAGGCGATGCAGCTATTCCTGTTACAGTGAAGTCGTTTAAGCAACTGGCGATTTATCCCACTATTCATGTGCCTGCTTCGGTAGTGAGTTTGAACAATAGCAAATTAAGCGCGGAGGTAAACGCGATTATTAAGGACATTTTGGTAGATGTCGGGCAAACCGTGGATCGTGGTTCGGTTCTTTTCAAATTGGATTCAAGTTATTATCAGCTTGAGTATGATCGCAGTAAAGCCGCATTGCAATCAATTAGGGCGAAGCGTGATTTGGCTGACTATCAGTTGCAACGAGCAGAGAGTTTGTCGAAGCAAAATGTTGTCTCCGAAGAGTTGTTGGCGCAAAGAGAATCTGATTTAAAGGTGCTTGCCGGGGAGGTGGCAGTACAGAGAGCGTTGCGGGATATTGCAAAACGAAACCTGGATAGATGTACTGTAAGAGCGCCATTCAAAGCCATTGTCAAAGAGCGGTTGGGGCATATCGGCGAGTTGGCCAGTATCGGTACGCCACTAATTCATATAGTTGATGCAGAGAAACTGGAAATTTCTGCAAAAATACATACAAATGACGTCGCTTCCTTGAAGTCCGCAAAAAAAATCGAATTGCTAAGTCAAGGTGGGCGATTTAATATCGAATTAAAAAACATTACGCCTGCCTATGATTCATTTGAAAGAAGCCAGGAAGTGCGATTTTCATTTGTTGGTAATGACGTTGGCAACACCGACCTACCAGGCGCATTTGGAAAAATTATATGGAATAAGACGGTGCCACATATTCCTGCAGATTTAATGGTGCAGCGCGACGGTAATCTGGGTATTTTTATCCTTAAAGACAATAAGTCACGTTTTGTTAAGTTAATAAACGCCAAAGAAGGGCGGCCAGTCGCGCAGCCGCAATTACCTGAAGCTGCTTCTATTATCGTGGATGGCCGTTACCGACTTCAAGATGGTAATGGTGTTAAATTAAAACAACAGCAATAAAATGCTACGCAGTTTTTTAGAAAATCATGTACTGGCAAATATTACGTTTGCGGTTATTCTGGTAGCCGGCACTGTGTCCTATCTAGAGTTGCCTCGCTCACAAGATCCGGAAATAAATTTCAACTGGATCAGTGTTGTTACCTCATTGCCTGGTGCTTCCGCAGAAGATGTGGAAAAGCTGGTGACAGATCCGTTGGAAAATGCTATTCAGCAGGTATCTGATGTTAAGTTTGTGTCCAGTAATAGTCGGGAAGGCCTCTCCGATATTTTGATCCGATTTGAAGACATCAGTGATCGCACGTTTGACAAACGCATAAATGATCTTCGTCGTGAGATTCAGAATAAAGCAAATGCCGAACTGCCGACGCGAGCGAATGATCCTGCTATTCTGGAAATAACCTCTGCGAATGGTTTTCCAACTGCGGTGGTTGCCGTGCGAGGTAATGACAATGATGAGTTACTTCGTAAGCTTGCGTTAGGTATTAAGGAAGACCTTGAGCATATTAAAGGAGTAGATAATGTAATATCTGCAGGTTTAAATGATCCTGAATTGCAGGTGGAATTTTATCCGGATAAACTGCGTGCTTTTGGAATTACGGCGACGCAGTTAGCAGATTCAGTGAGTGCCTACTTTAGGGATGTTTCTGCTGGCGATATACGCCTGGGAAACCAGGAATGGTTAGTGCGGATTATTGGTAGAGACAGCAATCCAGATTACATTGCTAAATTACCAATAATTGGTGCAAAAGGCCACGTGCCGGTGGAGGCGCTTGCAGATGTAAGTCGCGGTCGGGAAAAATCAGATAAGCTTGTGCTTTACAATGGTGCCCCGGCTATTACGATGGCAATAACAAAAAAAGGCCATACTAATACGCTTAAAGTTGTAGAAAATATTACGTTCTATATAGAAGAAAAAAATAAGTTGTTGGCACAGTTTGGTGTGGAAATTATTCTCATTGATGATCAAACACTGGTCACCCGTGAAGCTTTGAGTACCATGCAAAGCAATGCGTTGTTAGGTTTGTTTCTCGTTGGTTTGGTGACCTGGATTTTTCTTGGATGGCAAATCGCGCTCTTTATTGGTATTGGCATACCATTTACCCTTGCGGGTACTTTTTTTGTACTCAATGTTGCGAATCAAACATTAAATCAGTCTGTATTGCTGGCTATTGTGATTGTATTGGGGATGTTGGTGGACGATGCCGTTGTTGTAGTGGAAGCGATTTATTATCGTTTACAGCGCGGCGCGGAAGCGATGAGTGCTTCATTAGCATCACTGAAAGAAGTGTTCAAGCCAGTAACGTCGTCCATATTAACCACTATAGCGGTGTTTATGCCGCTTATGTTGTTGCCAGGTATTATGGGTGATTTCATGTTTGTCATTCCCTTTGTGGTGACTGTTGCGTTGTTGATCAGCCTGCTTGAAGCATACTGGATGTTGCCAGCCCACGTATCAGCTGCGAAGGTAAATTTCAAGAAAACGTCTACGTTGCACAAGCATCGAATTGCCCTGACTCGAAAATTACGTAATCGATACAGCTTGTTATTGATAAGGGTATTACGTACGCCGAAACGCTCTATCGGTATTGTATTTGCGCTGTTTTTCTTTGCAATAATTTTGATGGCAACGGGCGCAGTGACTGTCAAGTTTTTCGCTTTTGATCCACTGCGAATATTTTATGTAAACATTGAAATGCCACCCGGTTCGTCGCTTGAAAAAACATTGGATAAAGTGGTAACGATAGAAAAAATAGTAAGGAAGCATGTTAAAGATGGCGAAGTGCGCGAGATGGTTTCCGTGGCAGGTCAAAAGTTCACAGAATCCACGCTCTATTTTGGAAACGTATACGGACAGGTAACCGTAAGTCTTAATGCAAAAAAGAACGGCATGCGTGGTGTCGATGAAATGGTTGAGGAAATGCGTGCTGATATTATGGCGGTAGCGGGTCCTGACAAGACGGCGTTTTTGATTATGTCGGGGGGGCCGCCGACCGCAAGGCCTATCAGTATAAAGGTGCGCGGCGATAATTATAACGAGCTGCGTGTAGCAGCTGATGCATTGATTGATGTGTTAAACGATATTCCAGCGGTTAAAGATATTGTCGATGACGATACGGCGGGGAAGAATGAGCTTCAATTTAAACTGGACGCTGACGCGGTGCATCGTTTAGGGTTAAACGCCGCGGACGTTGCGCGCATAATTCGACTTTATGTTGATGGAGAAATTGTTGCGAGTATGCAGGATGAAGGTGAGAAGCTTGAGGTCCGGGTGCGCGCTAAACCGCGTAGAGTATCTGATATTACGGAACTATATCGACAAACTATATCCTTGCCGCAGGGAGGTGAGGTGTCTTTAGATCAGTTGGTTAAGATTGAAACTAATATTGGCAAGAGCAATGTACGGCATTATAACTACAGACGTGCGATAACGGTTGAAGCGGATTTGAACAAAGATATTATGGATACAGTCGAAGCAAATAACGTTGTCCTTGATAAGTGGAATTCAATGAAGTTACAGTTTCCTAATGTGAATCTCGATTTTTCAGGTGAGTTGGATGATATACAGGAAAGTTTGGATTCAATGTTTGTGTTGTTCCTATTTGGTCTCGGCATTGTTTATTTAATCCTTGGCGCTCAATTTAAAAGTTATTGGCAGCCCTTTATGATTTTAACGACTATGCCAATGGCATTCACTGGTGTTGTTTTCGGCCTGGCAGTCACTAACAACCCCTTAAGTCTTTTTACCTTATATGGCATAGTGGCGCTGGTCGGCATCGCTATAAATGCTGCTATTGTGATGATCGACGCAGCGAATACGCGCTTACAGGCGGGTATGACCCTGTTACACGCAACAATATATGCTGCACGTCGCAGAGTGGTGCCCATTGTTATTACTTCGTTAACGACGATTGCAGGATTGTTTTCATTAGCCACGGGTTTGGGTGGCAAGTCACTAATCTGGGGGCCGGTTGCTTCTGCCATTGTGTGGGGTCTCGCATTTTCCACTGTATTAACTTTATTTGTCATGCCATTGCTCTATCGAATATTTATGCAACGAGTATATGCGAAGAAAATATCAAAGAATTTATAACTTGGATTTATAACTTCGGTTTAATTATGGTCAATAACTAACTTATTTTTATGGATAATATCGACACCGTTCAACCACTATTAGATTGGATAGCTAGCCATCGTGAATGGTCTGGTTTGGTTATTTTTTTAATTGCTGCCGGTGAGTCATTGGTATTGGTCGGTATTCTCGTACCGGGTGTTATTTTGATGTTGGGTGTGGGCACACTGGTCGGTTTGGGTATCCTGGATATCTGGACGAGTCTATTTTGTGCGGCAGCGGGTGCCATAGTGGGTGACGGGTTCAGTTACTGGTTGGGATATCATTATCATCGACAGATGCAACATATATGGCCATTATCGCGATATCCTGAGCTAATTCCGAAAGGAGAAGCGTTCTTCAGAAAGCACGGTCGTAAGAGTATTTTCCTCGGACGATTCATCGGGCCTATTAGAGCCATCATTCCTGCGGTCGCGGGCGTCATGGAAATGCCTAAAACACAGTTCTACACAGTAAATGTATTATCTGCTATTTTATGGGCGCCTACTGTGATTTTACCGGGTGCGGTATTTGGCGCCTCGTTAGCAACGGCAACGCAAGTATACAGTCGAACTATCTTTGTTATCGTGTTGTTGGCGATTTTTATTTGGTTGTTATTATTCGTTTGCCGCAAAGCCCGTAAATAACATGAGTAAATTCAATGATATGTTGCAGAGTTGATAGTTGATCGGATGGTTTGCGAGGCGCTGATTGTAAGATATTATATAAGGGTGGAAGGGTGTTCTGTTGACTTGTATGTAACTTAGACAGAGGGAATATACCTATTTTAACTTAGTGGAAATACCCGTTATTATCAGTATATGGTTTTTCTAATATATGAGAAAAATATGCTATTGAAAAAAAAGCACAGAAAAACTAGCTATGTGTTACTGGCTATAATTTTACCTATATTAGTATTTGCTTGCACATCTATATCAGATTTACCGAGGCGAGCCAGCGATATAGACTTTGTTGATCATGTGTCGGGAACACCGTCTAACCGCAAATACGATTATTGTGCGAATTACATTGCTGTGGATAAGGAAACAATGCTGGAGGCGGTTAAATACAGTCTGGTAAAGCTTAAGTTTGATATTAAGGAGTCCAATATTTTAACAGGTGTGGTAAGAGGAGAACATGGTATATCGCCTCGGGACTGGAATATTGTGGCGGGTGTTTATTTTAAAAAGTTAACAAAAGGTGTTGCCGTCAAAATTATTGTTCGTACAGCAGTGAGTACCTCACTATACCAGGACGAAAATGGCACAGCGAAAGATTGGGCCAATAAAATAATTTCAGGTATCGACGTATATTTACAGCGAGATTTAAGTAAAAGCGCGTCGACGATGAAGTGTGGGTAATTTGATTATAGGTGTTCGATTATAATGGCCGAATATAAGAATATATTGGCAGCAATTGATTTTTCTGCTTCGACGGATAAGGTTGCTCAGCGTGCGATTGCGATTGCGAAACTTGATAATGCAAAGCTATGCTTTATCCATGTTGTCGAATACATACCCCCCTTTATGATGGGTGACGAACCAATACCTTCGGCTAGTTGGGTAATTAATGAAGATGAGCTTGTAGATAATGTGAAAAAAAAGTTGGGGGATTTTGTTTCTCGACTTAAGGTTGAGTCATCAGATCAAGTAGTGGCAATTGGCGTAGCCAAACGGGAAATTGTTTGTCTTGCAAAGGAAAAAGAGGTTGACTTGATTGTGGTGGGGTCACATGGCCGTCATGGCGTTGGTTTATTGTTGGGCTCAACTGCAAATAGTGTATTGCATCATGCTACTTGTGATGTGTTAGCGGTCAGTATCGATCAGGGATAAACAATATACTACTTACACATCAACCTGCTAGTACTCTGTCAATATAACCTTGACGGAGTACTAGATCCAGGTAAATAGGTTATTTTCTGTGTAAACTAATTTGCCAACCAAAATCATCATCGCATTTTATCTCAAAATCTTCTGTGTTGCCCCAGGCAACGTCAATTGAGTCGATTTCATCATCGTCCTTCACACCCGCTTGTTCAGCGAGGAGCTTAAACTGATTCCATGTTATTTTGTTTCGTTTAGGTGAATCATCCATATTCTTGTTGCCTTAATTTGAGTGGTGTGAGTTATAACCAGTATTCCCACAATAGTGATTTGATAGCGTACTATTTATTATCGGTTTTTTTAATAGAAATAAAAACAAACAAAATAACTTAGGTTTTACCGGTGGAGCACCCGCTGAGAGCGCGTTGGCCACGGACGGTCCTTATTGCGTCGCACAGGATGTTTTGCGAGAGCGCTTTGGCCATGGATAGCCTTATGCGCCGTACAGGACGTACAAGTGTCACCAGAGGGCAGGAAGCCCGTAGTGACCAGCGAAGCACAGGACGTGCGAGAGCGCTTTGGCCATGGATG
>VAPK010070477.1_pt1 | contig 22845 bp, 24 predicted proteins | sample 3395031 | NCBI WGS metagenome assembly VAPK01 (sample SAMN08290443, study PRJNA428436) | hydrothermal vent metagenome | isolation source: Deep-sea hydrothermal vent chimney 1 | place: Pacific Ocean: Juan De Fuca Ridge
AGCAAATGATGATGGCTATCTACGGAGCCAATCAATCAGCATTCGATGGTAATGTTAATTCTTTAAGAGCTGGTCAAACTCTGGAAATACCGGAGAAAGAAGTTATTTTAAACCTGACTAGAAAGCAGGCAAAGGCAGCATTTATACGTCAGATCGAAGCGTGGAAGGGATATTCTATCGTTGCCAAGGCTAAGAATAACAAACAATCCACACAAGTTGTATCAAAAGGTAAAGCACAATTAGATTTAAAAGCTCCTGCCGATGATGAGATAGCTGATACAGCTATCGTTGTGGCTGAAAATGAGGTGTTAGCAAATCGGATTGCTGAATTAGAAAAAGAAAAATCAAGTGGTACGTTATCTCAAGAAGGTTTGGCATTACAAGCAAGAATGGCGAAACTGGAACAACAGCTGGAAATGATGCAAAAAATGCTGGTCTTAAAGGATGAGCAAATAACAGTTTTACAACAGGAATTGGATCAGGTACCCGATGATCTTGTCGTCAAGGAACCCATTGTAGATCAGGGTGTGGAGCCGGAATTAAATGAACAGCTCCGTGAAGATACAGTTAAACCAGAACCGGTAACTCCACCTCCAGTAACCGATGTTGCTGAAGTAGAAGAGAAAGCCCCTGCCGATGAGAAATCTCAGGAAACACAAGCTGAGGAGCCTAAATCTGATTGGAAATTTCCAGTGATGAGCGCACTTGCTATTCCTCTCTTAGGTGGGCTTGGCTGGTTGTTCTGGCGACGAAAGAGGAATAATGATGAGATGGATGCAGAAAGTATGTTTTCAGCAGCAAGTGGTATTAGTATGCCAGATCCAGAAATTATTGATGGTATATCATCAGAAATGGCAGAGTCATCCTCATTTGAAAATGCACCTAGCGATGAAAGTTCACTGATAGGTGAGTTTGAGACCAGTGATTTCAATTCATTTTATACTGAACAAAGTGAAGTAGACCCTGTTTTAGAAGCCGATGTTTATTTAGCTTATGGACGACATCAACAAGCTGAAGAATTAATGTTGCAAGCAATTGCAGATCAGCCAGATAGAGATGAATGTAAGCTAAAATTATTAGAAATCTATCAAGCAGATGAAAATAAAAATGCATTCGAGAAATATACGACGGAATTATTAAACGCTGGAAAAAATAATGACGGGGAGTTTTGGGATAAAGTCGTCGAAATGGGGACTAAGCTTAATATAGAACCTGGATTGCTCGGTGAAGATGTTGGTAAAAAAGCTACATTTGATCTAAATGATTCAGATGAGAGTTCAACGCCAGTAGCTGATGAAAAGGAAGTGGAAAGAAATGATACTTTACCATCAGGTGATTCTGATGTGACTGATGAAGCTGTTGTGGAAACTGCTAATGAAATGGAATTTGACTTATCTATTTTTGATGAGGATGAAAAGGATCTTGATTTAGAGATAAAAGGAGCAGATAAAGATGATAATAGCCTTGATTTTGATTTAAGTCAGTTTGACCTTGACGATTCAGATGGTAATGGTAATGGTCCAAAAAATAATAACCTTGAATTACTTGCTTCTGAAACTGAAAAAAAATTGGAGATAGATGCAGAAGAAAAATCAGATGAAATTGAATCATTTGATTTTGATATGGAAGCAAAAGCAGCTTCAGATGATGAATCTGAATTGAGCAAATTTGATTTCAATAATCTTTCTTCTTCTTTAGCTGGAGAAAATGACAGTTTTAGTTTAGCAACAGAAACTTCAGATACTAAATCAAATGATCTGGATGCTGGTCTTTCAGGGTTAACAGATGAAGATGAGCTTGAAACTAAGATAGATTTAGCAAAAGCATATATAGATATGGAAGATACTGATTCAGCAAAAGCGATTGCAGAAGAGGTGCTTGAAAAGGGAAATGAAAAACAAAAGCAAGCAGCTCAGGATATTATTAAGCAGCTAGATCAGGCATAGGAGTCTAAATTCAGCATTGTTTGATGCTAGACTAAAGAAATTAAAAACCCGAGTTTGGGCTTTTTTTTATTAACTTCTTTTTTATTAATATTAAGGAGATAAAATGACAATAGATCGTTTGGTAATGGCATTTGCTGGAACTTTTATATTAATTAGTGTTTGTTTGGCTGTTTATCATTCACTTAGCTGGTTGTGGTTGACTGGTTTTGTTGGGCTTAATTTATTTCAGGCTGCTTTTACTGGATTTTGTCCATTAGCCATAGTTTTGAAAAAATTTGGAGTTAAGCCGGGTTGTGCTTTTTAACTAAAATTGAACGATAATTATTTCCCATACTTTAAAGCTAGAAACCGTGTTCAACTGATTTTTTCAGGTTAAATAGTTAAAGAATTAATGGTTAGAAAAAAAGGGGGTAAAGCGATTAGCTTTACCCCCTTTTTTTTGTTCGAAACCATGTCAAAAAATAGTCATTTGTATTTCAACTTATTAATAATAAATGGCAATTTACTTATGGAGTTGTTCTTGCTTTAAAGTTTTGGATAGCTCTGCTAAGTGGCGTAACTTATTTTTCATTTAGGATAATGAAAAGTATAGCTATGTGAGGAGCAGTTTTCTAGGTTAATAAAATATTATAGGAAAAATAATGGCAGAAGATGAGGAAGGCACAGAGAAAAAATCATCAAAGAAAATGATGATGATAGTGGGACTGGTTGTTTTGTTATTAGCAGGAGCTGGGGGTGGTTATTATTTTATGATGGGTGATGAAACAGAAACTGACGAAGAACAAGTTGAAGAGGTTGTAGAGGAAGAAGATGACACGGCTATTGAGGAGGTTTATTACGACATGTCTAAACCCTTTATCGTTAATTTTCCTAAAGGCTCTGAGGCTCGATTAATACAGGTTTCAGTTTCTCTATTAGTTAAAGGAGAAGATACCGTTGAAGCACTCAAGAAGCATGAACCTATGATCCGCAACAATTTGTTAATGTCGATCAGTGCTAAAGGTGCTAAGAATTTGAAAACAAAGGAAGGAAAAGAAGATCTTCGAGCTGATATGTTGAAAGAAATTGGTGATGTTATGGAAAAAATGACTGGAAAAAATAAAGTAAAGAACTTATTTTTTACTGCTTTTGTCATGCAATAGGGATTAAATTATGTCTACAGCAGATCTGCTATCACAGGATGAAATTGATGCGCTATTACACGGTGTTGATGATGGTGATGTTGAAACGGAAGTTACCGAGGAGGAAGTACCAGGTACAGTCAAAGGCTATGATTTTAATAGTCAAGAGCGGATCGTTAGAGGCAGGATGCCGACTTTGGAGATGGTCAATGAGCGATTGGCGCGGTACTTTAGAATTTCCCTGTTTAATTTTTTAAGGCGATCAGCTGAAATATCTATTTCAGGGATTCAGATACAGAAATTTTCTGAATATATTCAAAGTTTATTTGTTCCCACCAATCTCAATATCATTCGTTGCTCCCCTTTAAGGGGACGAGCCTTGGTTGTTTTTGAGCCTAAACTTGTGTTTACGGCAGTTGATAACTTTTTTGGTGGTGGCGGACAATTTTACAATAAGGTTGAAGGGAGAGAGTTTTCGGCGACTGAAATGCGAGTGATTCAGCTGATTCTTAATCTTTTATTTAAGGATCTTGAAGAGGCATGGAAACCTGTTATGGATATTAAATTTGATTATGTTAATTCAGAAGTTAATCCACAATTTGCAAATATTGTCAGTCCATCAGAAATTATAGTTGTTTCAACCATGCATGTTGAGTTAGAAGGGGGTGGTGGAGATATTAATATAGCCATGCCTTATGCCATGATTGAACCCATTAGAGAATTATTGGATGCGGTGAGTAGTGACCGGGGTGAGGTCGATGGTACATGGCAAGAAAATTTGAGGAAGGAAGTGTTGCGCAGTGAGGTTTTATTAAATAGTACCTTGGTTGAGAAGAAAATGACCATAGCGGATGTGATGCAATTTGAGAAGGGGGATGTGATTCCTATTGAAATGCCAGAGGTAGTTCCTGTTTATGCCGAAGATGTGGCTATTTTTACAGGTAAGGTAGGACTTTCTGATGGGAATTATGCCATTCAAGTAACAGAAAAATTAACTCAGGATTCCATGTGGAGATAAATCTAAGTGATTATTAGCAGGTTAAATAAATGAGTGAAAACGAAGAAGTTGGTGATGACTGGGCATCGGCTATGGAAGAACAAGCAGATGGTGAAGATTCTGCTAAGGAGGTTTCAGAAACAGAAACTTTAGATGCAGAAGCGGAAGCTGATTGGGGCGATGCATTACAGGAACAGAGTGAATCTGAAAACCTGGAAAAGGCAGAATTTGATGAATTAGATCAGCAGGTTGAAAAAACACCGGTCAAAACTGTTGTCTCGGAAGATGAGATAAAGCTGGATGTTATTCTCGATGTTCCTGTAACCGTTTCAATGGAAATTGGGAGGACACAAGTCAACATTAGAAATTTATTACAATTAAATCAGGGTTCCGTTATTGAGTTAGACCGGTTTGCTGGAGAACCTATGGATGTGCTAGTGAATGGAACGTTGATTGCACATGGTGAAGTTGTTGTAGTGAATGATAAATTTGGTATTCGTCTTACAGATGTGATTAGTCCATCTGAACGAGTAAAAAAACTGGGATAAGAGGCGTGATTAAATTCAGTATTTATAGATTCAAAGGACTATTGTTTACACTTATTATTTTTTTGTATTCCAATTCTTCCGTCTATGCAATAGGTAATATTGAGACAAAAAAAAATGTTAGTCCCGTGTCTTATAGTCAAATAATGAACTGGGGATTAGGGCTGATTGTCGTATTAAGCATTTTTTTCGCCTGTGTATGGTTCATGAGAAAAACAGGTGCATTACCAACACAGACAAAAGATAACATGCAAGTAGTCGGTGGTTTATCGTTAGGGATGCGAGAAAAGCTTGTTTTAGTACAAGTGGGAAAAAAACAGATGGTTTTAGCGGTAACACCAGGGAAAATTGATAATTTACTCGTACTTGATGGTGAAGATCAGTTATATCAGGAAAAGCAGAGCGATGTCGCAAAGAGTGATTTTTCAAACAAATTAAAACAAATGATGGCAGGGACTTTACGTGAATAGAACAGCATGGCTTTGTTTATTGTTGTTTATTCCTTTTGCTCCAGCATGGGCTGTGCCAGGAATCGATGCAGTGACCGTGACAACCCAACCGAATGGTGGGCAGACATACACAGTTACTATCCAGATTTTAGCATTAATGACTGTGCTAACGGTATTGCCGTCATTGTTATTAACCATGACATCGTTTACCCGCATCATGATTGTGTTAGGTCTACTGCGGCAAGCATTGGGAACAGGGCAGGCACCAAGTAATCAGATATTACTAGGACTTTCTTTGTTTTTGACTGTTTTTATCATGATGCCTGTTTTCGATAAAGTGAATCATCAGGCGGTACAGCCCTATTTAGAAGAAAAAATTGATCTAACGACCGCGATTGAAAAAGCGTCTGCGCCCTTTAGAAAATTTATGATGAAACAAACTCGTGAAACAGATTTAGAATTATTTATGAGAATTTCCGGACGAGAAGATTTTGAATCGGTTGATGACGTGCCATTTTCCTTGTTATTACCGGCATTTGTAACCAGTGAACTCAAAACCGCTTTTCAAATTGGGTTTTTAATTTTTCTCCCATTTTTGGTGATAGATTTGGTTGTCGCTAGTGTATTAATGTCGATGGGGATGATGATGTTATCCCCGATGATTATATCTTTACCTTTTAAAATCATGCTGTTTGTGCTGGCAGATGGTTGGTCTTTGGTTTTGGAAATGTTAGCAGCGAGTTTCTATGTATAGTCTTGAGGTGGATTTATGAATCCTGATGATATTTCTTCAATAGCACAAGATACTGTACTCGTTGCGGTCAAGTTAATAGCACCTATTTTATTATCCTCTTTAGCGATAGGGTTGCTGGTTGCAATGTTTCAGGCAGCAACGCAAATTAACGAACAAACATTAACCTTTATTCCTAAATTGGCGATGGTTATTATTGTTTTAATGATTGCCGGGCCTTGGATGTTGCAAGTAGCTATAGATTATTTTCAAGACTTGATGCACCAGATTCCCACACTAATAGGTTAATCAGTGAATTTCACTGAGCAACAGATATTGTCAGTTTTAGCTTCATTTATCTGGCCTTTTATGCGGATAAGTTCAATGTTTATTTCCTTACCTATCTTTAGCGTCAAAGCACTTCCGGCAAAAGTTAGAGTTATGACAGCTTTTTTGATTACCTTGGTTGTTGTTCCCGTGTTGCCGAATGTATCCAATGTGGAGATGTTTAGTTACTCAGGGTTTATGGTGACTATTCAGCAAATAGCAATTGGTTTATCAACTGGATTTGTTTTGCAAATGGTTTTCTCAGTGATGATGTTAGGGGGACAAAGTATTGCTTATAGTATGGGGTTGGGCTTTGCTTCAATGGTGGATCCCGCCACAGGAGTTCAGAGTCCAGTGGTGGCACAAGTTTTTGTAGTCTCGGCTAGTCTATTGTTTTTGGGTGTAAACGGACATTTGTTGTTAATTGAAATGTTAGTGGAAAGTTTTTCTACTTTACCTATTGCAGTGGTGGGATTAAGTCTGAACGATTTGTGGTCGATCATCATCTGGAGTAGTCAAATTTTTGCCGCCGGTGTTTTATTAGCGATGCCAATAATGGCGGCATTATTATTTATTAATATCAGTTTTGGTGTTGCAGCAAGGGCTGCACCTCAATTACAAATTTTTGGAGTGGGTCTGCCTATCACCATAATGTTAGGAATGGTTTTGATATGGATGTCTCTATCTAGTGTTTTGGATGTATTTTCCGATGTGTTAACGGAGGCTTTTAGTCTGATAAATCAGTTACTAAAGCTATAAGGAATTAAGAACAGATGGCAGATGATGCAGGAGATAAAACCGAAGAACCCACGGGGAAACGTCTTGCGGATGCAAGAAAAAAAGGGCAGATTCCTCGTTCAAAAGAACTCAACACCTTTGTTGCTTTAATGACTGCATCGGTGATGATGTTGTTTGTAGGGGGGTCAATCGCTACTGGATTGAAAAAAATAATGCAGCAGCAATTTCAGTTAACTAGAGAGATTATTTTTGACTCAGCCAGCCCTGTTATTTTTTTTGAACAGGTGTTGTTAGATGGATTGTTTTTGATTATCCCCATCGTTATACCCTTGATGATCGTTGCTTTATTGACTCCTATTATGATGGGGGGATGGAATTTCAGCGCGGAATCAATGAGCCCCAAGTTTTCTAAAATGAATCCCATTTCCGGGTTAAAAAGAATGGTGGGAGTTCAAGGATTAGTTGAGCTACTAAAATCGATCATAAAAATTGCATTAGTTTTTTTTGTTGCAGGGAGCTTATTTAAAACCAATTTAGATCAGTATTTGGGGTTGAGCACTTTGTCTTTAGAAAGTTCGATTGCCAAAGCGGTTGATCTCATAGGTTTTGCTTTGTTGATTCTTAGCTCTACGTTGATTGTAATTGTTGCTATTGATGTGCCTTATCAATTGTGGAATACAAAAAAACAATTGATGATGACTAAGCAGGAAGTTAAGGATGAGGCGAAGCAACAGGAAGGTAATCCGGAAATAAAAGGTCAGATTCGAAGAAAGCAAACGGAATTGGCGCAACAAAGAATGATGGAAGAAGTGCCAAAAGCAGATGTGATAGTGACAAACCCATCACATTTTGCTGTTGCGTTGAAATATGATGCCCAAGGATCAGGCGCTCCCATATTAGTGGCAAAAGGGGTAGATTTAATAGCGGCACAAATACGAAACAGCGCATTGGGAGCAGGCGTTCCTTTAGTTGCAGCACCTCCATTAGCAAGGGCATTGTTTTATTCAACAGAATTAAATGAGGAAATTCCATCAGGACTTTTTTTAGCCGTGGCACAAATATTAGCTTATGTCTTTCAATTAAAAGCAGCGACTGAAAATAATAGCGAAAAACCAATAGCACCGAAAGACATAGAAATACCAAAAGATTTTAAAAGGTAGAAGAGGCTTTCAGCCGCGACTTGGTGATACTGAAATACCTTACCTAGGAAAACACATTAATAATTATGGATTTTAGTAAAACTCTTGAAACAATAAAATCAATCGCAGGCATGGGCTTAGGCGCACCTGTCGTAATTGTTATGATTTTATCCATGGTGATCTTGCCATTGCCTGCCTTTTTATTAGATTTATTTTTTACCTTCAATATTGCTTTTTCTTTAATTATTCTTTTAGTGGTCATTTATAGCCTTAAACCACTTGAGTTTTCAGTTTTTCCCTCTGTTATTTTAATTTCCACATTGCTTAGATTAGCTTTGAATGTCGCTTCAACACGGATAGTTTTATTAGAAGGACATGAAGGGGGTGACGCAGCTGGAAAAGTGATCGAAGCCTTTGGTTCATTTGTTATTGGTGGAAATTTTGCGGTCGGGCTAGTTGTTTTCGCAATTTTGGTAATTATCAATTTTGTCGTTGTTACAAAAGGTGCTGGGCGTGTTGCTGAAGTAGGCGCTAGATTTACGCTTGATGCAATGCCGGGAAAACAAATGGCGATTGATGCCGATTTAAATTCAGGCTTGATTGATCAGGATCAGGCGAGAGAACGCCGAGCAGAAGTTGCGGCAGAAGCTGATTTTTATGGTTCGATGGATGGTGCCAGTAAATTTGTCAGAGGGGATGCTGTTGCAGGCATTATTATTTTATTTGTTAACATTATTGGTGGGCTAGCGATTGGGGTAGGGCAACACGGAATGAGCTTTGCTGATGCTGGCGAAGTCTATGTGTTATTAACAATAGGCGATGGCTTGGTTGCACAAATTCCATCACTTTTATTATCAACTGCATCAGCAATTGTTGTGACCAGTGTTAGAGGCAGTAATGAAAATGTAGGTCAGCAGGTTGGAGCGCAATTATTCAATGATCCGAAAGCCTTAATTATTACAGCCACCATTATGGGGTTGTTGGGGATTATCCCGGGAATGCCAAATCTGGTTTTTATTTTACTGGCACTCACTTTATTAGGGGGAGCCTATTTAGTCGATCAACGCCATAAAAAAGAACAGCATCAAATATTAGAGCAAGCTGCACAAGCTCCGCAGCAGCAGCTTGCGGCACAGGAAACTAAAGAACTTGGTTGGGATGATGTCATGCCTGTTGATGTGATAGGTCTGGAAGTGGGTTATCGATTAATACCGCTGGTTGACAAAAACCAAGGCGGGCAATTGATGACGCGGATAAAAGGGGTGCGTAAAAAATTATCGCAAGAACTCGGGTTTTTAATTCCTTCGGTACATATTCGGGATAATCTCGATTTATCTCCCACTGGATACAGAATTTCATTGATGGGCGTGACGGTAGGTGAAGCTGATATTAAACCGGATATGGAAATGGCAATTAATCCAGGGCAAGTCTTTGGTAGTTTACAAGGCGAACCGACTAAAGACCCTGCTTTTGGTTTGGAAGCCGTGTGGATAGACGCTAATCAAAAAGATCAGGCGCAAACATTAGGCTATACCGTAGTCGATCCAGGAACTGTTGCGGCTACACATTTAAGCCATATTTTACAGACCAATGCACATGAGTTATTTGGCTACGAAGAAGCTCAAAATATTTTGGATAATCTTTCAAAATCAGCACCTAAACTGGTTGAAGATTTAGTACCAAAAACACTGGCTCTGGGGATTGTGGTTAAAGTTTTACAAAATTTATTACGAGAAAGTGTGGCGATTAGAGATATTAGAACAATCGCCGAAACTTTGGCGGAGTATGGCGTCAAGAGTCAAGATCCTGACATTTTAACCTCAGCAGTTCGTGCCGCTTTGGGTCGATCAATTATCCATGAAATCAATGGAGTACAAGAAAATTTGGCAGTTATTACTTTAGAGCCAGAGTTGGAACAGTTATTGCAACAGTCATTGCAAACGGCAGGCGAAAATGGAGCTGGGATAGAACCTGGGTTAGCAGAACAGATGCATAAGTCATTAGAGGACAGTGCTCAGAAAATGGAAATGGAGGGTCAAACAGCTGTGTTGCTGGTTTCGTCTTTCATCCGACCTTGGCTAGCTCGTTTCGTACGACATTCAATTTCTGGATTACATGTTTTGGCGTATAACGAAATCCCCGAAGATCGACAGATTAAAGTGGTTTCCACAGTCGGACAAAATGCATAGGATAAAAATAGTAAATGAAAATTAAACGATTTGTTGCAAAGGATATCCGTCAAGCCATGCGAATGGTTAAAGATGAGTTAGGCGCTGATGCAGTCATCATGTCAAATAAATCAGTTGATGAAGGCGTTGAAATTGTCGCAGCCAGGGATTTTGATGAGGAGGCGGTTCAAAGCAAGTTAAATTATCAGAATAGTCTTGTTGGCGAGAACAAGAAACCAGTAAAGAAAAAAATTGAATTAACTGATTTTGAAACAGAAAAAAATAAAGTTCATGTGGTGAGTAGTGATAGAAAAATAGGGGTTGATGGTTCGATTCCGAAAAGACCAGAGCGTAGAAATACCGATCAATACCTTGGTTATGCTGAAAAAATCAGTATAGCAACAGAAAACAAGAAGACGGTTGCTACAAAATCTGATTTGAAACCAAAACCTATGGCTCAACTAAAATCCAAGGTTCAAGAACAGACGCCACGGACAACCCAAGCAAGCGGGATTACTCCTCAAAAAACCAAAAAAAGCTCTGAACAAGAGACTCTATCAAAGCAATTTATGCAGGAAATGCGGGATGAAATTAAAGCACTGAAATCAGTCTTCAATACCCGTTTATCAGAAGTTGCCTGGAATCAGGGACAACGAACTAATCCAGTGCGATTTGAAATATTGCGTCGACTATCAATGATGGGTATTTCAAAAAAATTGGCAACAAAAATAGCTAATAGATTGGATGGTCACAAAGATTCTGCTTTTGCATTTGAAAAAGCAAAAGAAATGTTAACCAAAGTGCTACCTGTCGTGAACGATGATCTGTTGGAATATGGTGGTGTTGTTGCTCTGGTAGGGCCAACTGGTGTTGGAAAAACCACAACGATTGCAAAACTGGCAGCAAAATTCAGTTTAAAACATGGGGCTAATGAGGTTGCTTTAATTACTACCGATAATTATAGAATTGGCGCACATGAGCAAATAGCAACGTATGCAAAGTTATTGGATGTGCCTGTTCGTGTTGCTTCAAATGCAGAAGAGTTGCGACAGCATATCAATAGTTTTAATGATCGGCGATTAGTTTTAATTGATACCGCGGGTATGAGTCAACGAGATATGCGTTTGGCTGACCAGATTCAAACATTAAAGCAAGAAGATATACCGATTAAAACGTATTTAGTCATGTCAGCGGCGACTCAGTATAAGGCAGTCAATGAAATTATTAATGCGTTCAAAGTTTTTGAGCCCGAATCAAGTATTTTGACTAAACTGGATGAGACGGCAACACAAGGCTCAATTTTATCATCAGCGATTGAGCATCAATTACCTGTTTCATTTATGACGAATGGACAAAACGTGCCTGAGGATATTTATATGCCACAAGCATCAACATTGATTGAACAATGTGCGACTTCGATTAAAGAAGCCGCAGAGACTGACGATGAATGGATAGCAGAAGGCTATGCATAATCCCCCTGATCAAGCATCTGGAATAAGAAAAATGTCACAAAATAAAGCAAAACCGGTTCGAGTCATTGCAATCACTAGTGGTAAAGGTGGAGTCGGAAAAACAAATGTATCTGTTAATTTAGGTGTATCCCTTGCACAACGCGGGAGAAAAGTAGCTTTATTAGATGCTGATATGGGATTAGCAAATGTCGATATTTTACTAGGACTTTCCCCACAATTTAATATATCTCATGTGTTAAAAGGTGAAAAGACACTGAGCGACATTATGCTGACGACTGCTGATGGCTTAAAGGTTATTCCTGCATCATCTGGCATTCAGCAAATGTCGGAATTATCCTCAATGGAACAGGCGGGTATTATTCGAGCTTTTAGTGAACTGGATCAAAGTCTAGACATATTAATTGTTGATACGGCTGCCGGAATTTCATCCAGTGTGGTTAATTTTGCCCGAGCCAGTCAGGAAATTATTGTTGTTATTTGTGATGAACCCACGTCTCTAACGGATGCTTATGCCTATATCAAATTACTCAATCGTGATTTTGACATCAGTGAATTTCATATCATTGCAAATATGGTTCAATCTACTCAGCAAGGTCAGCAATTATTTACTAAACTTACCAAAGTAACTGATAGGTATCTGGATATTTCCTTGGATTATGTGGGTGCAATACCGTTTGATGATGCTTTGCGAAAAGCGGTGCAAAAACAAAAGCCCGTTGTTGAGGTTTTTCCTCAAGGCATGGCAACCCAAGCTATTAAGAGGTTAGCACACAAGATAGATAATTGGCCGATAAAGAATTGTCCGGGTGGTTATCTGGAATTTTTTGTTGAAAGAATGATTGAATACGGTAGTCAAAAAGAGGATGTTGGATGAATGGAGCGGCAAAGTACGCGACCATGCAAGCAGGAAGTACTGATGAATTAATCATTAAACATGCACCGTTGGTCAAACGCATTGCTTATCATTTAATGGGGCGATTGCCCGAGACAGTTCAGGTTGATGATTTGATTCAGGCAGGAATGATTGGGCTGCTGGAAGCGGGAAAAAATTATGATGCCTCGCAAGGGGCAAGTTTTGATACTTATGCAGGCATTAGAATAAGAGGATCGATGCTTGATGAAGTCAGACGATCGGACTGGACACCAAGGTCGGTGCATAAAAAATCAAGGATGGTTACAAAAGCAATTAAAGAAGTGGAAAACATCACAGGGCGTGATGCTAAGGCAACGGAAATAGCACAGCACTTAGGTGTAAGCCTTGATGAATACAACAAAATTCTTCAAGATTCAGTGGGTTGTAAAGCATTTAGTGTTGAACAATTAGCAGAGTCAGGTGATCAGGCATTTGTAGGTGCAGAAAAAGATATAACGCAGCCTTTTGATTTGCTGGGAAAAGAACACTTTCAGCAAGCGTTGGCACAAGCCATTATGAGGCTACCAGAAAGAGAACGGTTAGTTGTGTCTTTATATTATGAAGAAGAGCTAAATTTGCGTGAAATTGGTGAAGTATTAAACGTGAGTGAATCGAGAGTAAGTCAGATAAGCAGTCAAGCTATGCTGAGATTACGATCTAGACTTGCAGATTGGGTAGATGAAAAATGATGAAAATAGATAGGTTGGAGATTTCTCTTGGATAAAAATATGAAAATACTGGTTGTTGATGATTTTTCGACAATGAGACGAATAGTAAAAAATCTACTGAGAGACCTTGGGTTTACTAATACTGTTGAAGCCGATGATGGTAAAACAGCATTGCCAATTCTGGAAGCCGGTGGAATTGATTTTTTGGTGACGGATTGGAACATGCCCGGGATGACAGGTATCGACTTATTAAAAGCCGTTCGTTCAAACCCAAGCTTGGTTGATCTTCCTGTCTTGATGGTGACGGCTGAGGCAAAAAGAGAACAAATCGTGATGGCGGCTCAGGCAGGTGTCAATGGTTACGTCATCAAACCTTTTACCGCTGCGACCTTGAAAGAAAAAATCGAAAAAGTATTTGAACGTATAGACGGTTAAAAATTCAGGAGAATAATGATGACGAATGATAACCGGTTAGCGTTAGCTAAGGATTTGGTGACGGCATTAGAGAAAGGGCAAGAAATGTCTGTCGATATGATATTGGGAGAGATTGCAAATGTACAAGAATCCCAATTGTTTCAGGAAGTCGGCAGATTAACGCGTCAATTACATGACACGATGGCAGGGTTTAGTATTGATTCCAAAATTAATTCAATGGCGGAGCATGATATTCCTGATGCAAAGGAACGATTGCAGTATGTGATTACCATGACCGAGCAGGCCGCTAATCAAACCTTAACGGTTGTAGAGGACGTTTTGCCGGTTTCTGAGCAACTTAATCAGCAATCACAACAATTGTCAGAAAAATGGGAGCGGTTTCTGGATAAAGAAATGCCATTTGAAGAATTTAAAAGCATGAGTGCAGAAATTACTGATTATTTTCAAAAGTCTGGTGGTTCTTTGCAACAGATGCAAGATGGATTGAATGAAATATTGATGGCTCAGGGTTTTCAGGATATTACAGGACAGATAATAAAAAGAGTTATCGATTTAGTTCAAGATTTGGAAACTAGCATGGTTGAGCTGGTTCGTATTTCAGGTGGAAAGGGAAATGAATCCCAAAAAGTAAATGAACCGAATTTACCCGGTCCAGTTGTTCCGGGCATTGATGACAAAAAGGGTGATGTTGCCGAGAGTCAGGATGATGTGGATGACCTTTTATCAAGCTTAGGTTTTTGAGGAATAAGCATGGCTATTGATTTGGATGATGAAATTTTACAAGACTTTCTGGTAGAAGCAGGAGAAATTCTTGAATTACTGGGTGAAGAACAGCTTGTAGAGCTTGAGAGATCACCAGAAGACCTAGAATTGTTAAATGCAATTTTTCGTGGTTTTCATACCATTAAAGGCGGAGCCGGTTTTTTAGCATTAGATGGTTTAGTAGCTGTTTGTCATAAAGCAGAAGATGTTTTTGACGTATTAAGAGAAGGAAACCGGACGGTTACTGCGGAATTGATGGATGTTATTCTGGAAGTCGTTGATGTTGTCAATTTTATGTTTGATCAGGTAAAGGGAGGAGAGGATCCTACGCCAGCAGGTGACAGTTTATTAGCAAGATTGCAGACTTTTACCCGTGCAGGTGCTCAAGTTGAAGAACCTGTTTCGGAGCCAGCGGCAGAAGTAGTTGAACAAGCACCTGTAGTTGCAGATGTTGTTGAACAAGAGTTTGAAGCAATGCTTGATGATGTTGCAGAACAACCAGCAATAAAACAAGTTCAGTCCAATAGTGATGAAATTACAGAAAGTGAATTTGATAATTTATTAGATGATTTACATGGTCAAGGACAGTTTTCAGCACAGCAGCTTCAGCAACAACCTGAAGAAGTTGAACCTGAAAAAAGTGTGTCTGCACCTGCACAAAGTCCTGTTGCAACAGGAACGGATTCGGATGTAATTACAGAAAGCGAATTTGATAATTTGTTAGATGAATTGCATGGAGAAGGTCAGTTTTCAGCGCAACAACTCCAGCAGCACCCAGAAACAAGCGAGCCAGCACAAAGTGTCGTTGCTGCAGGAACGAGTTCAGATGAAATAACGGAACAAGAATTTGATAGTTTATTAGATGAATTACATGGAAAAGGGCAGTTTTCTAGCAATAATGCGGTAGTAAATGAGGTGTCTGCCCCTATTGTTAACCCTGGTGATATAACGGAAGCAGAGTTTGATAACTTGTTGGATAATTTACATGGAAAAGGATCATTTAGTGGTTCTGTTGGTGGTGGTGCTTCTTCTTCTGGAGTAGAAAATAGTGTAAATTCTGATTCATCTTCTATCCTAGTCGTAGAAGAGAAACCTAAGCAGAAAAAAGAAACTATAAAGCAGACGCCAGAGCCAGTTAGTGAGAAAAAACAAGTAGAAAAAGTTACCAAAGTGCCTGAACCAGTTATAGCACCTGAGCCGGTTAAAGAAACTAAATCTATTAAATCAAAGCCTAAAGTACCTGCAGCAGGTAAAAAAGGAGCGAAATCACAGGCAACAGCGCAAGGCGAAACGACCGTTCGAGTTGATACGAATATTCTTGATGACATTATGAATATGGTTGGTGAACTGGTTTTAGTGAGAAATCGTTTCCAGACGCTTAAATCTTCATCAGAAACTAATTCTAGTGAACAGTTAGCGAAAGCAGTATCTAATCTTGATGTGGTAACGGCAAATTTGCAAGTCGCTGTGATGAAAACCAGAATGCAGCCGATAAAGAAAGTATTTGGCCGTTTCCCTCGGGTCGTTAGAGATTTATCAAGAAGTCTGAAAAAAGAAATTAAACTGGAATTGGTTGGCGAGGAGACAGATTTAGATAAAAATTTAGTCGAAGCGTTGGCTGATCCACTGGTGCATTTAGTTAGGAATGCTGTCGATCATGGCATTGAGTCGCCAGAGGATAGGGAAGCAAAAGGTAAACCTAGAGAAGGCTTAGTTGTACTTAGTGCATCTCAGGAAGGTGATCACATTATGTTATCAATCAGAGATGATGGTAAAGGGATGAATGCTGATCACTTGAGACTGATCGTTGTTGAAAAGGGTTTGATGGAAGAGGATGCGGCAGCTAGATTGGAAGAAAAAGAATGCTACAACTTGATCTTTATGCCGGGATTTTCAACTAAGACTGAGATTTCAGATGTATCTGGTCGTGGTGTGGGTATGGATGTTGTAAAAACCCGTATTTCGCAAATGAATGGTGTGGTTGAAATTGATTCAGTTGAAGGTGTCGGTAGTACCATTATTATCAAAGTACCGTTGACACTGGCAATTATGCCAACTTTGATGGTTATTCTTGGTGAACAGGCATTTGCATTGCCTTTGGCAAGCGTAGTTGAAATACTGGATTTGGACTTGGGGAAAACAAATATAGTTGATGGGCAATTGGTCGTAATGGTCAGAGGGAGAGCTTTACCTTTATTTTATTTAGGTGATTGGCTCGTTAGTGAGCCTGGCTATTCGACTAACAAGGAAACCAGTGGACATGTAGTGGTCGTTAACGCGGGAGGAAAACAAATTGGTTTTGTAGTTGATCAATTAATTGGTCAGGAAGAAGTGGTTATTAAGCCATTAGGTGCTAAGTTACAAGGTTTGGCGGGTCTTGCCGGAGCAACAATCACCGGAGATGGTCAAATTGCACTCATTTTAGATGTGCCAGGATTAATGAGTCGATACGTGCATTAATTTTTCCTGACAGTTATTTCATGTATGCTCCTAAAGGTTTATCTCATACAAATATTTAGCCAACTTTTAGAAACACATTTATGTCTATTCGAGTACTCATTGTTGACGATTCCAGATTTATTTGTAATCGAATTAAAGAAATTTTACTGCAAGAATCCGATTTTTTAGTTGTTGGTATAGCCTTAAATGGACAACAAGCCGTTCAGATGGCTAAAGAATTAATGCCAGATGTTATTACAATGGATGTAGAAATGCCTGTGATGGATGGTATTTCGGCGGTAAAAAAAATCATGATAGAGAGTCCTACATCTATTTTGATGTTTTCAGCGGCAACTCATTCGGGTGCGCAAGCAACGCTCGATGCTTTAAATGCAGGTGCGATAGATTTTTTGCCGAAAAAGCTGGATGAAATAAATGGTGATAAGGAAATGGCGAAGCGTCTACTAAGACGTAGAGTTCGTATTGTTGCTCAACATACAAAGGCTGTCCTGTCAAAGTCAAGAATTGGCCTAAGGTCTCCAAAACAATTAGGTAACTATCCTAATAATTTGGTAGGTTCGCTTATTGCGAGAAAAAAAATTGAATTATTAGTCATTGTTGCTTCAACAGGCGGCCCAGTCGCAATTCAAAAAATATTACCTAAGCTTTCATCCCGTTGTTCATTTCCTGTTCTTATTATTCAACACATGCCACAAAACTTTACTGAGAGTTTTGCACAGAGATTAAACGCGTTATGTGATGTGGCCGTAAAAGAAGCCTCAGATGGTGATGCGTTGAATGCCGGTGAAGTGTTGCTAGCGCCTGGAGGGATGCAAATGGAAATCAATGCCAGAAATAAAACGGTATCTATTACGGAAAAACAAAAGGGTGAAATTTATAGTCCATCTGCGGATAAGACACTGTCATCAATTTCAGATTTGAACCTGAACAATGTGCTTACTGTTGTTTTAACAGGGATGGGATCGGATGGAAAAGAAGGTGCTAAAAAGCTAAAACAAAAGGGGTTTTCAATATGGGCGCAAGATGAAGAAAGTAGCACGATTTACGGTATGCCAAAAGCGATTGTTGATGCAAAACTTGCAGATTACACGTTGAGCCTTGATGAAATTGCAACTCAATTTGGAAGGTTAAGTTAATGGATGTTTTTAGCGTGGTTGGTGTATTGTTAGGATTTTCCGCTATTCTGGGAGGAAACTTTCTGGAAGGCGGGAATTTGTCATCGTTGATCAATTTTCCTGCATTAGTTATTGTTTTAGGGGGTACGTTGGGAGCGACTTTCTTACACTTTCCGACTAAAACTATTTTCCATAGCATTAAAATATTATGGTTAATTGTAAGCCCTAGAAAATTTTCTTTGACGGGACAGATTGAAAAAGTGAAAAGATGGAGTATTTTGGCAAGAAAGGAAGGTGTTTTAGGGCTAGAAAATGTAGCGGATATGGAAATAGACCCCTTTGCTAAAAAGGGATTGCAATTATTAGTGGATGGCAGTGAACCTGAAGTTATTAGAGATTATATGGAGGTAGAGCTAGACACTATTGAGCATGTGGAAGTGCAAGCTGCGAAAGTTTACGAGGCAATGGGAGGCTACGCCCCAACTATTGGGATTATAGGTGCGGTTGTCGGGTTGATTCATGTGATGCAGAATTTGGCTGAGCCAGAAGTTCTAGGTGCAGGTATTGCAACTGCTTTTGTTGCGACAATCTATGGTGTCGGATTTGCAAATTTATTGTTTTTACCGATTGCTAATAAACTTAAAGCTCAAGCGTATGCTCTGTTGCAATCTAAAGAAATGATGTTAGAAGGGATTATCGCAATAGCAGAAGGGGAAAACCCTAAGAATATTGATCTTAAATTGTCTGGTTATATACATGGAGGTAAATAAGAATGGCTAGGCGACGAACTAGAAGGAATTTTCTGGACGAAGATGATAATCATGAAAGATGGTTGGTTTCTTATGCTGATTTTGTCACGCTACTGTTTGCATTTTTTGTACTGATGTATTCAGTTTCAACGGTCAATAATATTGAGTATGAAACACTATCGGAAGCATTAGAAGAAGCATTTACAAAAGAAAAGGTAGAAGAGACGGTTGAAACGGAAGTCGAAGAACAAGCAGAAGATCCTGAATCTGTTGTGACAACTATTGAACCCATCATTTTAGATAATCCGGTGACAGAGGAAAAAAGGGATTTAAGTGAAGAAATTTTAAAAGAAAGACGCTTCTTACAACAGATTTCAGAAAATTTTGAGGATGTGTTGCAACCTTATATTGAAAATGATTTGGTTAAAGTGATTAGGAATGATTTTTGGATTGAGCTAGAGATGAACAGTGAACTGCTTTTTGTCAGTGGAGAAGCTGGCTTTTCTAGTAGAGCAAAACCCATCCTCGAAAAAATTGCTGATTTGGTTAGGCGAATGCCTAATATTATCAATGTTGAAGGCCATACAGATGATATGCCTATCGATACCATGCGATTTTCTTCAAATTGGGAGTTATCCTCCGCAAGAGCGACTAGTGTAGTGAGAGAATTTGTAAATTATGGTATTTCAGCTAAACGATTAGCCGCAATAGGCTATGGAGAGCATCATCCTGTTACTGAAAATACTAATGAAGAAAGTCGTAAGAAAAATAGACGTGTGGTTTTAGTGCTTATGTCAAGAGCCTTTGCGCGTTATGGTATGACGGATGAAGAAAGAGCTAATTTGTTAAATTTTAACAGATCAGTAAAACAAAACTCTGCTTTATAGAGCTGGATAAATTAGATGAAAACATGGGCTGTTACAAATCAAAAAGGAGGAGTAGGAAAAACAACAACTGCTGTTTCTTTAGGCGGTCTATTGTCATCATGGGGGTTTAATACATTGTTAGTTGATCTTGATCCTCACGGATCGTTGACCAGCTATTTTAAAATGAATCCAGATGATATGCCGTTGAGTGTTTACAATTTATTTCATGACACAGGGCAGAAAAAAAGTAATGTTAATCCTGCTCCTTATATAAAAAAAACTCGATTTGATGGATTGTCGATATTACCCGCATCAACGGCTATTGCAACGCTTGATAGACAAGTTGCCTCACTAGAAGGTATGGGGTTGGTGATTGCCAATGCATTAAAAAAAGTAGAAAACGATTATGATTATGTCATTATTGATAGCCCACCGATGTTGGGAATATTAATGATTAATGCATTGGCTGCCTGTCAGCATATTATTATTCCTACACTGTCTGAGCATTTGGCTCTCAAGGGATTAGAACGTATGTTGCATACCTTGCAGATGGTGTTTAAGTCCAAGGAAAAAATGCCTAATTATACGATAGTGCCAACCATGTTTGATAAACGCACCAAGGCTGCTAAAGAGGGTTTGGTTTTATTGCAACAAAATTATCCAAAAAATATCTGGGATTCAGTGATTCCGGTAGATACAAAAATAAGAGATGCAAGTCATCAAGGTGTGCCAGCGCCTATATTTGAACCTCATTCAAAGTCAGTGGTTGCTTATGCGGAGTTGTTGGATTTACTACTACAAGAAAAATCTCAACTCGATAAAATGGCAGTTAACTAGTGGCGTTAGAAAAAAAGAGTCAGCCACTTGTTCAGCAAGAGATAGCACTAGATACTTATCTTAGTAGATTACTTGATGATATTCCAACCGACGTTGTTTTAGATCAACTGGAAGAAAAAAAAAGTCATCAGGTTATTGAAAAGATAAAACCAAAGCCAGTTATAAATACAAAGCGACCACTTCATTCTGTTGAATCACAGCCAGAGAAAATAGTTAATTCTTTAACTGTTATGCCGGAATGGGCACAACATGAATTTCAGGCATTATATTTTAGGGTGGATCAGTTAATTTTTGCAACGCCTTTGGTCGAATTACTAAGAACTATAAACATAGATAAAGAGCCAACAAAAATTTCGGGGCAACCTTCATGGTTTATGGGGTTGTTAGATGTTCAAGAATTGCGGATAGGTATTTTAGATATGGGGCAATTGGTGTTTGGAAAAACTAAAGGTCAGCAAAGGGATTTAAAAGCAAAACCGTTTCAACGTATATTGATTACGCTTGATGGAAAATGGGGTTTGGCATGTGACGAAGTAATATCTATAGGTAAGGTAGAGCCTAAAAAAGTACGCTGGAGGTCAATGAGAAAGAAACGACCTTGGTTAATGGGTACCGTCATAGAAGAGTTAACAGCGGTGATTGATGTTAAGCAATTAGTACCTCATAGGAGTAACTGATAATTACCAAGCAAAGATCTGATTCTCAACTAGAATTAGAGCATACAAAATGATTGGTGAACAGGAATGAGCGAAGATAAAGAATTGAATGACCCCGTTATGCAATGGGTTACGTTTCGATTGGGTGATGAAAAATATGGCATTAATGTCATGCAAGTACAAGAAGTCTTGAGAATTACCGAGATTGCTCCCGTTCCAGGTGCTCCAACTTATGTATTAGGGATTATTAATTTACGCGGTAATGTTGTCACCGTTATTGATACCCGCAATCGTTTTGGGTTAATGTCTAAGGAAACAGATGACTCATCCAGAATAGCCATTATTGAAACAGAAGATCATATTATTGGCATTCTGGTTGATAGTGTTGCCGAAGTTGTTGAACTAAGAGCGTCCGAAATGGAAACAGCGCCGAATGTAGGTAATGATGAATCATCAAAATATATTCAAGGTGTGACAAGTATAGAGAATGAACTATTAATTCTGGTGGACTTGAATAAGTTTTTAAGTGATGAGGAAAAAAGTGAAATGGACTTATTTTAACATTTTTTAGAATGAGGTTTTTTTTATGGGTATCGACAAATTATCCGCTATTACACGAGTTTATCCAGCTAAAAAATTAGAGAAAGTCACTCGGGATGAGCCACGTTCAGGTAAAGAGCAAGCAACTCAGGATGAAAACAAAGAGCATAAAAACAAGAATGATAGTTTTAATGAAAATTCCAGTCTACATATTGATGAAATAGTTTAATGAATGAGGTTTTGTTAGTCATTTGTATAGTTATTACTATTATTTCAGTGGGGGGATTGGTTTGGTTAGCGGTCGAACATAAAAAATTAAGGCGAGATTTTCAAATTCTGAGTGAAAGTGTCTGGCGTAATAATCAGGACATTGGAGGGCTAAGTTCTGCTGCTGTTTTTGTGGATAGCCGAATATCTGGAAATAAAACTGAATTAAACAGTGTTGTAGATAAAATAGAGGGTATTGAAGACGATATAAATTCGTCCAAAGTATCAGCTAATGAGCTTTATCAGAATGCGATAGAAACGATGCCTATTGAAGAAGACTCAGGAAAGCAAACTCAGGAGAGCGGAACAACCAGTCGGGAAGAGGAAGAATTATTGATGCGTTTGCGAGGTATGAGTAATACTGTTAGATAGTGCCTTTATAGGATTGAGCTTGTTGTTTCTTTGGAAATGTTTTTTTTAACTCTTCTTCAAAGTTATCAAGTTGTTGTTTTAGTTCTTGACCAAAGGATTCAATTTCTTTTTCAAGGATAGGTAGCTGTTCTTCCAATTGTTTACTTAGACCTTTACCGAGATTACTTAATTCATCAAAAAAGTGTTTAAAAACCTGATTACCATTGAATGCAATTGTAGATCGTTGACAGTCGACCTTCCAGCTCTCATTTTCATTAACTAAAAAGGTGGTGAAAGGTGTCTTTTTATCAGCTGAAGAAATAATTTGCGTATCAACACTTGCTCGAGTTCCATCAATTACAATTTTCCCATAGTCAAAACCAATGTTTTTCAGTTCGGTTGTTTCAGTAGAAGGTAGCTGTTGAGATTGAGAACTACAGTATTTTTTTGCAATATCTAACTTATTTTCGGCAATTGCAGACCAAAAGACTTTTTGGTCTATGCCATATTGAGTGTAAATATTATAATTACATTTTTTCTTTACCCATAAAATTATAAAGATGAATAGCACCGAAATATTTTCACTCGCCTTAG
>VAPK010091568.1_pt1 | contig 22838 bp, 16 predicted proteins | sample 3395031 | NCBI WGS metagenome assembly VAPK01 (sample SAMN08290443, study PRJNA428436) | hydrothermal vent metagenome | isolation source: Deep-sea hydrothermal vent chimney 1 | place: Pacific Ocean: Juan De Fuca Ridge
CTGATTATCGTTCATAAAGATAACTCCTGAAAATGAAACTTTCGATTTACTCAACTGTACGGTATTCTAACGCTTTTGACTGGGAAAAGACGAATTAAGGATGCAAGAAAATTACAACCCATTAGCTATTGAACAAGAAGCGCAACAATATTGGCAGGATTCCGGTGTATTTCGCGCCAAAGAGAATTCCGATAAGGAAAAATATTACTGCTTGTCAATGTTCCCCTATCCCAGTGGCAAACTGCATATGGGGCATGTGCGTAACTATAGTATTGGCGATGTCATCAGTCGTTTTCAACGGATGCAGGGTAAAAATGTATTACAGCCTATGGGCTGGGATGCGTTTGGCTTGCCTGCGGAAAATGCCGCGATGCAGCATGGTGTGCATCCCGCTGACTGGACGTATGAAAATATTGATTACATGCGGGATCAATTAAAGCGATTAGGTTTTGGTTATGACTGGGATCGAGAATTAGCAACCTGTGATCCGAAATATTACCGCTGGGAGCAATGGTTTTTTCTTCGCTTGTTGGAAAAAGGGTTGGTTTACAAAAAAACCGCGCCGGTAAACTGGTGTCCAAATGATATGACGGTTTTGGCCAATGAGCAGGTAATTAATGGCCTTTGCTGGCGATGCGATACAGCGGTCGAACGCAAAGAAATTTCTCAGTGGTTTTTGAAGATTACCGCTTATGCGGATGAATTGTTGGCATCATTGGAGCAAATGACTGGCTGGCCTGAGCAGGTTAAAACCATGCAGGCTAACTGGATAGGCCGCTCTGAAGGTGTGGAAATGGGCTTTTCAGTTGTTGGCATGGATGAGCCATTAAAAATATATACCACGCGTCCTGATACTTTAATGGGTGTGACTTATCTGGCTGTTGCTGCAGAACATCCCCTGGCTTTAAAAGCGCTTCAAACAAAACCAGAATTGGCCAAGTTTATCGAGTCTTGCAAGCAAATGGAATCGTCTGAAGCCGCTATGGAAACCATGGAAAAACGTGGGATAGATTCAGGCATAATGGCTATTCACCCGATTTCTGGAGAACAAATTCCTGTCTGGATAGCCAATTTCGTTTTGATGAGTTACGGCACTGGAGCAGTAATGTCCGTTCCTGCACATGATCAACGGGACTTTGAGTTCGCCCAGCGTTATGACATTGCCATCAAACAAGTGGTTTTTGCCAATAGTGATGAAAATGACGACTGTACCGAACAAGCTTTTACGGATAAAGGTGTATTAAAAAACTCTGCTGAATTCGATGGGCTTTCTTCAGACCAAGCTTTTACCGCTATCGCAAAAAAACTTGAACAAGAAGGCCGAGGGCAACGTCAAACCAACTATCGGCTACGTGATTGGGGCGTTTCCAGACAGCGTTACTGGGGCGCACCGATACCAATCATTTATTGTGATGATTGTGGTACCGTAGCAGTTCCTGATGCCGATTTGCCGGTAACTTTACCCAAAGATGTTATTCTGGACGGCTCTTGTTCGCCCCTGGGAAGTCACGCGACTTTTCCTAATGTTGACTGTCCAAAATGTGGCAAAGCAGCCAAGCGGGAAACAGATACCTTCGACACCTTTATGGAATCCTCATGGTACTTCGCTCGTTTTGCCGGCGCTGACCCCGAGACCATGCTAAGTGAAGAAGCTAATCATTGGCTGCCGGTAGACTATTATATAGGCGGTATTGAGCATGCCATCTTACATTTATTGTATGCACGTTTTTATACCAAGCTACTGCGCGATGAGGGGCTAATTGTTTGTGATGAGCCTTTCAAGAATTTACTGACTCAGGGCATGGTGCTGAAAGATGGCAGCAAGATGTCCAAGTCTAAAGGTAACACCGTTGATCCTCAGGGCTTGATCGAAAAATATGGCGCTGATACCGTCCGTATGTTTGTCATGTTTGCAGCACCACCAGAACAATCATTGGAATGGTCTGACAGTGGCGTAGAGGGCGGATTCAGATTTTTAAAACGGCTCTGGCGTTTGGTTTTTCAGTATCTTGAATCAGGCACAGCGACTATTGGAATTGATAAAAGCCAATTAACGAAAGCTCAGAAAGATGTGCGCCGACAATTGCATCAAGCCATCAAAAAAGTCACAGACGACATGAGCCGCAGGCATACGTTTAATACCGCAATTGCTTCGAATATGGAATTAATCAATACGCTGTCAAAACTTAACGACTCGTCCGATTTAGGGAAAGCCGTTATGAAAGAGGCTTTAGAAGCGATTGTGTTGATGTTATCGCCGATTGTGCCGCATATTTGTCATAAATTATGGCTCGAGTTAGGTCACCAGGAGGTCATTAATAAAGCATCCTGGCCTCAAGTTGATGAATCTGCGCTTGAGCAAAATACCTTAATAATCGTGGTTCAGGTCAATGGTAAGCTACGCGGCAAAATTTCTGTCGCAATTGAAGCCAACAAAGATGAAATACAAGCAATGGCTTTAGAGGAAGAGCATGTCCAGCGCTTTATTGAAGGGAAGACCATTAAAAAGATCATTGTGGTACCGAAAAAACTGGTCAATATTGTAATTTAATCGAGAAAAGGAATAGGCCATGTCATTTAGAAATTTCGTTTTATTGACACTGATAATGATAACTGCATCGTGTGGCTACCATCTGCGTCGGCCTATTGAATTACCGGAACAATTTAGAACCTTGTACGTGCAGGGCGCTTCTGGGGCTCTGCGAAGGGAAATAAAAAAAGCAGTCAGAACCTCATCCGCAGAACTGGTTTCCACACCAGAAGAAGCAGGTATGGTATTAAATATTATTGAAGATAATTTAAGACAGAATGTTCTATCGCTCGGCTCAACAGGTAAAGCAACGGAATATGAATTGTATTACTTGCTAACATTCGAAATGCTCGACTCTGAAGGTGGAATAGTTATGCCTAGAGAGACTATTGAATTAAGCCGAGACTATTTTGATGATCAATCAGGTGATACTGTATTAGGTAAAGCAGCCGAAGCAAATACCATTCGCCAGGAGATGTATAAACAGGCAGTGCGTAATTTATTTGATCGGGCACGAATTAGTTTTAGGAAGTTGAGCGAGTAACTACGATGCTATACTCTCATTTCCGCGTCACATTAATAATAAAGCAAACGATACCAGGTAAGTTACTATAAAGTAAAAAATTGATAATAGAATACTCAGCGTAATTCTAAAATCAAACAGTTTCTGTAAAAGATGACTGATCATGGCGCAAAACCAGATAACTAATACGATCCCCGCATAGACAGGAATCATAGAGTATTCAGATGTTCTAACGGCCATGTACCAGATAGCAATCGGCAACGCACACATGTAAAAAAAGTTTTCGCAAATAATGAAAGCCGTAAATACCACGCTAAATTTTTCTGAAGATTTAGTAATCTTTAGCAAAATAAAAACAAATACTACCGTAATAATTAACTCAATAATTATCTGAAGGAATGCTTGAACTGGGTCAGTAATATTTGCCTGGATAAATAGTCCTGCACACATGTACAAGACTAGGTTTTTCCATAAAAAAGACTTTGACGTTTTTAAATTTTCCGGTATCTGGCCAAACCAGCATATGGGAAGATATTGCTTTAACATGATTTTCACACCCTACTTAAATTATTAATAATTCTTTTTAAGAAGTTATGAGCTTTCTGGTGTTTGACTATAAGCCTACGCGATGCAATATGCCAGCTAATTCCCCAACCTTATACACCTACCAGAGGAAAACCTCAGGAAGAATGATATCGCGGTCTCGCTCAAACAGCCAGAAGAATATTTAAAGACAAAATAAGTGCCTTATTTGAGAATATATTGATACAACTACCTAAAGAGCAACATGTATTAGAACAATGCCCATATCAAATCAAGAAATAGAATTTGTTTCCTATGTGGTCGATCTCATGCAATCAATTGGACTCGTCACCGCCAAAAGTATGTTTGGAGGACATGGAATATTTCTTGAAGGGTTGATGTTTGGCTTGGTTGCCGATAGCATTCTTTATTTAAAAACAGATAAAGAAACGGTAGATGAGTTCAAAGCCAGAAAACTTGAGGCATTTACATACAACAAGAAAGGCAAAGCATACAAAATGTCTTACTACCAAGCCCCAGAGGAAGCATTAGAAAACAGTGAGCAAATGAACTTATGGACAAATAAAGCTTATGAGGCTGCCTTAAGAGCTGCGTCCAGCTAAAGCCCTTTTTCCTGTTAAGGGTACCTCTAATAAGCAACTGTCTCTCGCAAAGATTTAACGGCTTTAATCCGTAATTCACGAATAGCCTGACCAATTTCTGGACCTTGCAGATCCCGCTCCAATATTTCGGAAGTATCAACCGAAAACCCTACTTGTTGGGCAGCAAGGCAAAAATGGGCCTGGGGATAATTGTTTTTCTCCAAACCTGTTCGCCCCCTAGCATCCGCCTCACAAGCCAAAACAAAGCCTGACAAGCTATTTTCAGGTTTAAAAGCGCCTATCGCGGCCAAAAAATCAACAATGGTTGCCGGACGTAACTCAAATATGCGATGACAATGCGTATGATATTCCATCACATGAGCAGCAAGCTTGGCAAAATGGTTGGGTACGCGCAAACGTTTACTTAATGATTTCAAAAGAGGCAACCCTGCTTTTTCATGTCCCCGGTGGCTGGGCCATTTTTCTTTAGGAGTAATACCCTTGCCCAGATCATGCGTTAGGACAGCAAATCGCACCAATGGGCTGGGTGTTAGCAAAACGGCTTGTTCCAGAGATAACAGGCAATGTACCCCGGTATCAATTTCAGGATGATATCTTTCAGGCTGGGGAACTCCGAAAAGTTGCTGGATTTCGGGAAAAACACAAGCAAGTGCGCCACAGTCTTTCAGGGCCGCAAAATACGCCTGCGGTGTTTGTTCTGCTAACGCTTTGTGAGTTTCAGCCCAGACTCTTTCCGGAACCAAACTATCAATTTCGCCATTATCAACCATTTCTCGCATCAATTTCATTGTTTCCGGAGCAATGCTAAATCCCAAATGAGAATATCGAGCAACAAAGCGAGCTACACGTAAAACTCTGACGGGGTCTTCAGAAAAGGCAGAAGAAATATGCCTTAGAAGTTTGGCTTGAATATCGGCTTGCCCCGCATAGGGATCAATTAACTGCCCATCAGGAAGCATTGCTATAGCATTAATCGTCAAATCGCGACGAATCAAATCTTGCTCTAAAGTGATATCAGGATCGGCATGGACTACAAAACCTTTGTAACCCGGCGCTGTTTTTCTTTCAGTCCGAGCCAATGCGTATTCTTCGTGGGTTTCAGGATGTAGAAAAACCGGAAAATCCTTACCCACTGTTTTAAATCCCTTGTCCAACATTTGCTCCGGCGTTTCGCCAACAACTACCCAGTCTCTTTCTTTAACCGGGAAATTCAACAATTGATCTCTGACAGCTCCGCCTACCAAATACGCTTTCATAGGAAATTACATTATTAATGAATCCTGATAGTATACTCATCGGACATCAATCAATTCATATTAATTCCCTGACGGGTATGAGGCAAGAGATAGAAAGTTTATTAAGGGCATCTCTATTAATTCATACCTGCTCAGCCATGAATTAATAGAGGTATCCTTTAGCTTTATTTGAAACAAAACGGGAAAAACGACTTATTTTTCTAGGCTTATGATGCAGGAAATATTTATTTATTGCGCCTTGTTTGGTGGCATTGCCGGATTATTAGCCGGACTATTTGGTATTGGCGGCGGCGTGGTATTGGTGCCATTTTTTCTCTGGCTGTTTACCAAGCAGGGGTTCCCGCAAGAAACTGTAATGCATATCGCTATTGCAACGTCATTGGCGACTATTATCATTACTTCTATTGCTTCAGTTACAGCACATCATCGCTTAGGCTCAGTGATGTGGGAAATCGTCTACAAACTGGCTCCTGGTGTTTTTATAGGAGCAATTGTCGGTGCAGCATTTGCGGATCATTTACCCACAGAATCTTTGCGTTTATTTTTTGCAGCTTACCTTTTTATTGTAGGCGTCGAAATGGCTTTTCAATGGCAGCCAAAACAAGCAAAGATACAGATATCATCGGCAATGTTACGTATTTTTGGTCTTGTGATCGGCATTCTATCTTCTATCTTAGGCATAGGTGGTGGCACTTTAACGGTACCCCTACTCAACAGATATAACTTCACTATGCGTAATGCTGTAGCGATTTCAAGCGCATGCGGACTCCCTATTGCCATTTCCAGCACCTTCAGTTTTGCAATATTAGGTTGGAATAAAGCAGGGCTACCTGATGGCAGTATTGGTTATGTATACTGGCCAGCATTTGTTGGTATTGTTTTAGTCAGTACGTTACTGGCACCTGTAGGTGCAAAATTAGCGCATAAATTACCAACCAAGACATTGAAACGTTTTTTTTCGCTTCTGGTTTTTGCTATTACCCTGAAAATGGTCTGGTGAATTACAATGCTACTTTATTAACGATTTAAACTTAGCTTTCTGCATAAGTATTCGAGCATTAGAAGAAGTTAATATTGATATTTCAGTCAAAACCAATTATCTTAAGGGTAGCTCTAATAATTCGTAGTTTGTTCGAGTTCAAGGCAGATGATATTCGAGAACCGCAGTGTATATGGAATACATGAGGATCGCAGAAAATTATCCAACGCCGAAACCGGACAAAAAGCACACTAAGAGGAGCCCTTAAGGACTCAACCTTGCCGTTGTGCATATTTTGATGAACATACCAGCACAAGGGTTTAACAAGCAAAACTCGGTAATTACAAGACTTATTCACTATGGCCATCTTAAACAACGAACTGTTAAGTAACCACCACTTGCTAACAACCGACGATCTTGAGGAATCTCGCAAAATCACTAACGAGCTTTGGGAGGATCATGATACGTATATAGCTGAAGGATCTGACTTTAATGTTCATATGAACCGGGTCAGTTTGAATAGCGTCACTTTTACCTACATCCAATGTCCGTCAGACTTAATCCTGACAAGCACAAAAAAAGTAGAAACCCGATATTCTTTTCATTTACTGCTTGATGGTGATATTGACTATCAAGTCGCTTCAACTGAATTAACAGCTGATAGCAATACCGGAATCATCCATTTGTCTTCAGAAAAAATGCAAATGAAGACTGATTCAATTCGTGCACTTTTCATTGATTTCGACAAAGCTACCGTCGACGAGGCATTAAATAAGCGATTTGGTAATCAAAAAATGCTGATTCCAGCAGCAACAAACCTTGATTACCAAACTGGACAAGGAATATTACTGCGCTCACTCTCTCTGTGGTGTGTGCAGCAACTGAACCATCAGGAAAAACGAAATCCAGACTCCAAAGTATGGCACCATTTGGAACAAGCTATCCTCAATGCATTTATTGACTGTATAGATCGAAGAGAAACAGAACGTTCAAGTATACTTGAAGACCAGCGCGCCTGGTTTAATGCAATAGAAGCCTGGATTGACGAGCACCTTAGTGAAACCATTATGTTGCAAGATTTGGCAAAAGTCGCCGGCGTTAGTGAGCGCACACTGCAAAAAGCATTTCGCACTTACCACAATTGCACACCGATGAGCGCCGTTTACATGCGCAGATTAAATAGAGCTAGAACTTTGCTACAGACACCACAGCCGGAAACAACAGTTCTCCAGATTGCTCTGGATGTTGGATATACTCACCCGAGTCGTTTTGCCTCCCATTATCAAAAACAGTTTGGCGAAAAACCTTCCCTAACGCTTAACATAGCTCGCACCGGTGAAAATAATAATTAAGGAACTGTCGAGTTAATGCTCTATTCGACTCATATAACCCAATAAACTGTGCAAATTTCGCCATAAAGGCAACTTTCAACTATCCGAATTACGTACCTTTTACTTCGTAATTCGGATAGAATACGTATAACTATCAATGATATTATCCCGTCCGGGAGGATTTAATCCTTTCTTAATAATTATATAAACAAAAATAAGGAGAATTATATGAAAAAAACTACTGCATCTTTGCTAGTAGCAGGGGGCTTGGCACTTTCGATGGGTGCTCAAGCTGCTTCTGTAACTGAATCATTTTCAGTGGGTCCTTTAACCACTGAATTAGAAACAGCCACTGCGACTGGCGTATTCAATCAGTTTGATGCTGCATTAGGTACTCTAAACAGCATTACTATTGACTTGGCTTATCAATCGATAAGTACCACAAGCTTAGAAAATACTGCGGCTCAAGGACAGCGTTTCTCATGGCAATCAGATTTAGATTGGGAATTTGAAATTCTGGCGGGTAGTGGAAATTTTGTAACTGCAGACCCCACTCTTTTAGGTACAACAGGTGGTCGTATTTCTTTAGCTAGTGGCGCAACACTTGACCTGGGTACTACCACTGATAATGGAACACTCTCCCTTACAATTAGTGGAGCTGACCTTGCTTCCTATATTGGTGCTGGTACTGCAGGAATTGGCTGTAATACTTTTACAACGTCCACTTTCTCTGGCGGCGGCGGTAATGTAGCTAGTGCTCAAACCACTACAGCTTCATGCTCTGGTGACATCACATATGACTTTGATGGCGTAACAGTTCCTGTTCCTGAGCCAGCTGCAGTTTGGTTGATTGGCGCTGGTCTTTTAGGCTTCGCTGGTTTCCGTGCTAAAAAATAAGTTGTAAAAATCATACTGCATATTTCGTTTGTAGTATTAAAGGTGCCAGTGCAGACTGGCACCTTTTTCTTTATATTCCGCAGACCAACCTCATCAGTTCGCAGCCTGGCTTCCAACTTGCGACTACTAGCCACCTAAAGTATTTTCTAGCTCATTGACTCTCCATAAATACGAGCAATAAACACAAATGTGCTTGCCGCTGAAAGGTAGCAGGTCGATTGAGCCATTTACACTAACAATACCCAGAGTATGTTGGATTTTCCACCCACCTAACTAACTTCGCGCAATATATCCAGATCAATCCTGCCATATATTTACGAAAGAGATAAAATACAATATCTAGTGACTGACATCATTCGGATTTGTTTTACAAACCCATGTTTATCCTGCATAGCTCTAATAAAACAGAAAACCTGTTTGCCCACTTGACTACCGTTATCCAGTCTGCCCCACTGAGTTTGCCTTTTGCCAAGGAGATTTTTCTAATTCAAAGCCAAGGGATGGAACGCTGGCTGTCCCAACAATTGGCAAGCGAATTTAAAGTTTGGGGCAATTATGAGTTTCTGTTCCCCAATAAATTTTTCAATAGTCTAGCAAGGCAAATCCACAGTGAAATTGATAACAATATTTTTGACCGGAGAGTGATGCTTTGGCGTTTTGAAACGTTATTAAGAAACCTGGATGACGATACTTTTAGGCCATTGCAGCACTATCTTTCCGGAGAAAATATCACACTCAAACGGTTTCAGCTAGCACAACAACTGGCGCAAATTTTTGACCAATATCAGATGATGCGGCCAAACTTGTTATCGGCCTGGCAAAATGGCGAGTTACTTTATCAGACCGAAACTGAGCAATGGCAAAAAGCCCTCTGGCAGAAAATAATCTCTAGCACAGGCCATCAACATCGAGGCTCGCTCTGGCAGGATATTATTAATATCCTCAACACTGCTCCCGAAAACAGCTTTGCAGAACAGCTGCCGGAAAGGGTCTCTGTGTTTGGTTTAAATACTATGCCACCACTTTTTTTAGCCTTTTTAAAAGCCTTAAGCAAGCATTCCCAGGTTCATTTTTATCTGCTTAATCCATCGCGAACATATTGGGCTGATTTGCAAAATAAGCGACAGATAGCTAAAAGCGGTAATTTAGAACAACTTGATTATACACTGCTGGGCCATCCGTTACTGGCAACATTGGGCCAGCAAGGACGAGAGTTTCAAGAGCTGCTTCTGGAGCAAACCCAATTCAAATTGGAGTTTGAAAGCTTTGAATCCGTAAAAGCTAAAAATAATCTGCAACAGTTACAAAATGACATTCTTGAAAACCTGACTCACCACTTTCCGTTAGACAATGATGGCTCCATCAGTATTCATTCCTGTCATTCCCGGAACCGGGAAGTGCAGGTATTGAAAAATCAACTGCTAGACGCATTGGAAAAAGATACTACATTGGAGCTGCGGGATATGGTCGTAATGGCCCCAGATATCCAGGTTTATGCGCCATTCATTACCGCTGTCTTTACCGATATTCAACACTCTATTGCTGACCGCAGTTTGCAACTCAGCAACACGATGCTGGATGTATTATTACGCTTTTTGCGTTTGAGTCAAAGTCGCTTTGGTTGGCAAGTGGTACTGGATTTACTGGAACAACCAGTTATATATCACAGTTTTGGTCTGTCAGAAACTGATTTAGAACTGATTGAACACTGGATTAATGATACCCATATTCGCTGGGCACGTTCACCGGAGCATAAACAGGACTTAGGGTTACCCGCAACGCCAGAAAATACTTGGCAAGCAGGACTGGATCGCTTACTAATGGGTTACGCCATTGCTGATGACCTGGAATTTGTAGATGGCATTTTACCTTATCGCGAAATTGAGGGGTCTTCGGCACAAGCGCTTGGGGGGTTATGTGAATTTATGCAGCTATTATGCAAAGCAAGTACCGAACTCAGCCAGGCAAGAACGTTGCAGCAATGGAGCGAACAACTTTTTTACTATGCCGACCAGTTATTAGACACCGATCCTTTTGATGCCACCAGGCAATCTGAAAGACAGCAGCTCAATGAACTGATTAATGAATTGTCTGATGGCCTAACTGAAATTCATCATGCCCACGTTGAACTTGAAGTGATCGTTAGTTGGCTGGAAACAACCATCACTGAACGTAAATCATCATCAGGATTTTTACGCGGACAGCTGACTTTTTGTTCGATGCTACCCATGCGTTCCATTCCTTTTAAAATGATTGCACTGCTAGGTTTGAATGAAGGCGAGTTTCCCAAAATTGACCGTCAACCTACCTTTGATTTGCTCAGCCAGAACTATCAAAAGGGCGATCGTTCCCGCCGCTCTGATGATCGTTATCAGTTTCTAGAAGTATTATTAGCTGCCCAGCAGCAATTGATAATTACCTATATCGGTCAATCTAACAGCCAAAATGAAACCGTTCCGCCTTCTGTGGTGATTAGTGAACTTCTGGAAGTTCTTGAAAAGGATTATCAGCTCACTCAACTGGTGATTCAACATCCGTTGCAGGCATTTAGTCCGAAATATTTTACTGATGAAAAAACCTTGTTCAGTTATTCCGAATCGGACAGGCTAACTGCCGAAACATTACGAAAACAGAAGTTAAATAAATCATTCTGGTGGCAAGGCAAGATTTCTCAAGAATCAGTAACAACCATAGATCTGAATGAGCTTTTTGCCTTCTACCGCCATCCCCAGAAATATTTTTTTCAGCGACAAATGGGCGTTCGTTTCAACGGTATTGCAAGCGAAACTGACGAACACGAACCCTTTGCAATTGAGGGTATTGAAGCCTATCAGATTTATCAGCAATGGATAGCGGATCAATTAACTGCCAGCAGCTATTCTGTAGACAGACTGCAAGCACAGGGAAGATGGTTATCTGGTGCTCTGGGCACCTTGGAATTTGAAAGACACCAAAAACCTATCAGTACATTTGTCGAATGCATTAAGGAAAAACAATTGGGCGACACCCAAGTTGATTGTACAATTGACCTCCAGATCAGTCAGTACCGATTGCTGGGGAAGCTGGGAAATCTCCATGCTCATGGCAGTCTGTTTTATCGTTATGCAAAACTGAAAGGTAAAGATTTTATCCTGGCCTGGTTACATCATTTATTGATGAATCAAATCCAGGAGCGAACTACTTTTTTACTTAGCAAAGATATAGACCTGCAATTTCCATCGTCATTTGCTCCGCAAGATATTTTGCTAAAGCTTATCGACCTTTACATTGAAGGACGAGCTAATCCAAATCTGTTTTTTGTTGAGCCTGCCTTTGCTTATATTCAGCAAGATTTGGCTCTCAAACAAGGCGGTAAGGCAAGCAAGCCAGCCATTGATGCAGCAATAGATCAGTGGCTAAAATCGATAGAATCAGGCTACGAGCCTGAGTTAATGCGGCTATATCAAACCATAGATGACCCTGGATTGATCCTAGACGAAAACTTTGAGCACCATTGTCAAACACTCTTGTTACCTATTTGGGAGGTAGTGTATGGCTATTAAACAATTTGATTCAGTAACGACACCATTGCACACTAGCATCAATTTGATTGAAGCCAGTGCTGGTACGGGTAAAACTTATGCTATCGCAATGTTAGCGCTGCGTTTTGTAGTGGAGCAAGGCATCCCGATTGACCAGTTATTAGTGGTTACTTTTACCAAAGCGGCTACTGAAGAACTCAAAGAAAGAATAAGAAATCGCCTGTCTGAAGCCAAACGAGGTCTGGAAGGTAATACTGATAATTTGGATGCCCCCCTATTAAACTGGCTTTCGACTTTACCCCTAGACAAAGTATTAGCCAAACAGCGTTTGCAACTTGCTCTGCTGGATATCGACCAGGCTGGGATATTCACTATTCACGGTTTCTGTCAGCGAGTATTGAAAGAGCATGCACTGGAAAGCGGTCAGTTATTTGATTCTGAATTAACCGGAAATATAGATGCTATTCGCCAAGACTGTGCTAATGATTTTTGGCGAAGCCAGGTTTATCCTCGTAGCCTTCAACAAGCCGCCATTCTAACCGCAGAATTTAAAACGCCTGATACTTTGTTAGCCAGTATTAAAAACATTCCATCAGCGGCAACCATTTATCCTGATGCTGAAAACTTGGATAAAAAACTGGCTAATATAGATGTGATTTTTGGAGAAGCAGGAGAGCATCTAAAGGATCATGCTACAAAGATTATTGCTGGTTTTGCAGATGAAAAATTTAAAACTGACTTTGCTGGTGGCTTTGAAGTTGCCTACCAACAACTCGACGATTGGCTGCAAAACCGAACTTCATTGATGCCTACCTTGGCAAGCTTTGAAATGTTCTCGTTAGAGGGTCTAAAACAAGGATTGAATGGCAACAAGTTTAGAAAGAACAAAACCCAGTCAGGCGACGAACGCAAGCAGGAGTATCTGGTTTCGTTAGACACTAACACCAAACCTTTCGATGAAATAATTGTAGCTACACAACAAATCACCCTGGCTTTTCGTCGCTTGTTGGTTGCTTATTTACAAGATAATCTCGATCAGCAATTGCAACAATTGAACAGTATGTCATTCGATCAGTTGATCACCAGATTGGCTAATGCTTTACAAGGTGATAAAGGATTATTACTGATCCAACAGTTACAGCAGCGTTTTAAGGTCGCATTGATTGATGAATTTCAGGACACTGATCAAGCACAATGGACTATTTTTTCAACTATTTTTGCTAACTCTAAGCAACATCTCTACTTGATCGGCGATCCAAAGCAGGCTATATACAAATTTCGTGGCGCCGATATTTTTTCTTATTTCGCCGCTCAAAAAAAGGCGCAGCATCATTTTACCTTGGGGCAAAATTGGCGTTCTCATCCATCCCTGATAAAAGCAGTAAATATCTTATTCAGTCAGCAAGATGATGCTTTTTTATTTGCCCAACTTCAATTTATTCCGGCAACAGCAGCGTTAACTAATGAGGATGGTCATCTGCATAGAAAAACACAGGCTTTAATACCATTGCAATTTTGGCAATTACCAAACAGTGAAACCAGCACCGGCTATTGGACGGCAGGAAAAGCCGGAACTGAATTACAAATAGCAGTTGTCAATGAAGTCCTGCTATTACTGGATGGGGAAACTTACATTTCCTGTAATAATCAGGATCAACAACTTAAACCTGCCGACATCGCCATTCTGGTACGCAAAAATTCACAAGCACGAGAATATCAGGAAATATTACGCTTTGCTGGCATTCCAGCCGTCCTGAACAGTACGGAATCGGTTTTTAACACTTCGGAAGCACAGGATTTATATATTTTGTTACAAGCCGTTGCCCATCCTGGCAATTTGGAATACTTACGTCAGTCGCTAACACTGGGTTGGTTTAACATGAATGGCCAACAGCTTTATCAGACTATAAATGATGAAAGCCAATTCGATGCTGTGCTGAATCGGTTCCAAGCCTATTATCAATATTGGCAGTCCAAGGGTTTAATGGCGATGATGTATTATCTGTTGGAGCAGGAAAGTATTCCGCAATACATTGCTCAGAATCTTACCGCAGAAAGACAGTACACGAATCTGCATCATTTAATTGAATTGGTTCAGCAAGCTGCAATGGATGATCACTTAGGTATATTCAAAACACTAGACTGGTTAGCTGATGCCATAACTAAAGAAGGGCATTCAGAGGAGCAACAGTTACGTCTAGAAAGTGATGCTGAGGCCGTAAAAATTGTTACCATGCATCGCGCCAAAGGACTGGAATATCCAGTGGTATTTTGTCCTTATCTGTGGCAACGCAATAGCCTGTTAGATACAGAGAAACAGCTGGTTAAATATCACGATAATGAGACAATAGCAGTTGATCTCGGCTCGGAAAATTTTACCCAACACCGAGAACAAGCGATAACAGAAGATCTGGCAGAAGACATCCGTCTGCTTTATGTTGCAGTAACACGAGCAAAATATCGTTGTTATGTTGCCTGGGCGGATGTCCGCAGCAAAAATAAAGCAAACACTTCCGCTTTTTCTTATTTGTTATTCGCACAAGCAGACCAAAACTGGCAGGAAAATCTTCTGAAAACTGATTTTTCCACTCAGCAAAGCACCTTGCAAGCACTCAACGAACAGGCACCAGAAGCAATCCAATATAAACTGCTTGAAACATCGATAGATATTCATGGCCGTTATCAAAGTAACAACAAACAACAAAAACTAACGGCTCTACAGCGGCGGCGATCTTTAGCAACTACCTGGCAAATGAGTAGCTACACCGCATTATCGGCCCTTAGCCAACACAACACCCCGGAATTACCCATCGACAAAGCCCAGGAACAGCAAAACAACACGGGTGATAAACAAGTATTAGCATTGCCCAAAGGTGCGCACACCGGTAATGTAATACACGAATTACTAGAAATCACTCCGTTTAAAACTCTGGCTGGAGGTGCAGATATCGATAAACAACGTGATCTATCTTGTTTGCGTTATGGCTTGCATTGCGAACAGCCTACAGCCATCAACGATTTGCTGAACCAAGTGGTGCAAACGCCGCTATCTTCTGAAAACCCATCTTGGACGTTGGCAAATATCGGCGAACAATACTGTCTAAAAGAAATGCCTTTTTATTTATCTATCAGCAATATCAACGTTGATAAAATCAACGTAATACTAAAAGGTTCACCCACCTTCCTGCCACTTTCAACCAAACAGCTTTCAGGTTTTCTAACCGGTTTTATCGACCTGATTTGTGAATATCAAGGTCGCTTCTATGTAATGGATTATAAAACCAATTGGCTACCTGACTATCAACCTGAATCATTAACTGCGGCAATGAAGGAACATAATTATGGACTGCAATACTGGATATACTCGCTGGTGTTGCATCAATATCTGCAACAGCGCCTACCGGAATATGACTATGAAAGCCACTTCGGTGGCGTAAAGTACCTGTTTGTCCGCGGCATGGAACAAGAGGTGCCGATGAGTGGAGTTTATCAGGATCGACCCGATTTAGTGAGGATTGAAGCGCTAGGGAATTTATTTTCTTAATGAGTGAGGTTTTTTACCCCTGAAGCCTTGGATACGCCTCTACAGCACCATATATACCTTCGACTAACATTTGGATACCGATAATAGCTAGAATAAGCCCCATCAATCGTGTGATTATTTGCAAGCCATTTTTCCCGAACAAATTAAGAACTCGTTGGCCGAGAATGAAGCAAACAAAAGTAATACCGCACAATAATGCAAAAACACTAAGAGTGATACTTATATCAGTCCAACCGCCAGAGGCAGAAAAACTCATTGTAGTTGCTATTGTGCCTGGCCCTGCAAGTATAGGCACAGCAAGAGGAGAGATAGCAATATCATTTTGATTGCTGTTTTCCGATGTATGTAATGATGAGCCTTCCCCATGCAACATATGATACCCAATGATAAAAACCAGAATCCCCCCAGTAATCCTGAGTGCGTGAAGGGTGATTCCAAAAAAATGAAATAGTGTTTTACCGAGAACAGCAAATAAAACTATTATGCCAAAAGTTATAACCAGTGATTTAATTGCTATTTTTATTTTTTCATTTTTATCTGTATTACCCGTTAGACCAACAAATACAGCTGTATTAGCTAAAGGATTCATTATTGCAAAGTAACCAAAAAATACAGTAATTAAATGTTCTAGAATACTATTCATAGTTGCTTTAAATTTCAGAGGTCGTTCCAACATTATGTATTAGTTTAAATACTGGCAAGACTTTTGAGAAAGATAGAAAATCGCTGCCAGTTATAATATTACAACATTTATGTCACAACGTGGTAAGTTGAGCCGATTCGTTGGTTATCGTGGAGAATTTCATATGACTAGAAAATTACTACAAAAGCATAGCAAAGCTTTCATTCCTGCTCACAATAGTTTCGTCGAAAATATCAAAAAACTCCAGCGCAATATGAATTATGGTAATGATACGCTTACAATTCTTTACGCCCCAAAAATAATCCTTCTGTTAGCTGTAATTACTATCAGTGTTATTCTCTCATCCTGCACTGAAAATATAGCCTATAGGCAAATCAAGCTAGCTCAAAACACCGGATTAACTGATTGTGCGTTTGGTAGTGCATTCCAAAACAAAGGCGAAAAAGGTAACGATTATTATCTTGGCTTTGTCGAGGTCGATGATCAAGGTGTATTTTTTTCGCGAGATCAATTTAATAACCTGGCGTGTGAACTCACAAAGGTAGCAGAATCATCAGGCGTTTTAATTTCTGTCTTTGTTCATGGGTGGCATCATAATGCGGCACCCGGTGATAAGAATATCGAGAAATTTGAACAATCACTCGCAACGTTAAGCCAACTTGAGCATTTGTTTGCCAAGGAGAAAGATGTTTTTCCCCGAAAAACCATTGGAATTTATGTAGGCTGGCGAGGGGAATCGCTGTATTGGCCTTTAATATCAAATTTAACATTTTGGGAGCGAAAAAATACCGCTGAAGAAATTGCCAGAAGGAGCGTGTCAGAGGCCTTATTGAGGCTTGAGAACATTCGAAATATACAACCGCTAAGTCTACAGCCTAATAGATTATTTATTGTCGGTCATAGCTTTGGTGCAGATGTGGTCTATAACGCATTATCTCCAATAATGTTAGAACGGCTAGTCAACTATGAAAAAAGGGTTTGTGATAGCGGAATGATCAAAGGATTTGGCGACTTTGTGTTTTTAATAAACCCTGCGTTTGAATCATTGCAATATATAAATTTTATGGGGTTATTATCGGAGAAAAATAGCTATTGCCCAAATCAATTTCCCGTTTTTGCGATACTAACATCTCTGCAAGATGAGGCGACAAAATTTGCCTTCCCTTTGGGCAGAAAACTATCCACTTTATTCGAGACGTATAGGGATATAAAGATTGAGGGGCAGAATGGTGAAAAAATCATCGTCAATCAACGGACCCTAGATACAACAGCGATTGGCCATGAGGAAATTTTATTTACTCATGAACTAAAAAACAATGGAGCATTCAAACCAACCACACCGGAAGAGAAGTTAACTGAAAATGAATGTGACATTATGAGAGATTTGAGGAATGGCTGGATGACAGAACAAAAAAAATACGTACTCAATGATGTTGTCTTCACACCTACCAGCCAACATCACCTCAAAAATCCATATTTAGTCATTAGAGTTGATGAGGAAATAATTCCGGATCATAACGATATTTATTCTAATCAAGTGCTTAACTTTATGCGCAGACTTGTCGTGATATCGACACATGAGGAGGTTTGTGCGGATCCTTAAAAAAACTGGGAACCAGCACTGTTGTTGGTTTTTCTCCCTCTCCTGCTGGAGAGGGCCGGGGTGAGGAGATTTTAAAAATCCGAGTTTTCATATATAAATAGTATAAATAAATGACCGCTAATTCTAACGATCAATACTCAAATTTTTCGCTTACTTCTAAAGATGGAATAAAGCTACAGGGCTTTACCTTTAAACCCGAAAAACCAGTTTTTTCCTTAATCGTTGTACACGGCGTAGGAGAGCACTCAAAACGTTATCTATCATTTGCTAAAAAGATTAGCGCTGCCAATGGGGCTTGTTATCTATATGACCAGAGAGGTCATGGAGGTTCAGATGGAAAACGGGGGCATGTTGCAAAGTTTGTAAATTATTCAAATGACCTATTAGACATTTTTGAAATGGTATTTTCAAAATCTCAAGGGTGTCCAGTTTTCGTATATGGACACAGCATGGGATCAGTCGTAGCAACGCTATTTGCACTTAGCTATCAAGCTAAAATAAAAGGATTAATACTCTCAGGCTTTCCAGCCATACCCAGTATTTCAATAGTAGGCTGGCCCCTAAAGCTGATAAAGTCGATTAGAAAAATCGCACCATTACAAAACATTCCGACTCTGCTTAATCCAAAGCATCTCTGTCATGACCCAAATGTGTGGAAAGCATATGAAGAGGATCCAATGATTAACAAAACTGTAACGCTTAATTGGGCTGCAGAGTTTTATTCAGCTTTAAAGGAAATCAAAAATAACATCCACAACTTGTTTGTGCCTTTACTGATGTTGCATGGAAGTGACGACAAAATTGCCAAATTAAAGGGTGCGCAACAAACTTTTCAGACTATCCATTCAACGGATAAGACTCTTCAAATTTATAAAGGTCAACGCCATGAATTACTCAATGAAGTATCTCCCATCCCCGATCAAGTGACTGACTGCATGCTCGATTGGATGCAAAAACGGCTCTAGAGTGCTATCACTCGGTAATTTTTTCTAATTGAATTAGTGCAGCTTTCGCAATATCCGAGCTTGCTTCTATTTTAATTATGCGTTCCAGGGTAGCGATACTTGGACTGTCAAGTAAGGAAATTGCCTGCTTCCTAACAGAGTCATAATGGGCTCTAAGAGCGGCCAATTCACGTAGGTAAGTGCTTGCAGATCTTAATTGCTGAAGCATCACTTTTTCTGGGTGTTCGGTGAAAAGATCACGTAGCAAATTTCCGTGTAATTCCTGCTCCCGGCGTAATTCTCTAAGATCTAATTTTATTGGCTCTGTAGGGTCTGTACAGCAAGTACTCATAGCTCTGTCTCCAAAAAAATGTGTAGTTGATAAATCATTAGAGAAAACCTATTGGGTTGAAGTTCCCTTTAACCTAGAAAAATCAGTCGATCAAGGTTTCTAGATTTAACAAGTCTTACACGTTGTAGCATTAAAAAAATCTGGATTTGCCATTTGGAAATCTTCTTTATAAATTTGTGGGATGTCATCTCCAAGCAAGCTTCCAGAAGCAACTGGAGGATAGATCTCATCAAATTGTAGAATACTAGTATGGCTGACTCGGCGAAAGATATGGGATCTATCCAGTTCTTTGGTATTTACCAGTCCTGCTGCTGCCATAATTTCAGCTGCGGCTCGAACAGTCTCGGTATGATAATTGGCAACTCTATTTATTTTATCATTAACAACCAAGCCGTTAACTAACGCAGGGTCTTGAGTGGTGATGCCTGTTGGGCAAGTGTTGGCATTACATTGCAATGATTGAATGCAACCCATAGCCAACATCATACCTCTGGCGCTGTTACATAGATCAGCGCCTAAGCTTATCCGCTTGATGATGTGAAAACCGGAAAAAATTTTTGCTGACGCTATGATCTTTATTTCACTTTTAAGACTGAAGCCATTAAGGCAATTGCTGACAAATACAATGGCATCCGTTAATGGCATACCAATTGAGTTGCTATATTCCAACGGAGCTGCCCCAGTACCGCCTTCACCACCATCTACGGTAATAAAATCAGGGGTAATATTCGTTTCTTTCATTGCTTTGCACAGAGCAATAAAGTCGCTTCTATGGCCAATACACAATTTAATACCCACTGGCTTGCCATTCGCTAATTGCCGTATTTTTTTGATAAAAAGCATTAATTCAATTGGTGTTCCAAAAGCAGAATGTCTGCCTGGCGAGTTAACTTGCATATGAGCTTTTATTCCTCTTATTTCAGCGATTTCCGGAGAATTTTTGCTTGCTGGCAGCAGCCCTCCATGACCTGGTTTGGCTCCTTGCGAAAGTTTAATTTCGATCATTTTAACCTGCTCTATTGCGGCCTTGATCTGATATTGTTCTTCGTCGAAATGACCGTCCGGAGTGCGGCAGCCGAAGTAACCAGTACCAATTTGCCAAATCAGATCGCCACCCTGTTCTAGGTGATATTGGCTGATACCTCCTTCTCCTGTATTATGGGCAAAACCACCTTTTTTTGCGCCACCATTTAAGGCTGAAATGGCGCGACTGCTTAGAGCGCCAAAGCTCATGGCTGAAATATTTAGCACGCTGGCATTGTAGGGCTGAGAACAATCCTCTCCACCAATTAAAATCCTTGGTTCTGGGTCAATTTCTGATGGTTCATGGCTCGCTAGTGAATGGCCTATCCATTCATAGCCAATTCGATAAACATTAAACTTGGTTCCAAAAGGTATAGTATCCATCTCCTGTTTGGCTCGTTGATAGACAACAGAACGAAAAACTCGACTTACAGGAGCGCCACTAATATCCGATTCTATAAAGTATTGTTGAATCATTGGCCGAACACTTTCCATAAGCCAGCGCATTCTGCCAATGACTGGAAAATTACGCCGAATAGTGTGCCTGGTTTGCAGCATATCGCAAAGTCCTAACAGGATCACAGGAATTACTGCTATCAATAACCAAACAGCATGTGGTACAAATAGAGACATAAGCCAAATTGAAATCAATATTACAATACTGGCTAGAATAAATTTTTTTCGCATAGCTTAATATTGCCATTGTCTGGTTAAACAAGCAACAATCATTAATATGGAAAAAGATACAGTTCAATCATACCTGATTTTCACCGACCTGGACGGTACGCTGTTAGATCATAACAACTACACCTTCGATGAGGCTTTACCTGCGTTAGATAGAATCAATCAATATCAAATCCCACTGATTTTAAATTCCAGCAAAACCCAAAGTGAAATCATTTCTATTCGGCAAGACTTGCAAAACAATCATCCTTTTGTGGTAGAAAATGGCGCAGCGGTGTTAATTCCCGGTGATATTTTTACCGAATATACTGACCCTGTAACAGAAGTGTTATTAGGCGCTTCCCGGACAGATATTTTACAATTTATCCATCAATTGAGAGATCAACGAGGTTACACTTTTAAAGGTTTTGCAGATTTCACTCATGAAGAAATAATGGCTGAAACCGGGTTATCCAAACAACAGGCGGAGCAAGCCAAAGATCGGTCAGGGTCAGAGCCTATCAAATGGCTGGATTCTGGTAAAAACTTGTTACTTTTCAAAAAAATAGTGGAGCAACAAAATTTGAAATTGCTCAGAGGTGGTCGATTTCTTCATGTGATGGGGCAAACTGATAAAGCCCAAGCTATGAGTTTTCTGGTTGAATTATATCGCAAACAATATCATCATGACTTTACCACGATTGCCTTGGGAGATAGCCAAAACGACCAATTGATGTTGGAAAAAGCAGATATTGCGGGGGTTATTCGGCCAGGCTATGGCGAACCCCTAAAACTAAAGCAAACGAGCAATATCGTTCTAAAATCTACATTGCCTGGGCCTAAAGGTTGGCAGGAAGTTATTACTAGAATTTTTAACCTAATCGATATATAGATATAGTCTTTAAGGAGTCCTCATGAGTGATTTTTTTCAAAATGGTGTTATTACCACACTCCACAAGTTAGCGAATAATCGACTGGAAGGGCTTGAACAAGAGCTGCTCTCCTTTGCGAAGCAACGGCCTATGGCTTTGGTTTTGCCTTCGTTGTATTCTGAGCTTGAGGGGCCGGCGTTAAAAAATATTATTGCAGAAATTGCCAAGGTTCCTTATTTACAGGAAATCATTATTGGCTTGGATCGAGCAAATAAGAAGGAATTCGAATATGCGAAAGAATTTTTTAGTCGTTTACCGCAAAATTATAAAATTTTGTGGAATGATGGCCCAAGACTGCAACAATTAAAATCTCAATTGGAAGCAAAAGAACTCGCGCCGAAAGAAACGGGTAAAGGGTGCAATGTCTGGTTTTGTTATGGCTACGCTATTGCCTCGGGTCAATCAGAAGCCATAGCGATACATGATTGCGACATTCTTACGTATAATCGGGAATTGTTAGCACGATTATTTTATCCGGTTGCCAACCCTGCTTTTCACTATGAATTTTGCAAGGGTTATTACTACCGTGTTGCTGATCAGAAAATCAATGGCCGAGTGTGTCGGCTTCTGGTAACGCCTCTAATCAGAGCACTAAAACAAACGATAGGCTCAATGGACTACCTGGACTATTTAGATAGTTTTCGATATGCCTTGTCTGGGGAGTTTGCCACCCGTATTGATACTATCAAGGAAATTCGTATACCGAGTGACTGGGGCTTGGAGATCGGAGTACTTTCCGAAGTTTACCGTAACCAATCGAAAAACCATATCTGCCAAGTAGAAATTGCAGATGCTTATGACCACAAACACCAAGTGCTTTCTCCCGATGATGCCAATGCCGGGCTGTCAAAAATGAGTATAGATATCACCAAAGCTATCTTCCGAAAACTGGCTACACAGGGCGTAGTTCTCAGCACGGAGATTTTTAGAACCCTGAAGGCGATTTATTATC
>VAPK010953980.1_pt1 | contig 22794 bp, 20 predicted proteins | sample 3395031 | NCBI WGS metagenome assembly VAPK01 (sample SAMN08290443, study PRJNA428436) | hydrothermal vent metagenome | isolation source: Deep-sea hydrothermal vent chimney 1 | place: Pacific Ocean: Juan De Fuca Ridge
AGGATAACCGTGTTGGTGCGGCGAAATTTGTGGATGTGGTCTCGAAAGTCCTGTCCCTCCTTGGTACAGCCCGGTGTGTTGTCTTTAGGATAGAAATAAAGGACCAGCTGTTTACCTCGAAAGTCGGTAAGACTCATTGTTGTTTTTTCACCGGTGGCAGGTAGCGAAAAATCAGGCACTTTTTTATTCACTTTAATGTTTTCGCTCATCCGTTATTCTCCTGTTTGCAGTGAACCGGCGGGTAAATATTCTTTTGCCTTGGCCAATGTCGGTATATCATCAAATTATACTTAAAACGAGGATTATGCACCAGGGAGTGCGGTTTCCTGCTCTTTATAAGGCTCTCTCCTTTAAAGTTAGGCTAAATTCGTGCTATCAGCCACCGCTAAGTGAAGTACAATGACTGGTGAAATTATTTATAAATTTAGTGGTCCATCCAGCATTGGGCAGATGAGTATGCTGGAGGTAGGGGCGAGCATGCTGGAGAAAAACGGGTATGAGACCAAGGGATAAGTGATACTAAATTAAGAGTTTAGCTGATGTTCGGCCCGCTAATTATCCGCTCAATAAATAGCCCATGCATGCTATTCCGCCTGGTAAGGGCAATGACTTTACTTGCCTTGCGTGCCATGGCTCAGTAACATTCGCAGTTTATTCATAGAGATCATTGGGAGTATGTCCATGTTTCATGGCAGTATGGTAGCTTTGGTTACCCCTATGCACGAAGATGGGGCGCTCGATTATGCATCGATGGAACAGCTCATCGATTTCCATATACAGGCTGGAACCGATGCAATTGTTACCGTCGGCACGACCGGAGAGTCTGCCACGCTACTGGAAAAAGAGCACTGTCAAGTGGTTCGTTTCGTTGTTGAAAAAGTGAACAATCGAGTGCCCGTGATTGCTGGGACAGGGTCTAATTCCACCATGGAGGCGATTACGCTAACTCGGTGTGCAATGGAAGCTGGCGCCGATGCCTGTCTGCTCGTGGCTCCCTATTACAACAAACCAACGCAACATGGTTTAATTGCCCACCATAAGAAGATTGCTAGCGCGGTGGCGATTCCGCAAATTTTATACAATGTCCCTGGGCGTGTGGCTTGTGACATGTTACCCGAAACGGTAGAGCAATTATCGCATGTGGCCAATATTGTAGCGATTAAAGAAGCTTCAGGCTGTGTTGATCGTGCCAAGCAAATCATTGATCGGTGTGGTGACCGAATTGATCTTTACAGTGGTGACGATGCGCTTGCATTGGCAATAATGGAAGTGGGGGGGAGGGGCGTGATTTCTGTGACGGCCAATGTTGCCCCCCGGTTGATGCACGAAATAGCTTCCTTGGCATTGCAGGGTATGTTCACCAAAGCGCGGGTTTTAAATGAAAAATTAATGGCTCTGCATGAGCAGTTATTTTGTGAGGCCAATCCGATACCCGTCAAATGGGCGCTGCAAGCGATGGGACTGATTGGGCCAGGGATTCGCTTGCCATTAACGGTATTGTCTGAGAGGTATCAAGAATCTGTGCAGGACGCGATGAGGCAAGCCGATGCATTATAAGTCGAGATGGATGAGTGGCGCGGTGATGCACAAGTTATTATTCCTTCTTTTGATGGTCTTTATGTTTTACGGGTGCGCTTCGCAAGAGGCGGGTTTCTATAAACACAGCAAGTCATTTCCGCCACTGGAGATGCCGCCGAATTTGATTAATGCGACTGAAGAAGACGCATTTGATATTCCAAAAATCGCCGCCTCTGTGGTTAATAAACCAATACTGTCGAACGACAGCTCGGTGATGATGAAACGGGATGGTCAATTGCGCTGGTTAGTGATGAAGATGCCGATTCATTATCTTTGGGAACAAATGCATGATTTCTTTGTTAAGCATAACATTGAGCTCGTTTGGGAAGATGAAAGTCTAGGCATTATGGAAACGGTTTGGGTTGATTATTATGATACGCAGTATGGCAAATTTGCGCGTGATAAATTTCGGGTTCGTATTGAGCCTGGAGCGGAGGATGATACGATTGAATTGTATGTCGCGCATCGTGGCGTGCAGCAAGTGCTTTTTGATGGACAATTTACGCCGGCATGGGATGCCAGGCCAAATGATGCTGAAATGGAAATTGAGCTGTTGGGGCGTATTTTAGAATTTTTAGCTTTGGAGCCTGTGCGCGTCAAAGCCTTGCTTGAACAAGCGAAACAACAAAAAGTGCTGGCCGTATTACGGGAAGATGAGGGAATACCGTATATTCTGCTGGATGAGTCCTACGAGCGAAGTTGGCAACTGGTTTTACGGGCGATCGATCGGGTAGGCAATACCATTATTTCCAAGGATCAATTGTCAGGTTTGATTCGCATTCGCCGCGATGCACTTGATAATACGGTATCGCAAAGTATTAACTTTACCGATGGCAAGAAAGCAGAGCTATCTATTCGTATGCTTCAATTGGCGGGCCAGATCAAGGTCGAGGTGGTGCATGCAGATGGTGTGGTGGATGATTCGAGTGAAGCGAAGGATTTAGTCAAACAACTGTATGAACATTTGTGATCGATTGTGCGGATGGGGTCGGATGACTCCATCGAATTAAAGTCTCTCAGTGGTTTATTGAGATGTGTGTTTTAAAATGGAAAAAAAGCAGCAACTATATTCAGGAAAAGCCAAGTCAGTCTATCTAACAGATGATGCTGATAAGCTTATTTTGGTCTATCGTAATGATACCTCAGCATTTGATGGGGAAAAGCTTGAGCAGCTTGATCGCAAGGGTAAAGTGAACAACAAGTTTAATGGCTTTATCATGCAATACCTAGAGCATCATGGGGTAAAAACCCATTTTGAGCAATGCTTAAGTGACCAGATGTCATTGGTTAAAAAGCTGGAGATGATACCTGTTGAATGTGTCGTAAGAAATATCGCTGCCGGTAGTCTTTGTCGGCGACTCGGTGTGCAAGAAGGTATCGAGCTGGTGCCGCCAACGTTTGAGTTTTTTTTAAAGAATGATGCATTGCATGATCCCATGATCAATGAATATCATATTCTTTCGTTTGGTTGGGCAAGCAAAAGTGAAATTGATGCAATGAAAGACATGACTTTTAGAGTCAATGATATCTTGCAAAAACGCTTTCTCGATATTGATCTGTTATTGGTAGATTTTAAATTAGAATTTGGTCGTTATCATGGTGAATTGCTATTAGGTGATGAATTCACTCCGGATGGTTGTCGCTTGTGGGATGTGCAAACGCGTAAAAAAATGGATAAAGATCGCTTTCGGCAAGGGCTAGGTGGGGTTATCGAAGCTTACGAGGAGGTGGCTTATCGCTTGGGTGTGGACATCGATTAATACCTTAATACTGCTCTCCTAGCACTTTATAAATAATGGCTCGATGCGGGTCAAAGTCTTGGTCCGTTGCTTTAACAAAGCCGCTTAAATTTGCCTTGGTGAGTATTTTTTCCCCCTCCGTTGAGTTTTTTAGATTAAACATTAATTCGGCAATTTGTTGCTTGAGGGGCAGAGGTAAGCGATTATTAAAAGCCCATGGTAGATGTGGGTACTGATTACCTTTGACCAGAAAGCGTATTTGTGACGTATCGATTTTTTGTGTGACGGCTGGCAAGCTCAGAACTTTGTCGCCAATGCCTCCTGCTGATGCTTGCTTAAAATAGGTGGCAAAAATGGCATTGGGTGGGGTGCGGGCAATGCTATAAGTATAATCTCCCGGATTTAAACCCTGCTCCATTAGTAAGTAAGTGGCATAAATGTAGCTTTGCATGGCTTTTTTGCCGCCGCCAAAAATAATATGCTTACCTATTAAATCTTGTACCGTATTGATGCCGGAATCTTTGCGGACGATAATTGAGCCGGTAATGGTGGATTCGCCAAGTTCTTCAATGACTGCAAAAACCTCATAACCGATTTCTTTATGGGATTTGACATAATGAAATTGATTGAAATTCACAATATCAAATTGTTTATTGGTGACGTTTTGCCAAAATATGGGAAAATTTTTAGGAGTGACTAATTGCACTTTACGGCCCAGATGTTTGCTCAAATATTTTGCTAAGGGCCGATACATGCGGGTTGTTTCGATGGGGTTGTGTCGGGGAAACATTCCTAATAATAGGGCATCTTCTGCATGACTTGCGGTGAATGGCAACACCGTACTGGCAAGCATTAAATAAACCAATGCCCATTTATGAACAGCGGGAATCAGTTGGCTTGGGTTAAAAGCATAAAACATCAAAAGGGTTCCTGACGATAGGTCGTGTGTAATACAAGTGCAATCAATGGATTTATTTTCAATATCGACAATTGTCAACGTTCGAGTCCCTGAAAAGGTATCGACAATTATTTTAATGGCTTTAATAGGGGGGGGCGTGAAGAATGTGGGGGTAAATGAGGTCGGCTGGGTAACCCAATGGCCTGAATTGTAATGAGTAAAGAAATTATCAGATTAAGACGATAGTTCGATCATGTGTCACTTCATAACGCAAAGGAAAATTCTGCATGTCATCTATGACAGCAATTCTCATATTTATCTTGGTGAGTTTCATTGTTGGTGCCGGCCTTGCCTGGTGGGCAAGTTCAATGATGGTAGCGCCATTAAAAAAACTCAAGCCTCGGATTGTAGTAAATAAACAATAGTTTTGTTGGCTGTTTTTAATATCACCAATACATCATTATATTGTTGATAGATCTCGTGGTTTTTTCCATCTCAGTGCGTTGTCGTAGAAGAGCCGTCACCTTGGCGGTTTTGTTGAAAAACTGAACTATCTATCCGTTCATTTTCTCATGCTCCTAAACTGATCACTCGCCGACTCTTGGTGAGAGATTGACTCGTGTAGCCAAAACCATGGATGAGAAAAATTTGGCAATCAAGTATCATAACGTCCTTTTCAACCGTGTATTAGGATCATTATGCTGATTTTGTCAGGTACACTCGCATTATCCGATTTTCGAAAACAACGATTATTGTCCGTCTTGCAACAGCAAGTTCCTGAAGCGACGGCGATAAACGCCGTCACTCGGTATTATGTCGATATAGAGCAAACATTAAGCGATGCCGCGAAATCCGTGCTTGAGCGGCTGCTAGATGGAGATATTATTGATCAACCCGAATCGGAATCGGTGATTTTGGTGGTTCCGCGATTCGGCACGATTTCACCTTGGTCAACAAAAGCGACGAATATTGCCCATCATTGCGGCTTAAACCAGGTCAAACGGATCGAGCGGGGTATTTTATATCATGTCGTTTTCCAGGGCGATGTGAAGTTAAGCGAGCAGCTGAGTGTTTGTGCTGCGCAAACTATGCACGACCGAATGACCCAAACGGTACTGACAAGTGAAGAGGAGGTTGACACACTTTTTGCGCAAACGCCGGCAAAAGAATTGACCTCCATTGATATTTTGGGTGCTGGCCGGGTGGCTCTGGAGCGTGCTAACCAAGTCTTGGGCTTGGCATTAGCTGATGATGAAATCGATTATCTTTTTGATAATTTTATGGCTTTGCAGCGTAATCCCACCGACGTAGAGTTAATGATGTTTGCTCAGGCGAATTCTGAGCATTGTCGCCACAAAATTTTTCGGGCGGATTGGGTGGTGAATGGTAAACCGCAATCCCGCTCATTATTTGACATGATAAAAAATACCTACGAGCAACACTCTGAGCACATTCTATCCGCTTACAAAGATAATGCGGCAGTGATGGTTGGGCTCGGTGATCGCTTGTTCTATCCACATCCGGACACCAAACAATATCAGTACCAGCACGAACCCGTTCATATCTTAATGAAGGTGGAAACGCATAATCATCCGACGGCCATTTCACCTTTTGCCGGGGCCGCCACCGGGGCGGGGGGGGAAATTCGTGATGAAGGAGCGGTGGGCCGAGGAGCAAAGCCTAAGGCGGGTTTATCTGGCTTTTCGGTTTCCAATTTAAATATTCCTGATTATCCGCAAGCTTGGGAGTTGCCTTATGGCAAGCCAGATCGCATTGCGTCAGCACTCGATATTATGCTGGAAGGCCCGATCGGTGCGGCATCGTTTAACAATGAATTTGGACGGCCTAATATTTGCGGGTATTTTCGTAGCTATGAGCAGTGGATCGAAGGCCCTCAAGGCAGGCAAGTTCGTGGCTATCATAAACCCATTATGTTGGCCGGTGGCTTGGGTAATATTCGCGAGGCACAAGTTAAAAAAGGTGATATTCCTGCGAATGCCCAGCTGATTGTGTTGGGGGGGCCGGGCATGCTCATTGGGCTAGGTGGTGGTGCAGCGTCATCGGTGGCCACCGGGACCAGCGATGAGCAGCTTGATTTTGCTTCCGTGCAACGTGGTAATCCTGAAATTCAACGGCGTTGCCAGGAAGTCATTGATTGCTGTTGGCAGCAAGGGGTCGATAATCCGATTATCAGCCTCCATGATGTGGGCGCTGGCGGTTTGTCTAATGCCATGCCCGAATTAGTCGATGATAGCGAACGTGGAGCCCGTTTTGAATTGCGTGCGATTCCCAATGATGACCTGGGCATGTCACCCCTGGAAATTTGGTGTAACGAGGCTCAGGAGCGCTATGTATTGGCGGTGGATAGTTCGCGCTTGGCTGAATTTGATGACATCTGTGAAAGAGAACGTTGTCCTTATGCGGTGATTGGCGAAGCGATTCAAGAACCGCATCTTTATGTAGGAGATGCTGAATTAAATAATGTACCGATTGATATGCCCATGGATGTGTTATTAGGTAAGACACCTAAAATGCTAAGAGATGTGCATCAGCAATCGGTCATGAAATCTTCATTGAAGCTTGACGAGATGGATCTGAAAGAGGCGGCGTTACGTATTCTGCAATTGCCTGTTGTCGCTGACAAACGGTTTTTAATCACCATTGGTGATCGCAGCGTGGGTGGTCAAGTGACTCGCGATCAGATGGTCGGTCCCTGGCAAATTCCGGTCGCTGATGTGGGAGTGACGTCGAGTGCTTATGTCGGCTATGCCGGTGAGGCGATGGCGATGGGTGAACGAGCTCCCATTGCACTCTTGCGTTATGCGGCGTCAACGCGTATGGCGATAGGTGAAGCATTAACAAATATTGTTGCCGCGCCAATTCGCCAGTTAAAAGATATCGTGTTATCGGCGAACTGGATGGTTTCTGCGGGTTCTCCTGGGGAAGATGCCGGCCTTTTTGAGGCGGTAAAGGCGGTCGGTATGGAGTTATGCCCGAAGTTGGGAATTACCATCCCGGTGGGTAAGGACTCGATGTCCATGCATACGGTTTGGCAAGACGGTGATGTACATAAATCGGTGACGGCGCCTCTGTCAATGATTTGTTCTGCCTTTGCGCCGGTGGTGGATGTACGCCATACCTTGACTCCTTTGCTGCGCTCGGATCGAGGTGATACGGATATTATCTTTATTGATTTAGGCAAAGGTAAAAATCGTTTAGGCGCTTCGGCGCTGGCCCAGGTCTATCAACAAATTGGCGATTATCCGCCGGATCTGGATGATGTAACGGCCTTTAAAGAATTTTTTCAAGTTATTCAAGGCTTGAATGAAGAACGATTATTATTGGCTTATCATGACCGTTCCGATGGTGGTTTGTTTACCACGATTTGTGAAATGGCATTTGCTGGCCATGTGGGTGTTGATATTCACCTGGATGGTTTAGGTGAAAATCCTTTAGCAATATTGTTTAACGAGGAGCTTGGTGCCGCCATCCAGGTATTGCATTGTGATACCGATGATGTGATGGAGCGCTTGCGAATCGCGGGATTAGACAAGCATAGTTTTGTCATTGGCGAGCTGAATAATCACGATCAGATTCGATTTTATTTTCAACGAAAAGAAGTGCTCGCCGATACTCGCCGGGCATTTCAAAAAGCCTGGTCTTTAACGAGCTATCATATGCAAGCGTTAAGAGATAATCCCGATTGTGCGCAGCAAGAGTTCGATAGCGTGTTGGATGAGAAAGACCCTGGGATCCAAGTCGCACTTTCATTTGACATTGAAAATAATATCGCCGCTCCTTATCTGGCGACCGGAGTACGACCTAAACTTGCCATACTGAGGGAGCAGGGGGTTAATGGGCAATTAGAAATGGCCGCTGCATTTGAGCGTGCTGGATTTGCTTGTATTGATGTACACATGAGTGATTTGCAAACAGGGAAAATGTCATTGCAGTTGTTTCAAGGACTGGTGGCCTGTGGTGGTTTTTCCTATGGTGATGTCTTAGGTGCGGGTCAAGGATGGGCGAAGAGTATTTTATTGAATACCCAGTTACGTGATGAATTCGCCAATTTTTTTCAGCGCCAAGACAGTTTTGCTTTAGGTGTGTGCAATGGCTGCCAAATGTTATCACAGTTGTCTGACTTAATACCGGGCACGTCGCATTGGCCACGTTTTGCAAAAAACACCTCAGAACAATTTGAAGCACGTTTTTCATTGGTGGAAGTATTGCCATCCCCTTCTTTGTTTTTACATGCCATGGTGGGCTCAAAAATACCGATTGTGGTGGCTCATGGGGAAGGTCGTGTGACGTTTCCTCATGAAGATTTTAGTCAGTTACTGGTCGAGAAGCATTTGGTTTGTTTGCGGTATATTGACAACCAGGGCCAAGCGACAGAAAACTATCCGGCTAACCCTAATGGATCGGTGGCGGGTATGACAGGGTTTACCAGCGTTGATGGCCGATTTACCATTATGATGCCGCACCCGGAAAGAGTGTTTCGCACGGTTCAATATTCATGGCATCCTGACGACTGGGGTGAAGATGGTCCATGGATGCAGATATTTCGAAATGCTCGGGTGTGGCTGGGATAAAGGGATATCACATCGTCTTCCATAAAGACGATGTGATTTGGAGGAGCTTATGTTATGTGGGTTGCAAATTAGAAAAAACAAATATGAAGATAAGAAGGGCATGTCAGCGAGTTATTGAGTACCGTTGGTTTGAGGGTTTTATTATCGGACTTATCATTTTTAATGGTATTATCTTAGGGTTAGAGACTTCCGAGCTGTTGGCTCGGGATTATGGAGGCGTTTTTTCGTTTTTAAATTATTTGATTATATCTATTTTTGTGCTAGAAGCGGTGATAAAAATTACCGCCGTTGCGCCTCAATGGCGTAAATACTTTGGTGATGGCTGGAATGTATTTGATTTCACGATTGTGGTGTTGTCGTTAATTCCTGCTAGTGGTGACTTAGCCATGTTGGCACGCTTAGCGCGTCTATTGCGGGTCTTGCGTTTAATTTCAATGATTCCAGAGTTGCGGTTGATCGTGACTACCCTGATACGCAGCATTCCTAGCATGGGCAATATCATGCTTTTAATGTCAGTAATTTTTTATATCTATGCGGTGGCGGGGTATCATTTGTTTCATGTTCATGATTCTCAGCACTGGGGCAGTTTGGGGCTGGCGATGTTAACGTTGTTTCGTATTGTGACACTGGAAGATTGGACGGATGTTATGTATACCGCCATGGAATTATCGCCCTATGCTTGGATATATTTTGTCAGTTTTGTGATACTTGGTACTTTTGTCATTATTAACCTATTCATTGCTGTGGTATTGAATAACCTTGATGAAGCGAAGATGGAACGCTTGAAAGAAATGGAGCAACCCCTTTCAAAGAAGGAGTTGCTCAACGAACTACGTGAGACACAGCGGGTATTGGCGACTTTGCAAGATAAACTGGAACGCGATGTGCATTAATGTTTTATGAGGATAGCTGGGTTTTGCCGGATTTAAACGGGATCTATCCAAAAATGTGATGCTGTGACTCTAGTTTTTAATGTATACGTCGATTTAATGGGTATCCATTTAAAAATGATAACGATGACTAATATTCTTGAGTAATGGATATATCAATAGTGAAGTGAGAATAAATTATGGCCGCCAGTTTGAATAGCATTTTGTACGCAGAAGATGAACCGGATATTTCTCAAGTGGCGAAGCTTGCCTTGGAAACTGTCGGTGGTTTTCAGGTGGAAGTTTGTAGTAATGGCCGGCTTGCGTTGGAGGCGGCACCACAGGTCAAACCGGATTTGATTTTACTGGATGTAATGATGCCTGAAATGGATGGCCCATCCACTTTAAAAGCTTTGCGAGAGACCCCAGGAATTAAGGATATACCGGTCATTTTTATGACCGCAAAGGTGCAGCCTAACGAGATACAAGGCTATAAGGATCTGGGGGCGATAGATGTGATTTCCAAGCCTTTTGATCCCATGAGTTTATCCGATCGCATTAATGAAATTTGGTCGAAAAATTTTGCTTAGCAATGAAATAAAATAACTTGTATCTCTTGTCTCCTAGCTTCGGAATCTGCTCTCCATGTCTTTAGCGTGGAGTGATAGATTTTGCTTTGTGCGATCTATCTATATTTTGTTTGATATATACCTATTTAGCGCAAGTTATACCGTTTCTCAGTATCCCATTTCCAACGATTTTTTGGTGAATTTAGTAAAATAGTGGTGTAAGCTGTCATTTCAATTAAGCAAATTGATGCTGTTTTGTATTTGATACGCATAAATTTTTTTTGTTGTAAATAATTTAAAGTGTCACTGCAGATTACTAAAAAAGGCTGTGTTTCTTTTGGCTATCATTATTTATGCCATGGGATGCGGCCTTTTTAATTTGGGTGACTGTTTATGATTCCGACAGCGGGTCGCTTATTCTCTGATTTTGTATGATCCTTGCTCCGACAAGGGTGGGCTTCCGTTGAGTATGTTAGTCATTGTACCACCGCGATTAATTGAGATTTTTAAGATGGAAATTCATTTTGCAAAAATGCATGGTTTAGGTAATGATTTTGTTGTCATTGACACGATTTCTCAGGCGGTTCATTTAACTTCCTCACAGATTAAAAAAATCGCTGATCGCCATTTTGGTATTGGTTGTGATCAAATTTTATTAGTTGAAAAGTCTCAATCTGCATCGGCTGAATTTCGATATCGTATTTTTAATGCGGATGGCAAGGAAGTAGAGCAATGTGGCAATGGCGCTCGATGTTTTGCCCGGTTTGTACGTGCGCAGGGATTGACAAATCATGATATTATAAACGTTGAAACCCATACTGGAGAAATAACGCTCAAATTACTCGCTGATGATCAGGTCGAAGTGAATATGGGGTCGCCGGTATTTGAGCCAGAAAAAATACCGTTTTTAACGGCACATAGGTCGGATCAGTATGTGCTTAACTTGGGACAACAGTCTTTGCAGCTTGGCGTCTTATCGATGGGCAATCCTCATGCGGTGTTAATCGTCGATAAAGTGGTTGAGGCATTGGTTGAGCGTCTGGGAGCGGCGGTTGAAACGCATGCATGTTTTCCTAAGCATGTCAATGTTGGATTTATGGAAGTGGTCAATGCGCAGTATATTCGGTTGAGAGTCTATGAGCGCGGTGTGGGAGAAACCTTAGCTTGTGGCAGTGGCGCTTGCGCGGCTGTGGTCTATGGGCGCAAAATTGGCTTGTTATCGGAAAATGTAACGGTCGAATTAGTCGGCGGTTGTCTTGATGTGCGCTGGTCGGGAGTTGGCACTTCGGTGATCATGTCAGGACCGGCTTCATATGTATTTAGTGGAGTGATTGACTTAGCCTCGAATCATTTTTAGCGAGTGAACGTGATTAAGTGTTGTTCATGATATCGGTTGAATAGGCCTAAAAATGACTCGTTATGGGTTGAGGGGAGCGCTGTGATGGCGTTGAGGGAATATTGCAGAGCGGTTGCATTGTTGTAAGAGGCGGAGTATGACAGAACAAAAGCACCACGGTGAGGATGATTTAACGGTGGCATGTCGGGCAGAAGATGTGTTCGCTTTTTTACAAGCACATCCTCAGTTTTTTGAGGAGTATCCGGCGTTACTGGCGGATTTGACCGTATTTCACCCTATCAGTGGGGATGCCATTTCGCTCATTGAGCGGCAAGTGGCACTTATGAGAGGAGACAATGCACAATTACGCGATCGGATACAGGAGTTAATTAATATTGCGCGAGTCAATGACAGCTTGATTAATCGTCTGCACCAGTTGAGTCTTGCATTAATTCAATCTGTCAGTTTAGATGAATGTTTGGATATCCTTGCTGAGAAATTGCAACAAGATTTTGTCGCCGATCTGGTTTCCATACGATTATTTGATTCTTGTGTCGCTCATGAAATATCCCGAACTGAATTTGTCGGCGATGAAGCTCAGGCTAAAAAACATTTTTCAGCGATCCTGGCAGCGGGGAAGCCGGTATGTGGTTATTTAAATGAACAACAATTGGCTTATTTGTTTGAAGATCGGTCCGCCGATGTAAAATCAACGGCAGTGATTCCTTTGATGGACAATCATCATGCATTGGGATTGTTTGTCGTAGCAAGCCGTGATGTTGAGCGGTTTCGGGCGGGGATGAGCACGCTGTTTTTGTCTTATTTGGGTGAAATGTCAGCGGTAATTGTGAAACGATTTTTATAGGGATATATACCCATAGCGTTATGGATGTATCCAATAAAGCATTTGGATGATGGAAAGAAAAATTGCTGAATTTATTACACATGTGCGCACTGAAAGGCGTTTGTCAGAACATACTTGCCAGGCCTATCAGCGAGATATTGAAATATTTTACCGCTATATGGAGAACAAACTAACGGCCTGGTCAGCGGTGACGGTACCTGAGGTGCGCCAGTTTATCGCCTATCGACATCGCCAGGGGATGGGAGGCAAATCCATCCAGCGCCAGCTTTCTTCATTGCGTACATTTTATCAGTATTTATTGCGAGAAAATTTCGTAGAAATCAATCCAGTGATTGGTATCAAAGCACCAAAATCAAAAAGTAGGTTGCCACCGGTATTGGATGTTGATCAAATGAGTCGCTTGCTCAGCGTTTCTGAAGAGAGCCGTTTGGCGATACGGGACTTGGCGATTATGGAATTATTGTATTCCTCTGGATTGCGGCTTTCGGAGCTGGTGGCTTTGAATGTCACGGATGTTGATTTAACCGATTTGGTGGTCAGAGTGCTGGGTAAAGGCCAGAAAATGCGTATTGTTCCTGTGGGGCGGCATGCACATCAAGCGATCAATAAATGGTTAACGGTGCGCGGCCTTTTTACCGGGGAGCATGAATGTGCATTGTTTACCAGTCAACGTGGTACACGATTATCTCACCGCTCAGTGCAGGCAAGGTTAAAGCGCTGGGGGATCAACCAGGAGGTCAGCGGTACCGTTCATCCCCATCGACTGAGACATTCTTTTGCCAGTCATCTATTGGAGTCTTGTGGTGATATACGAGCGGTTCAAGCGTTATTGGGTCATGCAAGTATTAGCACAACCCAAATTTATACACACCTAGATTTCCAGCATTTGGCAGGCGTATACGATATGGCACACCCAAGAGCCAAGAAAAAAAATAAATAAAATTAACTATGATGAGTCGTGACATTGGACTATTTTGACGACTCTCAATCACAAATCCCTCCATAACGCGTCGTTAATGATGTGTGTGATTATTGCGCAACCGAAGCGGTTGAATTTAGCCCAATTCTGAAGGCGAAAGACGCCAGACTATACCCAAAGCGTTTGAGATTTAGGTCTATGGCCGAGCTGAAGATAGGTTTGCTCTTTTTCCGCTGCAAAGCTGTTTTCAATGAGTATATAATATTGACCATATTGGTTGAAATATTATCGAGTGATGTCATTATGTGCACGATAGCGTGGTCAGCATGGCTGTAAAATGATCTGTTTGTCCGGCTTCGCTTGATTATTTGCGGGGCTGGCTACATATCGTGCAATAGAGATAGGCTGAGTATAGCAAACATAGGAAGTGAATTGGGTAATAAATGAACCGTTGGTCATGTTGGTAAAATGATCACTTCGCTAGACGACAGACTATTTTTCTCAAACAATCGGTCACAAAAGAGGTAATCCCGTTGGAACAATTTAGAGGCACGACTATCTTGTCAGTACGCAGTAAAAACAAAGTAGTTATTGGCGGCGATGGTCAGGTATCCTTGGGAAATACGGTAATGAAGGGCAATGCACGTAAAGTGAGACGGCTTTACAACAATAAGGTGATTGCTGGATTTGCTGGGGGAACGGCTGATGCGTTTACATTATTTGAACGCTTTGAAGCAAAACTAGAGAAACACTCCGGTAACCTGACACGAGCCGCGGTGGAGTTGGCGAAAGATTGGCGGACTGATCGCATGTTACGACGTTTGGAGGCTTTGTTAGCGGTGGCTGATAAAACAGCGTCTCTTATCATTACCGGTAATGGTGATGTGATCGAGCCTGAAAACGGTTTGATTGCGATTGGTTCCGGGGGGCCGTATGCACAATCGGCAGCGCGTGCTTTATTGGAAAATAGCGAACTTGACGCGCGCAGTATTGTTGAAAAAGGGTTAATCATTGCCTCGGAAATATGTATTTACACTAACAGTAATTTAACGATCGAAGAATTAGATAGCGAGGCTTAGGAATGTAGCCTGTGTGATATGGAAACGCAATTTGCTCAATATGAAAGCATGCGGCAGGGTATGGTAAATAAAACTAACATTGGATAACTGTTATGTCTGAAATGACTCCTCGTGAAATTGTACAAGAGTTGGATAAACATATTATTGGCCAAGCGGAAGCTAAGCGAGCGGTGGCGATTGCGTTAAGGAATCGTTGGCGCCGCAGTCAGGTCGATGAAAATTTAAGAAATGAAATTACCCCAAAGAATATTTTAATGATTGGTCCAACTGGGGTAGGAAAAACCGAAATCGCGAGGCGACTGGCCAGATTGGCTAATGCACCGTTCATTAAAGTTGAGGCCACAAAATTTACTGAAGTGGGTTATGTCGGGCGTGATGTTGAATCAATCATTCGAGATCTTATGGATGCGGCGATTAAAATGACCCGTGAGAATGCTATGACTAAGGTGCGTTATCGGGCGGAAGATGCGGCGGAAGATATTATTTTAGATACCTTACTGCGTCCGGCGAGGGATGAGTCTTCGGCTGAGCTGGAAAAAAGTGGAACGCGCCAAAAATTCCGTAAAATGCTGCGTGAAGGCAAACTAGACGACAAAGAAGTCGAAATTGATCTCAGGGTACCCTCAGTCGGGGTGGAAATTATGGCGCCACCGGGCATGGAAGATATGACCAGCCAATTACAAAGCATGTTTCAAAATATGTCGACCACTCATACGAAAACACGTAAAGTACAAATCAAGGAAGCCCTGAAGTTACTGACCGACGAGCAATCGGCGAAAATGATTAACGAGGATGAAATTAAAACGACCGCCTTATATGCAGTGGAACAAAATGGTATCGTTTTCCTCGATGAAATGGACAAAATATGCAAAAGAGCCGAAGTGGCCAGCGCGGATGTGTCGCGTGAAGGTGTGCAACGGGATTTGTTGCCATTGGTGGAAGGGTGCACCGTTTCCACGAAACATGGTATGGTAAAAACTGACCATATCCTATTTATTTCATCCGGGGCTTTTCATTTAGCGAAACCGTCGGATTTGATTCCAGAGTTGCAAGGTCGCTTACCGATTCGGGTTGAATTAAGCGCCTTGAGTGTGAATGATTTTGTGCGTATTCTCACGGAGCCGGATGCCTCGCTAACGGATCAATATATAGCATTAATGGCCACAGAAAGCGTTGCGTTAACGTTTTCAGAGGGGGGTGTTTCACGTATTGCAGAAGTGGCCTGGGAAGTGAACGAGCGCACTGAAAATATTGGTGCGCGGCGTTTACATACGGTGTTGGAACGTTTATTAGAAAGTATTTCTTTTGAAGCGTCGGATCGCAGTGGTGATGCGATCGAAATCACCAAAGAATATGTTGATGAACACTTGTCTAATTTAATTGAAGACGAAGATCTAACGCGTTATATTCTTTAAGTGTGAAGTATGATGACGGAAATGAATAAAGTCCCCAGTGAAATAAAATTACACCAGAAGTCGCGTCGTTTAGAGGTGACGTTTGGTGAGATTAAACCGTTTTTTCTTCCTTGTGAATATTTACGTGTTTATTCTCAGTCGGCAGAAGTCAAGGGTCATGGCCCAGGTCAAGAAACATTACAGGTCGGCAAAGAAAATGTGAACATTACTCATATCGAGCCGGTAGGTTCCTACGGGATCAAACCTACGTTTAGCGATGGTCATAATACCGGCATCTATTCCTGGGATTACCTTTATGAGTTAGCGATCAATCAGGAGCAGATGTGGTTAGACTATTTAGACAAGCTCGCTGCTGCAGGCCAGACTCGTGTCGCTGAATCGCCCATCCCTTAAATATGGCCGGATTCATATGTTTTTCTTTTAGCTTGTCAATGGGGGCCGCTTTCAATGGGCGATAAAGAGCCATCAAACCAGACAACGCATTTTGGTTACCAGCAAGTTCCTTTAGAGGATAAGGTAGGCAAAGTCGCGGATGTCTTTCATTCGGTTGCCAGTAAATATGATCTGATGAATGATGTCATGTCATTGGGTATTCATCGTCTTTGGAAAAAAATAACCACTGAACTAGTGAGAGTTCGTCCAGGTTTTTCAATGCTTGATTTAGCCGGAGGCACGGGTGACTTGGCGGCTCGTTTTATTCCGCTGGTGGGTGACGAAGGCAAAGTGGTGTTGGCGGATATTAATGATTCTATGTTGACGGTGGGGCGCCAGCGATTACTCGATGAGGGTCAGGCTGGTAACGCATTTTTTGTGCAGGCGAATGCCGAATCGTTACCTTTTCCTGATAATTATTTTGATTGCATTACCATTGCCTTTGGCTTGCGCAATGTCACTCACAAAGATCAGGCATTGGCCTCAATGTATCGTGTGTTAAAGCCGGGTGGTAAAGCGTTGATTCTGGAATTTTCAAAGCCGGTGATTCCTGGTTTACAACCGATTTACGACCTATATTCATTTAAAATTATTCCTCATTTGGGTCGGCTCATCGCGAATGACTCTGAGAGTTATCAATATTTAGCGGAGTCAATTCGTATGCACCCCGATCAAAAAACTTTAAAGCAAATGATGGAAAACGCTGGGTTTTGGCAATGTGATTATTTTAATTTGTCGGGCGGCGTGGTCGCTTTGCATCGTGGTTATAAAGTATAACAACGAGGGTATGCCCGTCGTGCTACGGGCTGATATCAGAACAAGTGGGTGAGCCTTGGTGAGATTGCCGACAACGGTTTTAGTTTTTCTGGAAATAACGATCAATCGTGCCTTACGCTTTGATCCGGCAGCGTTAGGGCGTTTAGCACGCCTAAGTAATAAGGTCGTGAAAATTCATGTGCTGGGATTAAATATCCAACTCTTTGTGATTGCTGGCGCTGATGGACTACGCATTTTAGGTGATTATGAGGGTGAGGTCGACACGCTTATCCAAGGGGCACCTTTTTCGTTATTAAGTTTATTGTGGGATTGGGAGCGGCACAGCGTATACCGTGGTGATGTGAGAATTGGTGGTGATCTCGAACTTGGTCAACGATTTCAAAATATTTTGCGTGATCTCGATATCGATTGGGAAGAAATTTTATCCAAGGTGATAGGGGATGTGGGTGCGCACCAGACCGCCAATGTTGCCAGTGGTGCATTTCACTGGATAAAGCAGACAGCAGAGTCTTTTTTATTGGACACGGCGGAATACATTACTGAAGAGCGTCGTGATTTGCCAAGTGTTTATGAGGTACAGCAGTTTTTGCAGGATGTCGATGACATCCAGGCAACGGCGGATCGATTAGCGCAGCGTATGGCTCGGCTTGCCAGCCACCAAGGATTAGCCTCATGATCAATCCTGGGCAAATTCTTCGTATGATTCACATTAATCGTGTGCTAGTCAGGCATGGTTTAGACGAAATTATATTGGCGACCCACTTATTTCGTCCCATTCGTTTCTTACTTGTCTTATTACCCTGGCATTGGTTTCGTAAAGAGCAAGGTCCACGGGGAGTGCGTATCCGCAGAACACTCGAAGACTTAGGGCCTATTTTTGTTAAATTTGGTCAAATGTTATCAACTCGGCGTGACTTGTTACCCAGTGATATTGCTGATGAGTTAACCAAGCTGCAGGATCGGGTGCCGGCTTTTTCAGGCGTTAAGGCGCGAGAAATCGCTGAAAAAGCCTATGGTGAATCGGTACGAGATGTTTTTTTGTGGTTTGATGAAACCCCTTTAGCCTCCGCCTCTGTTGCTCAAGTCCATCCGGCGCGATTAAAAAATAATAGAGACGTAATTGTCAAGATTATACGTCCGGATATTGAGAAAACTATCAAACGCGATATTGCCTTGTTATATACCTTTGCGGATTTAGCGCAACGGTATTGGTCTGAAGGTAAGCGCTTGCGGCCGAGAGAAATTATTGAGGAATATCAGAAAACCATCTTTGATGAGCTTGATTTGATGCGTGAGGCGGCTTCGGCTTCCCAGTTACGGCGCAATTTTTTAAATTCTCCAATTCTATATATACCGGAAATCTATTGGCCTTTGACGCGTAGCAATGTCATGGTCATGGAGCGTATCACCGGTATTCCGGTGGGCGATATAAAACAACTCAAAGCCCATAAGGTTGATTTAGTGAAGCTGTCTGAAAAGGGAGTAGAAATATTTTTTACGCAAGTTTTTCGTGATAACTTTTTTCATGCAGATATGCATCCGGGTAATATTTTTGTGTCGCCGGAGGGTCAGTATATTGCGGTGGATTTCGGTATCGTTGGTACCTTACAGCCGGATGATAAACGTTATTTGGCAGAAAATTTTTTGGCTTTTTTTAATCGTGATTATCGTCGTGTGGCGGAACTTCATGTGGAATCTGGCTGGGTACCATCAAAAACGCGCATTGACGAATTTGAGTCGGCGATTCGTACGGTGTGTGAGCCGATTTTTGAACGGCCACTCAAAGATATTTCATTTGGTCAATTGCTACTTCGCTTGTTTCAGACAGCGCGTCGCTTTCAAATGGTTGTGCAACCACAATTGGTATTGTTGCAAAAAACCTTGTTAAATATCGAAGGTTTAGGTAGACAGTTAAATCCTGAGCTCGATTTATGGCGAACCGCCAAGCCATTTCTAGAGAGTTGGATGAGCGAACAAGTGGGACCCAAAGCGCTGTTGTATTCGATCAAGGATAAGGCGCCGTATTGGATAGAGAAGTTTCCTGAATTGCCTAGCTTGATTATTGATACCTTGGATTTAACCAAAAAACATCGTTTGATACAAGCGAGGCAGTTTGAAGAAGTTCAGCAACGCCGGTTAGATTTTCAAAACATAGGCAACCGGATTTGTGGTGTGCTGATCGGAGCAAGTTTACTGATTTGTTCGATATTGGTCTTGGTGTTTTCCGATCCATCTTATGTGATGTTCGCGGGGACACCGGTGTTATCTTGGGCTTTTGGTTTGGCGGCGTTCATGCTGTTTATTTTCACCTGGTCGGCTGCGCGGAAAAATTGAGCGAACGACCCAACTTAGGCTATCGATTTCCATGGCGGGAAGGAAATAGCACGCAGTTGCTGGTTGATGCTGAGCAGTTTTATCCGGCTATGCTACAAGCCATTGATGAGGCTCGCCGTTATGTTTTGTTTGAAATGTATCTGATGGAATCGGGGGCTGTGGCCGATCGGTTCATCGTGGCATTTTGTGAGGCGGCACATCGGGGCGTGAATGTCTACTTGTTACTTGATGGGTATGGCAGCCTTGGTTTGAGCAAGCGGGACCAAGCACGGCTTAAACAGGCAGATATTCAATTGGTTTTTTATAACCCATTGCAGTACGGCAAGCTCCGACGAAATTTTTTTCGAGATCATCGCAAATTATTGTTGGTGGATGGTCAACTCGCGGTGATTGGAGGGGTGGGTATTACCGATCAGTTTGATCCACCGAATGATTCCGGTAAAGCCTGGCGGGACACGGCTATCATTTTGCGTGGGCCATGTGTGGCGGATTGGGAAGCGGTTTTTACTCGGACCTGGGATAAATGGGCGACCTTGCCGTTATCAGCCGGTGATGAATTCAGAGCCGTGACGCAGGCCGGCCAGGCGGTTGGCCGTTTAACGTGTACTTGGGGGCGTGGTTTTCAGGAGATTAAGCGCTCACTGATTAAGCGTATTCGCAATGCGGAGCGGGTGGCGTGGGTGGCAACAGCGTATTTTGTGCCATCGCGGAAAATTCGTCGTGCGTTAAAGCGAGCGGCCCGGCGGGGAGTCGATGTGCGCTTATTATTGCCGGGAGGGCATACCGATCATCCGGCGGTGAGGCATGCTGGGCAGCGTTTCTATTTTTCTTTATTGCTAGCTGGGGTTCGTATTTTTGAATATCAGCCTCGTTTTAGCCATACTAAGTTGTTATTGTGTGATGGCTGGGTGTCAATTGGCTCCAGTAATCTTGATCGTTGGAATTTGCGTTGGAACTTGGAAGCTAACCAAGAAATCGAAGATTACACTTTAGTGGAAAATGTGACGGGCATGCTTGAGCAAGATTTTAACAATAGCCATGAATGGTTATTAAGTGACTGGCAGCGCCGCTCCTGGAGTCAGCGCATACAAGAATGGTTTTGGGGGAAAGTGGATGTATGGTTGGATCGTTGGATTGACAGTCGTCGTTTTCCTTCCCGCTCTGAGCATAACAAAGAGCATTAGTTGTCGTTGCTAAACGTAAAGGTAGTGGCATGATGCGTATTTTTCCTTTTTTTATCAATGTTGCATCGGTGCTATTGTTGTTGGCGGCACTATCAATTCCTGTGGTTTTTGTTTTTTTTGGTATTGAATCAACCCCGATGCTTGCACAGAACCATAGTTTGGCACCAACGGATGTGACGCGTATCAATAAGATCGTCGAACAAGCGCGTGGCAATAAGCAACGTTCCGTAGCGATTCGTCATATGGAGATTACTGAGCGTGATCTCAACCTACTTGCCGCTTATGGTTTAGCTCGACAGGATAAACTGCAAGTTCAAGTTGATCTTGAAAAAAACGTTGTCGGTATCAGCGCCATGTATATTTTGCCGAAAACAATTTTTGGACAATATTTAAACTTGCGTGTGTTGCTTTATCAAGAGCAGGGGCGTTTTTTTGTAGACAATATTTTGTTAGGTCACTTGTCGTTACCCGGTTGGATGGTCAATCCCATGTTACATTTTGTCCATGCCCGTTTCTTGGAGAACTCGGAAGACTATCGAAGTGTGCTCGATGCGGTTCATGCAGTGAACCTTGAAGATGATAAATTGGATGTTATCTATGAATGGCGGAAAGAACTCATTGCTAGACTACGGTTAAAGGGTAGTCAGATGATATTATCGTCAGCTCAACGGGAGTTATTAGTTATTTATAACAATCGGATCGCAGAAATCACCCAGTTGTTAAGATATCAGCGGGTAGCTCTATCTCAATTATTAAGACCCCTGTTTCAGTTTGCCCAACAGCGTAGTTTAGCAGGCAATGATCCTATTGCTGAAAATCGTGCGCTGTTATTGATCACAGGCATGTATGTTATGGGCGTTAATTTATCGAAAGTTATTGGTGATAACCCATCAATTGTTCAGCCGAGAGGGATGCGTCTGCATTTGCTTGGGCGGAATGATTTGATGCAGCATTTTGTGATATCGGCCGCGTTAACCGTAGCCGCGGGTGGAGGTATTGCTAATGCATTGGGGCTTTTAAAAGAACTTGATGATTCAAAGGGCGGGACGGGTTTTAGTTTTGCGGATTTATTGGCTGACAAGGCGGGGGTGCGGGTGGCGGAAATTGCTGTTAAATCGCCTGAGCATGCGGTATTGCTGCAAGGTCGGATGGCGACAATACGTCGGGATACCGAGTTTATGCCACCTTATGATCATCTGCCGGAAGGCATTGCGGCGCTGGAATTCAAAAGGCGTTACCAGCACTTAGATAGTAAAGAATATAAAGTGGTGGATGATGAAATTGAACGGCGTATTGCGGCAGCTCCAGTGCACCTGATGTAGTTTTCGACACTTAGCCTACATTCAAGTCATGTGAAATGTAGGCTAAGAGGCAGTATTTATAATGTATTAATGCAGGGCATGTGGCACTGATAAGGTAAATGCCGGTATATTGGCATTAAACTCTGTGCCGTCATCCGCCTTCATTTGGTAACTGCCTTCCATGCTGCCGACCGGTGTTTCTAAGACGGTACCACTGGTATATTGAAAGCCTTCTCCTGGTTTTAAATGGGGTTGCTCACCGACAACACCGACGCCTTTGACTTCCTGGATGTTACCCATAGCGTCAGTAATAATCCAATGTCTGTTTAAGAGTTTTGCAGGCATTGAGCCTTCATTGCGAATGGTTATCGTATAGGCAAATACGTAACGATTCAGCTCAGGTGCCGACTGCTCAAGAATATAGGTAGTATCAACAGCTACCTCAATGTTGTATGTATTTTCGTTGGTTGTCTCTGTGCTCATAATCTGCTAGCGGCCATCACGGCACCAATTAATCCGACTTTCGGATTTAATATTATTTTTACTGGAATGTTCCCTAATAGTGCTTGCATACGTCCTTTATCGTTAAACGAATGGATAAATGTTCCGTCTTTTAGGGTGTCGGCAATTTTAGGGGCAATTCCTCCCGCAATATAGAGTCCACCTGTTGCCAGGCTGGATAACGCTAAATTGCCAGCTTTCGCTCCATATATCTTAACAAACAGATGCAGTGCGTGCTGAGCTAATTGATCTTTTTGTTGCAAACCATACGTTGATATAACGGCAGGTGCATCGATACCTGAGGCAATTTCGGTCTCTAATAGGCTTGGTTTGCCCACATTTTGTGGTTGGTTACGCACAAACTCATATAAATTTACCAGTCCTGAGCCGGATAAAATACGTTCAT
>VAPK010458924.1_pt1 | contig 22759 bp, 21 predicted proteins | sample 3395031 | NCBI WGS metagenome assembly VAPK01 (sample SAMN08290443, study PRJNA428436) | hydrothermal vent metagenome | isolation source: Deep-sea hydrothermal vent chimney 1 | place: Pacific Ocean: Juan De Fuca Ridge
GCACCCATTTGTTCAAGTGAAGCACTGGTTTCTTCTATACTGGCTGCCTGTTCACTGGCTGTTGAACTGAGTGATTGTGCTGTTTCACTGATTTGTTGTGAAGCAATCGCCAGCTGTTCTGAACCTGCATTCACCTCAATTAAAACATTTTGAATTTTTTCCATAAAACCATTCAATGATTTTGCCGTTTGACCAATTTCATCCTTACCTAAATCAGGCAAGCGATATGTTAAGTCACCATCACCTTCACGGAGATCATCTACCGCAGCATTCATGGTTTTGATCGGTTGAGTAATCGCCCGGCTAATAAATAAAACAAATATAATAGTAATTAACAAAACAACTATTACGATAGAAGCTTCCGCATACATGGTGTTTTTTGTTGCTGTGTAGGATTGTTTAGCCGTTTTTATAAGTTTTTCTGCTAAATTATCTTCAACCTTTTTCAAAAGATTAATTTTTTTTGTTTGCATCGCAAACCAATCAGATGAAGAAATACCAAAATTACCTACAGTAGCATTATCTAACGCTATATTTCGCATGCGTATAGCCTCGGTAATTTCTCGCGCTTGCATAGTGTTACGGTAAAAATCAATATTTTCCTTAGAAGAAAAGGTTAAAAACATTTTATCAAATGCATCTTGCTGTGAAACTAACGAGACCAGTTTGCGATACATATTTGGTGCGAATTTATCGAGAGCAAATGTATTGCTGAGAACAGCGCGTTCAATACCCGCCCGTTCTTTGGATTGCAGAAAGTTAATGTACGCTATAACGACGACTGAAATATCAGCCGTTATACTTGCTTCAGCAATATTAGAAAGAGAATCAAGAAGACTATTGTTGATATTAGAATAAAACCCTATTGCTTCTCCTGTGTTAATTGTTAGATTACTAACACGATTACGAATCGATTTCACATTACTGAATTGTTTAATACCTTCAGTTAAACCCTCATTTTCACCTCGAATCAGGTTTTCCAATCCATTGTTTCGTAAATAAACTCTTAACTCATTAAGGCGCTTATTTGTGTTGTCACGTTGTGATATTATTTTCCTCGAGAAAGCATTACCTTTACTTCCGATGTATCCTGCAGTCATGCCTCTTTCTTTTTGTAACTCATGTACTAAACTACTTATTTTTTTAGACAACTGCATATACTGAGACACAGTATTAAACTGGACAGACAAGTTATACTTATCACTTATACCTGCCCACATATATGCAACCAGAGTCAACGCAGGCAGTGCAAGCATCATACCCAGTTTATTTAAAACACTTATATTTTTAAATGAAAAAAACATAGATTCCTCGCATTAATATCAATGTAATACAGTATTGTCAGCAGTAGTCTTTATTCCTGATAATGTTGATGTCTGTATTGCACGTTGAACTAAATTAGGTACATCCAGGATAATAGCGACATTGCCACTACCTAAAATGGTTGCACCACTCAGACCTTTTACATTTTGCAAAATTTTACCCATAGGTTTAATAACAGTTTGTAACTCACCCAATAGTTCATCTACAACAAATCCAGCGGTATTTGCACCATATTTCACCACAACAATACTTTCATGTTTATTATGATCACCTGGTTCATCAAAATAATCACGTAAACGTAAATACGGCAAAACCTCATCACGAAGATTAATATATCCATGCATACCAGTATTTGTTCCTTTATTGACATCAGCATCAAGTTCAATACATTCATTTACCATATCAAGCGGAATAACATAGGATGATTCACCAACGCGAACCTGGAAACCATCAATTATTGCTAAAGTCAGTGGTAAACGAATACTTACTGTTGTGCCACCACTCTCATTCGCCATGACATCAACTGTTCCACGTAATGCTTCAATATTACGACGTACTACATCCAAACCAACGCCACGTCCAGATAAATTAGTCACCTTATCTGCAGTAGAAAAACCAGCTTCAAAAATCAAATGAAATACTTCATGATCAGTTAATGCCTGACCGTCTACAACCAGACCTTTTTCATGCGCTTTTGCTAAAATTTTATCCCGTGATAAACCTTTACCATCATCAGAAACTTCAATAACAATACTGCCGGAATCATGGTAAGCGTTAAGCCATACATTACCTTTTACCGGCTTACCCGATGCTTCACGTTCTGCAGCAGTTTCTATTCCATGATCCATTGCATTTCGTACCAGATGCATTAACGGGTCACCAATTTTTTCAACTACAGTTTTATCAAGTTCAGTTTCAGCACCATCAATGTTAAGTATAATTTCCTTACCTAACTCCTTGCTTACATCACGTACGACACGTTTAAAACGATTAAACGTTTCACCAATTTGAACCATACGTAAATTAAGTGCGTTATCTCTAATCTCCTCAACTAAATGACTCATAATCGATATAGATTCAATAAGCTGTTCATCACCACTATTATTGACTAACATATTGGCAGTCGCACCGGAAATAACTAATTCACCAACAAGGTTAATCAAACTATCAAGTTTCTCCGCATCAACTCTGAGTACATTTTGCCCTGCTGACTTATTAAACATATTTTTACTTTGTTTGTTCAATGCAGTATTAACAACTTCTTCATGAATTACTTTATTCTCAACAAGGACTTCACCTATAGGGGTAGTGTTTTCTTCACCTGTAATAGACGATTGACAGCTTAGAGCTTGATCAAGTTCTCGCTGGGTTAATGCACCACTGGCAATCAGTATCTCGCCAACGCGCATATCTTCTTCAGGTAAAGACTGAATAACATTGGCATAATTTTGAATTTGAGCACGGGGTGATAAAATATATAATTCGCACATGTCCTGAACAAATTCAAAAACCTGTTCAATTTTTTCTTTATCAACATCTGCGGAAAAATCAATTTCAAAACCAAGGTAACAAAGCTCAGGATCAAATTCTTGCAGTGAAGGGAAGTCATCAAATAAGGTTGTAACGTGTACTATTTCACCAATTTTTTGTAAATAGCGCATAAATGACAAAGGATCCATACCATTTTGCAAAACATCTTTATCAAAGCGCACTGAAATATGCCAATTGTCAGATATAACTAACTGTCCATGGCTTTCAATTTCAATATGGGAGTTATGATTTATACTATCCTGACCTACTATAGCTGTGTTATTTTCAGTTACTGCTGAAGTTCCCATATAAAGATTTAAACTATTTCGTAAAGTTCTGTCTAATTCTTTTTCATCATCATCAATTTCTTCACCTGCAACAGCCTTAGTGACCAGAATTTCCATATGATCGCGACAGGAAAGCAAAATAGCGACAAGATCACTCTCAACTTCAATTTCACTATTACGTACTTTATCTAATATATTTTCAACAATATGAGTAAATGATTCAACATCATCAAAACCAAAAACTCCACCTGTACCTTTAATTGTATGTGCGGCACGAAATATTGCATTTATTGCTTCATCATCAGCAGGTGATTCTTCCATCAATAACAAGGCCTCTTCCATTGATGTTAAAAGCTCACCACATTCAAGTAAAAATGTTTCTTCCGGGCTACTCATTATCCTCTCCTGAAATTTTCTTTTCTCTATTTGGTCTTACAGTACGAGTGGATCACCAAAAAAACTTCCCATATTATAAAGTTCTATTACTTCTAGAACTGCAGGGCTATGTGAGTTCATCGTAAACTCAATTTCTTTTCTTTCACATTCACGTTTAGCTGCAATTAATATCTGAAAACAGGCTGTGTCAAATTCAGCAACATTAGAAAGGTTAATCGTTACTGCTTTACATTTTTCAATTCTATTAAAGAGTTCTGTTTTTAACGTTGCTGCCTCATATATTGTCAACTCTCCTTCTAACTCAACATCACACAATCCAGAACGTTTCTTTTTTACTTTAATCATGATATGTACTCTGAGATAATAAAAATTTATGGCATTATTAATTTCGAAACTGCATCTAACATTTGATCAGGTTTAAATGGTTTTACCATCCAGGCTTTCACTCCTGCAGCTTTACCTATATCCTTTTTATCTGCACCTGCTTCAGTAGTTAACATAATAATCGGGGTAAATTTATATGCTGCCATATCCTTAATTTTTTTCACCATAGTTAATCCATCCATATTAGGCATATTGACATCACTAATAATTAAATGAATTTTTGTTCCATCCAGCTTTGATAAACCATCCAGCCCATCACAGCCTTCAATAACATCATAACCTCCACCTTTTAATGCTATAGCAACAACCTGTCGTAATGATGCGGAATCATCTACAATCAATATCGTTTTTGCCATTCCGATTCACCTCTTACTTTATATATACAAGTATTAAACATTAGAAAAACTCAAGTTCACCATCCTGATTGCCGCTAACATTTTCACCCCTGTGTAACTGGCGTTCTTCATTAGTTGTATATGATTCTTCAAGCTTTATCATAATCGCTTTACAATCCAGCATACTTTCTTCGCCATTCTCTATTCGTTGTTTATCTTCGTCTACCTTAATTGCTAACTCACTTAACGCATCATGTACGTGATGCAAAATCTGACTGGTTCGGTCCTGAAATTGTAATGAAACTAAAATATCATTAATTTCACTTACAATTTCCACACTTTCACTTTGCAAGATCTCAGACGAATCAGCCATACCCTGAGTTACCATCTGCAAGCTATCTAATACATCTTTGATAGTGGTGGCCCCATTTGTTTCTAACTCAGCTTCTTTTTCCATCGACTGTGCTGAAACATTTAAGGTGTCTTCAACCTTTGATGTGAAGTGGTTTATAATACTTGTAATTTGTTTACCCGTTTCTCCAGATTGAATTGACAGATTACGAACTTCATCAGCAACCACAGCAAAACCACGGCCAACCTCTCCTGCACGTGCGGCTTCTATTGCTGCATTTAACGCAAGTAAATTTGTTTGTGAAGCAATTTTTTCAACACCTTCCGCCATACTTTTTAAACGGTCCGTTTCATCTGAAAGACTTTGTAACACGTCAAATGAAGCTTTACGTTCAACCAGGGCTACACTCATATTTTGAATAACGCTATTTAATTGCACTCGGCTATTTTCAAAAACATTAGTTAATATTGATTTACCGTCAGTTGGTACAGGAGCATTAGCAAGTTTTGCTGATTCCAGTGCTATATTTAATCGTTCGATAAGATTACCAAAACGCAATGTCATTACTGTAATAGCTTCTTCAGTTTGTTGACGTGAGCTTTCAATCTGTCGATTGGATACTTCAATGACTTGAGTAATTACATTTGAGAAATGTTCAATTTGCAGGTTTAGTTTGTTTTGAATATCTACTTTAAAATCTGATGCATTATTTTTTTCTGCAAGCAATTCTTTTTTTATTTTTTCAAGTTTAACACCTGTTAAGATACCAGCAGCCAATACACAAATACTTAGCACAATTGAAATACCATTGATGATCGAGCTGGCTAAAACGACAAAAACCACCATCAATACTGGCAACCAAAAAAATTGACTCAGAGATTCCTTATTTGATCTATTTTCCATGGAGATACTTTTATACTTTTATCTAATTTTCGCCATGCTACTTAAACATATTATTTATATGTTTATTTTTAAAAAATTGACTTTGTAAAAGCTTTAACGGCCGTTTAAAGTAAAACATTAGATAACCAATAAAGTAAAGCTTCAAAACTTTAAAAAACGGATTATAAAGCACACGATCAACCTCTAACCTTTACCTGGTTAAATAAATTGTAAACTTTGTTACAAGCTATACGTGTAAACCCTAATAAGATTTAAGTAGAATTTTTTAATCTCATATATTCTTTTATTTTTAATATAAATAAATACCAAAAACTTACAATCTATATACTTCCCCATACTTTTTTTACTCGTTCTAAATTTATTTTAAAAAACTCATTAAAAAAACCGCAACTTGCGGTTTTTTTTCAGGCATTAATAAATTAAATCACTTATCACTTTAATTATATTCTGTGCTCACTTTGACATGCTCGAGAAAATCTCACATGGTAAACATTTTAATAGAATGGCTTACCATTGGTGTTGTATTTTTTGTTACAGCACTCAAAACTGTTATTTATACTATTAATATTTAGTAATGCAGAAAATACTATTACAACAGCTAATACCATCGTTATTGAAAAGCCCCAATAATACGGGGTTTATTGTGAATTTATTTTAAAAAATAATCTGGCAAAAATATGTTTAAGTTGCATAATGAAGCTATCCTTTTCTTCAAGCCTGATTTCTTATCAATTTACATAATAAAATCAGGGGTGATAATATAATAATATGGCGTCAACTATATACTCGTCCAACTGTGGTGTTTCTTTATCCTGTTTTAAATAAAACACTTAAAGTTTTGAGATATAATTATTCTAAATTAGTTGTGATATAAAATATCCACCAACAATAAAAAAGTAAAAATAATATTTTTGTCATTAGATGCATTCATATATTTATCGGTGTCAGGATTTGAAACATTCTTTTACTTAACAGCAACAAATTAATTAGAAATTTTCTTTTTTTAGATTCAGAAAATTACATCTTTGCACTAAATTAATTTACTTTTTTAAACACCACCGAAAAATACGGTTAAATATTTTAGTGATGTTTAAGATGAAATAACTGCCATAGCATGCAACCTGAGCAACAAAACTTATTACCGCGTAACACTCAAATTCTGATATCAGCCAGAATACTCTCTTGTTTTTTCATCCTCAGCACTATGAGTCCGGCCGACAAAATGTTTTAATTGCTTAATTATTTTGTTGCCGGCTAATTATTATGCGCCCTGTCTCTTTTATTATTTTCCTGATTATATTGAGTTTAATTCTCACCATAAGCTCATTATTCATGGGTAGCGTAACGTTGCCTTTACAAACTGTATGGCATTCATTAATTAATTCAGGCGCAGAAGACACCTCACTTATTGTTACAGAACTCCGTTTACCCCGTACTTTAGCAGCCTTCGCAACAGGTGCATTACTTGCACAAGCCGGTGCACTCATGCAAGTACTGGTTCGCAACCCACTTGCCGACCCTTATATATTAGGAGTATCCGGCGGTGCTGCTACGGCTGTACTCATTGGTATGTTATTAGGTTTTAGTAGCGCCTTTAATTTAACCGGACTGGCTTTTATTGGCGCACTGATTGCGATGTTTCTGGTTTTTGCCCTGGCTCATCAAAAAGGCAGCTGGACACCCACACGTTTATTACTAACAGGTGTTGTCATTGCTGCAGGCTGGGGAGCGGCAATCAGTTTAATATTAACATTGTCTCCTGCGACTAACTTACATGGCATGTTATTCTGGTTAATGGGTGATCTAAGTTATAGTTATTCTGCTTCCTTTGCCTTCAGCGCATTAGTTATTGGCCTGGCATTAAGTATGCTGTTGTCATCACAACTTAATGTTCTAATACGTGGTGATAAACTCGCCGCTACCTTAGGCATTAACCTGAAACAATTACATATCAAAATTTATATTCTGGCTTCATTACTTACCGCCGCTGCTGTTGTACAAGCAGGCAGTATTGGTTTTGTTGGTTTTATTGTGCCGCATTTAATTCGTTTAACCGGTATTACTGACCACCGATTCCTGTTACCAGCTGCTACCTTAGGTGGTGGTATTTTAGTCCTGGTTGCCGACACTGCGGCACGAACTATAATTGCACCGCAGCAATTGCCCGTTGGAATTATTACTGCCCTGATTGGCATTCCTTTGTTTTTGTTTTTATTACAACGGGATGCGAAACAATGAGTCTGATAAGTTGTACTGCCTTAAACATTAAAATTGCAGATACGCAGGTATGTGAAGACTTAACCCTGTCCATTAATGCAGCTGAAAACTGGGCAATCCTGGGAATGAATGGCTGTGGTAAAACTACATTACTGCATCACCTGGCAGGATTATCACTCGCTCAGGCAGGTGATATAAGTATCAACGAAACATCGTTATACAAACTGTCTCGACGGGAAATTGCTCAACAACTCAGTTTACTCTTACAACATCAGGAAGACCATTTCCCGGGCACTGTTTTAGAAAGTGTTTTAATCGGTCGCCACCCTCATATCAAAAGCTGGCAGTGGGAATCTGAAGAAGATAAAAAACTCGCACTTGATACATTAGAACTCGTTGGATTAACTGATTTTGCTGAACGCGCCATTCTCACTTTATCAGGTGGTGAACGACAGCGTGTCGCACTGGCAACATTACTGGTACAACAAACCTGTATTCGCTTATTAGATGAACCTGTTAATCATCTCGATATTCATCATCAACACGAAGTCATGAAAACATTAACTTCTAATAACGATAATATTGCTAATGTATTTGTCCTGCATGATGTCAATCTCGCATTACGATATTGTGATCATGCCTTATTAATCTATGGCAATGGATCAACCCGACAAGGTATTTGTTCTGAAGTTTTAACTGAAAAATACCTGACAGAGTTATACCAATACCCTCTTCAGGAAATTAGACATAATAAGCAGCGTTGGTTTATTGCGAGTTAAAGATTTACTATCTGGCACCTTACAAAATTATCTTATCAAAAATACTTAGTAGTATATATTTACAACGCGTCGGCCTGAAGGCCGACCCTACCTAAATCAAAACAAATCCACCTGTAGCTCGGCTCTCATAGTGCCCCCTCAATAAAAATCAACTAAGAGGGTATTAGGCCGACAAAATTTACCTACAACAATACCATTCTTATCAAACACACAAAATTAAGATAGCCAGCTAACTATTTGAAATACTTATTTATTCCTCATAACACCCTATTCAATTATAAATCTAATTTGACACCCCCACACAACCCCGCTAAAGTCACGCCACTTTTACTGCTTCAGGTGCTGAGCCAAATATCTATTTGGTAAAGTGAAACGAGAAGTCGGTGCGATATCGCTCTATTTCTAACAGACGAAATCAATTCCGACGCTGCCCCCGCAACGGTAGTCGAGTTTAAGTGAATCATCTCTGCCACTATGTCGAAGGACATGGGAAGGCGATTCACCCGGTAAGTTTACTTACTAACTCGAAAGCCCGGAGACCGGCCTGATGTGATCGTAGTGTATCGCGGAGGGCGATAACGGGCGGATTATTTACTTCCTGACCCTTTATATTCCTCTGAGATAAAAAATAATAAAACGCGCGGGTGTGCGTATTACTCGAGGAAACAAAAATGAAAAAAACCAGACAAGCTATTCTGGTCGCTCTTGCCACTGGCCTTGCCCTTCCAACAATTGCAGAAGAACAATCGCCCATTATTGTTACTGCCACACGTACTGCACAAACGGCTGATGACTCATTAGCATCAGTTACAGTTATCACACGTGATGATCTTGAAATGAGTCAGGCACATTCTATTGTTGAAGTATTACAAAACGTAACCGGGCTTCATATCAGCCGCAGTGGTGGCATTGGTAAAGTAACTAATGTTTTTATTCGTGGTACTGAAAGTGATCATGTTCTGGTATTGGTTGATGGTATTCGGGCAGCATCTGCTACATTAGGCAGTTTTTCCTGGAGTAGTTTATCGCCGGAACAAATTGAGCGAATTGAAATTGTTCGTGGTGCTCGAGCAAGCTTATACGGTTCCGATGCTATTGGCGGTGTCATCCAGATCTTCACCAGAAAAAACAAAACTAACAGCATTTATGTTTCCTACGGTAGTAATAATACCAATGAAGTAAATTTAAGCTTAGGTGGTGGTACTAACTGGAAATACAGCATTAATGCTGGCCATTTTCTCACCGATGGTATCCCTATTACAACATCATCAACAGAAGATCGTGGTTATGATAATACACATATCAGCTTTGCATTAAACGGAAATATTAATAGTGATAACAAACTACAAATTGCAATTAACCATGCACAGGGAAGAAACAAGTTTGATTCAGGCACAGGTAATTCTGAATATGAAAATCGTACCATAAGTGCTGAATATCAATTGCAAGCAACAAGTATCTGGTCGCAACTATTTCGTCTTGGAGACACGCTGGATTATTCCCGTTCCTACAGTCCGTATTATCCATCAAGCATTACGACCAAGCGCCAAACCGCGGCATGGCAAAATGACATAGCACTATCGGATGATCTTCTAACTTTAGGGATTGATTACTGGAATGATGATGCAACAAAAGATAACAGTGGCACTATTGATGCTTCAATAAATAACCTGGCAACATTTGCTCAATACCAATTCAGCTCTTTAGCAAGTGACTGGATCATTGCAGCAAGAAGTGATAAGCACAGTGATCTTGGTACAAATAACACATGGAATATCAACTGGGGATTTAGTTTATCTAAACAATCTCATCTTACTGCATCTTATGGCACAGCATTCAAAGCGGCCAGCATTAATGATATATACTGGCCATATAATTCATCACCATGCTGGTATAATGCCGCTCTAACGTGTATTACACAGGGTAATATTAATATAAAACCCGAGTTTTCCGATAGCAGTGAAATTGGTTATAAATTCAAATCCAGTAAAATAACGTTCACTTCTAATTTCTTTTATACTGAAACACGTAATTTGATTGAATGGGCAACCATTCAAACTGGGGCAACTGAATATACAACGACGCCTTCTAATGTATCTCGCGTTAGTATCAGGGGACTGGAACTGCAACTTGATATGCCGTTGGGTAATTGGAATAGTTCAAGCCGTCTTACTTTGTTAGATGCAAAAAATATTGCTTCAGGTAAACAACTGGATCGACGTCCGGCAACAACTGTCGCCTTTATCCTGCAAAGAAGCATGGATAATCATCAGCTTTATTCTGAAATACTTGGGTTTTCAGAACACTATGATTCAAGTGGCTCAATCGAACGCCCTGGTTATGCATTAGTTAATGTCGCTTATGGCTATAAACTTTTCAAAAATACTCACATCAAGCTACGTATCGATAACTTATTGGATAAAGAATATGTTACCGTCACAAGTTCATTTGCTGGTGATTATTCAAACTCGGGAAGAAGCGCATATATTGGACTGACTTATCAGTTTTAAACAAAAACATGGGTAGATTAAAGAAAAAGAATAAGTCATTTATTGTATTGCTGGGGATATCCCTGGCAATACATGTCACCTTATTTTTTATTTTTTCGTATTCTAAAAGCGATACTGTTACTTTAGCCCCCCCTTCTCAGCAAGGTAGTGTTTTAGTCGTTGTTTTAAAATATAAGAATCCCCCTTCATCCTCTTTTGTTAAAACATCCAGTTCAAAATTGATATCTTCTCTTCAAAGCAACAAACAGACAACATCACAAAACCTCAACAAAACAACAAAGACCAACTTAAAAGAAACTAAAACAGAAGTAATATATTCTGAATTAAAAAAATCAATTCTGAATAAAACAACCTTAATCAGTCAGATTAAATCTGAATTCAGTCAACACTTTAAATATCCATTGTTCGCTCGTCGTAAAGGCTGGCAGGGAAAAGTATTACTCATGTTTAATATTAATAATTCTGGCATCATCAATAATATTAAAATTAAAAATAGCTCAGGCTATAAAATTCTTGATAATGCAGCAAAAAGATCTCTGTCCAACATTGAACAAATCAATATTTCTGCAAACATGAATTTACCGATTAATACATATTTACAAATACCCGTTATTTATAAGCTTACCGAAGGTTAATAAAAAGGATTTATTATGGGACACAGACTCTCAAAAATTTATACCCGTACCGGCGACAAAGGTGATACGGGCTTAGGTGATGGCTCACGGGTAGATAAAGATCATATCCGGGTGGAAGCCTTTGGTAGCGTCGATGAACTTAACAGTATTATTGGCATGATTCTCGCTAATGACATTGCCAAAGAAATTTCCACTTGCTTAAATAAAGTACAACATCACCTGTTTGATTTAGGCGGCGAACTTTGTATACCGGGGCATATCGCGCTGGATGAAAGCTATATCAGCTACCTGGAAACGACACTGGATAACTTCAATACAAACTTACCCAATTTGAAAGAATTCATTCTACCTGCTGGTGGTAAAGCGACTTCTGTGTGCCATTTAGCCAGAACAGTATGCCGTCGCGCAGAACGACGTGTCGTCACCCTGACAAAAGATGAAACGGTTAGCCCGCATGCCCTCAGTTACCTGAATCGGCTCTCTGACTTATTGTTTGTTATCGCAAGAGTACTAGCGCGAAGTGAAAATGGCAGTGAAGTACTATGGCAGCCTTATCAGGATAAAGAAGCCTGATATCCTTTTATAACAAGAAAACAATACATGTCTGAAGAAGATAAAAACAAGCGCCATGAAATTCGTATGACGAAAAAAAAAGCCATCGTTGACGAAAAGGTTAAAAAAGCCGACAAAGAAACAGGCGTTATTGTTATCACTACTGGTAACGGTAAAGGTAAAAGCTCATCCGGCTTTGGTATGGTGGCTCGCGCACTTGGTCATGGAATGAAAGTGGGCATTGTGCAGTTTATTAAAGGTGCCTTTTCTACAGGTGAAGAAACTTTTTTTCGCCGCTTCCCCGATGAAGTTAAATATCATGTAATGGGAGATGGCTTCACCTGGGAAACTCAAAATCGTCAACAGGATGTCAAAACAGCAACACACGCATGGCAAGAAGCAAAACGTATGCTAAATGATGATAGCTATGATCTTATACTTCTTGATGAACTCAATATTGTACTCAAATATCAATATCTTGATATCGAAAAGGTCATTAAAGATTTACAAAGCCGACCCGAGATGCAACATGTTGTTATTACTGGTCGTTCGGCAAAAGATGAACTCATCGAAATTGCCGACACTGTAACGGAAATGAAAGATGTTAAACATGCTTTCCGTTCAAGGATTAAAGCACAAAAAGGTATTGAACTTTAATAATCAATAACAGGTGTGTCCGTTTACTTATATATTATGCCATTATAAGAACACAAAACTATGAAACCTGCTGTCATAAAGACTGAAGTTCCCAGCTCCAGTAAAATCAGCACTCAGTTGAGTGGCGCGTACTACTTTGACTCATACAAAGTACGCATATCAAACAACGATCGTACAGCCTTAAATATCTACCTGGAGATTGTTTCGAAAACACCTTCATGGATCAATTACCTTATGTCCATTAGAAATAATATTGTTTCAATATTAGGATTAAAGAACCTTGGCCATCTCGGTGAGATAGATACAGGTAAACCAGAAAGTGAATATTGCGTAGGTGACAGGGTAGGCATTTTTTCGATACTTTCACTAAGTAAACAGGAAGTTATTCTTGGAGATTCTGATAACCATCTTGACGCTAAGCTTTCTGTTTTTATACTGGACGAAAGTGAAAACAAAGTAGTCACCATATCGACCGTGGTTTATGTTCATAATATGCTTGGAAGAGTTTATATGTTATTTGTTAAGCCGGCTCATAAGCTCATTTCTCCAGCGATGCTTAGATTAGTCGGTGTGAAGTAGTCATGCGCTATAGAAAGTCAAAAGAAGGAATATATGAAAATATTACTTATAACCCTGATAATAACTTTCTTTACAACATCCGTTCAGGCATCAGGGCTTTCATTACTAACCCGAAAACTTAATGGTACTAATATTACTTATAACTATACGAGTGGTCGCTCATATAACGTTAAGTTTGAAAAAAAGGGTGTTAGCTATCGCTACCTTACAGGCAAAAAACCAGGAACATGGTGGGGCCCGTTTCCTTACCAGGCCTTTGAAATAGAAAACGATGTCTATTTTGCCTCATGGTTTGAAAAAGGATACGGTGATTACGTAACCCTGCTCGTCAATTTCAACAATAATCTTTTATATGGAAGTGCCATTTTGTCTGCTGAAAATGTTCATTTCCATGGAGCAAAAATTATTAACGTTCAGCGTAAATAAAACACTCCATAAGTCACTCTAAATTAAAAAATCTACCTCTATTTACCTTCATTCCCCTGGCTCATAATTGAGACCTGAGTAGCTCATGTCAGGATTTTTAAGTCAATTAGCCACCCGAACCTCATATTTCCTCACTTTTATTGTCTTAACTAAGCCTTGACAGTTGCGGCATCCCTGCTAAAGTTAATGAACGTTCACTTAGTTAACGGAGATAAACATGTCAACGAATCAAATCGAACTTGATGCCAGCGGACTAAACTGCCCGTTACCCATCCTACGCGCTAAAAAAACCATTAATGGCTTAACACCAGGCCAGGTCTTGCATATCACGGCTACCGATCCCGGTTCAGTGAAAGATTTTGAGTCCTTTTGCAAACAAACTGGTAACGAATTGCTTTCTTCTGCCGAGAAAAATGGCAAGTTTGTATTCGAAATTCGTAAAACCTAAGGTAACTATATGGCCGGTCGACTTAAAGCCGCTGAGCGTAAAGCATCGATACTTGCAGTTGCCAAAGTCCTGTTTGCAGATAAGGGCTATCATGGTGTTTCTGTTGATGAAATTGCTAAGCGGCTGGGTGTAAGTCCGGCCATTTTATACCAACACTTCCCTTCTAAAGAAGCGTTGTATGAAGCAGCTCTAAATTCAATATCATGTGTAAGAGAAAATTATGTCAACGTAATTCTTGAGGAACCTTCTGATTTTGGCAGTGTGCTTATGCGTATGACGCAGGTTTTTGTTGAAAGTATTTCACGCGATCCTGATTATTTGCGCATGGAAATGATGAGTGCACTTGAAGGTACTGCAGCAGCAAATCAGTTTTTTGAAAATCGATGGCGATCTTTTACAGATTACATCGAATTCAGCATTAAGGAATTATCAGAGGAAGGAAAAGTTGGCACAATCGATCCGAGAATAGCCAGTTTAATGTTTCAGGGAATGTTACGCGAAGCACTCTACACCAAATGTATTCTTGTCGAAAATCGTTACCAGGATATTCCTCTTGCTAAACTCGTTAAACAGTTGCTTGATATTTTTTTAAAATCAATTGAATACCAGAAAAGCTAAATAATGATAAGACTCACTCAAACGATAAAAGCCTTCGGCTCAGAAAATTTTAATAAAATCGCCAAAGAAGAAATTCAAAATATTGATCCGATGTTATTACCTTTGCAACAAGGTTTATCTCTCAGTAGTTATGTGGGTAATGCTGCTATTAGTGTTGTTATTCTTAAGGTTACTAACGAAAATAATTCCATACAGATAAAAACAGGGGTTTTCTATAGCGGAATTATTGCAGGTTGTAGTTGTTCTGATGATCCCTCTCCGACTGATGAACAAAATGAATACTGTGAACTTCAGTTTGAAATTAATAAAAATACAGCAGAAACAGATATCAGACTATTGAACAGTTAATAATGATTTATTAAGTACAAATAACTTACTTCGTTACTTCCTGCCTGTATAATTTATTCTTTTATATTTCAGCATATCCATAAATTAAGTAGCCTTATGTCAGTAGAAAACAGTTTTAAACGCAACATTCCTATATTAGCCTTATGCCAGGCTTTGTTTATGAGTGGCACCTCTTTAATGGTAGCGACAACCGCCCTGGTTGGTTTTGCACTTGCTGATGATAAAAGCTACGCAAGCTTGCCGTTTACCTTCCAGCTGGTCGCCACCATGTTTACAAGCATTCCTGCTGCGATGCTAATGGCAAAAATTGGACGTAAATTAACTTTTCTGCTTGGTACTGTTGTCGCCATGTTCGGTGCGGCGATATGTGCCTTTGCAGTTATACAACAGGATTTTTTATTATTTATACTAGGCAGTGTTTTAATCGGAATATTTTCCGGCTTTGCCAACTTTTATCGTTTTACTGCAGCAGATACGGTCAAAAAAGAAAATAAAAGTCGTGCTATTTCCTATGTTTTAGCCGGTGGAGTATTAGCTGCTATTATTGGTCCAAACCTGGCAAACCTGACCCGGGATACAATAAGTGGAGCTGCATTTGCAGGTAGTTATGCTTCGATTATTATCTTGTATATTTTATCGTTTATAGCACTTAATTTTCTTGATTTACCGCATCAAAAACAAATCTCAAAAGTTAAACAAAATAGCGGTCGTCCTTTAAGTGCTATTGCCCGACAACCCCGTTTTATTGTTGCTGTAATATGCGGCATGTTAGGTTATGCAACCATGACCCTGGTTATGACAGCCACCCCCCTTGCAATGCAACACCACCAGCATATTTATGCAGATACTGCCTTTGTTATTCAATGGCATGTGTTAGGAATGTTTGCCCCTTCATTCTTCACCGGTCATCTCATTAAGCGTTTAGGTTTATTACCCGTCATGTTTACCGGTGCAATATTTGGCCTTGCTTGTATATTTATTAACTTAAATGGAACAACAGTAAATCATTTCTGGTTTGCGTTACTATTATTAGGCATTAGCTGGAATTTTTTGTTTATTGGTGCAACAACATTACTCACGGAAACTTATAGAGAAAATGAAAAATTTAAAGCACAGGCATTAAATGACTTCCTGGTATTTTCAGTTGTTTCAGTCGCATCTCTCTCAGCCGGAATTTTGCATCATCAGATCGGCTGGCAATTTGTAAACTATCTTGCGATTCCTGCGATTATAATTATTCTTATTAGTCTTGCCTGGTTATATAAAATAAATAAAATTGTTAACATTGAACCCGATAATGAAATGCTGGAAAACGCCACTAATACCGCAGAAAGTTAATTCAGTTATTTTAATTTTATTTAAAAACGATAAATATTCAGGTAACTCATGAAAAAAGAAGCTGTCATTGTTATTGGTCTTGGTGAAATGGGCAGTGTATTTGCTCGTGCAATATTAAAGTCAGGACATCCGGTTTATCCTGCTTCTCGTAGCACTGATTTAGATGAACTCGCTAAAACAATCCCGAATCCTGCCATGGTATTAGTTGCTGTTGGCGAAAAAGATTTACAACCCTGTTTAAAACAACTCCCTTCTGCCTGGCATCATTGCATTACTCTGTTGCAAAATGAATTACTGCCGCGAGACTGGCAGCCACATAATTTTACTGATCCGACCGTAATATCAGTCTGGTTTGAAAAGAAAAAAGGTCAGGATTCAAAGGTATTAATTCCCTCTCCCTGTTTTGGACCTAATGCAGGCCTTTTAATTGAAGCCCTGGCTACATTAGATATTCCGGCATCTGAAGTAACCTCTGTTGATAAAATGGAAGAAGAACTTTTGATTAAAAATGTATATATTCTCACGACCAATATTTCAGGCTTAATTACTAAAAATAACGTAGAAGACTTATGGAATAAGCATAACGATCTTGCACTTGAAATTGCTAACGAGGTGATGGATATTCAGGCAACTTTGGTTGGACATGAACTTGATCGTGACAAAATTATAAAAGGATTTAAAGCAGGCATTGATGGTGATTTGCAACATATGTGCATGGGACGTTCTGCATCGGGGCGTTTAGCGCGTGCAATTGAGCAGGCTGATGCAGAAGGACTCGAGGTTAAAAAATTACGTGAAATACAAAAGCAGGCTTCATAAAGGAAAATATTTTTTAATTATCACCTGTTACTTTTCCTGGCCTCGTCTAATAATTCACACAGCTGATCTGCACCGTCTAATATTCGCGGGCCAGCCCTGTTCAAAAGGTCTGGATCAATAAAATAAATTTGTTCTTTTTTTACAGCCTGTAATTGTTGCCATAACTTCCATTCTGAAATCCATTTAGTCTTTTTATCACCTTTACCTGCAGCGATAATTACTTCTGTATTTGATGCTATCACAGCTTCGATAGAAACTTTTGGCGTCAGAGAATGAAGTTTAGAGAAAACGTTTGTCCCGCCACATAAGTTAATAATATTAGAAATAAGATGATTCCTGTTAATTGTCATTATTGGTTTATTCCATAGCTGATAAAAAACTTTCACTTTTTTCTTCTTTGAAAAGCGTTTTTTTAATAACTGGTAATGTTGTAAAAAATCTTTAGATGCTTTTTCAGCAGTTTTATTTGTTCCTGCAAGTACGCCAAAACGTTGTATTGTATTCGCAACATCCTCTGGGTAGCGAGGCTCGCTGATAAAAACAGGAACCCCGATAGAAATCAGCTTTTCTACTTGTTTTAAATTATTTCCAGAAGCCCATGCCACAACAAGATCTGGTTTTAATGAAACTATTTTCTCAACATCTAACGAGGGGTATCCACCTACACGAGGGATTTTTTTAGCCGCTGCAGGATAATCACTATACGATACAGCTCCAATAATTTTATTTCCTGCTCCCGCTGCAAACAATGATTCTGTAGCATGCGGTGCCAGACTAATAATTCGTTTCGCCGGTTGTTGTAGTGTAATAGTGTTTCCTGCATCATCTTTTACAGTTACAGTAGCATGTACGAAAGTTATCAGGCCTGTATTCAAGCTTAAACTCGCTAACAGAATAAAAAATATATTTCGTCGTTTAAACATAAGTTGAAATAGTCTCATTATTGTTTTCTGTTTTATTTATCAAACCAGACAACATTATTAATACATCACTTAACTTTTGCCACTGTTCTTTATTTGCAGGTAAGCCAAACCGAAGGCTGGGTTTTGATGTTGTTGTTTTTTCAAAATAACGAAGTAAGATACCCTGTTTAGCACAAGCCTCATAAATTTCTTTTGCCTGAGGATGTTTTAACCATTGGAACAATGCGGTTCCACCTGCAGGAACCAGACCATGTTCATTCAATACTTTATTTAACCGTAAACCCGACTTTATTAAATTTTCATGCGATTTAATTTGCCACTTTTGATCACATAATGCCTGCCGGGCAATATAACGTGTTGGCCCGGTTAATGACCATGGGCCCAGTCTCTCCGACATACGTTGAAGTAATTCTTTATCGCTAATCACAAAACCACAACGTATACCCGCTAAGCCAAAAAACTTACCCATCGATCGTAATACAATTAAGCCTGGCTTAATGCCCGATGCAACCAGACTTTTTTCCGGTGTAACATCCATAAAAGCTTCATCAACTATTAACCAGCCACCTTTGCCTGAAAGTTGTTGATGCCAGCTTAATAATTTATTTATAGAAATTATTTTCCCTGTTGGATTATTCGGGTTAATAACGACCAATACATCAAGTTGCTCAATATGTTCCTCTACATTATCCACGGATAATTGAATAACATCATGTCCTGCCTGTTTCCAGTTATATTCATGCTCAGCATACGTTGGTGAAATCACTGCAACTTTAGAAAAAGAACGTAAAGTGGGTAATGTTTGAATTGCCACTTGCGAACCGGCCACAGGTAAACAGGTAGCACAACCATAATATTTGCATGCTGCGCTTTCCAGGCCATCACACTCTTCAGGCAGAGATTGCCATATAGCATCAGGAACAGCGGCTACCGTCCAGCCATTTGGATTTAAGCCAGTGGACAAATCGAGCCAGTCTTCTTTTGCTATGCCGTATTTTTCAACCGCCGCTAAAATTCGACCACCATGCTGTATTGTCTTCATCTTAAATTCATTATTATCAGACAATTAATAAATCCCCTATTACGATAACCAGCAGCCAGATAAAAATACTTTTATACACTAAATGAATTGCTCTACTGATGTCGCTAACTTGTGGCGATTGATCACAACCTAATTCAGGACGTTCAATATTCTGACCATGATATATTGCCGCCCCGCCCAGTGAAATATTTAATGCTCCTGCACCACTCGCCATCACCACACCCGGGTTGATACCGTGCCAGTGTTTAGCTTGTCTTTGCCAGCATCTCCATGCTGTTACCGTATTTCCCGCAAGGGCATAACTGAATGCGGTTAAACGTGCCGGCAGCCAGTTTAAAACATCATCAATTCGTGCTGCGGTGCAACCGAAATAGTTAAAACGTTCAGTTCGGTATCCCCACATTGCATCAAGGGTATTTGCCAAACGATACAACACCACACCGGGCGCGCCTAAAATAATAAACCAGAATATCGCTGCAAAAACAGCATCACTGCCATTTTCTAATACAGACTCAATTGTCGCCTTATTAATTGCCACTTCATCACTGCTTGAAGTATCACGACTCACCATCATCGCGATCTTTTTCCTTGCCAGTACAATATCCTGTTTATTTAATGCATTACTGACGGCTCGGGCATGCTGTATCAGACTTTTTGTTCCTAATGCAAGAGTTAAACAAAGTATGCTTATCATTATTTCAGCTTGTGCTAGTTGCTCTACCAACTGTTCAACATAAAGCAATAAGGCGACTGTTGGAAGAACCAGTAATGTCCACGCGAGCAGTCCACTTAAATAAGATAAAAAAGGAGATTTACTCGAAAATTTGTTGAGCTTTGTCTCTAACCAAATTGCAACATTGCCAAAACCAACCAATGGATGCCAGCGACGTGGCTCACCAACAAGAGCATCAAGCAAGAGTGCAATAACAATAATAATGGAAATTAACATCAACGTATTTTAATGGATAAATCACCGGGACACCAAGGCATACCCTTGTAATATTTTCTACAATACTCCGGGAATACAAATATACGGGGCAAACAAACAGATAAACATACTAAGTGCGTTCACCTTAGTTGATTTGTACATTTAAAACGATTACTCCGATATGTCGACCTGATACCCTATTATTAAATATCACTAAGTTGGGCACGGCGAGACCGACCTGCAAACAACACATAGTACTAATACAGATCGGCTCATAGTGCCCACAAGAAAAAATATTTTGAGGGTATTTAATCCGACGCCGAGACGAAAAATAACCACAGCAGATATAATTTATCTCCGATCTCCCCGTGGTTATAATTTGTCTCTTCGTGTACTTAGTGTCCTTCGTGGCTCAAAAATGTCAAAATATACTAATGACAAAGACACGCACAATAATGATTCAGGGAACAACGTCTGACGCAGGTAAAAGTACGCTTGTTGCCGGTCTCTGCCGTATATTGAAAAATCGTGGTGAAAAAGTCGTCCCTTTTAAACCACAGAATATGGCACTTAATAGTGCAGTCACTGTAGATGGTGGTGAAATTGGCCGGGCCCAGGCTGTGCAAGCTTTAGCCGCCGGGCTGGAACCTCATACTGATATGAATCCTGTTTTACTCAAGCCCAATTCGGACACAGGTGCGCAGGTGATCATTCATGGCCATACTGCAACTAACCTGGATGCGGTCGATTATCACAATTATAAACCCACCGCGATGAAAGCAGTTCTGCAATCTTATAACCGTCTCAAACAACAATATGACTGGATTATTATTGAAGGTGCAGGTAGCCCGGCTGAAATCAATTTACGTGATCGTGATATTGCCAATATGGGCTTTGCAGAAGAAGTGGACTGCCCCGTAATCATCGTTGGTGATATTAATCGTGGTGGTGTTTTTGCTCACCTTACCGGCACACTGGATTTATTATCGGAATCAGAACAACAACGCACTCAGGGGTTTATTATCAATTGTTTTCGAGGTGACATTAGCTTATTGCAGTCAGGACTGGACTGGCTGGAAAATAAAACAAATAAAAAAGTTTTTGGAGTATTGCCTTATTTACATGGTTTTCATCTTGAAGCTGAAGACAGTGTGAAAGTCGAGCAAATAATTGATAACTCACAACAGCTCCTGAATGTTGTGGTGCCTGTATTTCCTCATATCAGCAATCACACCGATCTGGATGCTTTACGTTTACATCCTCAGGTCAACTTACAGTATGTCACGACGGACATGGAAAAGCCTGATGCCGATCTGGTTATTTTACCCGGCAGTAAAAGTGTACAAGGCGATTTACACTGGTTACGTCAACAGGGCTGGCAGGAATACATTAATAAACACCTTCGTTATGGCGGCAAACTCATCGGCATTTGTGGTGGTTATCAAATGTTAGGGAATAAATTACACGATCCTTTTGCTATTGAAGGAGATGCGACCAGCATTAATGGTTTAGCTTTACTCAACATTGAAACAACAATAGAAAAGCAAAAAGAATTAAAACGGGTTGAGGGGAGACTTTGTCGGGATAACGCAGCTGTTGCAGGATACGAAATTCACATGGGAATATCCGAAGGTCCTGCTCTTGATAATCCAGCAATTCAACTTGATAACAAAGTTGATGGTGCTGTCTCTGATGACAATCAGATCATGGGAACCTATTTGCATGGCATCTTTGATCAAACAAGTGCATTAAGTAGTTTACTAAAATGGGCAGGTTTAAATGAATCTATGCCCTTTGATTATGAAGCGATACGTGAACAGCAGCTGGATCGCCTGGCCGAAGAAATGCAGCAACATATTAATATTGATTTATTATTCAATAAGTGTTCTTAACCAATATGTAGTTTCTTATTACCTATCATCTCCGCTTTTGGCCAAAAACTGTATTCATTAGCAACAAAACCACTGCCAAAGACGCCATTGCTATGTATATTATGATGTATAGCCGTTTTCTTTTTTGCTAAACCTATTAACACAAGCAAGCCCGAAGTAAAAAGCCAGAACGCTGAGGGGAGAGGAACGGTAGAAACAGGCCGATTATCAAAATAATATTTAAGCCATAAATTATCATATTGTTCATGGGGAATCGACCAGTTAAAATTCTTCACTAAAGAAAGAGAATTAATATATACCACATTACTCATACTAAACCTGTCAAGCTTAGCAAGGTACTCGTTTAAATCTGGCGAAAAGAAAATACTATAATCCAGATTTATCGTTCCATCATGCGATATAGCATCTACATTAGTAATACTAAATATATTAGAGTTATTTTCTGTGTAGGTATACATTACTGATGACCATGCTGGCAAACCAGTAAGCATGAATAGGGCATATACAATACCCAGTAGATATGAGTTCTTCATAATGA